>Ga0079223_10000699_pt1 | contig 18125 bp, 16 predicted proteins | sample Stecom2011_FD_75072 | JGI IMG/M metagenome (GOLD analysis project Ga0079223, IMG submission 75072) | Agricultural soil microbial communities from Utah to study Nitrogen management - Steer compost 2011 | ecosystem: Environmental > Terrestrial > Soil > Agricultural land | place: USA: Utah... | reverse complement strand
TGACTGATTCTTATTACAATCCGAAAGACCTAAGAAAATTTAAAGACATAAAAGAATTTGAACCAAAGCTTGCTGAAAAGTTTTTCGATTGGTATGGTGAAGTTTTTAAAGCAGGGGCTTTGTCGGAAAAAGAAAAAGCCTTGATAGCACTTGGTGTAGCTCATGCTATACAATGCCCTTATTGTATTGATGCCTATACCGAAGAGTCAATGAAAAAAGGAGCAACCGAAACAATGATGATGGAAGCTGTTCACGTTAGTGGTGCTATTACGGGAGGAGCAACAATGATTCATGGTTTACAAATGATGAATAAGGCAAAAAAGATTTCGATGTAATGCTAGAAAAAAAATCACTAAAGTCTTTAAAAGGTAGTGGGCATAAACTTTCTCAGATAAAAAACCAAATCGAGATATTGGAAGGTGGCCTTTTTCAAAATGAGTTGAGTACTTTTTCTGATCAGCTAAAGAGTTCGGTTCAATACCCATTAAAACCATTAGCTTTAAGTGTAATGCAAATTAATTTAGGTTATATCTGTAACCAGGTTTGTAAACACTGTCATGTTGATGCTGGTCCAGATCGAAAAGAAATAATGAGCAAGGAGCATTTAGAAAAATGCTTGGAGGTGTTGAAGTCAAATTCCATAGATACTGTTGATTTAACTGGTGGAGCACCCGAGATGAATCCTAATTTTCGATGGTTTGTAATGGAAGCTTCGCGAATTGGTGTAAAAAAGATAATTGTGCGTTCTAATTTGACAATTATTCTGGCTAACAAAAAGTATTATGATTTGCCTGATTTTTTTAAAAAATTTGGTATTCACCTTATCTCTTCTTTGCCATTCTATGAAAAGAAAAAAACTGATGCTCAAAGAGGGGAGGGTGTTTTTAAAAAGTCTATTGCAGCACTGCTTAAACTAAATGCAGTTGGCTATGGGAAAGCTGATAGTGGACTAGTATTAGATCTAGTATACAATCCTGCAGGTGCATTTTTGCCTGCAAGGCAAGAGGAGTTAGAAAAAGAGTTTAAACAGAAGCTTAAAAGTGACTTCAATATAGAGTTCAATCAACTACTTTCCATTACTAACCTTCCAATTAGTCGATTTTTAGATTATTTGTTGGTGAGCGATAATTATGAAAGTTATATGGAAAAACTTGTCGATGCATACAATCCAGCTGCTATTGATAATCTAATGTGTAGGAACACCATTTCAATTGACTGGGATGGCTATATGTACGATTGTGATTTTAACCAGATGTTGGCAATGAAAGTTGATGCGCCATCTTCGCAGCATATTGATGGCTTTGATAGGACGGAACTTGCCAATAGAGAAATTAGGGTTAATCAACATTGCTATGGTTGTACAGCTGGCTCTGGTTCATCATGCCGAGGTAGTTTAGTTTAATCTTTTCATGGAAAATACACTGATTATTTTTATTAAAAATCCAATCCTTGGTAAGGTTAAAAGTCGCTTAGCTTTAACCATTGGTAAGGAAAATGCTTTGGGCATATATTTAGATTTACTTGAAAAGACAAGGCGGGAAACAAGAAAAGTGAATGCTAAACGCATGCTTTATTATTCTACATATATTGATAATAACGATGAGTGGAATCAACGTTATTTTTTTAAACACTTACAGAAGGGAAAAGACTTGGGAGAAAGAATGAGAAATGCTTTTGAAGAGGCTTTACAATACAAAACAATTATTATTGGGAGTGATTGTTATGAAATATCTTCAGCGATAATCGAAGAAGCGTTTTTAGCATTGGATAAGTTTGATATAGTTATCGGTCCTGCTAATGATGGGGGGTATTATTTGTTGGGGACAAAGTCATTCTATCCGAGTCTTTTTGAGAACATAGATTGGAGCACTGAAAGGGTGCTTCAACAAACTTTAGATTGTGCATATCGACAAAACTTGTCAATAGCCTTCTTAAAGGAATTAGTAGATTTGGACACTTTTTCAGACATTGAGAAATCATCATATAAGTATAAGCAAAACTATTAATTTATGGTAAATAAGATTCATGAAGCAGTTGAGTATCTTAAATCAGAAGAATTACAGAACCCTTATGTTGGTATAGTATTAGGTACTGGTTTAGGTGGGTTGGTAAATAAAATTAAGGCTGAGAAGGTAATTGAATATGCCGACATTCCACATTTTCCACTTTCTACAGTGGAGTCGCATTCTGGTCGATTAATTTTTGGAGTTCTTAATGGAAAGAAAGTGCTTGCCATGCAAGGGCGTTTTCATTATTATGAAGGATATTCAGCAGCGGAAATAGTTTTTCCCATTCGTGTAATGAAGTTGCTTGGAGTAAAGTATCTGTTGATTTCAAATGCTGCTGGAGCTGTAAATCTAGATTTCAAAAAGGGAAGTTTAATGCTAATCGAGGATCATATTAACATGATTGCTGACAATCCGCTAAGAGGAAAAAATATCGATGATTTTGGACCTCGATTTCCAGACATGAGTCAGCCTTATAATAAAAATCTAAATACTTTGTTAATAAGGATTGCAAAAGAGAAAGGGATAGTTTTAAATAAAGGTGTTTACACAGCTGTTGCAGGTCCAAATTTAGAGACAAGAGCAGAGTATAGGTATCTTAGAAAAATTGGTTCAGATGCGGTTGGGATGTCGACGGTTCCAGAAGTTATTGCCGCAAACCACATGGGCTTACCTACTTGTGCCATTTCTGTTTTAACTGATGAATGCGACCCAGATAACTTGGCGCCAGTATCTATTGAAGATATTTTATCAGTTGCAGGTTTAGCTGAAAAAGAATTAACTATTCTATATGAAGCTTTGGTTGGGCAAATTTAATTGGCCTTTTTATTGTTTGTTGGAATTACTTGTCGAGTAGCTCCGCCGGGAATCGAACCCAGATCTAAAGTTTAGGAAACTTCTATTCTATCCGTTGAACTACGGAGCTAAATGATATTAATACAAATTTATAGAATCAAAAGTACAATAAAAGCTAAGCTGTAAATCTTTATTATTTCCTAATTTTTAACTTGAATGTTAACCTTGTCTTTAACAATAAAAGCAGAGGGGAATTCCTTTTTAAGGGTTCTTAAAACTCTTTCAGCTTCAAATCGGTCTCTATATTCTCCCACCCTGAGTTTAAAGTTTGGAGATTGATAAATCAAGTTCGGTACAGAAAGATCTGGATAAGCTGAAATAAAATCGGTTTTCACCTTGGAAGCTTCCCATCTAGAATGACCTGAATAGATTTGAACTTTAAACCCCCTTATTTCCTTTTCATCCATGTATTGTTGACAAAGAAGTTCAATTCGTTCATCTTGATCAATAATTAAGCCAGAGAATTCAGCTTTATTCGCCAATGGGTATCTTTGGTGTAAGATTGAGCTATCTAGTTGTTTGCCATCTTCTTTTTGCAAAACATCCAATTTTCCCTTTTCTATATTATTTGGCTCTATTTTGTTTTCTAAATGGCTATCTGATTTTGATAGCTGGTATTTAGAGTTGTTCGTAGTTGATTCGTTTTTAATGTTTTGTGCTGCTATTGTAGAGGATGCGCAGAGGAACAGAAAGCAAATGTATGCTGCTTTTTTCATCGTTTAATTTTCTTTTGTAGTCCACAAAGGTACATAAAGAATATTTTAAGTGCTCAATTATACGCTAACTGCTTGTGTTGTTAATTTATGTTATTTAGAATCGTTCTAAATTGCATTGTAGCGAGCTTATTTTAGCTCATTGGGCTTTTAAGATTGCTCCTTGTTGTTACCTTTGTCGCTGATAATTTGAATTCCCGTTATGGTGTTTTTGTTTAGAATAGATGTAATTAACTAAATATGAAAATTTTATCAGTGAGACTAAGCTCATTTGTGCTTGGATTGCTTTCTTTTATTTTCCTACTTGGAACCAGCTCAGCAGCAGTGGCGCAAGATGGAGAAAAGTTGTTTAAAAGTTATTGTGCAGCCTGTCATAGTGCAGGTACCGCCAGTTTGGTGGGCCCAGGTTTATCTGGTGTGACAGAGCTTAGGGAGATGGAATGGTTGTATAAGTGGGTAAAAGATTCACAGGCGCTTATTAAGTCAGGCGATCCACTTGCAATAGAAGTTTTCGAAGAGTACAACAAGATGATTATGCCTGCGCAGCCGGTTTCCAATGAAGAGATTGATGCAATATTTGCATGGGTTGATGAGCAGAATGCCGCAAAGCCTGAAGTGGCTTCCGCAGCTGATGGGGCAGCAACTGTTAGCGGTGATGAAGTGAGTGGAGCCTCTGACAGTAGTGATCAAACTACATATATTGTATTGGTAGTAATTCTAGTGCTGCTTGTTTTGATTTCTATTTTAAGAACAGTTCAGCATTCATTAAAATTGGTTGAAGCTCGAAAAAAAGGAGAAGATATTTCTGAACCATTGTCAATGTGGGATAGCTTTAAGAGTTGGATAACTAATAACAAAACTATTGTTGCACTTATAGGAATAGTTTTAATATCCTTGGTGTTGAAAGTTGGTTGGGATGCCGCATTAAATATTGGGGTTTATACTGGATATCAACCAGAGCAACCAATAAAATTTTCGCACAAGCTGCATGCTGGGGAAAATGGAATAGACTGTAATTATTGTCACAATACTGCAGCAATAGGGAAAACCGCTGGTATACCAGCAGCAAGTACTTGTATGAATTGCCATACATACATTTCTGAAGGTCCTCAGTATGGGAAAGAGGAGATTGCAAAGATATATGCAGCCTTAGATTTTGATCCAGTTACAAAATCATATGGTCCAAATCAAAAGCCTATAAAGTGGGTGAAAGTGCACAACCTGCCTGATCATGTTTACTTTAATCACTCGCAGCATGTTACTGTCGGTAAAATTGCTTGTCAAACATGTCATGGTCCTGTTGAAACTTTCACAGTTGGAAAGCAAGTTAATTCATTAACTATGGGGTGGTGTATTGATTGTCATCGTGAAACAAACGTTCAGATGGATGGAAGTGGATATTATGATGAGATTCATAAACGACTCCCCGATAAGCTGAAAGAAGAATACCTGAGAGATGGAACAATTACCGTTTCAGAATTGGGTGGTATTGAGTGTGCAAAATGTCATTATTAAGATTTATTTATAAGAAAAGGTCTTATGTCGAATAATAAGAAGTATTGGAAAGGAGTAGAGGAGTTGAATGATTCTTCTTTCTTTCAAGATTTAAAACATAAAGAATTTAGCGAGTATATTCCTGTTGAGGAGTTTCTAGGTGATGAAGAAAATGTGCTAGAAAATTCTAAAACAACAAGAAGAGATTTTTTAAAATATCTTGGCTTTGGTGTCACGGCTGCCTCTTTGGCCGCTTGTGAAACTCCAGTTATTAAAGCAATTCCTTATCTGCAAAGAACAGATAAGATTCGCCCTGGTGTTGCGAATTACTTTGCGACTACATATTCTGATGGGAATGATTATGTTGAGGTTGTTGTAAAGAATCGTGAAGGACGGCCGATTAAAATTGACGGAAATAAACGTTCTCCTTTTACCAAAGGAGCTATCAACGCAAGGGTGAACTCCTCTGTTCTTGAGCTCTATGATGGCAAACGTTTCCAGGCTCCAAAAATCGGTGAAAGTGAGGTGAGTTGGTCAGTATTTAATCAACAACTGAAAAAAGAAATTGAAGCTGCAGTTTTAAATGGAAAAAAGGTTCGTCTTTTGACAAACTCTATCTCAAGTCCATCAAGCTTAAAACTAATTGAAGATTTTATTAAAGCATACCCCGATGGAGATATTCAGCATATCTCTTATGATGTGATTTCATATAATGGAATGCTTGAAGCCAATAAAGAGTCATTCGGCAAGTTAGCATTGCCATCTTATGATTTGTCTAAAGCGAAATCAATAGTTAGTATTGGTGCCGACTTCATGTCAAGCTTTCCTAATTCTGTTGCTCTTACGGCGCAATATGCAGAAGGAAGAAAACCTGAAAATGGTTGGATGTCTAAGCATTTTCAGTTTGAAAGTAGCTTGTCTTTAACTGGCTCTAACGCAGATGTTCGGGTGCCAATAAAATTGTCAGAGCAAGGTGCTATTGTTGCTTCTCTATACAATTATATTGCTTCTAAAACTGGAGCTCAGCAAATTTCTGCTCCAAAAACGACTTACGAGGCTAAAATTGAAAAAGCTGCAAATCACTTATTGAAAAACAAAGGTGCTTCTGTAGTGATGTCTGGAGTAAATGATAAATCAGTACAACTGATTGTTAATGGGATTAACAACCTACTCTCGAACTATGGTAAGACTCTCGATTTGAGTCGTCCATTACATTTATACAAAGGCGTTGATAGTGAAATAAATCAACTTGTCGCTGATATGAAATCGGGGAAAGTTGGTGTTTTGATTACTAGTGGAGTAAATCCAGTATATAGCATGCCATCAGAGCTTGAATTTAAAGAAGCTATGGCAAAAGTGAAATGCAATGTAGTTTTTTCATTACGGTCTACCGAAACAACGGCGGAAGCTAACTTTATTGGTGCGGCGCATCACTATTTGGAAGCTTGGAATGATTATAATCCTGTAGAAGGACATTATTCTATTGCCCAGCCTACTATAAGACCATTGTTTAATACGAATCAGTTGGAGGACTCTTTGATGGCTTTAAGTAATCAGAGAGGTAGTTACTATGAATATATAAGGAACAACTGGAAGTCTATTTCTGGAAACACTTTAGGTTTTGAAGATTTTTGGACGGATACCTTACATGATGGTTTTATTGATATAAAGAGTGAAGGTGAAGCGCCTTCTTTCAGTGCCGATCTTGTTGCTGCTGCTGCTAATTTACCTAAACCGTCTACAGTGGAATGGGAGTTAGAGTTTTATCAAAAAGTGGGAATTGGAAATGGTAATCATTCTAGCAATCCATGGTTGCAAGAGCTTCCAGACCCAATATCTAAGATGACTTGGGACAACTACTTAGCGATGAATCCAGCAGATGCAAGAGAGAATGGATTTGCAACAGAGTATGGTGAGCAAAAAAATGCCGATACCGTAAACTTAACCGTTAATGGAATAGTTTTTGAGAATGTTCCAGTTATTGCTCAACCCGGTCAAGCAAGAGGTACGCTTGGTGTTGCGGTAGGTTATGGTCAAACAATAGGTAAAGGAGATGAAGTAATTGGTTTTAATATATATCCAGCAATTTCAACTAAAAATACACCTTCAAACTACTCAGTTGATGTTAGTTTTGATGCAACAGGTAAAGACTATCAAGTTGCAACAACTCAAACCCATCAGACAATAATGGGTAGAACATCAATTGTTCGTGAAACAGATTGGAATACTTTCTCTAAAGGAACTAAAGAGGATTATAACCCTGCACATGTTCTTCCAACTCACACTGGCATACAGCATGTTAACGATGTTGATATTTGGTCGAAAGATCCTAAAGATGGCGCAGGTCACCTTTGGGGAATGAGTATTGACTTAAGTTCATGTATCGGTTGTGGTGCTTGCGTTACAGCCTGTGGGGTTGAAAATAACATCCCAGTAGTAGGGAAAGATGAAGTTAGGCGATCTAGGGAAATGCACTGGATTAGAATTGACCGTTACTTTAGTAGTGCCGAAGAAGATTTACCAAAGTCTGATAGGTCTTATACTAAAATGGAAATTCCTGAGGATAACCCTCAAGTTGTTCATCAGCCTATGATGTGTCAGCATTGTAATCATGCTCCTTGTGAAACAGTTTGTCCTGTAGCGGCAACAACACATAGTAATGAAGGGCTTAACCAAATGACATACAACCGCTGTATAGGAACACGTTATTGTGCAAATAACTGTCCTTACAAGGTTAGAAGATTTAACTGGTTTAGTTATAAGAATTTAGATAAGTTCGCCGATCTCAATCCATCTCAAGACGATTTGGGAAGAATGGTGCTAAATCCTGATGTAACAGTTCGCTCGCGTGGTGTTATGGAAAAATGCAGCATGTGTGTTCAAATAATTCAAGAAGGCAAGTTGACTGCCAAAACAGAAGGCCGTCCTGTAATCGATGGAGAGTTTGAAACTGCTTGTGCTTCGGCATGCCCTACCAACGCTATTACGTTTGGTGATCTTAATGATGAGAATTCACTTGTTCATAAAGAGACAAACAGCGATAGATCTTTCCGGGTAATTGAAGAGATTGGAACGAGAGCAAACGTTTATTATCAAGTTAAAGTAAGAAATACAGAAACTAATATTGCTTAAAAATAGAATAGAATGCAGCAAGAAGCAGCGATAAGAGAACCCTTAATACGCGGGGAAAAAACTTACGGTCAGATTACTGATGAGGTGATGCGCCCAATAATTGGGAAAGCCAACCGTTCATGGTGGATTGTGTTTGGGATATCATCCGTTATGGCCCTTTGGGGTATAGGATGTATATTATACCTATTAGGAGTAGGTGTTGGTACATGGGGATTAAATAAAACTGTCGGATGGGCATGGGATATTACAAACTTCGTTTGGTGGGTAGGTATTGGTCACGCAGGAACTTTAATTTCTGCTGTACTATTGCTATTTCGTCAAAAATGGAGAATGGCAATTAACCGTTCTGCTGAGGCCATGACAATCTTTGCCGTAATGATGGCTTCTATATGGCCTGGAATTCACATGGGAAGAATTTGGTTGGCTTATTTTGTTTTTCCATTGCCAAATCAATTTGGTTCGCTTTGGGTAAATTTCAACTCGGCTCTTTTATGGGATGTGTTTGCGATTAGTACTTATTTCTCTGTATCACTTGTTTTCTGGTATATCGGATTAATACCTGACTTTGCTACTATAAGAGATAAAGTAACACAAACTGTTCCAAAAAAAATATATGGCTTATTAAGTTTCGGCTGGACAGGGAATGCTAAAGCTTGGAATAGATTTGAAGAGATATCATTGGTGCTTGCTGGCTTGGCAACCCCATTGGTGTTTTCAGTTCACTCAATTGTAAGTATGGATTTTGCCACCTCAGTAGTTCCTGGTTGGCATACCACAATATTCCCACCATACTTTGTTGCAGGAGCAGTATTCTCAGGTTTTGCAATGGTTCAAACTCTGCTTATTATTATGAGAAAAGTAATGAATTTTGAAGATTACATTACTGTTAAGCATATTGAATACATGAATATTGTAATTATTGTTACTGGTACGCTTGTTGGGATTGCATACTTAACAGAGTTGTTTGTTTCATGGTATTCAGGAGTAGAGTATGAGGCATATGCGTTTATTAATCGAGCAACAGGACCCTATGCATGAGCATATTGGATTATGATGACTTGTAACGTAATATCGCCACAGCTATTTTGGTTTAAGAAGCTTAGGACTAATATAATATTTACCTTCTTTATGTCAATTATCGTAAATATTGGAATGTGGTTTGAGCGTTTTGTAATTATCGTTACATCTTTACATAGAGATTACCTTCCATCTAGTTGGACAATGTTTCATCCGACATTTATTGATATAGGTTCATTTATAGGTACGATTGGGATTTTCTTTGTTATGTTTTTACTGTTTGCAAGATTCTTCCCTGTACTTCCGATAAATGAGCTAAAATCAATTTTAAAATCATCGGGAGAACAATATAAGTCAAAACCAAATCAAGATCAATAATTATATTCTGAAAGAAAAATGACAGATAAAACAATATACGCTACTTACGACGATGATATGGTTCTTTTAGAAGGGGCCAAAAAGCTTGTTGCTAAAGGAGTACATATACGTGATGTGTTTTCGCCTTTCCCAATTCATGGTATTGACCCTGTTATTGGGATAAAACAAACCAGATTAGCCATAACTGCTTTTATTTATGGATTGATTGGACTAGGTATGGCGCTTGGTGGAATCTACTATTTTATGATAGTAGATTGGCCGATGAATATCGGTGGTAAGCCAAACCAGACATTTTATGAAAATTTACCTGCTTTTATACCAATTATTTTTGAATTTACTGTATTGATTGCAGCACACGGAATGGCTCTTACTTATTTTATTCGAAATTGGACTTTACCAGGGGTTACCGCAAGGAATCCTTATGAGTATACTACGAATGATAAATTTGTAATGGAGATTCATCCAAGTGATAATGAAATGAGCGTTGAAGAACTCTCTAACTTTATCAATGAAACAGGAAGTATTAAAATAGAAGAACGTTAAACGGGAAACTGCTCAAAGTGAAAGAGAAGATGAAATATATGAAAAAATCATTATTTGCTGCCCTATTTACATCAGTTGTATTTGTTGGGTGTAATGATCCGCAAAGTCCTGGAGTAGAATACATGCCTGATATGTATCGCTCCTCTGCAATAGAAACTTATGTAGATTATAATTATCCGGATTCGGCAACCAATAGAATGCCACCCGATGAATCTATACCAAGAGGTTATCGGCCTTTTACCTATGAGAATACAGCTGAAGGTTTAGAAAAAGCTTCAAAAGAACTGACATACTCTATTAACCTTACTGAAAAGAAGATTACTGAAGGTAAGGCACTGTATGCTTCATTCTGTGCTCATTGTCATGGTCCTAATGGAAAAGGAGAAGGAACAATTCAGAATCCAATTTATGGATCGGTGCCTTCATACCTAGATGAGACGCCTAATCGTCGAGGAGATGTATCAATGAAGGATATGTCGGAGGGGCATATATATCACGCTCTTATGTATGGTTTAAATGCCATGGGTCCACACTCTAGTTTGATTGAGGAAGAGGACAGGTGGAAAATAATTGCCTACATACAAACACTGCAAGGAAAGAATCCTATTAAAGCTCAGAAAGCAGCAGAAAAGTCCAAGGCAGTTAACGATAGTTTGAAATAAAGAAAGTAAAAATTTAGATATTTAGAAAATGGAGTTTATTTTCAACAAAAAAGCCAGAATTGCATTTAGCATACTTATGTTAATCGGTGTCATCGCTATGATATTTGGCTATATTAATGACGAATCATCCCATCATAACCGTTTTTGGGCGAATATATTCATTAATGGTTTCTTTTACTTTGGAATAAGTATTGGAGCTTTATTTTTCCTTGCATTGCAATATGCCACAGAAGCCAGTTATATGGTGGTACTTAAAAGAGTCTTTGAAGCGGTTAGTCAGTTTATATATGTGGGCAGCGCTATTTTAATAATCTTTTTTTTAGCAGGTACTTTTCAATGGCATCATATTTACCATTGGATGGACCCAGAAGTGTTCAATATAGAGTCGCCAGCATATGATGCGATTATCGCCGCCAAGCAAGTTTATTTAAACCAGCCTTTCTTTTGGTTGAGAACGCTCTTGTTTATTGGTGTATGGTGTTACTTTACACACTTATTCCGAAAGAGATCTTTGTTAGAGGATGAACTTGGTGGAACAAAAATACACTACAAGAATATTACTACTTCTGCTATATTTATAGTGTTTTTTGGATTCACATCTTCAATCGCTTCTTGGGATTGGATAATGTCAATCGATACACATTGGTTTAGCACGCTGTTTGGATGGTATGTGTTTTCAGGCCTATGGGTTAGTGCAATTATTTTTATAACACTATTTGTGATTTTCTTAAAAGGTAGAGGATACCTTAAAGAAGTTAACAGTAGCCATATTCATGATTTAGGAAAATGGATGTTTGCATTATCTTTCTTGTGGAGTTACTTGTGGTTTTCACAATTTATTTTGATTTGGTATTCAAATATTCCTGAAGAGGTAACCTATTTTATAACACGTATTGAAGAGTATAAACTCTTGTTTTTCGGTATGTTCTTTATAAACTTTATTTTCCCTATGGTTATCCTTATGTCAAGAGACTCTAAAAGAATGTCAGGTTATCTTATATTTGTAGGAATAATAATATTTATTGGACATTGGTTGGATGTATATCTAATGATTGTTCCTGGAGGAGTAAATGAATTAAACATTGGGTTTATGGAAGTTGGAATGGCTATTGGGTTCTTTGGTTTATTCCTTTATATAGTTTTTAATGCTTTAACAAAAGCACCAATGGTGGTTAAACATCATCCTTATCTAGAAGAAAGCAAACATCTACATATCTAAAACAAAGAAGCAGTAAGAAAATGTTGAATATATTAATATTAGTAGCCGTTGTACTTGGGATTATCGCTTTATCGAAAGTGGTAAATATATTAGAACAAGCAAGTACCGTAAGAGGAGTTGCTCCTTATGAAGTAACAGATCGTAACAATAAAACACAAGCCCGCTTAATGTTGGTGTTTTTAGTGGCTTATTTTGCATTTGTACTTTATCAAATGATTGCTTGGGGTCCATACCTTCTTCCGGTAGCTGCCTCTGAGCATGGGGAAGCGATTGACGACTTGATGAATGTAACTTGGATTATCATTCTCCCTGTGTTCTTTATTACTCATATTTTGCTGTTTTATTTTGCATATAAGTATGTATATGATAAGAATAGAAGAGCTGAGTTTTATGCGCATAATAATAAATTAGAAATGTTGTGGACAGCTGTTCCAGCCACAGTTCTTTTAATCCTTGTTCTCTATGGGATGAGCGTTTGGAATGCAACAATGGAGCCGCTTACTAGCGACGAAAGTGATGTTGAAATTGAGATTTATGCTCGCCAATTTGACTGGACTGCACGTTACCCTGGCGAGGATGGAAAATTTGGAAATTCCAACATTAGAAATATTAGTGGTATAAACTTTTTAGGTTTAGATTCAACAGATAAGAACGCTTGGGATGATAAATATGTGAAAGCAGAGTTTTTAATTCCAGTTAACAAAGCTGTTCAGTTTTATTTCCGTTCGCAAGATGTAATACATAGTGCTTATATGCCTCACTTTAGAGCGCAAATGAACTGCGTTCCAGGAATGGTTACTAGGTTTAACTTTGTACCTACAAAAACAACAGAAGAGATGCGAAAGATTACTGGCAATCCTGAGTTTCATTATCAGTTGCTTTGTAATAAAATTTGTGGCGCAGCCCATTATAATATGGGTATGGATATTATAGTTGTGAGTGAAGAGGAGTATGAAAGTTGGTTAAAAGAACAAAAAGTGTTCTTGCCAATAGAAGGTAGAGCGTCTATTAAAAATAAAGAAGAAAATCAGGGAGAAAGTGACACTGAGGGTCAATTGTCTCAATTATAAAAATAAAAGTTACCAAGTTAAAATTATATAGATAATGTCAGCAACAGCACATCATCAAGATAACGACTTTTTGTCGAAGTACATATTTAGTACTGATCATAAAATGATCGCTAAACAGTTTTTTCTAACCGGTACATTCATGGGCGTTATTGGAATGCTTATGTCGGTTGCTTTTAGACTTCAACTTGCTTATCCAGGTGAAAGTTTTCCAATATTAGAAACTTTTTTAGGAAGCTGGGCACCTGATGGTGTTTTGTCTCCTGATAAGTATTTGGCGCTTGTAACTATGCACGGAACCATTATGGTTTTTTTCCTTTTAACTGCTGGCTTAAGTGGAACGTTTAGCAACTTACTTATTCCTTTACAAATTGGTGCTAGAGATATGGCCTCAGGAGTGATTAACATGATTTCTTACTGGCTATTCTTTATCTCTTGCGCAATCATGCTAATTTCAATTTTCGTTGAAGGTGGCCCTGCATCTGGTGGATGGACTGTTTATCCTCCATTAAGTGCACTGCCCGAAGCAATACCAGGCTCAGGTTTCGGAATGACACTTTGGTTAATCTCCATGGGAATCTTTATTATATCTTCTTTGCTCGGAAGCTTGAATTATATAGTTACAGTATTAAATCTTCGAACAAAAGGAATGACAATGACACGCTTGCCTCTTTCAGTTTGGGCTTTTACCATTACTGCAATTTTAGGCTTGCTTTCATTTCCTGTTCTTGTAGCAGCAGTATTGTTGTTGTTCATGGACAGAAGCTTTGGAACAAGCTTTTATCTTTCCGATATATATATTGCTGGTAAAGCCTTAGAAGTTGAAGGAGGTAGCCCTATTTTATACGAACATTTATTTTGGTTCCTTGGACACCCTGAAGTATATATTGTATTACTTCCTGCATTGGGAATAGCGTCTGAAGTAATTACTACAAATGCACGTAAACCAATTTTTGGATATCGCGCGATGATTGGTTCACTTCTTGGAATTGCCTTTATTTCTATGTTAGTTTGGGGTCACCATATGTTTGTAACAGGGATGAATCCATTTTTGGGTGCAGTTTTTACCTTTACAACGCTATTGGTTGCAATTCCATCAGCAGTTAAAGTTTTTAATTACTTAACAACATTATGGAAGGGTAATATTAAATTTACACCAGCAATGTTATTTGGGATAGGATTGGTTTCTACCTTTATTACAGGAGGTCTTACAGGCTTAATCCTTGGAGATTCTGCTTTAGATATTAATGTTCATGACACTTATTTTGTAGTTGGTCACTTCCATATTGTAATGGCACTTACTGGAGTGTTTGGGATGATTGCTGGGGTTTATCATTGGTTTCCAAAAATGTTTGGTAGAATGATGAACAATGGCTTGGGCAACTTGCATTTTTGGCTTACAATAATTTCAGCATATGGAGTTTTCTTCCTAATGCACTTTTTAGGTTTAGCGGGAGTTCCTAGGCGTTATTATTCAAATACGGAGTTTCCAATGTTCGACAATCTTGTTGATATTAACATAGTAATTACTGTATTTACCATTATTGGTTCAATTGCTCAATTTATATTTTTGTATAACATGTTTTATAGCATGTTTAGAGGTCCTAAGGCTCCAAAGAATCCATGGCTTTCTAATACTTTGGAATGGACTACTCCAGTTGAACACCTTCATGGTAACTGGCCTGGAGAAATTCCTGAAGTTTACCGATGGCCTTATGATTACAGTAAGCCTGGTGCTGAAGAGGATTACATTCCACAAACAGTTCCATTGAGTGAAGGTGAACTCGATGAAGGACACATTAGTTAATATATGAAATCATTAAAAAATGTCTTTAACTTCGTTAAGGACATTTTTTTTATGTACAAGTTATACCTATTATCTTTTCTTTCAATTGTAATGGCGCAAGTTGCTTTTTCTCAGACTTTTGAAAAAGAGCTGGAATTTGCCTTACAAAAGAAACCAAAGTTTGATTTTCGCTTAGATTCTAGAAATACGTTTATTTCGCAGAATGGCGTTCGTGTTTTTGGCTTTAAATTTGGGGTTGATTATAACAGAACATTGTCTTTTGGCCTTGGCTACAATCAATTGCTCTCAAATGTTAAAAGAGATGTATACCATCATGGATTAGAGCAAAGTGCCAAACTAAGTTATTACTATATTTCTCCTTATATTGATTATACCTTTTATCGAGACTCTAAATGGGAACTTTCTATACCTGTTCAACTTGGGATAGGAGAGGCCTTCTACGAATATAGTGTAAACAATAAGCCTGTTGACTTTGCGAAGGGTTTTATGTTTAGTTATGAGCCTGCAATTTCATTTCAATATAAATTTCTAAGCTATTTTGGTGCAGGAGCAGGAGTTGGTTACCGCTTGATGATTGTTAACAATTCTAATGTTAAGGAACAGTTCACATCACCAGTTTATTTGTTTAAATTTAAGATATACTTTCAAGATCTTTATCAAGATCTTTTCCTTAAATAATTCCGTAGCTTTGAGCTGATAATTGAATTTATGAACGACCACTTAGACCCAACTGGTGATAATCACAGTCCTGAAGAGCATGCTCTTGAAAAGGTTTTACGACCGCTAGATTTTGCCGACTTTACAGGACAAGAACAAATTGTCGACAATTTAAAGATATTTGTTGAGGCAGCAAGAAGACGTGCTGAGGCACTTGATCATGTGTTGTTACATGGCCCTCCTGGATTGGGTAAAACAACCTTGGCAAATATTATTGCCAATGAATTGGAAGTTGCTTTTCGATTAACCTCCGGTCCTGTTCTTGAAAAACCTGCTGATTTAGCTGGTTTATTAACGAATTTAGAAGAAGGTGATGTACTTTTTATTGATGAGATACATCGACTTAGCCCTGTTGTTGAAGAATATTTGTATTCTGCGATGGAGGATTATAAAATTGACATTATGATCGACTCAGGACCAAATGCGCGTTCTGTACAAATTAAATTAAACCCTTTTACCCTCATTGGGGCAACTACCAGGGCAGGAATGCTCACTTCGCCTTTGCGAGCACGTTTTGGAATAAACTCTAGGCTAGAGTATTACAATAAGGATTTGTTAACTATCATCGTAAAACGATCTTCAGAGATTTTAAATATTGCCATTACAGACGATGCGGCTGCAGAGATTGCTGGTAGAAGTAGAGGAACTCCTAGAATTGTAAATGCTCTTTTAAGAAGGGTACGTGATTTTGCTCAAATTAAAGGAGATGGGAATATTGACAAAAAGATATCTCTGATTGCGTTGGATGCATTGAATGTTGATGTTAATGGCTTAGATGAAATGGATAATCGTTTGTTGTTTACTATTATTGATAAGTTTAAAGGGGGGCCAGTAGGCTTAACTACGATTGCCACTGCAGTTAGTGAAGAAGCTGGTACAATTGAAGAGGTTTATGAGCCTTTTTTAATTAAAGAAGGCTATTTGATGCGAACTCCTAGGGGAAGAGAAGCTACTGAATTGGCGTATAAACATTTAGGAAGAACTCCACAGAGAGGCTCGGGAACCTTATTTGAATAAATAATGAACATTGCTGAGCAAACTTTATTGATTAAAAACGAGGCAAAACGAATTGGTTTTGATTTTGTTGGTATTTCTAGAGCAGAGCGACTTGATGAAGATGCAGAACGTCTAGAAAGATGGCTATCAGCTGATATGCACGGTAAAATGGGATATATGGCAAACCATTTTGATAAAAGAGTTGATCCACGTGAACTTGTTGATGGTGCAAAAACAGTTGTTTCTTTGCTTTATAACTATGCAACTGACAAGCAACAAAAGGAGGGAGCTCCAAAGTTATCTAAATATGCCTTTGGCGTAGATTATCATTTTATAGTTAAGGATAAGCTAAAAGAGTTGTTTGCTTTTATTCAAGATGAGATTGGTGAGGTGGGTGGTCGATACTTTGTCGATTCTGCCCCTGTTTTAGATCGCGCATGGGCTGCAAAAAGTGGTTTAGGGTGGATTGGTAAGAATAGCATGCTGATTAACAAAAGTCGTGGCTCATTCTTTTTTATTGCTGACTTAATTATTGACTTGCCACTTTTAAACGACAATCCTATAAAGGATTATTGTGGCAGTTGTACAAAATGTATTGATGCTTGTCCTACAGATGCTATCCTACCAAATAGGCAGGTTGATGGAAGTAGGTGCATCTCATATCTTACAATTGAGTTGAAAGACGAAATGATTCCGGATGAGTTTCAAAATAAAATGGAAAACTGGGCTTTTGGCTGTGATATTTGCCAAGATGTCTGTCCTTGGAACAGATTCTCAATTCAAAATATAGAAGACGATTTCCAGCCTAAAACAGAACTGTTAGAGATGGGCGCGCAAGAGTGGTTTGATTTAGAGAAAAGCGCTTTCAATCAACTTTTTAAAAAGTCGGCAGTTAAGCGCACAAAATTTGAAGGTTTAATGCGAAATCTTTCTTTCCTTAAGAAAGCTCAGGAGGATAATTGACTGGCCTCAAAAACTTCCATTATTATCTCGCCGTGTAAGTGGCCAAAGCTGGCGATACACCATACCTTTAATTTTGTCAATTCTGATGGTTTTAACCATTTGCTAAATTTGTGTAATTCTTTTCTGAATAGTACTTTATCAAAGCTAACTCTGGTAAGTACCTTCTTACTTAATTCGTACATATTTCCCTTGTATAATAAGACTACAATCTACGAATTATTTACTATTGAGACTGTTAAATCTATAAGAAAAGCGGCAATTAATGTTAATTGATTTTGTTGTCTTCTCCCCATCGAAAACTGTTATTTTCAAGACCAATTAAGTCAATCACTCTATTAATTACAGTATAAGCAGCTTCTTCTATAGTTTTAGGATTGCTGTAAAAAGAAGGGTTTGCAGGACAGATTATTGCGCCAGCTTCTGTTGCGCTTTGCATGTTTTTTAAATGTATGAGATTTAAAGGACTTTCTCTGGTGATTAAAACTAGCTTTCTACGTTCTTTTAAAATAACATCCGCCGCTCGGCTGCTCAAGTCACTTGAACTTCCGTTTGCAAT
>Ga0079223_10000696_pt1 | contig 18194 bp, 16 predicted proteins | sample Stecom2011_FD_75072 | JGI IMG/M metagenome (GOLD analysis project Ga0079223, IMG submission 75072) | Agricultural soil microbial communities from Utah to study Nitrogen management - Steer compost 2011 | ecosystem: Environmental > Terrestrial > Soil > Agricultural land | place: USA: Utah... | reverse complement strand
TCGGAGCGCTGCAAGCTCATCGACCTCGGCGCCTGGGCGGCGGAAGAACACGCCATTCCCGGCGACCCGCTGACCGACGAGCTGTTTTCCGAGGATCTGGACAAGCGCTCCTGACGGCGCACCCTGATCGATAAGGTTGTAGCGCGTTGGCCGCCGCACGCAGCCTCGGTGCACTCCGCAAGCGGCGGCCGGGTAAAGACGCCGACCGCCCGACGCAACGGCCATCGCAACCGCCCTGCTACTTGTCCTCGTCCTTCCAGGGCGCCGACAGGTAGCGACTGCGGTTGAAGGTTTCCAGCCAGTCCGGACAGAACACCACCAGCCCGGAAATCACCATGCCGTTGATGAACGCCTCGGGGAAGGCAAGCAGCCACAGGTAGCCGGCGAAGTCCTCCAGCCAGGGCGGCATCTCGTAGCGACCGTCGAGCAGCAGCAGGCCCAGGCCGGCAAACACGCAGGCGATCGCCGTGAGGGCGGCCGGGAAGAAGCCCGAACAGAAGATGTAGACGAACAGGTTGTTGGGTTGGAAGCGCTCCACCAGGTTGGCGCAGGCCTCGGTGATGGCCACCGGGATGAGCACCAGCAGGATGCCGTTGACGCCCAGCGACGCCAGGTCGGGCCGTCCCACGGCGATCAGCGCCAGCTGCGCCAGGAGCCCGGCCAGAATCGCCAGCGGCCAGTCCAGCAGCAGGGTAACGGCGGTCATGCCGATGAAGTGCATGGACAGGCCGGAAGCGAAGTCGCGGCGCACCAGCCAGAGCAGGAACAGCACCACCACGGTGCCGAACAACAGATGCTGGCGGCGCAGGTCGCTGAAGAGTTCGATCCAGGGCGCACGCAGGGCGGCCCAGAGCAGCGCGGGCAGGTACAGGACCCAGCCCAGCAGCAGGGTGCCCGAATCCAGCAGCTCGGCGGCGATCATGCGCCGACCGCCCGGGTGGAGAACACCTCGATGTCCTGCCGCCGGCCCCAGCCGGCACGCCCCTGCCAGAAGGCCAGGGCCTCCGGTGCGTCGCGCAGCACGAACACATGGGACTTGTGGATGCCCAGCGCCGCCAGCCGGCGCAGGACTTCATCCAGCAGCCGTGTCGCCAGCCCCCGTCCCCGCCAGGCTTCGTCCACCACCAGATGCTGCAGGTAGCCCCGCCGGCCATCGTGACCGGCCATCAGGCAGGCGATCGGCTGGCCGCCCTCCTCGATCAGCAGGCTCAGACCGGGATTGCGCGCCAGATAGGCGCAGAAGGGTTGGTAGGCATCCTCGTCGCGCACCTGGATGCCCGGCGTGCGCTGCCAGAGCGCCAGCAGTGCGGCATGGTCCGTGGTGACGATTTCGCGCAGATGACCAAAGGTCGGCATGACCGCGCCCCCGAGTGTCGATTGGGAAGCGGAGTTTATCAGGCCGGCGGCGATTTGCCGGTGACAGGCGGGGCAGGAAGGCGGACGCAGCCCCGGCAGGGCCGCGCCGTTTCGGCTTACAGGATGTCCAGCAGCTCGACGTCGAACACCAGCACGCTGTGCGGCGGGATGCTGCCGACGGCCTGGCCGCCGTAGGCCAGTTCGCTGGGCACGTGCAGGCGCCACTTGCTGCCGGTGTTCATCAGCTGCAGGGCCTCGACCCAGCCGGCGATCACGCCGCTGACCGGGAACTCGGCCGGCTGGCCGCGCTGGTAGGAGCTGTCGAACACGGTGCCGTCGATCAGGGTGCCGTGGTAGTGGGTGCGCACCTGGTCATCGCGGGACGGCTTGGGACCATCGCCGGCAACCAGCACCTCGTATTGCAGGCCGGAGGCCAGCACGGTCACGCCTTCGCGCTTGGCGTTTTCGGCCAGGTAGGTCTTGCCGGCTTCGGCCGCCGCGGCGGCCTTGGCTTCGGCGGCGGCCTGCAGGCGCTCGCGGATCACCTGGAAGCTGGCGTTCAGGGCCTCGGCGCTGACCTGGCTGTCATTGCCCAGGTAGGCGTCGCGCAGGCCGGCGACGATCGCCTCCAGGCTGGCGCCGGGCGGCGGGTTGTCGTGCAGTTGTTCACCGATCTGACGGCCAATGCCGTAGCTGACACGGGCTTCGTCGGTGGAAAGGTCGAGTTGGGACATGGTCGGACTCCCGCCAGGCAAAAAAGGGCGGCCAGACTAACACAGCCGCGGGCGGCCAAGGGCGTTCGATCCAGCGCGCTCGTGACGCACCCTCGGCAAGGCATCCCGGCGGGGCGTGGCGGCGCCCGTCAGGCGGCCGGGCGGCTGCGCAACGGTGCCTCCTGCAGGCCGCACATCTCCTCGCTGGCATCGGCGTGCTCCAGTTCCAGCGTCAGCGGCACGCCGCCGAGCAGCTCGTGGACCTGTTCGAGGGAAAGCAGCTTGAGCGGCTGGCCGTGCTCGTCCAGCAGGGGAATCAGCCGGGCGCCGATCCGCGCCTCGACCAGGTAGGCGCCGCCTTCCAGGCAGACCAGGTTGGCGCCATCCACCTGCCCGGCGCGCACCCGGGCAGTCAGTTCATGCAGGTTCATCGGGCACCTCAACTGCAGGGGGTTGAACCTTCAGTCTTGCCCAACTTCACTGCCGGGCAAGAGCCGGCGACGGCTTTCGGACAGACGCCCGATCAGATCTCCCGCGCGCCGCCCTTGCCCTTTTCCATCATGGTCATGGCGAACGCCGAAACCACGAAGGTGATATGGATGAGCACGTACCACATGAGCTTGTCGTTTTCGATCTGCTGGGCGTTCATGAACATGCGCAGCAGATGGATGGAGGAGATCGCCACGATGCTGGCGGCCACCTTCATCTTCAGGGAGCCGGAGTCCATCTTGCCCAGCCAGTCCAGCTTCTCGGTACCGGCCTTGATGTTCAGCTGGGAGACGAAATTCTCGAAACCGGAAATCATCACCATCACCAGCAGGCCGCCGACCAGCGCCATGTCGATCAGCGACAGCAGCACCAGGATCAGGTCGGCTTCACTGCGCTCGAACACGTGGGGCAGCAGGTGATACAGCTCCTGGAAGAACTTCATTGCCAGCGCCAGCAGCGCCAGCGACAGCCCCAGGTAGATGGGCGCCAGCAACCAGCGCGAGGCGTAGAGGAGATTTTCCAGGAAGGATTCCATGGATTTCACGGTGGGTTTCTCGCATGCGATCGGGAGGGCGCGAAGTATATCCAGCGCCCACGCAACGGAAAATGCGCCCGTGTTATCCACGCAAGCTGTTGATAAGTCGGTGGAAAGCCCTGTTCAAAGGGGGCGCTGACAGCCGCCAGCCGGCGCCTTCGAACAGATTGTGCAGAAAAGCTCCAGTCCGGCTCAGGGCCAGGCCTGCCGCTGCGGCGCCCCGTTCAACTGACGCAGGCGAGCCTGCATGTGCAGGCGCCAGATCGGCTCTTCCGCCACCTCCCGGTAACCCTGCTCGCGCAGGTTGTCGATGATCGCCTGCAGCATCCGAGTGGCCTCGGCGGCCCCCAGGAAGGGGCCCTGCACCTTGATGTCCGAGGGTTGCGCGCCGTTCAGCCCGGCCGCGCAGAACAGCGCCCAGCGGCCGTTGCCACCAGCCAGCGCCATGATGCGGGCCTCGATGCGCATGTTCATGCCCAGGTAGTCCCGGACCAGGCAGATCTGACGCGACATGACATTCTCCCGGATGCTGGTCCCAGCCCGACGCATGCCGGGCACAGCTGGGAGGTTACGCAAATGATGTCGGGCGAGCCTGTGGACAACGCCCTGAAACCGTCGTCGCAGCGGCTCAGGTCGCTGACCTGGGCGCCTCGTGATGGGCTCCCTTGCGCTCCTCGTCCTCCAGGCCCGCCTCGGCGATTTCCCGCAGCCGCGCCACCACGCGGGCATTGACGCTGCCTTCCGGGAAGTTGCCCTGCTCGTCCGGCGTCCCCGCCGGCTCGCCGACCAGGAGGCTCAGCGCCTCGTCCACATGGCGCACGGCGTAGACGTTGAAGCGACCTTCGCGCACCGCCTGCAGCACTCGCTCGTCCAGCATCAGGTTGCTGATGTTGGCATAGGGAATGATAGCCGCCTGTTCGCCGGTGAGCCCACGCGCCTCGCAGAGACGGAAGAAGCCCTCGATCTTCTCGTTGACGCCGCCAACCGCCTGCACCTCGCCGAACTGGTTGATGGAGCCGGTGATGGCGAAGCCCTGCTTGAGCGGCGTGCGCGACAGCGCCGAGATCAGCGCGCAGACCTCGCCCAGCGAGGCACTGTCGCCGTCCACGTAGCCGTAGCTCTGCTCCAGGGCGATGCTGGCGGAGATCTCCAGGGGGAATTCCTGAGCATAGCGGCTGCCCAGGTAACCGGTGAGGATCATCACCCCCTTGGAGTGGATCGGCTGGCCGAGGCTGACCTCCCGCTCGATATCGACGATGCCCGAGCTGCCGGGATAGACGGTGGCGGAGATGCGCGCCGGCAGACCGAACACCGAATCGCCGGTTTCCAGCACGGTCATGCCGTTGCAGCGGCCGATGGCCGAGCCCTCGGTGTCGATGAGGATGATGCCGGCCAGCATGTCGTCCAGCAGGCGCGCCGAGACGCGCCCGGTGCGGCGCTCCTTGGCCTGCAGCGCACGGTCGATGTGCGCCGCGTCGGTCACCGGGTCACCGGCCAGCTGACGCAGGAAATCGGCCTCGCCGAGCAGCTGGAACAGGTCGCCGATACGCGCGCTCAGGCGTCCCTGGTGCTCGGCCAGGCGCGCGCTGTAGGTGGCCAGGCGCGCCACCGCCGCCGCGGTGAGCGGCGCATGGCCCTCCTCCGTGGTGCGGGTCCTGATCAACTGGGCGAACTGCTCGAGGTTGTCCTCGCTCAGGGGGATTTCCTCGTCGAAATCCACCAGCACCCGGAACAGCTCCTGGAAGTCAGGGTCCAGCTCCTGCAGGGCGTAGTACACCTGCCGCGAGCCGATCAGGATCACCTTGACCTGCAGCGGAATGACCTCCGGCGTCAGGGTCACGGTGGCCATGCGCCCCAGCTCGACCAGGGGCGACTCCATCTTCAGCCGGCGCGACTGCAGCGCCCGCTTGAGGGCCTCCCAGACGAACGGCTCGCCCAGCATCTTCTCCGCCTCGACAATCAGGTAGCCGCCGTTGGCACGGTGCAGCGCGCCGGGGCGCAGGTGCCGGTAGCTGGTATACAGCGCACCCTGGTCCGTGCTGTATTCGATGCGCCCGAACAGGTTGTCGTAGGTGGGGTGCGGCTCGAACACCACCGGCGCACCGCCGTCCTGGGGCTGGGCGACGATCAGGCTGGGCGCGTAGAGCTCGCGCAGGTCGTTGCGCTTCTGCACATCGGTGCGGCCTTCATCCACCAGGGTTTCCAGCACGGTGCGCAGCAGGTTGACCTGCATGGCCTGGAGGTAGGCATCCACCCCGGCATGCTCCGCGTACTTGCGGGCCAGCGGCGCCAGCAGCGGCTCCAGGGCCAGGGTGATGGTCTCCTCGTTGAGCTGGCGCAGACGGTTGCTGCTCTCGCGCTTCCACTGCGGCAGGCCGGACAGCTCGGCGTTGAGGCGTTCCTCCAGCTCGCCGATGTCCTTGTGGAACTGTTCGCGCTCGGCTTCGGGCAGCTGGGCGAACTCCGCCTCGTCCAGCGCCTTGCCGTCCTTCATGGGCGTGAAGGCGACGTTGGCGCTGTCGCGGTACAGGGCGATGCCCCGTTCCAGCGCCAGCTTCTCGATGGTGTCCAGGGCCTGGTCGTAGCGCTGGTTGAAGGCGCGGTCGATGGCGCTCTTCTTCTGCTGGTAGCTGGGCTGCTCGAACACCGCCGGGAAGGTGGCCAGCAGGTTGTCGATCAGCGCCTCGATGTCGGCGAGGAAGGTGGCCGCCATCCCCGGGGCCAGCTCCAGCACCCGCGGCTCGCGGGGCTCGTCGAAATTGTTCACGTAGACCCAGTCCGCCGGCGCCTTCAGGCGCTTCGCCTCGGCCTTCAGGTAACGCTGCACGAAGGAGTGGCGCCCGGTGCCCGACTCGCCCATCACGTACAGGTTGTAGCCCGGGCGGGGCATGGCCACCCCGAACTGCAGGGCCTCCACCGCCCGCTCCTGGCCCAGCACGCCGCGGAAGGGTTCCAGCTCGTCGGTGGTGGCGAACGCGAATTGCCGAGGGTTGCAGGGACGGGTCAGGGCTTCGGGGGACAGGCGCAGCAGGGTGGCGAAATCAGACATCGGACATCCTTTGAAGGGCGGCAACGGCGACCGCGATGATTGGCGGCATTCTGGCGTTCCGCCCGGGCCTCGGCAAGGCACACCCTGCCGATCCGTCACGTCGCGCGCTATCCTGCGCGGCATGCGCTACATCGATACCCACACCCATCTGGACTTTCCCGACTTCGACGCCGACCGCAACCGGGTGCTGGCCGGCAGCCGCGCCCTGGGCGTGGAACGCCAGGTGCTGATCGGCGTCACCGAGGACCACTGGGAACGCCTGTGGTCACTGGCCTGCGCCGAGGAAGGAATGCACGCCGCCTTCGGCCTGCATCCCTGCTTCCTCGACCGGCATCGCCCGGAGCATCTGCAAGCATTGCGCGAGCGCCTGACGCGGCATGCCGGTGACGGGACGCTGTGCGCGGTCGGCGAGATCGGCCTGGACTACTACATCGAACAGCCGGACAGGCAGGCGCAGCAGGCGCTGTTCGAGGCCCAGCTGGAGCTGGCACGGGAATTCGCGCTGCCCGCCCTGCTGCATGTGCGCCGCGCCCACGCGGAGGTGATCGCCACCCTCAAGCGTGTGCGCCTGCCGCGCGGCGGCATCGTGCATGCCTTCAGCGGCAGCTGGGAGGAAGCCCGCGAGTACTGCAAGCTGGGGTTCTACCTGGGCCTCGGCGGCGCCGGCACCTGGCCGCAGGCGAAACGCATGCACCGCATGCTGGCGCGCCTCTCTCCGCAAGACGTGGTGCTGGAAACCGACGCCCCGGACATGGCGCCGGCCAGCCATCCGGGACAGCGCAACAGTCCGGAACACCTGCCGGCCATCTGCGCCGCCCTGGCGAGCCGCATGGGGGTGGAACCCGAGGTGCTGGCCGAGGTCGCCTATCGCAACAGCAGCACACTGTTCGGCTGGCGAACGCAGGCTGGCTGAAACCCGCCGGCGGCGTCAGACCTTGAAAGTACCGATCAGCTGCCGCAGACGCGCCACCGAACCGGACAGCTCGCGGCTGGCCTGCTCGGCCTGGACGGCGCCTTCGGAGGTGCGCTCGCCGGCCTGGCTGATCTGCACGATGTTCTGATCGATGTCATGGGCCACGGCCGTCTGCTGCTCCACGGCGGAGGCGATCTGCTGGTTCTGATCGACGATCTCGCCCACGGCGGAGAGGATGTTGTCCAGTGCCTGCTGCACCGAGGCGGAATGCTCGACGCTGGCATCGGCCTGCCGATGGCTGGCATGCATGTCCTGCACTGCCGCGCTGACCCCCTCGCGCAGGCGCACGATCATCTGCTCGATTTCCGCCGTCGACTGCTGGGTGCGCTGCGCCAGGCTGCGCACCTCGTCGGCCACCACGGCGAAGCCGCGGCCCTGCTCGCCGGCGCGTGCCGCCTCGATGGCGGCGTTGAGCGCCAGCAGGTTGGTCTGCTCGGCCACGCCCTTGATGACGTCGAGGATCTGGCCGATGGCCTGGCTGTCGGCGGCCAGGCGGTTGATGGTGGCGACCGCCTGGTCCAGGCCTTCGGCCAGCTGGCGAATCTCCTCGACCTGGCGAACCACCAGTTCGCGGCCGACACTGCTCTCGCGGTTCACGCCCTGGGCGTTGCCCACCGCGGTGGCGGCATTGCGCGCCACCTCCTGGGCGGTGGCGGACATCTCGTTCATGGCGGTGGCGACCTGATCGATGCGCTCGCGCTGCTCGCGCACCGCCTGGCTGCTCTGCCCGGAGATGTGCTCCACGCGCCGTGCCTGCTCCTCGACCTCGGCGGCCGTCTGGCTGACCCGCTCGATCAGCGCCCGCACCTGCCCCACGCTGGCACTGAAATCCTGGCCCAGCTCGGCCAGCTCATCACGGCTGGCGGCCCGGAAGCTGACCGTCATGTCCCCGGCCGCCACCTGGCGCATCACGCTGCGCAGGGACCGCAGGGTCTGACGCAGGGACAGATAGAAGGCGCCGTACAGGTAGGCGATCAGCAGCATCACCACCAGCATGGCCGCCAGCAGGCCGAACATGCGCGCCTGCTGGGCGCCCTGGCGTTCCTGCAGGCGGGCATCCAGACGCTGCACCACCGCCTGCTCGAGGACATGGGTATGGGCCAGCAGGCGGCTGGTGGCGTCGAAGAAAGCCGGCCACGGCGCACTCAGGCTGTCGGCCATGATCACCTCGTTCTCCAGCAGCTCGGCCAGCTCGCCGGCGCTGGCCAGACTGGCCTCGGCCTGCGCGGCCAGGGCACCCTGGCGCAGGGGCTCCAGTTCGACCGCGTAGGTACCGCGCAGCTTCTCCAAGCTGGCCAGCAGCTCGTCCAGCCGCACGCTGTCGCTGGAGTTCAGCACGCCCTGCCCCAGCGAGGCGGCGCCGATGGTGCGCAGATGGCCCAGCAGCACGGTGACTTCCGCGGTGCTGCGGCTGATCAGCTCGGTGCGCTGGCGCACCTCGGCCTCGACGTCCTGGCCCAGGCCGCCTTCGCTGACGATACGACTGATGAATACCTGCACGGCCCCGTACAGCCGCTCGGCCTCGACGACCCGGGTGTGCTGGGAGGGTTCGTTCACCACCGCCTGCAGGCGCGCGAGCAGCCCGGCGCGTTCCTGCCCCAGCAGGCCGCGCAGAGTGCTCGGGAAGATATCGACCGGCAGGGTTTCCAGACGCTTGCCCAACTGCTGCTGCACCGCCTCGAGGCGGCTGTCGAGCAGCGCCTTGTCCTGCTGCGGCTCGGTAACCCGCACGGCCAGCAGGGCCTTGTATTCTTCGAGGCCGCGGCGCGCTTCCAGCCCGGCGTCCAGCAGCGTCAGGCTGGCCCGCGCCAGCTGCGTGCGTCCGTATTGTTCGTAGGCATCCCGCAGCAGATAGAAGCTGGCGGCCAGGATGGGCAGGAAAAACACCACGCTGATCAGCGCGAACTTCATGCCGAAGCTCAGCCGATCCATCAACCGCATGGCCGGGAATAGCAGCGCCTGCATGAGTGATCCCTCTCTCGTTCTTATTGTCGGGCTTGCCATACAACCAATTTCCGCACGCGACTCCAGGTCGCCATGGCACACGGCCACATCTATAAACCATCTCGGCCGGCCAATGCGTAACTTAAAGTAAACAGATGGCTCCCTGGCAGTGCGCACCTTAGAATGCGCGCCGATCGCTAATTCGGAGCCCTTTCCCGTGCTGACCCTGCTGTTGACGCCATTGCGGGTTGCCGCCTTCGCACTGCTGATCTTCATGCTGATCCGCAGCGGCTACTACCTGGTGTACTCGGATTACTTCGACCGGTTCACGCTGAGCGAGCTGGCCCGCATCTACCTGGTCGGCAGCCGCTTCGACCTGTCCATCGCCATGCTCGCCAGCCTGCCGTTCGTGGCCCTGGCGCTGCTGCCGTTCCGTTTTCGCCCGACCCGTTTCCTTGCGCGCGTCAGCCTGTGGGCGCTGTTTCCGGTCCTGGCTGCCCTGTTTGCCGTCAATGTCGGCGACCTGATGTATTTCGGCGAGGTCTACCGCCACGCCGGACGAGAGGTCCTGCTGCTGGGCGACGACTACCCGATGCTCTTCGAGATGGCCTTCTCGGTCTACCTGCCGGTCACCCTGGGCAGCTTCGCGGCGCTGGGCGCCCTGGCCTTCGCCTGGCATCGGCTGGTGGTTCGCCCCAGCATGAGCCAGCCACTGAACGGCCACTGGGCCGGTCGCACCCTGGTCGCCTTACTGGCCCTGCTGCTGACCTTCCTGGGCGCCCGCGGGGTGATCACCGGCAAGCCCCTGAGCACCATCGACGCCTTCGCCGCCGGCGGGGAGAAGCAGGCGGCCCTGGCCCTCAACGGCGCCTTCGCGGTGATTCACAACACCCGCAAGGCCCGCAAGCAGGAGCGCGAGCCCCTGGCCTTCTTCAGTGACCAACAGCTCGAGGACAACCTGGCCCGCCTGGGCTGGCATGAACAGGATCCGTTCCTGGCCAACTGGTATCAGCCCCAGGAAGGCGGCAAGCCTCGCAACCTGGTGCTGATTCTTCTGGAGAGCTGGAGCTTTCCCCACATCGACGGCCTGTCCGGCACCCACCACGGCGCCACCCCCTTCATCGATGAGCTGCTGAAGAAATCCCGGGTCTGGGACAACTTCTTCGCGGCCGGTCAGCGCAGCATCGAGGGTATCCAGGCCATCCTCACCTCGGTGCCGGTTCTGCCCAGCCAGCCGGCCCTGGGCTGGGGCCTGGAGCAGAACCGCATGACCCGGCTGGCCCAGCTGCTGTCAGCCAGGGGCTATGAGACCCACATGGTGCAGACTTCCAACCGGCGCTCATTCCACATGGATGGCATCGCCGCCCAGCTGGGTTTCGGCCACTACTCGGCCAAGGAAGACATTCCGCTGCTGCGCCAGTACCCGCAGGAAGTTCCGCTGTTCGGCTGGGACTACGACGGCCTGATGTATACCGCACGCTGGATCGACAGCCGTCCCGACCGCGACGCGCCCTTCTTCGCCTTCTTCTTCACCGGCACGACGCATCATCCCTTCCCGGACCCGGGCGCGGAGTTCCACCTGCGACCCCATGAGTTCGGCACCCAGGATGCCTATCTGAACACCCTGCGCTACAGCGACTGGTCCATCGAGCAGTTCATGCATCATGCTGAGCAGCAGGACTGGTACGCGAACACGGTTTTCGTGTTCCTGGCCGACCACACCATCTTCCCCGACCCGCAGGACCCGGCCAGCCGTTTCCGGGTGCCCTTCTTCATCTTCACGCCCGACGGCTCGGTGGCGCCGGGCCGCGAGTCCGGCTACGCCTCCCAGTACGATGTGCTGCCCACGCTGATGACGCTGCTGAACATCGATCAGCCCATCGCCAGCTTCGGCCGCTCGCTGCTGGCCCGCGCGCCGGAACCGTCCGGCATCGTCGCCCAGCGTGGTTCGGTGGTCACCTGGCTGGCACCGGAGGGCACCCTGAGCTTCTCGGCCCAGCAGGGCGCTCCCCTGCAGGCGACCGGCCGCTTCACGGACGAGCCTTATCGACTCGATGTCGAACAGCGGGTCAAGACCATGCTGCAGTGGGTCGACTGGCGTCTCAATCAGAACCTGTGGCTGACGCAGGAGGACTGATACCCGTCCTTGCCTCGGCCCCTCAGGCCAGCAGGGTCCAGAGTGCGAACACGGCGTACCAGAGCAGCGCGGCCCGCACCAGCAGTTGCCAGAGGTCGTCAAGGCAGGTTGCCCCCGCCTCGCCGCGCGGCGCGCCCTGGCAATCGCCGGCAGCCCGCAGGGCCGCGCCCACCAGGCGCTCGGCAGACTGGTGCCAGTGCAGCAGCTCCGGCAACAGCACCCGATTGACCGACACGAAGTTGCCGACCAGCCCCATGCTGGCCACCAGCGCCCGGGCGGGCAGCCAGTCCAGGGCGTGCCGAAACTGGCCCGCCAGTTCGCGCAGCGCCTGGCCCCGGCCGTGCGCCTCGGCAAGCGCCAGCAATCGGTAGCCCAGCGCCGCCAGCGGTCCCAGCAGCGCATACCAGAAGATCACCGCAAAGAACCCCTCATGGGCCTGCCAGGCCAGGCGTTCCTGCACGGCAGGCAGCAGCGCGTCGGGCTCTTCGACGCGCACCTGCATGTCCCGCTCGGCGGCAAGCGCGGCGGTTTCCAGCTCCTCGCGACGCCAGGCATCGCGAAAGGCCCCCAGGGCCACCTTCACATCGCCTCGCCCCAAGCTGTAGAGCAGCACCAGCAGATGCACCGGCAGCAGCAGCCAGCCGTAGGCGAGCGGTTGCAGCAGCCAGAGCAGCCCCCCCAGCAGCACCAGGGGCACCAGCAGTGCGGACAGCAGGACCAGCCAGGGCTGCCAGCCCGCTCGGCCCTCCGCCCAGGCCAGCAGGCGTAGCCAGGGACCATCCCGCTGTACCCGCCGGCGCCAGTCGGAAAATTTCTCTACCCAGAGCACCAGCAGCAGAACGATGAACTTCATCTATCGACTCCCTTTGCTGACAGACCTTCAAGCAGACGCGCCCAGTCGAACGCAGGACCGGGATCGGTCTTGCGACCCGGTGCGATGTCGCAATGCCCGCAGATGCGATCCGGCGTGATCGCCGGCCAGGTGCGACGCAGCAGCCCGACCAGGCGCGCCAGCGCAGCGTACTGGGCATCCGTGTAGAGCAGATCGTCGGTGCCTTCCAGCTCGATGCCCAGGGAGAAGTCGTTGCAGTTCTCGCGCCCCTGGAAGCAGGAAACCCCGGCGTGCCAGGCCCGGTCCAGGCAGGACACGAACTGGGTGATGCGCCCGCAGCGCTCGATCAGAAAGTGCGCGGACACCTGCATCTGGCAGATCTGCGCGAAATAGGGGTGCTCGTCCGCCCGCAGACAGTTGGTGAAGAACTCGTTGACCTTGCCGGTGCCGAACTGCCCCGGCGGCAGGCTGATGTTGTGGATGACCAGCAACGAGACCTCACCCGCGGGGCGGGCATTGAAATTGGGCGAGGGGCAATGGCGCACCCCGGTCACCCAACCCGTGGATTCAACCTGCATAACGACTCCCGGAAAAGGCAGCCCACTGTAGGCGCTTGACCGACGAACGCCAACCCCGGCGAGGCTTTCGCCGCTTCGGCGGAACCCTATAATGGTCGCCCTTTCGTTGCAGCCCCCTTTTTCCGTCGGAGCCCTGTCGTGCTGACGCTGTTGCTGCCCCCCCTGCGAGTGATGCTGTTCTCCCTGCTGGTCTTCACGCTGATTCGTGCCGGCTATCATCTGGCCTATCCGGAATACTTCGGCGACCTGGGCGTGTCGGATCTCCTGCGTGCCTACCTGGTGGGCCTGCGTTTCGACGCGTCCATCGCCGCCTATGGCTGCATCCTGTTCCTGCTGCCGGCCCTGCTGCCCATCCAGGCGGCCTGGCGCCCGACGCTGGTCCGGATCAGCCTGTGGCTGACCTTCGCCGCCCTGATGCTGCTCTGGGGCGTGAACATCGGCGACTTCATGTACTTCGGCGAGGTGTACCGCCATGCCGGACGGGAAGTTCTCCTGCTGGCCCAGGACTACCCCCTGCTGCTGGATGTGGCTCTCAAGTCTCGCCTGGGCCTGACACTGACCGGACTGCTGGCCTTCGCCGTGGCCGGCGTGCTCTGGCATTACCTGGTGGTGCGACCCAGCGTGCGCGTGACCCCGCGCGGGCACTGGGCGACGGGCACCGCCACCACGCTGCTGGCGGTCTTCCTGCTCTTTCTGGCCGGGCGCGGGGTGATCCGCGGCATGCCGCTGAGCACCATCGACGCCTTCAGCGCCGGCGGCGAGAAACCGGCCGCGCTGGCCCTCAACGGCGCCTTCGCCACCCTGCAGAATGCCCGCAAGGCACTGAAGCAGGAGCGCGAGCCCCTGCGATTCTTCAGCCCGAGTCAGCTTGAAGAGCGCCTCAGCCAGTACGACTGGCAACGCCAGGACCCGATGCTGCGCAGCTGGGCGGCGCCCGGGCAATCCCCCATACCGCGCAACGTGGTGCTGATCCTGCTGGAAAGCTGGAGCTATCGGCACATCGACGGTCTCACCGGCGGCAACGTCGGCGCCACGCCATTCGTGGATTCGCTGCTGGCCAGATCGCGCGTCTGGGAGAATTTCCATGCCGCCGGCCAGCGCAGCATCGAAGGGGTGCAGGCGGTGCTCACCTCCGTGCCGGTGCTGCCCAGCCAGCCGCCCATCGGCTGGGGCCTGGAGCAGAACCGCATGACCCGGCTGGCGCACCTGCTCAAGCGCTACGGCTACGAGTCCTTCATGTTCCAGACGTCGAACCGACGCTCCTACTACATGGAGTCGATCGCCGAGCAGCTGGGCTTCCAGGCGTTCTTCGGCAAGGAAGACATCCCGCTGGTTCGCCAGTACCCCGGCGAGACACCCATGACGGGCTGGGACTATGACGGGCTGATGTTCATGGCCGACTACCTGGAGCACAAGCGCAACCCGGACCAGCCGTTCTTCGCCTTCTTCTTCTCGGGCACCACCCACGAGCCGTACGCCGACCCGGGCGAGGAGTTCCACATTCGCCCTCACGGCTCCAGTGCCCTCGACTCCTATCTGAACACGCTGCGCTACAGCGATTGGGCCCTGGGCGAGTTCATGCAGCGAGCCGCACGGCAGGACTGGTATCGGGACACCGTCTTCATCTTCCTGTCCGACCACACCATCCACAACCAGCCCGGCGACCCCGCCAGCCTGTTCCGGGTACCGTTCTTCATCTACACCCCGGACGGCTCGGTATCCCCCGGCCGCGAAACCGGCTTCGCCTCCCAGTACGACGTGCTGCCGACCCTGATGACGCTGCTGGGCATCGACCGCCCGGTCGCCAGCTTCGGGCGCTCCCTGCTGCTCGACGACACCCAGGCCGAGGGTGTGGTGGCCCAGCGCGGCTCGGTGATTTCCTGGCTGAGCCCGAACGGCACGCTGAGCTTCTCCGCCAGCGACGACCGTCCTCGCCCGGCCACCGGCATCTACACCGATCCCGAGCGCCGCCAGCAGCGGGAGCTGCACCTCAAGACCCTGCTGCAGTGGGTCGACCAGCGCCTGAACAGCAACGCCTGGCTGCTGGCGGAGGACTGACTCCGTCAGCCGGCGCGGGTCGCACCGCCGCGCACGGTTCAGGCATGCGAAAAAGCCCCGACGATCACTCGCCGGGGCTTTCGTTTACCGGAGTAGCGCTTACAGCATCGAGCCGGTTTCTTCCAGCTTGATGTGCCATTCCAGCGCTTCGCGCAGGATGTGCGGGGTCTGACCACCCTTGGCGCAGGCGCGCTCGAAGTAGTCGTTCAGCTTGTCGCGGTAGGTCGGGTGCACGCAGTTGTCGATGATCACGCGGGCGCGCTCGCGCGGTGCCAGGCCACGCAGATCGGCCAGGCCCTGCTCGGTCACCACGATATCCACGTCGTGCTCGGTGTGGTCCACGTGGGACACCATCGGCACGATGGAGGAAATCTTGCCGTTCTTGGCCGTGGACTTGGTGACGAAAATGGCCAGCGCGTTGCGGGCGAAATCGCCGGAGCCACCGATGCCGTTCATCATCTTGGTGCCGGCCACGTGGGTGGAGTTCACGTTGCCGTAGATGTCGAACTCCAGCGGGGTATTGATGCCGATGATGCCGATGCGACGGACGATCTCAGGATGGTTGGAGATTTCCTGCGGACGCAGGATCAGCTTGTCCTTGTACTTCTCCAGGTTGCCGAACACGCGATCGTTGCAGCGCTCGGACAGGGTGATGGAGCAGCCCGAGGCGAACTTCATCTTGCCGGCGTCGATCAGCTCGATGGTGCAGTCCTGCAGCACCTCGGAGTACATGACCAGATCCTCGAAGGGGGAATCCTTCAGGCCGGTCAGCACGGCGTTGGCGATATTGCCGATGCCGGCCTGCAGCGGGCCGAGGTTGCGCGGCAGGTTGCCGGCTTCCACTTCACACTCGAAGAACTTGATCAGATGGCTGGCGATGGCGGCGGTTTCCTCGTCCGGCGGGGTGACGGTCGAGTAGGAGTCCGGCTGGTTGGTGACCACGATGGCGGCGATGCGCGACGGATCCACCGGGATGGCCGGGGTGCCGATGCGATCGTCGACCTTCAGCAGCGGGATGGGCTGACGGTTCGGACGATAGGTCGGAATGTAGATGTCGTGCAGGCCTTCCAGGTTGGGGTTATGGGCCAGGTTCAGCTCGACGATGATCTGATCGGCGAACAGCGCGAAGCTGGCGGAGTTGCCCACCGAGGTGGTCGGCACGATGTGTCCCTGCTCGGTGATGGCAACAGCCTCGATGATGGCCACTTCCGGCTTCTTCATCTGCTTGTTGCGCATCATCTCCACGGTGTGGGACAGGTGCTGATCGAAGAACATCACCTCGCCGGCGTTGATCGCGCCACGCAGGGTGGCATCCGCCTGGAAGGGCGAACGGCGGGCCAGCAGGCCGGCCTCGGTCATGATCTTGTCCAGGTCGTTGCCCAGGCTGGCGCCGGTGAACAGGTTGATCTTCATCGGGCTCTTGCGGGCGCGCTCGGCCAGCGCCATGGGCACCGCCTTGGCTTCACCGGCGCGGGTGAATCCGCTCATGCCGACGGTCATGCCGTCCTGGATCAGCGAGGCTGCTTCCTCGGCACTCATGACCTTGTTGTGGAGAGAAGACAGGCGGATGCGCTCAGTATGCATGTGCGGGATCTCGAACTACCGTGAAAAAAACCGGGGCATTCTACTGCCGGGCGGCAAAATCCCCCTACGACCTAAGTCGTATACCGATCGCGACCGCCCTCCTGCCAGCCCCCCGGCGCTCGACAACCACCACGCGACAGCCCTCAACACCCGTGCCAGAGCACCCTCGCCGGCCCACACCACTCATCGGAAAGTTCGTCGTCTTTTTCAAACAGCCGTTCGAAGGTAGCGATTGACCACCCGGTCACAGCTGTTACCCTTGCGCCACTCGCCGGAAGGGTCAGGTCAGGTGCCCAGCCGGGGAGTACGCCAAGGCTCACAAGGCTGCGTGCGTTCCCGATCCGCCGGTGCCAACCGGACTCCCGAGCAGGCTCTGCAATGGCTACCGGCCCCGCAGAGCCGGGCTCCCCTTGCCGAGCCCTCCCCGCTTGCTTAAGGTGGACGCCAGTCCCCCGTCATCCCTCTTTCGCTCATGTGGTCTTTTCGCGCCTGGCGCCGTCGCCGTCTGCTGGCCCGCCATCCCCTCGATGACCGTCTCTGGCAGCAGGTGCTCGACAGCCTGCCCATCCTGGATGGACTTTCCGCACAGGCGCTGCACCGACTCGGTGAACGCTGCATCCTATTCCTGCACGCCAAGCGCCTGACCGCCCTGCCCGGCGTGGAGCTGGATGCCTTCGCCCGCCTGCGCCTGGCCGCCCAGGCCCAGCTGCCACTGCTGGAACTGCCCGAGCTGGACTGGTACCAGGGCTTTCACGAGCTGGTGCTGTATCCGGACGATTTCTTAAGCCCACAACGCTACCGCGACGCCGGCGGGGTGGAGCACATCTATGAGGAAGCGCGCAGCGGCGAAGCCTGGCACCGGGGTCCGGTGATCCTGGCCTGGCCCGGCGTGCAGGAGGGAGGCGACTGGAGCGGCTACAACCTGGTGATCCACGAGCTGGCCCACAAGCTGGACATGCTCAACGGCGACGCCAACGGCCTGCCGCCGCTGCACCGCGACATGCGCCTGTCGGATTGGAGCACGGCGCTGCAGGCCGCCTACGACGCCATGAACGCCACGCTGGACCGCAACCCCGACGCGCAGACGCCCATCGACCCCTACGCCGCGGAGAACCCGGCCGAGTTCTTCGCCGTCACCAGCGAATACTTCTTCACCGCGCCGGACCTGCTGCATGAAGCCTTCCCCGAGGTCTATCGGCAACTGGCGCTGTTCTACCGCCAGGACCCGCTCGTCCGCCTGCGCCACCTGCAAGACCACCATCCGGCCTATCGGGACCCCACTCTCGATGGCGCGCCGCGGTGATTGCCCCTATAATCGCGCCCACTTTTTTCCCGCCCCCCGGCCAATCGGCCGATCACGGAGCCGTACATCCAATGAGCTACAGCAACCTGCCCGCCGGCAAAGACCTGCCGAACGACATCTACGTCGCCATCGAGATTCCGGCCAACCACGCGCCGATCAAGTACGAGATCGATCACGACACCGATTGCCTGTTCGTTGACCGCTTCATGGCCACCCCCATGTTCTACCCGGCCAACTACGGCTTCATCCCGCACACCCTGGCCGACGACGGCGACCCGCTGGACGTGCTGGTGGTAACCCCCTACCCGGTCGCTCCGGGCTCCGTGATCCGCTGCCGCCCGGTCGGCGTGCTGAACATGACCGACGAAGCCGGCGGCGACGCCAAGCTGCTGGCCGTGCCGCACGAGAAGCTGACCCAGCTGTACAACGACGTGAAGGAATACACCGACCTGCCGCCGCTGCTGCTGGAGCAGATCAAGCACTTCTTCGAGAACTACAAGGATCTGGAGAAGGGCAAGTGGGTCAAGGTTGAAGGCTGGGAAGGCGCCGACGCCGCCCGTGCCGCCATTCTCAAGGCTGCCGAGGCTTACCAGAAGTAAGTCGAAGCACCGAAGAAAAGCCGGCCACAAGCCGGCTTTTTTAT
>Ga0079223_10000695_pt1 | contig 18194 bp, 20 predicted proteins | sample Stecom2011_FD_75072 | JGI IMG/M metagenome (GOLD analysis project Ga0079223, IMG submission 75072) | Agricultural soil microbial communities from Utah to study Nitrogen management - Steer compost 2011 | ecosystem: Environmental > Terrestrial > Soil > Agricultural land | place: USA: Utah... | reverse complement strand
TCTCGATGCACATTATTCAATGGTGTCTTTTTCAAAATTTTCACCTCCACATTAATGAAATGATTTAAAAAAGGAACCAGATAAAATCCAGTCCCCTCTGTCCACATGGTTCAGAGTTTCGTCCCTCCAGGATTCTTTTGCCTGAGAGTTTTGGTTAAAACCTTGTCTCCTTCGGCGCCTTTACCCGGTAAAAGTCTCTCTCCTGGAATTCATCCGAATTTGCTTTTTGCTCCCTCTCCTAATGGTATTTTACCATAATTAATAATGCTTTTCATTAATTCTTTTTAAGATAATCTTTTTTATCTATTTTTAATCACCGCCCATAAATAGGCAGTTATAATCAGAATACCAAAATATCCAAAAAGGGGGTATAATTTGCTAACAAGTGTCGAAAAATCAAAGCTGGTAAAGGGTAATACAATTATCATGGAGAGGAACAGGCCCTTGTTATAGCTTAAGCCAGTAAACCTGATTAACCTCTCTGTAAAAGCATAATATACGGCAACGGCAGTAGAAATCATTGCAAAATAAAGGGCCAGTGTATATGCCAGGTAAACACCCTTTCCAGTTTTCCGTGCAATTAATAAAATAGGGATTTCCCCACAGTAATTTCTCCCGGGGAAGGCAGCAATCAAAGCAAGGAAAAACAGCAGGTTAAGAATAAAAAGAATAAACCCTCCCAGTATTCCTCCCTTCACTATATTTTTTTCAGCTTCAAGGGCAAAAATACCGGATAGTGCAGCAATTGCCATTGAAATATTATAAGCCCCGTATAAAATGGCATCTTTAAACCATCCGGAAGAATTATATAAAAAAAGCTGATAATAATTAAAGTATCCCCTTTCCCCTGATTTAACAAGATAATAGATAACTGAAAACAATGTGATGGCAATCATTATGGGCATTAAAATACTATTAACAGCAAGGATTCCCCTCCTGTTCATATAAAGGATGATCAAAACAAAAATAAGTGTAAATAAAACTCCCTGATAATAAGCTAATCCCAGCAACTCCTCAAACACCGTTCCTCCTCCTGACAACATAACAGCAGCAGTTCCAAGCATAAACATACTATAGATAAGATCAAATACTGTTGAAAGAGGTCCCGGAAAACAGAGCTGAAAACAATCACTATAAGAGGAAAAACCTTTTTTTCTGCTCAGGTAAAATAAAAAGGGTGCCAGTATGCAAAAAAATAAGGCCGTACATAAAACACCATAAAGGCCCTTTTCCTGATATTGCCCGAAAAATCTCCAGATCTCCTGGCCTGAAGAAAATCCTGCACCTACAATTGCGCCAACATAGGTAAAGGCTACAGTCAGTATCCGTTTTTTACTCATAATCTTTCCCCATTCTGCATCCCCCCCTTTAATATCTATTGAAAGGAGTATATTTTCATGAATTATTGCTGATAATAATTCATATAATTTTTACATAGGGGGAATGATAATGTCCTTCAGTGAAAAAAGAGTACACCTTGATGATAAAAATGCAACAATCTTCTTAAATAATTCTATTTATAATAATATAATACGATTAAACTACAAACCAAAGCAGGAATTGATTATTCTCTGTATAGGTACTGACCGTTCTACTGGCGATTCCCTTGGCCCGCTGACGGGAACCCTCCTGAATAAAATCGATTTTTTCCCGGCAACAGTTATTGGCAATATTTATAAACCAATTCACGCCAGTAATCTTAAAGAAACAATTAATTTAATAAATCAAAAATACCTAAATCCTTTCATTATCGCTGTTGATGCCGGTCTCGGAAAACAAAGCAGTGTAGGATATATTGATGTAAAAAAAGGCCCCCTTAAACCGGGGACCGGTGTTAACAAAAACCTGCCAGAAATAGGCGATATGCACATTACAGGATTGGTAAATGTAAGCGGGTATATGGAATATTTAGTCCTCCAGAGCACCCGCTTAAGTGTCGTAATGAAAATGGCCGAAATAATATCAACAGCCCTCAATCTCTCCATAAGTGTCCTTTATGAAGAAGTAAGTGCTATTGATTGATTTTGTTTTCTTTCCCTAAACTTTGCTCTTTAGATGAATTCTCAGCCAGTTTTTTGGATACATCAAGTTTAACTTCCTTATTTTTGAGAGGAGTACTGGCACCATTGAAAAAAGCCCCTTCATCTATCTTAAGCACTTTGGCCCTTATATCCCCTTTTAATTTCCCTTTAGGCAAAATCTCAATCTTCTGTAATGAAGTAATATCTCCATTAACCTTGCCGGCTAGTACCACATTCCTGGCTTCAATCTCTGTTTCGGTTTCACCCTTTTCTCCAATAAACACATCCCCCTCAGCCCGGATTTTACCTGTTACCTTGCCTTCTATACGCAGGGAACCCTTTGTATATATATCTCCTTCAATTAAAGTGCCTTCACCAAGTATTGTTTCTACCTTGCCCTTTTCTTCTTCCTTTTTTTTCTCTTTCCTTCTCAATTTATTACCTCCCTATAAAATTTCTGGGGTTCTGGGGAATATTATTTTTTCGTACTTCATAATGTAAATGCGGTCCGGTGCTTTTCCCGGAATTACCACTAAGAGCTATAACCTGCCCTCGCCTAACATTTTCCCCTTTACTTGCCTTAATTTTATTTAAATGAGCATAGGTTGTTTCATACCCAAAACCATGCTCAATAATAAGCACATACCCATAACCACCCTTCCAGCCGGCATATTTAACTTTCCCATCAGCTGTAGCCAGTACTGGAGTATTATACCATGTACCGATATCCAATCCCTCATGGAATATCTGTTTTCCGGAAAAGGGATCTGTCCTCCATCCATAATTTGATGAAATATAAGCATTACCATTATCCCCAAGAGGCCAGATTTTGGGGGTTGCAGCCTGTAATTCATTATATTTTTTAACTGATATTTCAAGGCTACTTAGGTCTTCTTCCTGTGAAGGAAGCTCCTTTTTCAACATTTCAATAGTCTCTCTGGTTTTTTGAATGATCTCATCAGGGGCCTGATATAATAGATGCAATTCTCCCCCTCCAATGGGAGGCAATCCCTGATGCATTAGATTCTGATTATAGGAAAAAAAGGTCCTTAGTTCTAAACTAAGCTTATCAGCAGTCGCCTGTTCTTCCCCTTCAAGTTCAATCATGTTTTTTATTTCCTTATTATATTCCTGTAAACGGGCAAGATTTTCTCTCAATTCTTCAGCATCCTGATTCAAAACATAGATTTCCCTTTTAAGCTGTTCATTCTCTGCCCTGACACCACTTAATTGATTTAGTTTAGCAGCAGTAGAATAATAAACACCCTGGTAGTGATTATATAGAGAAGATAAAACACAGATGCTTGTAATTATTATAATAATAACCAGGATCGGAGTAACCCGGCGAAAAGCAATAACCCTTACTTTATGTTTTGGTGATGGAATCAAAGATAAACTTATTTTTTCAAAAAGATAGTTAAAAAACCTTTTGAGCATTTCTAAGCCCTCCTCCCTTCAAACAGAAAATATTAATTATATCTGTCATTTTACATCTTATGTCTTCCATATTTAATAATTATACTGGATAATTGCAAAAAATGTATCACATACTATTAAATTTCTCTATAAGTAAAAAAAGTCCTTTAGGAAAAAGGAATTATATTATTAAGCAGGCTATTAAACAAAAATAATAACCAGTAAAATAGCCACCACTAAAGAAGGTAAAAGGTTGCCTGCTCTAATCTTGCTGATTCCCATAATATTTAAACCTATAGCCAGAATCAATAATCCTCCGGTCGCTGTCATTTCATTAATAACAACATCTGACAGGTATTTTTGCAGAAAGGAAGCAAATAGAGCAATTCCCCCCTGATATACTAAAACCGGGATAGCAGAAAAAAGAACGCCCACCCCAAAAGTAGCAGAAAATGCTATTGATGCTACCCCATCAAGAAGGGACTTGTTAAACAATATCGTCGGATTATTACTCAGTCCATCCTGAATAGCTCCCATAATTGCCATTGCCCCTACACAAAAAACCAGACTGGCCTGTACAAATCCCTGAATAAAAAGGTCATTTTCCCTTTTGATCTTTCTTTTAAAATATTCTCCCAATTGTTGAAGTCTCTCTTCCAGAGCTATTACTTCACCAATTATTCCTCCCAAAACAAGGCTAAATATAACAATTAGTATGTAGTCTGTCTCCAGGGCCATTTGAAGACCAATTAAAATAACAGCCAGACTCAACCCCTTCATAATTGTTTCCTGTATTTTATCTGGAAATTTATCTTTTAAGACAAGACCTATAACGCTTCCAGCTATTATAGCAACAAAATTAACAAGAGTACCACTCATTTTTTTCCCCTTATTTAATGCATGATTTTTATGTTTCACGTGAAACATATTAATAATCCATATAGCTTATATTCCTCTTTGAAATCTTGCTAAATATCACCGTCTTTATTAATTATTTTTTTATCCCTCTTAATAATTTCTGCATGTCAAGATATGACCGGCATTCAATAGTAACAAGCTTTTTATCATTTTTCTTCTTTATTTTTACCCCTGTGCCCAGATGTTTAGCCAGTTTATCTCTGGCTTCCTTCCATTCTGGTTCAAGGATTTCTGCCTTTTTTTTACCTTCAACTGATACATTTTTTCCTAAATTTTGAATATACTTTTCTGTCTCTCTAACAGATAACCTGTTATTAATGACATAATCGGCGGTCTTATTCATCAACTCATGATCTTTTAAAGACAGGAGAGCCCTTGCATGACCCATTGACAATGTTTCACGTGAAACACAAACCTGTATTTTTGATGGAAGATTTAATAAACGAACAGTATTGGCAATACTTGATCGGCTTTTCCCGATTCTTTTAGATAACTCTTCCTGGGTAATATTAAACTCTTCCATCATTCTCTGATAGGCCTGGGCTTCCTCTATTGGGTTTAAATCCTCACGCTGAAGATTTTCTATTAAAGCAATTTCCATCATCTGCATGTCACTATACTTTTTCATAATAGCAGGAATATTTTTTAAACCAATCATTCTTGCTGCTCGCCATCTTCGCTCTCCGGTAACAAGCTGATATAAATCCGGTTTGACCTGTCTTACAGTAATTGGCTGAATAATTCCATTTTCTTTAATAGATTTTGCCAGTTCATTAAGGTCATCGGGATCAAATTCCTGTCGTGGTTGAAAGGGATTAGGCTCAATTTGATGTACCAGGACTTCTTTTAGTTGGCCCTCCTTCCCCGCATTATTCTCATAATCATTGTCTGATATTAAAGCCCCCAGTCCTTTTCCTAATCTGTTTTTTGCCATTAAATCCTCACTTCCCCACTTAACATTTCTTCTGCCAGTGCTCTATATGCTTTAGCTCCCTTGGAATTGCTATCATAAGTAATAATTGCCTGTCCAAAACTCGGTGCTTCACTAAGCCTGACATTTCTGGGGATAATTGTTTTATAAACCTTTTCCCCAAAATAATTTTTTACTTCATCAATTACCTGCTGTGATAAATTAGTCCGGGCATCATACATAGTTAATAACACGCCGGCAATTTCCAGTTCGGGATTTAAATTCCTTTGAACAAGATTAATGGTTTTAATTAACTGCCCGAGTCCTTCCAGGGCATAGTACTCACACTGAATCGGAACCAGTATTCCATCAGCAGCAGTTAAGGCGTTTAGGGTTAGCAGTCCTAAAGAAGGTGGACAGTCAAATAAAATGAAATCGTAGTCCTCTTTAATATTATTTACAATTTTTTTTAATCTGCTCTCTCTTGAGATCATAGAGACTAGCTCAATCTCGGCTCCTGCAAGATCTATATTTGCCGGTAATACCTTAAAGTTATCAATTTCAGTTTCTTTAATTACTTCACTAAAGGCAATTTTATCCTCATTATCTTCATCTCCGATTAGAATATCATAAATACTGTATTCTAATTTGTTCTTCTCAAAGCCAAGCCCACTTGTCGCATTCCCCTGGGGGTCAACATCTATTAATATTACATTTTTATCCCTTTCAGCCAGACATGCTCCGAGATTTACAGCAGTAGTACTTTTGCCAACTCCACCCTTTTGATTCACAATTGCCAGTTTTCTTCTCATCTGTGTCACCCCTTTTCTATTTGTTTTTCGGAAGGCGGATTGTATATTCTAAATACCCTTCCTTTTCTGTCTCTTCAAGCTCTACCGCCAACCCTGCTTTTCTCATCTCTGTTACAGTCTTTTTTAATGTATTTGTAAAAATCCTCAGGTCTTTATAAACAGTAATAAGTTTTCTTTTTTTCTTTTTTCCCCCTGAAATTTTTTCTATCAATTTTTCTGTTTCCTTAACTGTGAGTTTCTTTTTTAATATTTTATGTACAACCTTTAATTGCTCATCTTTAGTCTTAAGTTTCAATAAGGCTCTGGCGTGTCTTTCACTAATTATCTCCGGATTGATCAACTGAGTTATTTCTTCTGGAAGAGAAAGCAAACGCAGTTTATTGGCTATTGTAGACTGTCCTTTCCCAATTTTTTCAGCGAGTTCCTGTTGTGTTAATGAAAACTCTTTTATTAATTTCTGATAGGCATTTGCTTCTTCAAGATAATTCAAATCACTTCTTTGTATATTTTCCACTAAAGCAATTTCCGCCATTTCTCTTTCGTTAATATCTTTCACAATGGCCGGAATCTTTTTTAAACCCAGCCTTCTACAGGCCCTTAATCTTCTTTCCCCAACAATTAGTTCATATTTTTCTCCTCTGCTTCTGACCATAATTGGTTGAATAACACCATGATTTTTAATTGAAGCAGCCAGTTCAGCTATTTCTTCCTTATTAAAATCAACACGGGGTTGATAAGGGTTCTTAACTATATCAGTAACAGCTATTTCCATAACCTGTTTTTGTTTTTCTTCCTGTATAAATGGTAATTTCATAATCAATACCTCCACAAACCGTATCTATTTATTTCTTCATAGATAAATTATTTCCTGCCTATAAAGGTCGTTTTTTTGGAACACCTGCCCTCCTGGGATATTTGCAGGGGGTTGCCCTATCTTTATATATAAAGATTAAATTCCTTTCCTCTCCTGAATCTGGAAGTTTAATTTTTGCGCTTTTCTCAACTCTTCCTCCAAGCAAACTAATTGCTGTATCAGCCTCCTTAAGCTCCTTTAAATAATCAGGCCCTTTATAAAAAACTGTCATTCCCCCTTTTTTGCATAATGGAAGGGTGTATTCAGCAAGAATATTAACCGGAGCAACTGCCCTGGACAGAGCCCAGTTAAAGCTCTCTCGATATTTTTCATCCTTTCCCAGGTCTTCAGCCCGGCAATGAATAGTCTTTATGTTTTTTATCTCCAGCTTATTAATCAATTTATTAAGAAAGCTTACCCTTTTAAAAAGGGAATCAACTAATACTAGTTCCATTTCCGGCTGGTAAAGTTTAAGAACCAGCCCGGGAAATCCGGCCCCGCTCCCAATATCGATTACCCGTTCACCAGGTAATATCTCTCTAAATTTCAATAAAGATAGTGAATCTAAAAAATGTTTTACTGCTATTTCCCGGGGCTCAGTAATTGCTGTTAAATTATATTTTGTATTCTCTAAAAGTAAAAATTCTTTATAAATCCAGAGTATTTCAAATAATTCTTCACGATACTTAATTCCCAGTTCCTGTATTCCTCTTTTCAGGATCCTTCTGTATTCATTTTTTTGCACCCTGTTTCCTCCTGTTTTGTTCTAAATAAATCATTAATACAGAAATATCTGCTGGAGATACACCGGAAATCCTCGAGGCCTGTCCAATTGAATATGGTTTTACCCTGTTTAATTTTTCCCGGGCTTCCAGCCTTAAATTCTCCAGTTTATTATAATCCAGGTCAGCAGGTATCAATCTATTTTCCATCTTCCTGAATTGCTCAACCTGTTGTAGTTGTCTTTCTATATATCCCCTGTACTTTACCTCAATACTAATTTGTTCAATAACTTCGGGGGGGTATGCCGGTAATTCACTATAAAAGAAACGAAGCTGTTGATAAGCAATTTCCGGTCTTCTCAATATCTCTTCCAGAGTTACCGGTTTAGCAAGGTCCCCACTACCGAGTTCCTTCAATTTTTCTCTAACCTCAGGAGTAGGTGTTACCTGCACATCTTTTAATAATTTCATACCTTCTTTTATCATTTTAACTTTTTTACTATATTTTTTATATCTTTCTTCAGATATCAATCCCAGGTTATAGGCGATAGGAGTTAATCGCTGATCAGCATTATCCTGCCGTAAAAGCAGTCGGTATTCAGCCCGGGAAGTCATAATTCGATAAGGCTCATTTGTCCCTTTAGTAACCAGTTCATCAATTAATACCCCAATATAGGCCTGAGAACGATCCAGTATTAAAGCTTCTTTCCCCTTAAGATCCTGAACCGCATTTATACCGGCCAGCAGTCCCTGTCCAGCCGCCTCTTCATAACCGGAAGTTCCATTTATCTGTCCTGCTGAATAAAGCCCCTTTATTTCCTTTGTTTCCAGATTTAATTTTAAGCCTGTGGGATCAATACAATCATATTCTATAGCATATGCAGGACGCATAATTTCTGCCTTTTCCAGCCCGGGAATAGTTTTGAGCATTTTAATCTGGACTTCCAGTGGTAAGCTGCTGGAAAAACCGGAAATATAGTATTCATCGGTAGAAACCCCTTCCGGCTCGAGAAATAGTTGATGCCGATCCTTTTCAGGAAAACGAATAACCTTGTCTTCTATTGAAGGGCAATAACGGGGTCCTACCCCCTCTATATCTCCGCTAAAAAGCGGAGCCCTCTCCTTATTTTCCTGAATTATTTTTTGAGTTTCCTCTGTAGTATAGGTTAACCAGCAGGAAACCTGATGGTCTTCAAATGGTCTGGAAGTGAATGAAAAACTTAATCCGTAATCACCCTTTTGTTCCTCCATTTTGCTAAAATCTATACCCCTTTTATTAATTCGGGGTGGAGTTCCAGTTTTAAACCGCCGCAGAGAAAGACCCTGTTTTTTCAATGATTCAGATAGTTTATTTGCTGGATACTGCTGGTTTGGCCCAGCATTATAAGTCGTCTCTCCAATAATTATTCTCCCCTTTAAAAAAGTCCCTGTTGTCAAGATTGCCCTTTTTCCTGAATAGTAAATCCCGTTTTTTGTTAAAATACCTTTTATCCAGCCATCTTCAACCACTATTTCTTCAACAATATCCTGTTTCAATTCCAGATTATCCTGTTTCTCCAGAACCCTTTTCATTCGTAAATGATATTCCTTTTTATCAGCCTGTCCTCTTAACCCGTGAACTGCCGGCCCTTTACGGGTATTTAACATCCTTATCTGTAACATGGTTTCATCCATATTTTTTGCCATTTCTCCACCTAGGGCATCAATTTCCCTTATTAGATGTGCCTTACCCGGCCCTCCCAGAGAGGGATTACAGGGCATAAAAGCCACATGATCCAGATTAACAGTTAAAATTAGTACTTTAAATCCCATTCTGGCAGAAGCCAGAGCAGCTTCACAGCCTGCATGTCCGGCACCAATTACGATAACATCATATTTAAAAGGGTATTCATAATATTTTTTGCTCATTTATAAAACCCCATTTCTCACTCTATTTTCCAATACAAAACTCTGAAAATATTTTATCGATAATATCCTCTGAAAGGGTTTCCCCGGTAATTTCACCTAGAGAATTTAAACAGTCTTTTAAATCAATTGTAAAAAAATCATATGGCAACCCATTATCATGGGTCACTATTACTCTTTTTAAAGCTTCCAGAGCCCTTATAAGGGCATCTCTGTGTCTGGTTCTGGTAATCATAATTTCATCATCACTCTTTAATTCCTCGTTCAGCACTTCATCCATTATGGCAGTCTTTAAATCCTTTAGTCCCTTTTGTTCTTTGATAGAAATCTTTAGAATGCTGTGTCTCCTAAAATATTTTTTCATTTCCTGGTCATTTATCTGAGAAGACAGATCAATTTTGTTTAAAATAATAATTACCGGTTTTTCCTTTACCATTTTATAAATTTCCAGATCAGCCTCTGTTACACCCTGGTTAATATCAAGCATCATCAATATCAAATCAGCTTTCATCAGTGATTCCCGGGTTTTTTCTACACCCATTTTTTCAACCAGGTCTTCTGTTTCCCTGATTCCCGCTGTATCTATTATCTTTAGTGGAATACCATCAATATTAATGTATTCTTCAATAATATCCCTGGTAGTCCCCGGAATTTCAGTAACAATAGCCCTTTTCTCCTCAAGCATAACATTAAGAAGACTTGATTTGCCGACATTTGGTTTTCCTACTATAACTGTTTTGATACCTTCCCGATAAATTTTACCCTGATTACTGCTTTCCAGCAAACCTTTAATCTCTCTTCTTATCTTATCCAGTTTTTCGCCGGTTTCCTCAGAATTAAACCCTTCAATTTCATCCTCGGGAAAATCAATAGCGGCTTCCAGATGTGCCAGCATTATAATTATTTGCTCCTTTAAATCTTCAATTTTTGAAGAAAGTTTTCCCCCCAGATGTTCTAAGGCGAGATCCAGTCCCTTTTTGGTTTTAGAATTGATAATATCAATAATTCCTTCTGCCTGAGAAAGGTCTATTCTACCATTTAAAAAAGCCCTCCTGGAAAATTCTCCGGGACCAGCCAGTCTGGCTCCATTCTGTAATAAAATTTCCAGAACTCTCTTCAGAGGAACCATCCCCCCATGGCAATCAAACTCCACTACATCCTCACCGGTAAAGGAATTGGGTTCTTTCATTATTATACAGATAACCTCATCAGCTATTTTTTTCTTTCCAGGATCAACTACATAACCATAATGCACAGTATGACTTTTAGATCCCTTAAAATCCCTTTTCTTCTTGTTTTTATCACGAAAAACCCTTTCTGCCAGCTCCAGGGCAGCAGGGCCACTTACCCTAATCTTTCCAATCCCGGCAGTTCCAAATGGAGTAGAGATTGCCGCAATGGTCCCTTCATCTATAAAAGTCATTCTTTTCACCTCGATTAACATATAAGCATTTTAATGATACCACTAATTATAATTATCTTCAATTATAGATAATATTAACACCCGTCAGGATAACCTGGCGGGTGTTTTAATTGCTGTAAATAAATTCATTTTTATTAATTGTCTTCATTTTTCTCATTTCTATCGATATTTTCATCCTTATCTTCCTGTTTAACAATCATCACTCTTCTATAGGGTTCTTTGCCTTCACTATAGGTATAAACCCGTTCATCTTCCTTTAAAGTAATATGAATTATTCTTCTTTCATGAGGAGGCATCGGCTCCAGCATAACCTTTCTACCGGTGCTTAAGGCTTTACGGGCCAGCTTTCTGGCCAGTCTTTCAATTGTCTTTCTCCTTTTTTCCCGGTATCCTTCAGCATCAATCAAAACCCGAAAATAACCAATTGTCTTTTTATTAACAACCAGGGAGGTTAAATACTGTAAAGCATCAAGTGTTTCTCCTCTGTGACCAATAATTATCCCAAGATCTCTGCTATTTATATTATACAACACCTGTTCATTATTGGTCTCTCGAGCAATTATTTCTACTGAAACCCTTATAGACATCTTTTCAAATACCTTTTTTAAAAAATCCCTTCCCTCTTTAATCGGGTCTGCTTTAGCCTTAACTTCAATTAGTGCCTTCTTTCCTCCGATTATTCCTAATATCCCTTTGTTCCCTTCCTTAATTACCCTGATATCAACCTCATCTTTATCCATATTTAGCTTTTCCAGTGCCAGTGAAATAGCCTCATCAACAGTTTTACCTTCCTGTTTTAAAGATAACATTATTCAGCAGCAGCCCCCTTTAATTCAGGGTCATTATAAATGATGTAGTTCTGGATAAGAGTAATTAATGTCTGTGCCAGCCAGTAAATCAAAACACCGGCCGGTAATTGGAAACCTATAAACAGGATAAAAAACGGGAAAATCCACATCATAAAATTGCTTTGCCCCTTGCTTCCCTGTTGTTTTTGCATAAGATAGGTTTGAGCAATCATGGCGATAACATTAAGAATCAGTAATGGAATATCCGGCTCGGCCAGATTCTGTATCCATAAAAATGCACTGCCACTCATATCAAGATCAAAAATAGCACGATAAAGAGGGATAATTATTATCATGGTCAAAATCATTGGTAAACAACCAGCAGCCATACTTACATTTTTATCTTGATACAGTTTCATTACTTCCTGTTGTTGTTTTTCTTTATTATCCTTATATTTCTTCTGTAGCTTTTCAACTTCCGGTTGCAATTCCTGCATCTGACGCATTGATTTGGTCTGTTTAGCAGTCATTGGATATAGCAGTAATTTAATAAAAATTGTAAAGATAATTATTGAAATACCATAGTTGTGAACAAATCCATTTATAAACTCCAGTGCAGTACTCATTATATTAGTTAACCATCCGAACATATCTCTATATACCTCCTATTTTACAGGGTCATATCCTCCGGAATTAAAGGGATGACAGCGCAGAACCCGCCTTATACTCATCCATCCACCCTTAAAAGCACCATACTTTATAATAGCCTTTTTTGCATATTCTGAACAGCTAGGTTTAAAGCGGCAGCTCTGTGGTTTCCATGGTGAAATTACCCTTTGATAAAAAAATATCAAAACAATAATTATTTTTTTCATTGCTACTACTCCTTTTTACAATAAATACCGGCTTTTTTCAGTAGTTTCCTGACATCACTTTCTAGCTCATGGTAATTTCTTTTGTTAACCGCTTTTCGAGCAATAAACACCAGATCATAACCCTTTTTTAAATTTTTTTCCAGTCTGATTATTTCCTTTAACCTTCTTCTTATCCTGTTTCTCTGAACAGCTTTTCCAATCCTTTTACTTATAGAAAATCCCACCCTGTTATACCCAAGCCTATTAGGGAGAGAATAAATCACCAGATTATATGTGGCATATGATTTCCCTTTTGTATAAACACCTTTAAAATCTTTATTCTTTTTTAATGATTTCACCAAAGAACCTCCACTGCAACACTCTTTCCTATCCTTGCTAATGAAAATCAATATATAGCAGGCAGAATTACACAATTAATTATATGTTATTTATTATTTATAGTCAAGGAATAATTAGCTTTCTGCGCTAATCATTTTTGTTGATAATCTATTAATTATCTGATATTATATTAGTAGTTATCTTATTTAGTTAATTCAATTATAATGCTCATTTTAAATACTATTAGAAATTTACCATACAGGTTTTTTTTATTAACTTATCCACAGAATTTTAATTAAACAAGTATTCTGCTAAAGCTTAATAAATAATTAATTATTCCTTTTATTATTAATAACTTATCCACAAAACAAGTGTTTTTATCCACATTTTGTTGATAAACATCCTCTGAATATTTATCTTTGTGGATAATTTCTCTCTTTATTAATAATTTATTAACAATTTACTTCCAGCACATTAAAGTATTTTAAGTTTTCTCGATGTATATTTATTTCATTTTTATCCACAGTTCTGTTGATAAAATATATTTTTTTATTGTAGGGGGTCTTTTTTAATGCCGTTTTCTAATGAAGAATTATCACATATCTGGCAGGAAACCTTAAAAAACATTAAAGAAAAACTGAGTAACCCCAGTTTTAGTACCTGGTTTTCTGATACCCGGGCAATTACTCTAAATGAACAAAATGAATTTATTGTTCAGGTTCCAAATGAATTTATTAAAGACTGGCTTGAATCAAGGTATATTGATTTAATTGAAGAAATAATTCAAAACTTAACAAATAGTAAATGGAAACTTGAGCTTTATACACCAGAAGAAATAAATAGTAGTTCTTTACAGGTTAAAGATAATGGTTTAAAGAATAAGGTTGATAATCTACTTAAAAGGAATAACCCTAAAGAAAACTTTAATGGCCTGAATCCAAAATATACATTTGATACTTTTGTAGTTGGTAATAGCAATCGTTTTGCCCATGCTGCTTCGCTGGCTGTTGCTGAAGCACCTTCCAAAGCCTATAACCCACTCTTTATTTATGGAGATGTAGGATTCGGAAAAACCCATTTAATGCAGGCCATCGCTCATTTTATCCTTAACCATTCACCGGAAAAAAAGGTTGTCTATGTATCTTCAGAAACATTCACCAATGAGTTAATAAATGCCATCAAAGATGATCGAACAATAAAATTCAGGGATAAATACAGAAATATAGATATCCTCCTGGTAGATGATATACAGTTTCTAGCGGGAAAAGAAAGAACTCAGGAAGAATTTTTTCATACTTTTAACTCCCTTCATGAAGCCAGTAGACAGCTAATAATATCCAGTGATCGTCCACCAAAAGAAATTCCAACTCTAGAAGAAAGATTACGTTCCCGTTTTGAATGGGGTTTAATAACAGATATGCAAAAACCGGACCTTGAAACCAGAATTGCTATTCTTAGAAAAAAAGCAGATCTGGAAGAACTGGAAATTCCCAATGAAGTTATCATCTATATTGCCAACAAAATTAAATCCAACATTAGAGAATTAGAAGGCGCCCTTGTTAAAGTAATCGCCTATTCTTCACTTGTAGATAAAGAGATAGATACCGAGCTGGCCAGTGAAGCATTAAAAGACCTGCTTATAAATAATGATAAACAGAATAAAAAAATTGATATTCCTTTAATTAAAGAAGTAGTTACCTCATATTATAATCTCAAGCTTGAGGATATGGATTCTAAAAAAAGGACTCAAAATATAGCATTCCCCCGTCAGATCGCCATGTATTTATCCCGGGAATTAACCAATCTTTCTTTGCCACAAATCGGTAAAAACTTTGGCGACCGTGACCATACAACAGTACTGCATGCTCATAATAAAATAGTTGAAAAATACAAAAATGAAGTTGACTTTAAACAAATAATTGATAAAATAATTAAAAAAATTGAAGAATGACTTTCTTCAGCCTGTTAAAAAATGCTTAATAAGTTCTGGATAAGCTGTTATTGCCCGGTTGATAATTTTTTCATGATTTAAGAGGGTGTTAATTTGTGGATAGCAGTCTACCTGATATCAACATTTTCTCAACAGCGCTTTTTTTTAGTATATCAAGCCTGATAAGGGTTATTAACATATATACAGGCCTTATTACTATTATTACTATTTTAAACTTATATATATATATATTTATCATTTAAGAAAACAACCTGTTAATTATTTCTAAGGAGGTAAATACGATGTTCTTTAATATTTTACAAAGCAAGTTTAATAAAGGTATACAGATTGTTCAAAAGGCAGTTTCATCCAAAAGTACTCTCCCTATTTTAACCGGGATCTATCTCCAGGCAGTAAAAAATAAGGGGGTAAGACTTGTATCCAATAATTTAGAAATAGGAATAGAATACTGGGTTAAAGCAGAGGTTAAAGAAGAAGGTTCAATTGTATTACCTGCAAACCAGTTAAGCAACATTGTTCGTGAATTACCGTCAGCAGAAATCATTTTAAAGGTGGAACTGGAAAAACAGCAGGCTAACTTGAAATGCTTAAATTCTGAGTTTGTATTAAAAGGTTTTCAGGCCGATGAATTTCCTAAATTACCTGAAGTAAAGGTTGAAAAAAACTTCAAGGTTAAAGTGTCTGCCTTTAAGAAAATGTTGGAAGAAGTGAAATTTTCTGTTTCATCTGATCAGACACAACCTTCATTAACAGGTGGGTTAATGCTGCTGGAAGATAATAAAACCAGTATGGTTACTACAAACACCTATCGTCTTGCCTATAGTTGGTTTAAAAACGATAATACACAGGATGAAGAAATCAGTTTTATTTTACCAGGAGTAACATTAAATGAACTTTCAAATCTACTTGATGGAGAAGAAGAGTTAGAATTATTGATTGGGGATAGTTATGTCTGTTTTAACTTTAATGAGATTATCTTTATTTCACGTTTAATTGAAGGCGATTTTCCTAATTTTAGGGAGGTCTTACCGGGGCAGTACAAAAGCAGGGTTAAAGTTGATAGAAAGGAGTTACTTAAAGCTGCCAGAAGAGTATCTTTAATAGCCAGGCTAAATTCCAATGTTATTTCTTTAAAAACTACAGAAGAACAGTTGCATATAAAACCGGTAGATTCTGAATTTGGTGATGCCCATGAAATTCTGGAGATTGAAATAGAAGGGAATAAAGAAGGGCAAAATATTGATATTGATGCTGGCTATTTAATTGATGTTTTAAATGTATTGAACGATGATGTAGTTTTACTGGAATTTATTAGTTCAATAAACCCGTTAACAGTATCAAAAAGCACTGAAGATGACTACATATATTTAATAATGCCAATCCGCCCGGGTGCTTAAAGTAAATATACCAAAAATAATTAATTGAGGGTGAAAGAAGTGAAAAATATTAAAATAAATACAGATACTATAAACCTTGATCAGTTCCTTAAATGGGCTGGAATTACAGAAACAGGGGGAGAAGCTAAAGCTTTAATCCAGGAAGGAAGAGTTAAAGTAAATGGTATAATGGAAGACAGAAGATCTCATTCCTTAAAAAATGGTGATATTATACAATTAAAGGGAATTAATGAGGAGTACAGGGTGGATAATTAAATAAATGTATTTAGAAAAATTACTCTTAAAAAATTACAGAAATATAAGGGAGGTTTTTCTTGAATTTGATAAAAACCTCAATATATTTACCGGGTTAAATGGTCAGGGAAAGACCAATTTAATCGAGTCCATCTATTTAATGGGAACCGGGTCATCACACCGAACCAGTATAGATCGTGAGCTAATTGAATGGCAAAAAGAAAAGACACTTATTCAATTACTCCTTAACAGAAGAGAGCAAAACCTTAAACTATCCTTAAAGCTCGATGAATCCGGTAAAAGCATTGAAATTAATAATAACCCGATAGAAAGGGTTTCTGAATTAATAGGTACTCTAAATGTGGTTCTTTTTTCACCGGAAGATTTAAACCTGGTTAAGGGAGGACCATCTTATAGAAGAAAGTTTCTTGATATTGAAATATCTCAGGTTAGTTCCTATTATTTTTATCTATTAAATAAATATAAACATATTTTAAAACAGAGGAATAAGTTATTAAAAGAAATTAGACAAACCAGAGGAGATAAAAAACTGCTGGGAATCTGGGATGAGAAACTGGCAGAAACGGGAAGCAGGATTATTAATAAGAGAAGAGAGGTTGTGGAGAAATTAAAATTACTGGCCCGTTTGAGCCACAGACAAATTACCGCTGGAAATGAAGAACTGAATATATATTATGAAACATCACTAAAAAACAATGATAAAATTATGGATACCGAACTAATATTTATGAAAAATTTAGTAAATAATAGAGAAGAGGAAATAATAAAGGGATATACAGTTACCGGACCACATCGTGATGATCTTATTCTAAAAGGAAATAATATAGACTTAAGGAAATATGGTTCTCAGGGGCAGCAAAGGACAGCTGCACTGGCCCTTAAGATGGCGGAACTGGAATTTATGAAATCAGAGACCGGAGAATACCCGGTACTGCTTTTGGATGATGTTTTTTCAGAACTTGATAAAAACCGCCGTTCTACACTACTGGGATTAATTGCCGGAAAGATACAGTCTTTTATAACAACAACTGATATTAATGATATACATGATTTAGAAGAATTTAAAAGTAAAGAATACAGTTTATTTGAGGTTAATGAAGGGAAAATCAGGGAGAGGTGAGCAGTATATGTTTTTGCATTTAGGTGGAAACCAGATGATTCCCGTAAAAGACATCGTTATGATTGGTGATTTTAATAATGATTCAGAATCAAAAATAACAGCAGAGTTTTTTGAAATGGCCCGGGAAGAAGGATTTATTATTGATTATTCTTCAGGAAACCCACAGAGTTTTATTTTAACAGATGAAACTATTTATCTTTCTATGATTTCTTCAGATACACTTAAAAAAAGAATTTATAAATTACCCGGAAGTAATATAGAAAAAATAGATATTAAGAGCAATATTAAAAGTGGGTGTGTGAAATGGTAGAAAATATGATGAAGAAAAATGGAAACTATGGTGCGGAAAATATTCAGGTTCTGGAAGGATTAGAAGCAGTTCGAAAGAGACCGGGAATGTATATTGGTACAACCGGTCAGGAAGGACTTCATCACCTAATATATGAAGTTGTTGATAATAGTATAGATGAGGCAATGGCCGGTTATTGTGATGAAATAAAGGTGATTATT
>Ga0079223_10000694_pt1 | contig 18200 bp, 17 predicted proteins | sample Stecom2011_FD_75072 | JGI IMG/M metagenome (GOLD analysis project Ga0079223, IMG submission 75072) | Agricultural soil microbial communities from Utah to study Nitrogen management - Steer compost 2011 | ecosystem: Environmental > Terrestrial > Soil > Agricultural land | place: USA: Utah... | reverse complement strand
GGTTCAACAGAAAAAAATCCTTTTGGTGTATACGATATGTATGGATTGATTTGGGAATGGACTTATGATTTCAATACTTCACTTGTTACAGGTGAATCGAGAGGTGATGGTGAACTTGAAAGGAATATGTTCTGCGGAAGCGGTTCATCTCAATCGAAAAATGTTGATGATTACCCGGCATTTATGCGCTTTGGTTACAGGAGTAGTCTTAAAGCAAATTACACAACGCACAATCTTGGTTTCAGATGTGCAAAAGATTATAACTAATTAAATCTATTATGGAAAGAAAAATGAATCATAAATTTTTACTAACGGTAATAATAGTTCTCTTATTCTTTTCAAAGAATAATTTTGCGCACTGCGATGGTATAGATGGACCTGTTGTAAAAGCTGCGATAGAAGCTTTGGAAAACAAAGATGTTAATCTTGTTTTAATGTGGGTTAAAGAAGAATATGAAAACGAAGTTAGAGAAGCTTTTGAACAAACATTAAAAGTAAGAGAATTCTCTCCTGAAGCAAAAGAACTTGCAGATAAATACTTTTTTGAAACCGTTGTACGTCTTCACCGTTCAGGGGAGGGTGAAGACTACACAGGTTTAAAACCTGCAGGAAGAGATCTTGGTCCTGTAATTCCTCTCGCAGATCAGGCAATTGAAAATGGTTCTATAGATGAACTGGTTCATCTCATAATTCATTCTGTAGAAAACAAACTGAAAGAAAATTTTGAAGAGGTTATTCATTTAAAAGATTATGATAGGAATGATCCTGAAGCGGGAAGAAAATTTGCAGAAGCATACGTCCGCTTTTTACACCATGCAGAAAAGATATATGAACTTAATCAGCATTCAAATCTGCATTCACATAATTCAAAAGAAAATCATAAACATTAAGTTTTAAGAAGGGTATGAAAATGAAAAGGAAAATGATTGCCTTATTTGGTTTGTTAACCGGAGCTTTATTATTTGTCTTAACAACATTTGTTGGATGTTCCTCTAATGCAGAGGATGTAAAATCAGAAATCGCAAATGAAAAATTTGCAGAACATAAAGAGAAACATTCATGCTGCGATGAAATGGAAACAGATGAAATGTCAGAAGAATCAATTTATCTTCTGGAATCCGAATGGACAAACCAGGAAAACAAATCATTCAAATTAAAAGAGCTAGAAGGAAAAAAAGTAGTAATGACAATGTTCTTTGCAAGCTGCACTTATGCCTGTCCTATACTTGTAAATGATATGAAGAGAATTGAAGAAGCAATAAATAAAGAAGATGATCCGGATGATTATTATTTTCTGCTTGTATCAATCGATCCGGAAAGAGATACTCCATCAAAGCTAAAAGAATTTGCTGAAAGATATAATCTTGATGAAGACAGGTGGACTCTCCTTACAGGTTCTGCTGATGATATTATGGAATTAGCCGCAGTAACCGGATTCAAATATAAGAAAGATGAGAATGGTGATTATTCACATTCAAACATTATAACTTTTCTTAATGAGAAAGGTGAAATTATTCATCAGCAGGTTGGACTTAACCAGGATATTACTTCCTCAACTGCAAAATTGTTTAGTATGAATTAAAATAATTGTAGATGTATAGAATAAAGAAAGAAATGAAATGGAAACAAAAAAAGAATTAACAGTTACAGCAATTGATTCAGCAGAATTTATTCAATATTCCGAAGGCTCAATTGTAAGCAAACAATTAATAAAAAAAGATACAGGAACAATTACTTTATTTGCCTTTGATAAAGGGCAGTCATTAAGTGAGCATACAGCACCGTTTGATGCATTCGTAGAAATTGTTGATGGCAAAGCTGAATGTATTGTTGGGGGAAAGCCGGTTATAGTTTCAAAAGGTGAGTTCATTATTCTGCCTGCAAATATTCCTCATGCCGTTAATGCTATAGAAAAATTTAAAATGATAATTGTGATGATTAAGGAAAATAAACAGTAAGTAAAAAATTAAAAGGAGTAAAAATGTTCAAAGAACAAACAGACCCCGGATTAAATGAATATTCTAATCTCACACTATCTGAAATAGTCCGCAATAATTTCCATGCTGCAGCTGTATTTGAAAAATATCATCTCGACTTTTGCTGTAATGGAAAAAGAACAATAGCTGAAGCATGTACGGAAAAAGGAATTAATCCAACTAATGTTATAAAAGATCTTAATCAACTAAATTTATCTAACAACTCCGGAAATTTTAATCCTGATCAATGGAATCTTGATTTTCTTATTGATTATATTATTAATAATCATCATACTTATGTTTACAGAATGCTTCCGGTTCTTAATGCGCATACACAGAAAATTGCAGCAGTTCATGGTTCAAATCATCCCGAATTAAAAAGGGTGGCAGAAGTTTTCGCAGAAGTAAATAATGAAATGAAACATCACCTAATGAAAGAAGAAAGGATACTTTTCCCTCATATAAAACTTCTTGTAAAAAATAATGCAGAAAAAACTATGATGGAAAAACCTTACTTCGGAACAATAAAAAGTCCCATAACAATGATGGAGAATGAGCATCAGTCGGCAGGTGATGAAATGTTTGAAATCAGAAAGCTAACGAATAATTATACTCCCCCGGAAGACGCATGTAATACTTACAGGATTTGCTTTCAGGAATTAAAAGAATTTGAAGAAGATCTTCATAAACACGTTCATCTGGAAAACAATATTCTTTTCCCAAAAGCAATTAAAATGGAAGAGGAGCTTTTTACTTAAAAATAAAATCACCGGAGGGAGGAAATGAAATACAGAAATTTATGGATAACCCTTTCAGCAGTAATTATAGTCTCATTTGTTGTTCTGATTTATCTTGGTACTGAAATATATAATGTTGCACCTCCCATTCCTTCAAGAATAATTACCGAAGAGGGTAGATTGGTAACTACTGGTGATGAAATAAAAGATGGCCTTAACGTCTGGCAGTCTACAGGTGGGCAGCAGCTTGGTACAATATGGGGTCATGGTTCTTATATCGCACCCGATTGGTCTGCTGATTGGCTTCACCGCGAATCTGTTATCTTGCTGAACAAATTTGCTCAGGAAAGATATAATCAACCATACGAAAAACTCTCCGAAGAAAATCAGGCGCTTCTCAGAACTCTTCTTCAGAAAGAATTAAGAAGAAATACTTATGATGAAAAATCTGGCGAAATTATTATTTCAAAAGAAAGAGGAGAAGCTTTTCAGGAACTGTACGAGTATTACTCCGGGCTTTTTACAAACGATCCCCAGCTTGCAGATATTCGTGAAGCTTATGCTATGCCTGAAAATACAATTAAAGATTCAGAAAGGTTAAAACCATTATCTTCATTTTTTTTCTGGGCTGCATGGGCATGTGTTACTAATCGCCCGAATGATGATATAACTTACACAAACAACTGGCCTCATGAAAAATTAGTTGGTAATGAACCAACCGGTTCATTGATACTATGGACAGGATTCAGTGTAATTCTTCTTTTAGCAGGAATAGGACTTCTTGCTTCTTATTATGCTTCGCACAGGGAACCTGATGAATCAGAATTGTATCCGGAAAAAGATCCTCTGCTTGGGTTAACCCCTTCGCCCTCAATGAAAGCAACTCTAAAATATTTCTGGGTGGTAATGGCTCTTATACTTCTGCAGGTTGTAATGGGCGTGGTAACGGCACATTACGGTGTTGAAGGAAATGCTTTTTATGGTTTCCCTCTTGCCGATGTTTTTCCTTATTCGATTACAAGAACATGGCATATCCAGTTAGCACTTTTTTGGATTGCTACTTCCTGGCTGGCAACAGGACTTTATATTGCACCTGCAATTTCAGGACACGAACCAAAATTTCAAAGAGCAGGCGTTAATTTTCTTTTTGTTGCTCTGCTTATAATTGTGCTCGCTTCTATGGCTGGTGAATGGATGGGCATAATGCAGATGCTTGGATTGTCGGATAATTTTTATTTCGGACACCAGGGATATGAATATGTAGATCTTGGCAGATTCTGGCAGATTTTTTTACTTGTTGGACTCTTTCTATGGTTGTTTTTATTAATCAGAGCTATCCGTCCAGCTATTACTAAAGGTGGAGAGAGCAAACATTTACTTGCAATGTTTATTATGGCATCTGCTGCAATTGCAATTTTTTATATTGCAGGTTTAATGTGGGGAAGACATACAAATCTTGCAATTGCAGAATACTGGAGATGGTGGGTAGTGCATCTCTGGGTTGAAGGTTTTTTTGAAGTTTTTGCAACTGTTACAATTGCTTTTCTTTTTGTAAGAATGGGATTGTTAAGAATTAAAGTTGCAACACCAGCAGTTTTATTCTCAACAATTATTTTTCTTGCAGGTGGAATTTTAGGAACAGCTCATCATCTTTATTTTTCCGGAACTCCAACTTCAGTTTTGGCAATAGGTGCCACATTCTCTGCACTTGAAGTTGTACCGCTTGTTCTATTAGGTTTTGAAGCTTATCATAATCTTCACCTAAGCAGATCAAAAGAATGGATAAAAGCATATAAATGGCCTATTTACTGTTTCATTGCTGTTGCCTTCTGGAATCTTGTCGGGGCAGGAACATTTGGCTTCTTAATAAATCCCCCGATTGCTTTATATTATATGCAGGGTTTAAATACTACTCCTGTTCATGCACATACTGCTTTGTTTGGAGTTTATGGGATGCTGGGAATAGGTCTAATGCTTTTTGTATTAAAAGGATTAGCGGCAAAAAATGTTTGGAAGAACGGCATTATTAGTTTTGCATTCTGGACTATTAACATTGGTCTTGCGCTGATGGTTTTGTTAAGTGCTCTTCCTCTCGGGCTTGCACAAACAGTTGCCAGTGTTGAAACCGGTTTATGGTATGCTCGTTCCACTGAATTTTTACAGACACCTTTAATGGACACTTTCAAATGGTTAAGAGTAATTGGTGATACTATTTTTGCTGCAGGTGTTATCGCGCTTGTTTATTTTGTTATAGGGCTCAAAACAGGATGGTCTGTTGAAAAAGAACTTGATATCTCCGAAGATAATTATCCTAAAATTGAATCAAAGGAATTGGTAAAATGAATTGAAAAACCTGATTGATATGTATATATAATTGATTACAAAAATTTAAATTAGTCTTTTATTATTTTTCAGAAATTTAAATTTAAATTATGAAAACATTGCTACAATCACTTTTTCCGCCGCCTGAATGGAGAGTTCCCGTAATAATTGCTTTAGGTGTTTTAGTAGGACTCGTTCTTCTTATTTTCAGAATTTCAAATGCCAGTTCATATCTTTCCGATAATCCAAATGCATGTATAAATTGTCATGTAATGACCACACAATTCGCTTCATGGCAAAGAAGCAGTCATGCTAATGTAGCAACCTGCAATGATTGCCATGTGCCTCATACAAATATTATTGCCACATATATGTTTAAAGCAAACGATGGTCTCAGACATGCAACAATGTTTACATTCAGACTGGAACCGCAGGTTATTCAGATTAAAGAGGCAGGTGCAAATGTAGTGCAGGGTAATTGTTTGAGGTGCCATGGAGACCAGGTTCATGCTACTTATTTAAATAGGTCTGTTAGTCTTGATGAAAGAGAAGAGGGTGTAGGGAAATTCTGCTGGGATTGTCACAGGGAAACTCCACACGGCAGAGTCAGAAGTTTGTCTGCATATCCTAATGCAAGGGTTCCTCAGCTCGAGCCCGTTTTACCTGAATGGATAAGCAATAGGAATTCAAACAATGATTAATAATTTCATCAAAAATTTTAAAACTAATTTTACCGGAGTAAATTATGAGAAGTCTTAGAGAAATAGTTTCCGAAAAACCATGGATTGGCTGGCTCCTGTTTTTGGGAACACTTATAGTAGTTTTTTTAATCGGGCTTTTCGGTGCTTCAATTGTGGAACGCAGAGCCGAAACACAATACCTGTTCCGTGCTTCCGATGAAATTAAACCAATGGAACCAAGAAATGAAGTCTGGGGAGAAGTATTCCCAAGGCAATGGGAAGCTTATAAACGTACTCTCGATACAAACTTTGTTACCAAATACGGCGGTAATGCTACGATTGATATGCTTGAAAGATATCCAAACCTCGTTATACTTTGGGCAGGTTATGCATTCGCAAAAGGTTATAACCAGGGAAGAGGGCATCTCTATGCAATTGAAGATGTCAGGAATACTTTAAGAACTTCTTCTCCGCAGCCTGCAACATGCTGGACATGTAAAAGCCCCGATGTGCCAAGAGTAATGCGTGAAAGAGGCGTAGCTGAGTTTTATAAAGCCGGATGGGCAGAAATGGGTCCTGAAATTGCAAACCCGATTGGATGTGCTGATTGCCATGATGCAAAGACAATGAATCTTACTATTACGCGACCAGCATTGGTTGAAGCATTTAAAAGACAGGGAAAAGATATTGAAGAAGTTTCTCACCAGGAGATGCGTTCGCTTGTTTGTGCTCAATGCCATGTTGAATATTACTTTAAAGGAAAAGAAGAAAAATATCTTACATTCCCCTGGGATAATGGAATTACCGTTGAATCAATCGAAGCATATTATGATAGTGTTGAACATATAGATTTTGTTCATGTGCTTAGCAGAACTCCGATTCTTAAAGCTCAGCATCCGGATTGGGAACTTTCACAGTTTGGTATTCATGCAGAAAGAGGTGTTACCTGTGCCGACTGCCACATGCCATACAGAACAGAAGGTGGGGTTAAATTTACTAACCACCAGATTGTTTCTCCTTTAATGTATATCTCAAGTGCTTGCCAGGTTTGCCACAGACAGGATGAACAAACTTTATTAAAAAATGTTTATGACAGGCAGGATAAAATCCGTCAGCTTACTTCTACAGCAGAAGATATTCTTGTTAAAGCACATATCGAAGCAAAAACTGCATGGGATAATGGTGCAACTGAAGAACAGATGAAGGAAGTAATGACTCTAATCCGCCATGCACAGTGGAGATGGGATTTTGTTGCTGCAAGCCATGGTGCAAGTTTTCATGCTCCGATTGAAGCAGCCAGAATTCTCGGTTCTTCAATTCAAAAATCAGAAGAGGCAAGAGGTAAGTTAGCAGCAATATTAACTTCATTAGGAGTTAAACTGCCGGTTCAGATGCCAGACCTTTCTACCAAGCAAAAAGCACAGGAGTATCTTGGTTTTGATATGGTTCAGTTCACTAAAGAAAAAGCAAGATTTAAAGAAGAAGAAGTTCCTTTATGGGATAAACAGATTGAAGAAAGGCAGAAGCAGTATTGATGGAAGATGGTTGATGGAAAATGGTTGATGGAAAATGGAAGATGGAAAATGTTAAATGGAAGATGAAATGGTTTTTAACAGTTAAACAATTGAGCAATTAAACAATTAAAATAGATATGAAAAAACTTTTATTCTTTTTTGCAGTAATTATACCTTTTAATTTTATTCATTCACAGAATGAGGATTGGAAATTTTCGGGACAGGTTCAGTTAAGAAGTGAAGTTGATGGAAGAGATTTTAAACACAGAACTCATCCTTTAACTTTTGCAAGTCTCAGAACAAGAGTTGGGGTGGAAAAAACTTTCCTGGATAAAATTAATTTCTTTGTACAAATCCAGGACTCACGTGTATTTGGCGAAGAAGGAAATACTCTCGCTTCAATTGATAATTTAGATTTGCACCAGGGTTACATTACGCTTAAAAAATTATTCGATTGGAATATGGATGTTCAGGCAGGAAGATTTGAAGTTGCTTATGGAACTGAAAGATTTCTGGGTGCAGTCGGCTGGCATTATGTAGCAAGGTCCTGGGATGGCGTAAGATTTAAATTCTATCCCGGCTTTAAATTAGATTTATTTGCATTAACTCATACAGAGTCTGTTCCTTATATACCTGCACCAAATCCACAGGTATATTCTTCAGTAGAAAAACCATCTTACAGTGTGTATGGTTTTTGGCTAAGTGAAAATTTTTTCCAGCAACACGAGATTGATTTGTTTGCTTATTATGAAATCAATCGTACAAAAATAAATAATAGTTTTGCAATTGATCATACAACAATTGGAATCAATCATACGGGAAGTTATTCAAACCTTTCAACAATTTTTGAAGCAGCATATCAACCGGGGAGCCTTGTGGGCAGTAATGTGAGTGCGTATCTTTTATCCCTGCAGGGAAATTATAACTTTAATTCTGCAAACCTGGGATTAGGTGCTGATATTATTTCAGGAACTGAAGCCAATTCAGGTGATGTCAATACTTTTGCCCCCAGATTTGGTACCAATCATAAATTCTACGGATACATGGACTATTTTATTAATTTCGCCGGGCAGTATCTTTCTTTAGGTTTAAATGATTTTTATCTGATGGCTAATTACAATTTTTCTCCTGATGTTTCATTATCAATTAATTTTCATCACTTCACTTCAAACAAATCTTATTCAGATAATGAAGATGATTATATGAACTACGGGCAGGAATTTGATTTTACCTTAAAATATAATTTCATAAAAGGAACAACAATTTCCTGGGGAGGTTCATTTTTTATTCCCGATGATTTAATGAAATTCATTTTCTCTACACAATCAGAAATGGCAGATGATCCGGGTTTCTGGAGTTATCTGATGATTACTGCAAATCTGTAACCTTTTTTTAATTGACGGAAAACCGTAATCTGACGGATTTTATTCACTCCTTATAACTCATTTCTTTTAATAATTGTCATAAAGCATAATTGCTTCTATGGCATATTACTTGGCTTTTCCCTCCCAAAAATAATGCAGGCATTAGGAGATAATAATGAACAATAAAGATAATGCTCCGGATAAATCGCGACGTGATTTTATAACAAAGCTTATAATGGGAGGTGGACTGATTGCCAGTTCAGGGCTTTTGCTTAGAAATGGATTGGACTATCTCTTCCCTGATTCCGATGCAAAGCCGTTGAGAAAATTATTAGTAGGCAGAGTTGATGAAATTAAAACAGGTGAAGCAAAAGAATTTAAAATTGGTAATGATTCATTATTCCTTATCAAAAATGAAGAAGGGTATAAAGTTTTTTCTGCTGTATGTACTCACTTGGGTTGTAAGATAAATTGGGAAGCACACAGAAACAGATTTTACTGCCCCTGCCATAAAGGAATTTTTGATGCAAATGGTAATGTAGTTGAAGGACCTCCCCCCAGGGCACTTGATGAATTTAAAGTAGAAATTGATAAAAATCTTGTGTATATGTGGATTAAAGATAATAGGGGAGGACAGGTATGAATAGAATATCAACTCATTTTAATAAAAGGGTTCCTCTTAAAAAAGAAAAACTTTCAGGAATTATTGAAGCATTAAATGAGCAACTTCCCGCACACATGAAAAACTGGTACTATGCTTTGGGTGCTACACCTCTTATTCTTTTTCTTTTCATGATTGTAACAGGAATTTTGTTAACATTCTATTATATACCTTCACCTGAAAAAGCTTACGAAAGTGTAAGACATATAACCGAAGATGTAAGTCTGGGCTACTGGATAAGAGGACTTCACAGGTGGGCTTCTAATTTAATGGTTATTGCAATTTTTCTGCATATGACCAGGGTATTCTTTACAAGAGGGTATAGAAAACCGAGAGAACTAAACTGGATTGTAGGAATACTAATGTTGTTTACTACTCTTGCTCTCTGTTTTACAGGATATTCTTTGATTTATAATCAGCTTTCATATTGGGCAGCAATTGTTGGTACCAATATGATTAAAGAAATACCCCTGGTAGGAACTGCGATTTTAAGTTTTTTAAGGGGTGGAGAAGAAGTAACAAGTAATACATTAACCAGGTTTTTTAATCTTCATATAATATTTCTTCCGGCAATTCTGCTGGCTTTAATTGTAATGCATATAATTTTAGTAAGGCTACATGGTGTTTCAAATATTGATGATAATGTTGAAGAAAAAACATATTCGTTTTTCCCCGGTCATTTCTATCATACAATTATTATTGCGCTTTTCTTATTAACATTTTTAAGTGCATTAAGTGTTATACTCCCTCCGGGATTAGGCGAACAAGCAGATCCGTTAAATACTCCTGCTCATATAAAACCTGAGTGGTATTTCTTTGCGGTTTATTCAATTCTGAAGTTTATTCCACTAAAAGCAGGAATATATTTATTTGCTGCTCTTGCATTGGCAGCTACATTCTGGCCTTTCCTGGAAAATGGATTAAGAAGAAAATGGCCTGATTTAAAGATGCTTTACTGGATAGGGTCTTTAACAATAATAATTTTTCTTTTCTTTACAGTTTATGAAATCTTAGTTCAATAAAAAAGTTTGAAAATTCTTGGAGAATAATATGTCAGAAAATAATAATTCGCTTCGCATACAAAAATTACTTGTGGGACTATTCAGCATATTATTGCTGATTATTCTTATAATAGTAGCTGCAGTGGAAATGAAGCAAACCAAAGAACCAAAATTAATTGTTGAAATTAGCGGAGAAAATGCTAATTGTGTAAACTGCCATACTCAAAAGGGTATAGCTGTTAAATCTATTGATTTATGGAAAAAAAGTTTGCATGCAGAACAAAATATTTCCTGTATAGATTGTCATACTGCTGAAGAGGGTGACTTCGATGCTTTTTATTGTCCCGAAAGTGATTATCTTGTTGCCCGCCATCCAACTCCAAAAGATTGTGCAGTGTGCCATGCCGACCAGGTAAATGAATTTACCGATAGTAAACATGCTCATCAGTTCTGGTTGATAAATAATACTGACAGAGCAATTTTTGAAAATCCGATTTCAACAAGGCATGGTTGTGAACAGTGCCATAACATTGGAATTGTTTGGCCTGACCAGAGTGTAGGCGAATGCGATGCATGCCATCCTAAACATAGTTTCGATATTGCTGTTGCACGGCAGCCTGAAACCTGCGGTGAATGCCATATAGGCCCCGATCACCCGCATATAGAAATTTATCTTGAGTCCAAACATGGAAATATGTTCAGAGCAAAAGAGAAGGAACTGGATTTGAATTATAATACAACTGAAAATGAAGATATTCCTATTGATATGCCTGTATGCACAACCTGCCATATGGATGGAAATAAAACTCAGCCAATGACGCATAATGTTAGTGAACGTTTAGCATGGGAAGCACAATCTCCATGGAGTTCAAGAACTGTCTGGAATGAAAAAGAACTTGGTGACTGGAAAATGAAAAGAGCAAGAATGCAGTCAACCTGTGAGAACTGCCATGCACCTGATTTTGTTAGCACATATTTATTAACTGCTGATCTTGTTAATCTTCAGTACAATGAAATAAGAAGAACATTTGTTCAATGGAATAAAAAACTTACTGAGAAAGGTATAGTTGACAGATTAGTTAAAGATGGTATATTCTATTCCGATCCTACACTTTCAGGATGGGATGAAAAATCCGAAGTGCTGCTGTATAATGGCTGGCATCATGAAGGAAGAAGATTCAGGCACGGAGCTATAATGATGGGTGCAGATTATACTCAATGGCATGGTATCTGGGAAATTCAGCAAGACCTTGTTGAATTGTTTACTTTTGCTGCCGAGTATGGTGACCCCGAAGCAAAGAAATGGGTCGAATCTAATGATCCTATTAAATTTGCTCCTTATGCTTTATATGATATTCCCGGCAATGCATTTGGTATAAATGTTTTAGCCAATACATTACCTTATGTTTATAATGCTTATCCCGATTACTGGGAGAGAATACAGGCTAATGTTAAAACTGCTTATGAAAATAATTTATTGTCGGAAGAGCAGTGGTTACTCTGGTCAAAAAGATTTGAAAATAAAGATCATTATCTTGGTACCAAATACAATGCTGATTCTCTGTTTCAGTTTTATAAGGACAGAAATGCACTCGATACAAAAGCATTTACCAAAGATGGTGTAGATTTAAAACTTCCGGGTAAACCATTCTGGACCTGGTAATAAATTTTATTTGAGGCTAAGAGAAAAACTTTCTCCTGGCCTCCATTTTTTAATTTTGATGGAGAAGTTTTATGAATTTATCAGAACAACAGATACTTCATAAAAAAATTATTTACACTTTTGTTTTTGGTGTTATTTAGGGACTTATTGAAATTCTTCTTAACAGTTTATTTTCTTCTGCTAATCTTTATTTAAGAGGAATTATCTTTTCTGTATTTGTAGTTTTTATTTTAATATTCGCAAAAAGATTTATAGATTACAAATTCTCTCTCCTGATAATAGCTGCAATTGCCTTAATTATTAAATCTGCAGCAAGTGGTATCTTAGTGAATTATATTGTTGCTCTTTTTGCAGAAGCATTAATTGCTGAAATAGTTTTAATTCTTTTAAAGAAAAAAAAGGCGGCTATAGTTCTGGGAGGATTGGTAATTTTTTATTCCTTCATACATAGTTTAATTTTTCATGGTTCACTTCCCCATGATTATATTGTTTATTTTTTCAATAATTTATTTGAAAGTATAACCGGAATTACTGCTTCATATTTTGTTGTAATTTTTTTCTTTGGAATATTAAGTATTATTGCAGGTGCTGCTGTAGGTTGGTTAAGTTATAAATTTACAGAAGCATACCAGAAAAAAATTGAAAACTCTATTGAAACAATTTTAATTTCAGAATAAAGAAATTTTATATCTTTTTATTACTTATTATCTCTTTTAAAAGAAGATAATCTTCCTTGTTATTAAGATTAAAAAATACTTCATCGGGAAATTGGTTGGCTTCAACTATTTCCGGATTTATTTTTTTCATTAGATCAAATAATCTTAACTCTTTCCTTTTTAATGAATCTTCTAACAGCGGGATCAAATCTTTTTTGTAAACACCACATAAATATTGCAATTGTTCATTCTTTCTGAAGATAATTGCCGGTTTCTCAGAATCATATTCTGAAATATATTTTATTGCTTCTTCTGATATTAAAGGAAGGTCGCAGGAAATAATAAAATTTTTTTCTTCTTTAGAATTAACCAACCCCGAATGAATACCGGCGAGTGGACCCAGACCCGGGTAGATATCTTCAAAAATTTTTAATCCTAAAAAATTAAAATCATCCGGAGTATTGGAAATTATAATTACACTTTTAAATAATTTTCGAAGCCTGGTAGCTATCAATTCAATTATTTTTTCACCATTAACTGAGAGAAGAGCTTTATTCTCTCCCATTCGTGAGCTTCTTCCTCCGGCTAATATTACTCCAGTTGTTATCATTGATAAAAAATTCTAATAACTGAGAAAATAATAAATATAAAATTCAAATAGTTGCAATAAGCAAACATTTTTAGTGGCATACTTATTGGCAAAATCGGTTTTGTAATAAAGGGAAATTACACAATGCCTGATTCACCTCTTTGCGATAAAGAAACATTAGTACGAATCCTCGATAGTCTTGAAGCCGGGATCATTTTCGTTGATAATAAGAATGATCTGGTCTTCATTAATAAATCCGCTGAAGAAATTAGAATGATGAAGAGTGAAGAAAGATTAGGAACTTCAATACTCGACTGCCACAATGGACGATTGAAAGCCAGAGTATCCGAAGTTATGAAGTCATTCCAGGAAGGTAACTGTGTATCGCGCCATAAGATGATAAAAACCAACAACAAGTATTTCGATAATATTTATAATGTTGTTAAAGATAGTAAGGGCAATTTTCTTGGGGTTGTCCTTCTTAGCCAGGATGTAACTGACAAAAAAAATCTTGAAGAAAAATTACGGTTAGCCAATGAAGAGTTGGAGGAAAAAGTAAAACAGAGAACAGAAGAAATTCAGAAGGCTTATGAACAGTTAAAGATTGCACAACTTCAATTGATGCAGACGGAGAAAATGTCGGCTATAGGACAGTTCGTATCAGGGCTTGCACATGAAATTAATAATCCTTTAGACGGTGTACAGAATTGTTTACGTGCAATACTGAATGATCCTGCAAACATAGAACAAACAAAGAGTTACTCTGAGCTTGCGCTTGAAGGCTTATACAGGATTGAAATGCTTGTACAGAAACTTCTTAGTTATGCAAAAAATCATGTTTATGAAAAAACATTAATTAATATTAATGAAGTACTGGAAGATATTCTCTCATTAACCGGAATTAAATTAAAGACAAAAAAAATCACTTTAATTAAAGAGCTTGATAACTCAATCCCACCTGTATTTGGTGATTATCATTTTCTTGAACAGACCTTTGTTAATCTTATAATTAATGCTTTTGATGCAATGAATGATGGGGGAGAACTTAAAGTAAAAACATCTCTTGCAATAGATGGTTCTGTAAAAATAAATGTATCCGATACAGGCTGCGGAATACCGAAAGAAAATCTCTCAAGAATTTTTGATCCCTTCTTTACCACCAAGCAAAAATCTAACGGAACAGGGCTGGGCTTGTATTTAACATACAATGTTATATCACAGCATAGAGGGAAAATTTCTGTAAAAAGTAAAGAAGGAAAAGGTACTGAGTTTACTGTTTTACTTCCTTCTGCATCGGATGGAAAAGAAACATATGAAAAGGTGGAGATGAAAAATGAAAGTTCTTGTTGTTGATGATGAAAAGTTAAAAAGAATTACAACAACCGATTCCCTTATAAAAGCAGGTTATGAAGCTGAAGCATTTTCTTCATCAATTTCTGCATTAAGTTATTTTGAAAAATATGGTGCAGATGTAATTGTTTCAGATATAAGAATGCCCGGGATGGATGGTCTTGAACTGCTTCAAAAAGTTAAAACAATTTCACCCGATGTTATAGTTATTATGATGACTGCTTACGGTACAATTCAGTCGGCAGTTAAAGCAATGAAGCTTGGAGCTTATGATTACCTTACGAAACCATTTTCTTCCGAGCAATTGCTCCTTCTTATGGAAAAAGTAAAACATCTTAAAGAACTGGAAGATGAAAATATTCTTTTAAAGAAAAAACTTGAAGACAGGTATTCATTTCATAACATAATTGGTAAATCGCCTGTAATGCAACGGCTTTATGAACAGCTTGAAACAATATCAAAAAATAATATGGCTGTTCTTATTGAAGGTGAAAGCGGAACAGGAAAAGAAATAGTTGCAAACGCAATTCACTTTAACAGTTCAAGAAAAAATAAACCTCTAATAAAACTAAGCTGTGCAATTCTTAATGAATCTATACTTGAAAGTGAATTGTTCGGGCATGAAAAAGGGGCTTTTACCGGAGCAATAAAAGATAAAAAGGGGAGATTTGAACTTGCAAATGGAGGTACTCTTTTTTTAGATGATGTAGATGATATGCCTCTCTCTTTCCAGGTCAAACTTCTTCGTGTTTTGCAGGAAAAAGAATTTGAGAGAGTCGGTGGAGATAAATCAATTAAAGTTGATGTACGTATTATCTGTGCAACCAAAGTTGATCTCTGGGAAAAAGTAAAGAATAATGAATTCAGGGGAGATCTTTATTACAGACTTAAGGTTATTCCTGTTAAGCTTCCACCTTTACGTGACAGGAAGGAGGATATACCATTACTACTGGATCATTTTGCAAAAAAGATTAATCGTCCTGAATTAAAATTTTCTCACGAAGCTCTTAAACTTCTACAGGAATATAACTGGCCCGGAAATGTACGCCAGTTGGAAAATACATTTTGCAGGATAGCAGCTTTCACAAATAGTAACCTTATTACAAAAGAAATGATCCCGAAAGATCTGATGACGGGGAAAGGGAATTCATTCCCTATAAACTTTAATGATTTTGACAAAATAAATTTTTCAAAGATTGTTGAGGAGATCGAATCTGCAGCTATTAATTGGGCAATAAAAAAGTGCAATGGCAATCAAACAAAAGCAGCAAAGTTGTTAGGCATTAAAAGGACTACCTTTAGAGATAAGATGATAAAATATAATATTAATTAACTGTCGGATATTCGTCATTCGACGATTGGTCGTCTAATTTCATTTTCCCTTTCTACAAAAATTCATCTTAAACCAAATCTTTAGGTGGCATAAAGTTGGGGAATAGTTGCTTATACAAATATTGATGTTAAACAAATAATCAACCGGAGAAAAAAATAAATGAAAAAAGTTGTTTATGTACTGGTAATAATTCTTATTGCATTTCAATTAAACTTTGCACAGGACGCACCTAAAACTGAATTTAAGTTTAACGGTGTTTACAATGCATGGGGACAAATGCAAAACGATTTTACAATGGGTAATTCGGAATACAGAGATCATTACCTGGTTCAAATGTTCAGACTTAATCTCTCATTTAATTATGGTGAGAATATTAAAGCCGTAACCCGTTTCGATCTGGCTCAGGGCTGGTGGGGTGTTGATAATGAAACCCCAACTTATTCAGGTGCCAGTGGAATGTTTGATAACAAAGATACACACTACTCTCTGCACGTTGACCAGGCTTATATATGGTTTAATGTTCCATCTATATCAACTGCATTTAATGTAGGTCGTTTTAACTGGTCTGCAGGCAACAAGCTTGTTCTTGATAACAATTATGATGGTATCAGTGCACAGATAAATATTAACGAATCAAACAATATAAAACTTGGTGCTGCTAAAATTTCTGAAGGGGTGTTAAGCATTTCAGATCTTAAAAAAGTTGCACCTGATTCAAAAGGCGGTTATGATGCACGCGATGCTAATCTGTTTACCGCTGCATATAATACAAAGTTTGGTGCTACCAATCTGGAAATTTACGGATTGTATTACAATGATGCTTCTATTGATGATTCAACTGCTTATCTGATTGATGGTATCTACTACAACAGACCAAGGTTTACACCCCAGGTTACTTCTTTAGGTATATTCGGTGCTGCAGGAACTTCAAAACTGGATAAACTAACTTTAAACTATGAAGCTAACTATTTAATAGGTAAAGATGATATCAACAACTCAACCCACAGAGGAAGATTAAACACTTCACCAACTGCAATTGATCCTTTAAAATATGATATAAACAATGGTGATCTTTCAGGATATAATCTTTATCTGAATATGAATTATGCTGTTGCAGATGCAATTAGCATTGGTTTAGTTGCGGGTATGGGTTCAGGCGATGATGACCCTACAGGTGGTAAAGGTAATGTCAACAAATTAAGAACTGCAGGCTTCTTCTATATTACAGAAATATGGGAAGATTCAATAATGCCCGATGAAGAAGGTATTACACCGCAGGGATTAGGTGCTCCGAACATCAGAGCATACAGAGAACTTGAAAATACTACTGCTCTTCAGCTTAATAGTACAGTAAAGATTTCTCCGGTATGGAGTCTTTTTGGAGCATTCACTTATCTAAAAGCTACTCAGCCTGTTTTTGCATGGACAGCAGCAGGTCCTGATCTAAATACAAGTGCTGATGATTTAGGATGGGAAGTTGATTTTAAAACAGATTATAAAATTTATAATAATCTTACCTTCACTTTCAGAGCAGGTTACTTTTCACCCGGAACTGCTGCTAAATATTTAATCCTTGGAAACGATAAAGGTCATTTATCTCCATGGGAGCTTAAATCAGAAATTACTTTTGTATTCTAAAAAACAAGAGATGAAAATGAAAAAAATCTATTTAATTATCTCAATTCTGGTTGTGGTTGTGTTAGCTATAGATATGCTAACTGCACAAACCGGAAAGGCAAGTAAAGTTTCCTTTCAGAATGAACATCCGGATGTTGACTGGACATTAGGATGCGCTGAATGTCATGCAGAAGAAACTCCGGAGATATTTAAACAATGGAGCGAGAGCAGGCACGGACAGGTAAACTTTGGCTGCTATATATGTCACGGAGATGGTATCGAAGAATTTTCCGCTAAGGGAAATGATGACAAGTGTTCAGGCTGTCATGCAGAGCAGGAAATCAGTTTTGAAAAATCCAAAATGGAATCATGTTTTGATTGCCACAACGGACATACATTAAAGTTTCATAATTAGAGTTTAGAGGAGAAAGATAATGTCAATTTCAAGAAGAAATTTTTTAAAAGCCTCCGCTATAACGGCTGCAGCAGCAATTATTGGTGTGGAACCTCTGCATAAAAGCAGTGTGCTTGCTGCAGTAGTTCAGGAAGGTGTTACCTGGCATAAAACAGTCTGCCGTTTATGCGGTGTTGGCTGCGGAGTTATGCTTGGTGTGAAAGATGGAAAGCCATTTGGTATTAAAGGAGATAAAGAAAACACAATTAATAAAGGTATCCTTTGTGTAAAAGGTTTTTATCTTAATAAAATGATTACTGCCAAGAACAGGCTGCTTCATCCT
>Ga0079223_10000692_pt1 | contig 18213 bp, 20 predicted proteins | sample Stecom2011_FD_75072 | JGI IMG/M metagenome (GOLD analysis project Ga0079223, IMG submission 75072) | Agricultural soil microbial communities from Utah to study Nitrogen management - Steer compost 2011 | ecosystem: Environmental > Terrestrial > Soil > Agricultural land | place: USA: Utah... | reverse complement strand
TATTTGGTATAAATGAGGATGGGTCAGGCCAAGGGAATTTTTCCAGAAAGGTGGGGGAAGGACAAAAGGAACCGTCCCCAATGTACTTTCCATGGAAATAGTTGAGTTTATAAGCATCTAAGCTTTAATTACCTGGGCCAGCAGTGGTCGCACTAACACTATTTCTTCACAGAGTATAGATCCTCAGGTAGTTTCCTGCCTGGGGTTTTTGTGTTTGTTTTGCTGGAGTTAACATAGTTTTGACGAAATGATTAAGTATCGATAATATGTCTATACAGAGTGCAATAAAACGGTCATTATAAGCGTTAAAGTAGGAGAGGAGCTGCCCCATGATTTTATTTAGTTTTGTGGCAGATGATTCGTCGCCAAAGCAAAAGATTACACAACCTCATATAGACGAATCGTTGTTCCAGCAGATTGGCAACGATAATATGCCTGCTTTTGAAACCCTTTATCGCCAGACTGAGCGTACGATGTATGCCTATATACTATCCATTGTCCGTAATCATCAAGACAGTTTAGATATCCTTCAGGAAACCTACTTAAAAATTCGTTCCGCGGCACATCTTTATAAGCCAATGGGAAAACCTCTTGCATGGATGTTTTCCATCGCCCGCAATCTACACCGGAGTAAAATGCGCTCTCAGCAAAGAGTTACGGATTATCACGGGGGTAATATGGAAAATGATTTGAGTTTTTCCTATGTTTCTGATCCCGAGGATAGATTGGTGCTCCAGGCTGCGTTGAGAATTCTTTCCGCGGAGGAGCGGCAAATTGTTCTGCTTCATGCTGTTTCAGGACTGAAACATAGAGAGATTGCCCAAAGTATAGGATTGCCGCTTTCCACTGCGCTATCTAAATACCATCGTGCCTTGAAAAAGCTACGGGCGTATCTCGAGGAAAAGGGGGGCTTTTAATGAACAACAAAAAATTACAGCAGCATTTAAACAAAGCCCTTCAACAAGCACCAATAGATCTGCTGGATAGCATTAAGAGCCAGCAAGTAAATAAACTGGAGATGCATGATCATGTAACCAGGCAACAAAATTCCCGCGGGATACAGAAACAGTGGAAACCCATTCTTGCCCTGGGCAGCGTTGCCGCCTTGTTTTTTATTGTTGTGCTTGGTTGGCTACAGGCTCCAGCTGTAGATAGCATCGTCTATTTAGATGTCAATCCCAGCTTTGAGATTGTTGTCGATAGAAATGAGCGGGTTGTGAACTTGCAGAGCAAAACTGAAGATGGTCAAATGCTGGTAGAAGAAATTGACTACAAAAATAAGGACCTTTCTGTTGTTACCGAGGAATTGTTGAATGAAATGGTAATCAAAGGTTTTCTTGATGTCTCACATCGCTTTTTGCTTATTTCTGTATTGAACGATGATGTGGAGAAGGCTAAGGCTCAGATAGCATATTTAAACACTAATATTCATGACTATCTTGAGGCGCGCCATGTTAAGCCTATTGTTCTTAGACAATCGATAACCAAGAGCAATACAATTGCGGAATACGCTGAGCAGTACAATATCTCGATTGGGAAGATGACCTTTGTTAGAAATTTAATCATTTTAAACCCGGATTTTGAGGTGGAAGAACTGATAACCTTATCCCTGGAGGATTTGGTATGCCTCTCTGCCCAAACCAAGTTAGATATCAAAAGCATCATTGATGTCGATGATGAAATTGATAAGTACTACGCTGAAGAGCAACAAGTTCCTGAAGATGAAGGCGACCAAGGCCAGGAAGAATCTGAAGATGAAAGCCACGAAGACCGGGAAGAACCTGAAGATGAAAGCCACGAAGACCAGCAAGAGCCTGAAGATGAAGATACTGCGATCAATGAAGAGCCAAGCAGCGATATATTGATAGGTCGGGACAAAGCAATTGAGATTGCTCTTAGTCTGACCGATGGCGGGAGGGTCGTGGAGTTCGAAGCGGATATAGATGATGGGCACCATATCTATGAGATCGAGATAGAAAAGAATCATAAAGAATACGATATAGAGCTCGACGCTCGCACCGGTAAAGTTTTGGAATTTGAATCAGACGATGATGAGGATGGGGCAGCAGGGCAATTAATTGGCCGAGAGAGGGCGATGGAGATTGCCCTGGATAAGACCGAAGGCGGCAGGATAGTGGAATTCGAGCTGGATGAAGATGATGGCCAATATATCTATGAGATCGAAATTATTAAGGATGGCATAGAATACGAGGTAGAAATTGACGGTTATTCTGGCAAAATTATTGAGTTTGAGGAAGACGATTGAGAGAATATGCAATAAAACAGCTCCTTATTTCGTTAACCCAGTAATAAGAAGAAAGTGAGGCGATATAAATGAAAGGAAAAAAAATAGTATTAGGAGCGTTGGTGACGGGCATTAGCTTTACCTTTGCCTTGTTATTGTTTTTCTCCCTCCCTGCAAATAGCTTGACCGTTGATATTAACCCCAGCATCGAAATCACTACCAACCGGCTGGATAAAGTCATATCGGTAGAGCCATTGAACAAAGATGCTGAAGATTTATTGGACAATTTTACTCTTAAGGATAAGGACTTGGACAGCGTGGTCAATGATTTGGTAGATTTAATGATTTTAACAGGGCATATTTCCGGGGGAAATGACAATCTTGTTATGATTAGCGTGGATGATGACAACGCCGATTCTGCGCTGCTGACTAAAGTAAACCAGCTTATAGCTGCTTATTTGGACAATAAACAAGTAGAAGCAACCTTACTTAGCCAATCGATACCAGTAAATAGTGAAAATAGAGAGCTTGCTTCAGAAAACGCCATATCCCCAGGGAAATTAGAGTTGATTAAAAAGATTATGGCCAGAGAAGAAAGTTTGTCGCTGGAGCAGCTGAAGTCAATTAGCCTGCGAGAGATTTTGCTGACGGCGGAAGAACTGAATATTAAGCCAGATGAATTATTTGAGCATATTATTAATGATATTGCAGCCTACTCCCAAGGAAACGCAGGAGATGAGACTACGGAGCCTGTTTCATTGATTGGTCGCGATAAGGCGATGGAGATCGCCCTTGAGTTAACAGAGGGCGGAAAAGTAGTGGAGTTTGAGTTGGACAAAGACGATGGCCGCTACGAATATGAGATTGAAATCAAATGGGATGGCAGGGAATATGAGATAGAGATCGATGCCCATACCGGAAAAGTCCTGAAGTTTGAAGAGGATGATGACGATGATGACGATGATGACAGAAACGATAATACAAACCAGTTGATTGGCCGCGATAAGGCCATTGAGATAGCCTTGGGCTTGACTGGCGGTGGCAAAGTGGTTGAAATTGAGCTGGACAAAGACGATGGCCGCTATGAATACGAAATTGAGATCAAATGGGATGGCAGGGAATATGAAATAGAAATCGATGCCCATACTGGCAAGGTCCTGGAGTTTGATGATGACGACGATGACGACTATGACGACAGGAACGATAATACAAGTCAGTTGATTGGCCGCGATAAAGCCATTGAGATAGCTCTGGGCTTGACTGGCGGTGGCAAAGTGGTTGAATTTGAGCTGGACAAAGACGATGGCCGCTATGAATACGAAATTGAGATCAAATGGGATGGCAGGGAATATGAGATAGAGATCGATGCCCATACTGGCAAGGTCCTGGAGTTTGACGATGATGACGACGATGAAGACAGGAATGTAAATGTAAGCCAGTTGATTGGTCGCGATAAGGCCATTGAGATAGCCCTAGGCTTGACCGGAGGCGGCAAAGTAGTTGAATTTGAGTTAGATGAAGACGATGGCCGCTACGAATATGAGATTGAAATAGAAAAGGATGGCAGGGAGTACGAAATCGAGATTGACGCCCATACTGGTAAAGTTCTGGAATTTGAGGAAGATGACTAGTTTTGAGAGTGAAGCGCCAGGTTTATGCCTGGGCTTTTTTTTTAGGTTAGAAAATATATAAGCATTCAGGGCTGTTTTATGGCCCATGGAAATAACGTGGTCGGGAAAAGGACAAAAGGAACCGTCCCCAATGTACTTTCGTATAGTGCTGGCAGATTTGTCCAACACTAACGGTTAAGAAGGGAGAATGTGCTATGAAAGATAAAGTACCGCTGATTTTTATTGCTCTGTCCCTGGTGGTGTTGGTGACGGTTGTTTGGTATTTTGGTCCCCAGGGCGATGAGGAGCCGGACCCGCCGGATGCATCGCCGGAGAATGGGGAAGACCAACAGGAGGCTGAGTACGACGAGTTTGCTGGTGTTGTACTGTTTAATGGCGATGAGTTGGATTTGGATATGTCTTTGCTGCACAAAGGTGTTGTTCATCTGCCTTTGCTGGAGGCGGCGGAAAAGTTGGGGATAGAGGTAAGCCGGGATGGTAATGCAATCTTTCTAGGTCCCGGGGAACAGGTCCAAGAATCGGATTCTGATCCAAAGGTGTATATGGGCGGCATAGATATCACCCCTGCCAATGTGCTTGAGGTAAATGATGAGTTCTATGTTGATCCTCGGGAGGTCTTCCCCCTGCTGGGGATCTATGTGTATGAGAATCTGTTCGCTGATGCGTTGCACTTGGTGGACGATGACCTTGCCTCCCGGGATGGGGAGTATGTGGTGGTGGGACGGCGGGATCAGCGTGGATGGGCGCCGGAGCTGCGTATGACAGTGGCTGGGGGTGCCATCAATGCTGTGGAATACGGAGAATTGGATGAGGATGGTCAGGACAAATTTTTGGACCAAGGGTACTTGGAGAATTGGAGAAATGCTAATGATATTGAGCCGGTGGAGCTCAGGGATAGGCTGCAAAGCCAATTGGTGGAAACTCAAGATCTGGTCGAGGTGGATGTGGCCACAGGTGCCACTGGCACCTGGCATAATTTTGCGCGCTTGGCGGGTTCTGCCCTGGGCAAGGCCAAGGTCGGCGCCCTGGAGGAGGAATTTCCCGATGGAAATTTTGTTGTGCTGGGCGCTCCCGATGACAGGGGCTGGACACCCCGGATTGATTTAGCTGTTTCCGGTAACAGGATTACCGAGTATCGCTATGATGATATAAATGAGGATGGGCAAAGCAAGCGGGATGATGAGGAGTATTTGGAGAACTGGCGCAATGCCTATCCAGAGGTGGACCCCATTGCCATTGTCCAGGAAGGCGAGGAGAGTATCATCAAGACCCAGGATCCCAACATCATCGACGCCACCACTGGAGCCACCTCCTGGGGCATCAACATCAAGCAATATACTACAGGGGCCCTGGATCAGGCAGCGCGTGGGGATCTACCTTCTGATTACGATGCAATTTATGTGTTTTGTGGCCCGGAAAGTGAGCGGGGAGATCGCCCTCAGTTGTTGCTGGCCACTGTGGCTGGTGAAATTGCAGCGGTGGATTTCAGCGAATATACCCAGGGAGTTGCGAAAAAATATGATGAAGAGTATTTGGCCAGCTGGCGGGAGTATGCGCAGGTTGAGCCTGTAGAGATTGTGGCTGAAATGGAGGATATCTTTTTAGCCAACCAAGATCCTGAGGAATTGGATGCCATAAGCGGGGCCACCGGCTGGCGCGAAAGTTTTCAAAATTTGGCCCAGCGAGCCTTGGACTATTTGGCAAAGGAATAAAAAATACTCCCCCGGGTGGACTAGTTCTTTGCCCTTGAAGGAAAAGAGGCGGGGAAGGGAGAATTGAAAAAAGAGACTAGTCTATTAGGGGGAGTGAATTTGTTACAGAGAATGAAAAATCTATTGCAACGCATACAGAATGTATTGCAACGGATAAAGGATGCTTTGATACGTATAAAATCTGTAATGCTGAAGTGGATAAAAAATCTGTCTCAAGCAATATCCAAAATATTACAGATGTTAAAAGCCTTTTTCCAACCAAAGGTATTGCGCCTGCTGGCATTGGGTTTGACCTTATTGGCCAGCTTGCTCTTGTTATTGCAGTACAACTACGGTAGCCATTACTTGGTAACCATGGGGACCATATCTTGGGATGGGGAATCCAAGGTCGCAGAAATTGATGCCCTGGCTTCCCACCCCATACAAGCTCAGAGAGTGATCACTGTTTCTGCATCGAAAATTTTGTTGAGGAGTCTTGAAAAGGCAGGCCCCGATGCGGAATTCGTGGTAGTGCTACATCAGCGCGGAGAGAAGCTGGTTTTTGAACGTATCCACTTGTTGACGCCTCCGGAGGCCGAGAAAATCCAGGGCCCTAATTGGCGCAGAGGTCGGCATTACTCCCTGGTGGTGGGCACCCAACCTGAATTGGTGGAAATGGTGGGGCTTGACAAATATGGCTATCGATTGAAGCTACCCAATTGGGTCCAGAGAAAAATTCCTGACGCCAATTTAGTTTACTACCAGGAAGGTATGCTGGATGAGGCCAAGGCTGTGCTGGACGGGGAGTCGGATTACCAGCCAGATATTTTTATCCTCAACGATAAGCTTGAGATGGTGGGGATGCGTACTACGGCAGGGAAGTTTTGGACTTTACCAGAAGTGCTACGTCTGGCTACCCTGTGCTTGTATGGGGCCGCCATTGTTTCTGGCCTGGCTTCTCTGCTGGTTTATAAATGGTCGGCGCTGTGTAATGCCGGCAAGAGAATTTGGGACCAAGTTTCCATGCGGGTGCGTAAGGCTTCCAACTGAGGGAGGCTGAGCCAGTTGGCCTGCATTTTGTCGGTTTCCCTGACAGTGGGCTGGCTGGTGATTCTTAAAATATAGTGCAGGCCCAGGTGCACCGAACCGACGGAGTTGGAATCATCATTGATTATGCCGGCAAAGCTGGGCTGCTTGTCCAGCTTTAGCCATAGCTCTTCTTGGAGTTCCCGGGCCATTGCCTGGGTAATGAGTTTGGAAAAATCCTCGTGCTGGTCGATGGGGTTTATGTGCCCACCCACGCCCAGGGAGATTTTGCCGTGGAGCCTGCTTTCGCTTTGGGCCCGCCGGCGCTCCAGTGCCAGAACCGTCCCCTGATGGATTACCGTCACATAGGGAATTAGTTGTTTGAAAGCTGGATCTTCTTCCGCCTGGGGGCGGGGCATAAATTGATAATTATCGCTACAGATGTGGAGAAGTGTTGAAATTTGCTCTGGGTCCTGCAGGTAACTGGCCCGGGGCAAATTTAATTTGTCTGTCTTTACCACCAATACTTGTTCTACTTGCATAGGTGTTACCTCCTTTCCCCCGATGATATGTCAGTTTGTCTGATGGGTCAATTGTTGGGGGGTATTTTTTTTAGGCTCGGGGAATAAATTTGTAGCAGACTGGGGGGAGTTAAGTGAAACGATGGCTTTACACAGCGGGATTGGTGGTTCTGGTTATCGCTCTGGGCTCAGTACTGCTGAGAGAATTTTTTGTCCCGGAGAATTATATCTGCTACAACCGAAAACTGTATCTCACTGACCCACCGCTGACGGGGGCGGATGTGGAAGAGTTGCAATTGAGGCTGCGGGAGTTGGGTTTTTTTATCGGTGAGGTCAACGGTATCTATGATGAAGAGATGGTGAAGGTGGTGAAGGATGTCCAGCACTCCCTGGGGGTTTCCCCCTCCGGCGAGGTGGAAGTTGATTTCTGGCCGCTGTTGTATCATGGGGAGGAGTACACCCAGGGCTCCAATACTGAAGAGCCGCCGGGGGAAGTGCATTTGGAAATTTACCTGGATAAGTTGCAGCTCAAGGTCTTCTCCGACGGGGAGGAATGGGCGGCCTTTCCTATTTCGCCGGGTCGACCGGCAACCCCTTCGCCCATGGGAGAATGGCGGGTGACGGACAAGAGTTATCGACCCAATGATGCCTTTGGCACCCGGTGGATGCGCCTGAGTGTGCCCTGGGGAGGATATGGGGTGCATGGCACCAATGCTCCATGGTCCATCGGTCGGGTGGCCAGTTTGGGTTGCATTCGCATGTACAACAAAGATGTGGAACTCATTTACCCATGGATTCCCGTGGGCACGCGGATTATCATCACGGGCGATTATGATGTTAAATACAGAATTCCCATGTCTCAAGGCCAGGTGGGGCAAGATGTGGTCATGGTGCAATGGGCCTTGCGGGCAGCGGGTTTTTGTCCGGGGGAGGCTGATGGCAGATTTGACGAGGAGATGACCGAGGCAGTTGTCCAACTGCAGAGGACCATGGGGATGGAACCCACTGGTGTGGTGGATGAGACGATATTTTGGCTAATTAATCCGTAAAGGGTGATGGTGGATGCGCAAAGTTATTGTTCTGTCGTTGTGCTTGCTATTATTGGTGGCCTGCCAGGGTGGCAGCAGCCAAGAGCAGCAAATAGACCCCCGGGTGCGACTGGATGCTGACAAAACATATACAGTGGAGTACTGGGATGTGGAGCCGCCGGGGGTAATGGATCCCCGGGGAGAGTATCGGGGTAAGGTAGAGGAATTGGTGCTGGACTTTTGCAACGAGCACCCGGGTATTCAGGTGAATATGCGTTGGCTGAGCTGGACCGAGGCCCAGCAGGAGTTGGAACAGGCCTTAAAGAAGGGTACGCCTCCTGACTTGTGGGGAGATTGGGCGGGAATTGCTTATTACCACGGATTGCAAATTCCTGCGGAAATATGGTTGGAAGATGAGGAGCTGCTTACGCCGGCTGGGGCCAAGGCTGCTCGGCAAGGTGGGCAGACCTGGGCCTGGCCCCGTTGGATTTGGCCCCGGGGGCTACTGGCCCTGCATAGCCAATGGGATGAACTGGATGTGGTGACTGCTCAGTGGGACTGGCGCGAGCTGGCGGAATGTCTGGAGGAGACTGATTTTTATCTACAGATTAACGATTGGAATGGTGAATTTTCTACCCAGGCCTTGCAGGCGGCCACAGGCTACGGATACGGTCAATGGGGTGGTCAAGAGCTCCACGAGGTATTTGCTGCCCTGGAGTTATTGCGTCAGGAGGGCCTAATTGACCAGAGCACTGAATACCAGGAAATAACCCAGGGCACTAATATGTTGGGAGGTTTTGCCCCTGCCCTTGTCACATGGATGGCCGAGAACATGGATCAGGAGGAAGTGGTGCTGTTGCCGGTGCCCGGCATTAGTGGCGGGAATACTTTTGTTCCCTGCAGCGCCAGCAACTTGATTCAATTTCGGCAGGAGGAATACAAGGGCGACGACCACTCCAAGGCAACTGCCTTGGTGGCCCAGCATCTTGCAACTAACCAGGGGGCTGTGGCAGAATTGCTTTGGGCGGCTCCGGCCTGGGAACAAGCAAACTGGACACCAGATCTACCCCCTTGGTACTGCACATTTTTGGAGGAGACCATGGAGAAAAAAGTACCCCTATACAGCCTCAGTAGCAAGGGGCGGGCCCGGGAAAATGAGTTTAGAGATAAGATAAATGCCGTGCTGGCGGACTTTTGGGCCGGCAAGGCCGACGCCCAGGATGTGGCGTATCGGCTGGAGAAATTGCAGTAGAGAAGAGGACCAGAATGTGGTAGTATGGAGGAAAAACTGGAGCGATTTATAATGAGGCAAGTGTATTTAGATAACGCCGCCACAACCCCTTTGCACCCCCAGGTTAAGCAGGCCATCCAGGGGGCCATGGCGGAGTATGCCAACCCCTCCTCCTTACACAGCTTGGGTGCAGGGGTGGAAAAACTACTCAGTCAGGCCCGGGCAGAGGTGGCAGGGTTGCTCAAGGTCAATTCTGCAAACCTGGTGTTTACTTCTGGGGGAACCGAGGCCAATAATATGGCGATAAAGGGTGCGCTGGCCCGGAGCGGGCGCAAGGGGCGCCTGGTGACATCCAGCATTGAGCACCCTTCGGTGATGGAAGTGTATCGACGTTTGGAATCAGAGGGCTGGGATGTGGTGAGGATACCTGTGGATGACGGGGGGCAGGTGCAATTGGAAGCCCTGGAGCAAGCCCTGGCCCAGCCCACTGCCTTGGTCAGTATTATGGCGGTAAACAACGAGACCGGGGTTATTCAGCCCCTGGAAAAGGCCATGGAGCTAATTCGTGCCCGACAGCCCAGGGCTTTAGTTCATGTGGATGCAGTACAAGCTCCAGGTAAGGTGGAGTTCCGGTTGGCGGATCTGGGTGTGGATCTGGCTTCGGTTAGCGCCCATAAAATTCATGGCCCCAAGGGTATAGGAGCTCTATATCTTCGGAATCGGGATTTGATTAACCCCGTCTTGGATGGTGGCGGCCAGGAAGGCGGACTCCGTTCCGGCACCGAAAATGTATTGGGTATAATTGGCTTTGGTGAGGCCGCCCGCCTGGCCAAGGATGGTTTTGCCCAAAATTTGGCCCATGTTGCCGGTTTGCGCTCCCGCTTTGTTGACGGCATGGAGGGGTTGTCCGGCCAGATAGTTTCTCCCGAGGATGGGGTTCCTCACATCCTGGCAGTATCCTTTCCAGGATTTCGAGGAGAAGTGCTATTGCAGGCCCTGTCGGCCCACAATGTCTTCGTCTCCACCGGGGCTGCCTGCTCCGGGAAGAAGGGGAATTTAAGCCATGTGGCGGAGGCCTTGGGTTTGGATGACGAGAGTCGTCTGGGCTTAATTCGCTTTAGCTTTTCCAGTATGAACACCGAAGAAGAGGTGGTTTATGCCCTGACCAAAATGGAAGAGGTCCTGGCTGAACTGGCCTTCGTTCGCGGAAGGAGATCTCGCTGATGTACAATAAGGTTCTGATTAGATTTGGAGAAGTTGGTCTCAAGGGTAAAAACCGCTCATATTTCATTAATGCTTTGGCGGGTAATATCCGTCGCGCCCTCAAGGGGTTAGGGCGGGGATACAAGGTTACTACTCCCTATGGACGAATATTTGTGGATTTGCCCCCAGAACACGATTTTGCTGCTGTGCAAGCTACCTTGAGGCAAGTCTTCGGACTGGTTTCCTTTAGTCCCGTTGTCCAGACCGATTTGGATATGGAGGCCATCCGCGCTGCCGCCTTGAAGGAGTTAAAGGCCGGGGGAGTACCAGAGACCTTTAAAGTGGCGGCCCGGCGTTCGCTTAAGAGCTTTGTTCTGGACTCCATGGAAATCAATCGGGATGTGGGTAGTCATCTCTTGCAAAATTGCCCTGGCCTCAAGGTAGATGTGCACAATCCCCAACGGATGGTAAATATCGAGGTTCGACAAGAGGGGGCTTTTGTGTTTTCCCAGGTGATCCCGGGTCCCGGCGGCTTGCCGGTGGGGGTTACGGGCAAGGGCGTGTTGCTGTTGTCCGGTGGGATTGACAGTCCGGTGGCTGGCTGGATGGCTATGAAGCGGGGCATTGCTCTGGAGGCAGTGTACTTTGACACACCACCCTTTACATCACCCCGGGCTCTGGCCAAGGTGGAGCGCCTGGCCAAAATTTTGGCCCAGTGGGCACCGGTGAATCTCCATGTGGTCAATTTTACGCCGGTGCAAAAGGCTTTGATGCAGCATGTCCCGGAGGATTTGACGATAACCGTCATGCGTCGTTTTATGTTCCGAGTGGCGGAAGCCTTGGCTCAACGGCAAGGGGCTCTGGCCTTAATCACCGGGGAAAGTGTTGGGCAGGTGGCCAGCCAGACTCTGGAGAGCATGCTGACGATAAACAATGTGGTGAGCGCACCGGTGTTGCGTCCGGTGGTGGCTTTAGATAAGGTAGAAATTATGGATTTGGCCCGGAAGATTGGTACATATGAAACTTCCATCGAACCCTTCCAGGATTGTTGTACGCTCTTTGTCTCTCCTCACCCCAAGACCAGGCCGACCTTGAGTCAGGCCCGGCAGGCTGAGGAGCATTTAGATGTGGAGGCCTTGGTCAACTTGGCTATGGAAGGGATAGATACCAATAGATATTCTTGAGGGGAGGTGAGGTAATGAAGAAATGGCGGTGCACAGTATGCGACTATGTCTACGACCCGGCCAAGGGAGATGGAGATGAGATCCAGCCGGGAACTGCTTTTGAAGACCTGCCGGAAGATTGGGTTTGCCCCGACTGTGGCGTGGGCAAGGATTTTTTTGAGGAAATAGAGTAATCCAAGTAAACAGGGTGCCGGATGGCACCCTGTTTCTAATGTTGATATTCTTGCTGGGCTCGGGAAATTTTCTGATTGTCTACCACCTGGGCGTGGACCATGCCCCGACGCTGCATAATGGTCTTAATCTCTTCTTGGAGCTGGTGTTCGTCCATGAGGATGTTGAGAAAGTCCTGGCGGATATTGGCTGCGTTGCTGGCACCTGCGGCTTCGTTATATAGGCTGGTCAGTCTTTTCTGCAGACTTACAGCTTGCTGAAAAATGTCTGTGGCGCTATGTTGCTCTTGCTTGTTCATCTTACCTCCTACTGGGTATTGATATGGCTTGTGTTCTGCAAATGCTGTAACAGTGTGTTATAATGCTGCTGATGCTTATTGGCTACATTTTTGCATATTTCCGAAACTTCCGGGTCCCGGGTCTCGCGGGCAAAGGCCGTGTAATTTTCTATGGCCTTTTTTTCTGTTTCCAGACAGTCGGTAATATATTGTAGCTCGGTCTGGGTCATATTTTGTGTTCCTTGCACCCTGCCGCCTCCCTTGATAGTGGTCTGATTTTAGATTGACCCCGGCAGAAAAAAATATACCGGTTGGTTAATCTTCTCTCCAGCTATGGTATACTGAAAGGTATAAAGGAGTGAAGGATTGTGCAGGCTGTAAAGTTATCCAGACAACAGATTAGGGAGTTGCGGGCTCATCTTGGTCAGGCACCCTTGGAAAATTACGAGCTGCTCTGGGTGCTGGAAAGTTGTTTGGAGACGGCCTCTAGTGCGGTGTACGGCCTGGGTGCCGCGCCGTGGTCAGCGGGATTACTCATTCTGCACCGGGATTGTCTCTGGCTTCAGTTGGAGAATGAAGTATTGCTCACATCTTTGCTGGCACCTTTGCCGGAGCAAGATATTTTCCGCTTTTATACCACCAATCCCAAGACCATGGATATGTTGAAACGTTGGTTTCCCCAGGGCAAGTTGTCTCAATCCCAGCTCTGTGTGCGCAATCTGACCAAGAACTGGCGCAAGCGCTTTGATGCTTCGGTCAAAGTTGAGCCCGCTGAAAATGGAGGGGGACAGGAATTTCTCCTTACTGCTGGGGATGATGTGGTGGCAAGATGTACCTGTCAACAGGTGGTTAGCCCCTGGCAGGAAATTATGCACTGGTCACTGGAAGTAGAGCAGGATCGCCGGTATTGGGCGGAACATGTCTTTGGTGCGGTCACGGCCACCATATTGGCCCAGGGCTACCCTGCGGTGGTAAGAGTAGAGAATGAAGAGCTTTATTCTGTTTTGGAACCCTTGGGCTACCGTGGGTTCAGCCAATTATTTTTCTATGTTGCTACATCTGAGTAAATCTTCCATTCTAGAAGGGTATACTGTTTTGCAGGAGGTTATAATATGCACCTAATCATCATAGCAATGTACAGCTACCTTTTGGGGGCAATTCCCTCGGCCTATCTCATTGGCAAGATTAAAGGTAAGGACATAACCAGTGAGGGCAGCGGCAACATCGGAGGCACTAATGCCTATCGGGTATTGGGTGCTCGCTTGGGCATCCTTGTCGCAGCTATGGATGTGGGCAAGGTGCTGCTGGCATTAATCGTGACAAAGATATGGCTGGGTACGGACCCGGCTGTTTTTGCAGCTGCTTTGGCTGCCGTTACCGGCCACAACTGGTCTGTGTATGTGGGGTTTCGAGGTGGAAAGGGAATTGCAGTATCCATCGGTACATATCTATATTTATTTCCCACTTTGGCGCTACCGGCGTTGCTGGTGGCTTTGTTCAATGTCCTGGTCACCAAGTATGTGTCCTTGGGTTCCCTGAACTTCATTGCCGCCATGGCCTTGCTCTTGCTGGTTACCGAAAGCAGTCCATGGTTTAAAGTCTTGGGGGTCTTGTTGTTGGTCATTGGATTGTACAGGCATCGGACAAATATCCGGGCATTGCGCTCCGGAGTTGAGCGGAGATTTGGCGAAAAAAGAGGAAAATAGCTTTCGCTGCTGTAAGAATAATAATGGAGGTGGATTATATGGAAGCATATCGGGACGAGCTGTTGAAAACCACGGCTGAGGTGGTAAAGATCCCCAGTGTAAAGGCACCGGCGGATGAGGGGAAGCCCTTCGGCCCCGATGTTGCTCGGGCCCTGGACTATGTTCTGGAACTGGGCAGAAGAATGGGTTTTAAAACAGAGAATTTTTCCGGCTATGCCGGCCACATCGAGTATGGGGACGGTCCCGAAATCTTGGGGGTGCTTTGTCATTTGGATGTGGTTCCCGCCGGCGAGGGTTGGAGTGTTGACCCCTTTGGTGGTGAAATACGGGACGATAAACTGTATGGCAGGGGAACCATTGACAACAAAGGGCCTGCCATGGCAGCCTTATATGCACTGGCAGCCTTGAAGGATTCTGGCTGGAAACCGCAACGCAAAATCCGCCTAATCTTCGGAACCGATGAAGAGAGTGGCTGGGGTGGCATGGCCCATTACCTACAAGTGGCGGAAAAACCAGATCTGGGTTTTGCCCCCGACGCTGAATTCCCTGTAATCAATGCCGAAAAAGGCATTCTCATGGTGGAATTATCTGGGCAGATTTGTAATCCTGCCGACATTGAATTGGTGGATATCCAAGGAGGTAATCGCCCCAATATGGTGCCGGACCGTTGCCGAGTAACACTCCGGGGCTTGGATGAAAACTTGGTGGCCAAAGCTGCGGTAAAAATAGGTGGGCGCATGGATATAGAAAAGGGTGAGGAGCAAACCACCTTGGTCTTCAAAGGTGTCTCCGCCCACGGTAGTATGCCGGAAACCGGTGAGAATGCCATTAGTTATGCCTTGGCCATGCTGAAACAACTTGGGTTTGAACATGGCATAATAGGGTTTTTGGATGAAAATATTGGCTTTAGCCATGACGGCCGCGGCCTAAACATAGAGGTGAAGGATTCGGTCTCTGGTTCGTTGACGGCTAATATGGGGGTTATCAATCAGCAAGGTAACACCATCAAGGTCGCACTGGACATCCGTTATCCGGTTACCTATTCCGAGAAAGATATTCTGACCCGCTTTGAGGCCGCCTTGCCTGGAAATGTGGAGCTGGCCCGCCGGGAAGGTAAGGCACCGCTCCATGTGGAGGCGGAATCGGAATTGGTGCGGATTTTGCAAAGAGTATATGAAAAACATACTGGGGAAGAGGCCACGCCTATTGCCATCGGCGGTGGAACCTATGCCCGGGCTCTGGATCAAGCTGTGGCCTTTGGGCCGGTCTTTCCTGGACAAAAGGAATTGGCTCATCAACCTGATGAATATATTTCCCTAGCCCATCTGCAGAAATTATTAGAAATTTATGCTGACGCAATCGCTATGCTGGGTGGTAAAGGAGGAGAAGCATGACAAAGTATTGGCCGGAAGCCGGAAGCCAAAATACCCAAGCCACCTGTGAACTGGCCCTGCAAAGGGCAGGCCAATTGGGTATTCAACACATTGTTCTTGCATCCAACACCGGTGATAGTGCCCGTTTTTTGCTGGACAAGGCTGCAAATTTAACTGTGGTTACCCATCATGTGGGGTTCCGTGAGCCGGGTGACGACGAGATGCCTGATCAGGAGCGGGAGCATCTCAGCTCCCGGGGAGTAAATTTGGTCACCGCCACCCATTTATTTGGCGGGGTGGATCGGGCCGTCTCCAACAAATTTGGGGGACTGTATCCCGGTGGTATCATCGCCCACACTCTACGTGTCTTTGGCCAGGGGACCAAGGTTTGCATCGAAATAGCCACCATGGCCATGGATGCCGGAGCAATTCCCTGGGGAGAAGATATCATTTCTATTGGGGGAACGGGGCGAGGAGCCGATACCGCCCTGGTGTTGCAACCTGCCCACGCCAAGGACATTTTTGCAACTCAGGTGCGGGAAATTATATGTAAACCCAGAAACTGGGAGGTGCGTTAACATGCGGATTGGCATAGTGGCCAACACCGATGAGCAGGTTGTCCGTTTTTTGACGGTTCTTTCTGGACAAGACGTCCTTTGGCTGGCGGGAACAGAATTGGCCCAGGACTATAATTATCCTTTGTATACCGACTATGCCCAGGCTGCCATGGAAATCGAAGTGGACTTGGTGCTGGATGGCATCGGCGGTGCGGACATTCCTGGAGCCATGGTAGTCAGGGAAGAGGCCGCCCTATTTCTCCTTCAATCTGGAAAGGGTCAGGAGCCAGCAGCTATGTTGGACGCTGCCCGGCAACTGAGTTCTGCCACCGAAAGTATCGTTTCCAATCTTCAGGTGCTGGAGAACTATACTCAGAAGCTCTCTGGTGCCAGCCAAGAATTGGCCTATTCGTCCCAAACAATCGTGGATGATTTGGAGCGAACCGGCCGGATTCTGGAGTCGATAACCAGAATTGCCAAACGAAGCAAGATAATCGGTCTTAACTCAGCCATCGAAGCTGCCCGGGTTGGTGAACAGGGGCGCGGCTTTGCTGTGGTTGCTGAGGAAATCAAGGCGCTGGCCGACGACAGCTCTCAGTCTGTGCAGGATATTAAGAGGATTTTGGAAGGTATCCAGCAGCAGTCTTCGGACTTAATCCAGCGCACCGGTACTGTTCAGGACGTAACCCAGCAGCAAGAGGAGAAGACCAGAGAGATTTCTTCTCTGTTGCAGGCTCTAAAGGAGTTGGGTAATCATCTGCACAAACTCGCGGAAGAACCAGCTTAAAGTACAAATTAAGGCCCAGGCGGAAGAATTGGGTTTTTGTGCCTTGGGGGTCGCGCCGACAAATCTCGAAGCTGAATTTGTACTTCGAGTTGTCCGAGGTCCTCAGCCCCCCTTTGTGCCCTGGGATGCAGTTCATCGCTGCTCGCCTCGGGCATGGTTGTCTGGGGCACGCTCTGTATTGGTGGCAGCCTTTCCCTATGCCTCCCGCTATGCTGGGCAGCACCCCGGCAAGCTACAGGGGTATATTTCTCCCTTTGCCCAGCAACCGGATTATCATCACTTGTTGGCGGCAAAGTTGGAGGAGTTGGGACGGTTTGTCGGTGAACTGGTGCCGAAGCTGGAGTACGTCGCCCAGGTGGATAGCGGACCTGGCTGTGAACGTCTCTTTGCCCTCAGGGCCGGGATCGGATGGCAGGGTAAGAATAACTTTATTATAGTGCCTGGCTACGGATCTCTTGTTTGGTTGGGCCTTCTTACCACCAATATAGATTTGGTGCCGGACAGGCCCATGGAGGATCAGTGCGGCGATTGCGATAAATGCCTGCGGGCTTGCCCCACCGAAGCCTATTCGGCAGCAAATTCCTTTGATTATACTCGCTGTATGGCCTATTGGGCAGCTGATAAGGGAGAGCTTTCACCGGCGCAGTGCAAGATGCTCAACAAACATCGCATTATATATGGATGTGACTTTTGCCAAATGGCCTGTCCTCATAATTTTCTGGGCCAAGGCCAGGCCCAGTGGCCCAGCTTATCCCAGCTGTTGACAATGTCACGCAGTGAATTTCAGTACCAGTTTAAAAAGTCCGCCGCCGCCTGGCGGGGGCGCAATATTCTCCGCCGCAATGCCGTTATTGCTGCTGCAGGAAATCCCCAGTTGCAGCCGGCTTTGGAGGAACTGGCCCAGGGTCAGGGAATGGTGGCCGAGTATGCGCGAAGGGTTTTGGCTGATTTCACCGAGGGGAAGTAGTCACAAAATATTGTTTTGGGGACCATTTTGGCTTGACGGAAACAGAAAATATGGTATTCTTGTCTTGCGAGATAAATATTCGTTCATCGAAGTAACAAGGGAGGTGTTGGCGTGGATAAAGAAACCTATCCACCCTATGTCGGAGAGATTGATAAACTAATCCGGCGGGTGAGTTTTGTTATCAAATGTCGGGGCAGAGATATACTGAAGGATTTTGACATAACCACCCCCCAATTCAACGCACTGCTGCACTTAGCTGATGACGATGGTAATATGACCATTGGTGAATTAGGCAATCGGATGTATTTGGCCAGCAGTACCGCCACCGACTTGATTGATCGCATGGAGCGCAACGGCTTGGTGGAGCGTGTTCGGGACACCAATGATCGCCGGGTAATTAGGTTGCGCATAAAGGACAAAGGCTATCAAATGTTTGACGAAGTTATTGAAAACAGGAAGGTGTATCTTAACAGAATCCTCAAGCAGGTGCCCGCGAATGAGGTGGAGGACTTGAAAAAGTCCCTCAAGTCTCTGTATGAGCTGATGAAACCGGGTATGAAACAGGATAAATGATGCAATATTAATATATTCCGTAGCCTGAACTGGGCTACGGTT
>Ga0079223_10000689_pt1 | contig 18230 bp, 17 predicted proteins | sample Stecom2011_FD_75072 | JGI IMG/M metagenome (GOLD analysis project Ga0079223, IMG submission 75072) | Agricultural soil microbial communities from Utah to study Nitrogen management - Steer compost 2011 | ecosystem: Environmental > Terrestrial > Soil > Agricultural land | place: USA: Utah... | reverse complement strand
CAAGCTTAGGCCAAGGATACTCAACAGAGATTCCCGCCTTCGCGGGAACTGAAAGACAAAGGTGGTTACAGCGACGGGGCTCACCTCTTACCATTCCGAACAGAGAAGTTAAGCCCGTTTGCGTCGATGGTACTGCATTCGCGGGAGAGTAGGACACCGCCTTCCTTTAGGACCCTCATCATTCAATTGATGAGGGTCTTTTTTTTGAGGTAAAATGAAATTCTAAACTTATAAACCTCCATCTTTTATTTCGATTAATCCAAAAGGCCAAGAGATGCCTTGTTGCCTTTCCCGATTTGATATCCTATTGAATTTTAGTATATTTATTCGAGAAACTTTCAAACCTCCTTTTCAATAATGCAGAAGAATCCGGAAATAGAACTTGCCTGGAACTTTGTCATCAATACCGACAGGAATATTTTTTTAACAGGAAAGGCTGGAACTGGAAAAACCACATTTCTTCACCGACTTAGGAATGAATCGCTTAAGAGAATGGTAGTAGTGGCTCCTACTGGAGTAGCCGCGATCAATGCGAAAGGGGTAACCATACATTCTTTTTTCCAACTGCCGTTCGGCCCAATCCTTCCGGACGATCAAATGGTTCAAAATCGGTTTTCCAAAAAGTTCAGCAGTATCAAAATCAATATTATAAAATCGCTTGACCTACTCGTTATTGACGAAATTAGTATGGTCAGGGCCGATGTATTGGATGGAATCGACCAAGTTTTAAAGAGGTACAGGGACAGAAGTAAGCCATTTGGAGGGGTGCAACTCTTGATGATAGGCGATTTGCAACAACTTGCACCCGTGATTAAGGACGATGAATGGCAGGTATTGAAATATCATTATAATACAGGCTTTTTCTTCGGAAGCAGAGCTTTTCAGGATTCGAATGCCTTGGCGATTGAATTAAAACATATTTACAGGCAGGAAGACCTTGAATTTATTAAGATCTTAAATGAAATCCGGAACAATACCCTTACTCCCGAATCATCAATCCAACTCAATAAACGGTATCTGCCAAATTTTAATCCTTCTTCTGATGAGCGATATATTACTCTAACTACTCATAATAATAGAGCCGATAGAATTAATGCTTCGGAATTGAATAAACTGAAGAGCAAATCCTTTGTATATGAAGCCCAAATTGGAGGTAACTTTCCTGAGTATATGTTTCCAACACATCCGGAACTTAGCTTGAAAGTGGGATCTCAGGTTATGTTTATTAAAAACGACAGTTCTCCTGAAAAGCGCTACTTCAACGGAAAAATCGGGAAAGTAATGTACTTGGATAAGGAGGAGATAGTTGTTCGCTGTCCTGGCGAAAAATTCGATATTTCCACAACGCAAGAGGTTTGGGAGAATATTAAGTATTCCCTTCATCCCGAGACCAAAGAAATCATTGAGGAGAGAGCGGGATCTTTTACTCAAATTCCATTGCGATTGGCCTGGGCAATAACCATCCATAAAAGTCAAGGCTTAACCTTTGATAAGATTATTATCGATGCCCAAGAGGCCTTTGCCCACGGACAGACTTATGTGGCTTTTAGTCGCTGCACTTCCTTGGAGGGCATCGTCCTTACGGGACCTATCAACCCAAATAGTATTATAAACAATTTGGAGGTTGTTTCCTTCAGTAAGAATGCCGAAGCTCAACAACCCAATAATCTGGATTTAGAAAGCTCTAAGAGAACATATCAACTGAATCTTATTGATGAAATCTTTGATTATTATCCACTCGGATTTCCCGTAGGGAGAGTTATAGATATATTTTACCAGCATAGGAACAGTATTCAAGGAAATTTAGTCGAAAAAATGACGATTCTTAAGGAGGAAGTACCTAAGCTTTTGCAGATTAAAACGAAATTTAAAAGCCAGCTTGAAAATCTTTGTGGCGCAAAGCTTCCTGAATCCTCGTCAGAATTACAGGAACGGTTTAAAAAAGCGGTCTCCTATTTCGAAGAGCGCACAAATTCATTTAAAAAATTGATGAGCGAAATCCAATTCGCCACCGATAATCGCAGTATAAAAGAGAATATCGAAAAGCATTTAGAAACGATAGAGAATTTCCTATCTGTAAAAATCTATTGTTTCCAAGGCTTGCAAAAGGGATTTAATACCTCGGATTATTTGAGTTTACGTGCTAAGGCTTTACTTCAAAAGGAAGAAAAACCTAAAAGTCGAAAAACGGAAATTCCTGTTAAAGTAGATCATCCCATTCTTTTTGAAAGTCTTCGGGATCTGCGAATGACAATTGCTGACGTGGATCAAGTGGCACCTTTCCAGATCTTCACGCAGAAGGCGTTGTTTGAAATGTGTCAGGTCTTGCCTAGAACATTAAAGCAATTGGGAGCAATTTCCGATATAGGGAAGGTTAGGCTTCAGAAATATGGGAAGGAAATTTTAAAGGCCATTAATGCTTATTGCATAGATCAAGACATAGAGGCCAAAGCTCCTGTTATAACGCTTCCCAAGAAAAACAGCTCTCAACAGATTTCTTTTGATCTTTTTAAAAGTGGTATGAACATTACAGAAATCGCACGGGAACGCAAGCTTGCCAATAGTACGATTGAAGGACACCTAGCCGCCTTTGTGCCTACAGGGGAAATAAAAATCACGGAGGTAATGCCTCAGGAAAAGTTTCTGGAACTCAAAAAACTTATGGAAACTATTCCATTTGAAGGCTTTGGGGATTTAAAGAGTAAAATTGACGACAAATTCACCTATGCTGATTTAAGACTGGTGTCCAACGCTTTGGAGTTTGAAAGGAATGAAACGAAGCTTAAATAAAATAGGCAATTACTACAGCTATTATAACCGCACTCATTTTGGGAGCATTGAACTTGTGGTTTTTTGAGCTCTCAAACAGAATTGTGGTTGAAACGTGCAAGAATATCCCTATTACTACTGCAGTTATTTCATTTTCATATTGATCCACAACATCATAATTCCTCGAAATAAAACTTCCTAAAGGAGTCATCAAAGCAAAGAAGAAAATAAATATCATGATAGTAGATCTTTTATAACCCGCGGTGATAAAGAAGAATGAGAGGATAATGGCCACGGGAACTTTGTGGATAATAATAGCGACCAATAAATTGTTTTCTTCTGAAATAGGAAATCCCTCCATAAAAGCGTGGATACAAAGACTCACAAAGAGCATCCAAGGAAAGTGTTTGGTTTCGGAATGTAAGTGCACATGCCCATGCTCCGCCCCTTTTGAAAAGAATTCCAGAAAGATCTGCAGCAAAATACCCAACATTATATACACCCCAGTTGCCTTTGAATGCGATTCAAAAACCTGTGGCAAAAGCTCGAAAACGGTGATCGAAAGAAGAAAAGCCCCACTGAAAGCCAAGAAAACTTCCATATTTCGCATTTCTTTTTTCCTGAGGAACACGGCAATCACATAACCAATAGCGACTGCCAAAAAGAGCAATAAATAGTTCATCAATTAAATATCAAGATTAGTCTTTCAGAGGTTTTTGGGTCAAAATCGTGGAGTCGGTAATCGCCGAATACCTGTTTTAAATTCATTTCAGCTTTTTGAAAGTAGGCCTGAAAATCTTCTAAAGTCAGCGCTCTTACGCGTTCTGTGTAAAAATAATCTCTTCCTTCATCGGTAAATCGGATATCCTTTACGATGAAATTATCTTCCACATATTTCTCCATATAAAACTTAACATCGCCCATCTTCTTTTTTTCCTTAGGCACTAAGTTTTTAATGGCCAATTTGGTATTCATAAAGTCGATTACTCCGTATCCGCCCGGGTTTAATTTCTGTTTGATGGCTTTTATGGTCTTGAGATTGTCCGATTCCTCTTCAAAATAACCAAAACTTGTAAAAAGATTGAACACAGCATCAAACTTTTTCGGGTAAAGCTCTCGCATATCGTGGACGTCAAAATAGAGTCTATCTCTTTCGTACTGTTTTGCGTATTCAATGCTTTCTTCTGAAAGGTCTACGCCTGTTACATCAAATCCCTGTCGGAATAAATATTTGGAATGTCTCCCTTTGCCACAAGCCAAATCGAGAATGGATGCACCTTTTTTAAGTTCTAAATAATTGGTAAGCCCTTTCATAAAAATAGCAGCCTCTCTGTGGTTGCGGTCTTTATAGAGCAGATGATAATAAGGGGTGTTAAACCAAGAGCTGTACCAGTTGTCCTTTTCTTTTTGCATAGTAATCCTTTCACAGTGCTAAAATACTGTATTTTTGTACCAAATCTGAAATTAAAGCAATGTCAAATAATTTTAAAATGGTGGCCAAAACCCTTTTTGGGATGGAAGAACTTTTAGCTGGAGAACTTAGGCAATTGGGTGCCTCTTCTATTGAAACTGGGATACGGAACGTGTCCTTTGAAGGGGATACCGGGTTTATGTACAAGGCCAATTTATGTTGTAGAACGGCTATTAAAATCTTAAAGCCCATCACAGTCTTCAATATTTTTACGGAAGAGGATTTATATAAAAAGGTTTATGAAATTCCTTGGGAAAACTATATGGACGTAAAAGGTTCTTTGGCTGTAAACGCTACAGTTTTTTCCGATGTCTTTACCCATTCCCAATATATCGCCTTAAAAACAAAAGATGCTATTGTTGATCGCTTTCGCGATAGGGAAGGGGTGAGACCCGATGTTGATTTGGACCATCCCACACTCCGCATTAACGTTCACATTGACCGAAATATATGCACGGTTTCCTTGGACAGTTCTGGTGAATCTCTGCACAAAAGAGGCTATAAAGTGGAAAGCACCTTAGCTCCCATCAACGAAGTGCTGGCAGCCGGCATCATTATGCTTTCAGGGTGGACCGGGCAATGCAATCTTCTCGATCCTATGTGCGGGGGAGGAACATTCCTTACCGAAGCGGCCATGATAGCCTGCAATATCCCCCCTAATTTGAACCGAGAGGAATTCGGCTTTGAGACCTGGCCTGGGTTCGACGTGGATCTTTATGAGAAAATTGAAGCCGCTGCCCTGGCAAAAGTTAGGGATTTTCCACATAAGATTTATGGTTACGATACCGATCCTGTAGCGCTTCAAAAAGCAAAAGAAAATGTAAAAAGCGCCAATCTCCAGGATTTTATAGAAGTGAAGCAACAGGATTTCTTTGAAAGTGAAAAAGGAAATGACAAGCCTTTGTTTCTTGTTTTCAATCCGCCTTATGATGAAAGAATATCGGTTTCAGACATAGAAAGCTTTTACGGTTCCATCGGAAATACCCTAAAACGCAGCTACCCAGGAACACAAGCGTGGATGATAAGCTCCAATATGGAAGCGCTGAAGTTTGTAGGTTTAAGACCTTCAAAAAAGATTAAGCTTTTCAACGGTAAACTGGAAGCGAGATTGTTGCGGTATGAAATGTATGAGGGGAGTAGGAAGGCGAGTAAGCAGTAGAGTGGTCAGTGGTCGGTGGCAGTGGTGATTCATTCTAAATCCTTTAACATTTCATTAAGGACCATGGGCTTATCTAGGGAGTATCTAGGGAGTATCAAGCACCAAGTACCAGATTCCAAGCACCAAATGACCCAAACAATAAACTTTAAATAACAACCTCCTCCGTGCCCTCCGTGGTTACCCCCGACTAGAAACCCGAAACCCGAAACAACAAGCCCCAAACTCCAAACTCCAAACTCCTCAATAACTTCATAACATTTACTATTTTTGGAAGCAGGAACCCGAAACCAGAAACCCACAGATGGAATTAGATAAAAATCAACTCCTTAGATTCACTACCGCCGGCAATGTAGACGACGGGAAAAGCACGTTAATAGGCCGACTTTTATACGACAGTAAATCCATTTTTGAGGATCAGTTGCAGGCTGTTGAGAATACCAGTCGCAGGAAGGGGCATGATGGTTTAGATCTGGCTATGTTTACTGACGGTCTTCGTGATGAGCGGGAGCAGGGGATAACGATTGATGTGGCTTATCGATATTTCACCACCCCCAAACGCAAATTCATTATAGCGGACACTCCCGGCCATATTCAATACACCCGCAATATGGTAACCGGTGCCTCCACCGCCAATGCGGCTCTTATTTTAATTGATGCCCGTCACGGGGTGAGCGAACAGACCAAGCGCCATGCATTTATCGCCTCTCTGCTTCAGATTTCCCATATAATAGTTTGTATCAATAAAATGGATCTAGTGGAGTATTCCGAGGAGGTATTTCAAAATATAGTACATCAATTCCAAGGCTTTTCTTCAAAGCTATATGTAAAGGATATACAATTTCTACCCATCAGCGCTCTTGATGGTGATAACGTTGTAGATCGATCCACCAATATGGATTGGTATCAAGGTCCCCCTTTGCTTTACACCTTGGAAACATTGCATATAGGAAGTGATATCAATAAAATTGATGCGCGTTTTCCAGTGCAAACGGTGATTCGTCCCCAGCGGGAAGGATTTATCGATTACCGCGGTTATGCGGGAAGAGTGGCAAGTGGGATTTTTAGAGTAGGGGATGAAGTAGTAGTACTTCCTTCAGGATTTTCCTCTACAATAAAAAGCATCGATACCATGGATGGCAGTTTAGACGAAGTCTTTGCCCCTATGTCCGTTGCTATGACACTAAACGACGACATCGACATCAGCCGTGGTGATATGATTGTAAAGCGAAACAACCAGCCCAAGGCTTTACAGGAATTCGATGCCATGCTCTGCTGGTTACACGACAACCCTGCACGACCCCGAGCCAAATACACCATCCTACACGCCAACAACGAACAAAAGGCTATGCTCAAGGAGGTTTTATATAAAATCGACATCAACACTTACGCTCGTGACGAAGAAGACAAGGATCTCAAAATGAACGATATTGCCCGCATCTCCTTACGTACCACGCGCCCCTTAATGGTGGACGAATACCGTGACAATAGAATCACGGGCAGTTTTATCCTTATCGACGACGCCACACAAGAAACTGTGGCGGCGGGGATGATTGTATAGAGCCGACGGATTCGAAATTCATAGTTAGATTTTGATTTAGGAAACTGATGTGTTTTCGCACTATCGTTTAGGTGTTTTTTCCACGTGATGCTGGCCAAGTTTTTCATCCTTATTTGGAATTCCATTTATGTTGGAAATCTTGGTATTCGAGGTAGAGCTATCTTTCTGTGATAGAACAGAATCTTCAAATGCTTGCAATACAGTTAAATGTGAAATAAAATAAGCCAGGGTACTTTCGGCTCCTTGATTTCGATTGATCCCGTCTTTTTCAAAACCGTCGCAACACCCTTTGGTTTCAAGATCATACAGACTTAAGCGCATATCGTTTTCGCCCAAAAACCACATAAATGAGGTGAAAACTTTCTTTAAAAAATCTCGATTTCTAGTCAATTTGTAAGCTTGATGGTACATAAGAACCATCGCTTGGGCATCTAAGGGTTGTTGGGCAAATATGGAACGTTCCTTGTCTTTTATATACCAATCTTTATTTCCGATAATAGACAGATAATTATCCTTTAGCGTATGTTCAGTAAGGAAGTCCATTGTGGCAAAGGCAACATCAGCAACTTTTTTATCTCTTAGGTTTTGAGTGGCGTGCAGCAAGGCTAGAGGCAAAATGCCGTTATCATAAGCCAAAAGCACTTCAAACCATTTCCAATCCTCAGTTTGATTTTGGTCATAATGCGAAACAAGAGTATCTGTTAACGTGCGTAAACTCCGCTTCATTCCATCGTCGGAAGTATGGACCTTCAGATAATGACATATTCCGATTATTGTGTAAGCTATGCCTCTAATAGATTGAATTTTTCCAAAATTGGGAGCTGCGTCAGAGAAAATCAATTTGGCGGTTTGATAATAAGCATCCATTGGAGAGTAGGCTAAAAGATATCCCAAGGCCCAAATAGTTCTACCAAAGGAATCCTCAGAACCAACTTCATCCAAGAAATTGCGATTGAAACTTAGAAAATTATGGAAGCTGCCATCCTCGTTCTGCATATAATGGACAAAACTTAAATAAGCTGTCATTAACTCCACTGCCTGTGGATCCTTTTTCTCCTTGTAGTACATACAGGACATTAGCAGAGCTCGGGCATTATCATCTAGACAATAACCTTCTTTAAAGTCTGGAATTCCAAACTTTGCGTGTTGCAGAATACCAGTATTATCTGTCAATCTTTTAATATGAGTGAGAGAGAAAGGTGGTAATATCAGGGGATCGATATCTCTTTCTTTAATTGCGGGCGATTTCTTGGGTTTGGATAATTCATTTGCAATGAGCTCTGCATATTTTTGACCGATTTTTGGCCAAATTAGGTTTTGACCGTAATTTGAAGCTTTGGCCTGTATCTTTTTTAGCTTTTCCGGTTTCTCCAGCAATTCATTTATTACTTCAGCCAAGTTATCGGAATCATTAAAATCAAAAAAGCATCCTTTATCATCTGCCAATAATTCTGCGGCATGCCAATAAGGTGTGGACACTACGGCACAACCAGAGCCCATGGCATATGACAGTGTTCCACTAGTTATTTGTGCCACACTTAAATAGGGGGTAATATAGATATCGCAGGCCGCAAGATATTTAAAGAGCTCAGTTTCTTCAACAAACTCATTGAGCAACAAAACGTGCTTGCCAACGTCCAAGGTTTTTATGAGCGTCTGAAGATAATCCCGATATTCTTCCCCGGAGTCCCGCAATACATTGGGATGCGTTTTTCCCAAAACGATATATAGAACTTCGGCATGGTTTTCAATAATTTTTGGCAAGGCCTTGATAACGGTTTCAATTCCTTTGTTGCGACCAACAAAACCAAAGGTCAAAAGCAGTTTTTTTTTGTTCAGTTTAAGTTCTTTTCTTGATTGTTGTTTATCAAAATGAATATCTGGCACGCCATGCTCGATAAGCGCTATTTTTTCCATTGGCACGTGGTATATTTCCACAAGAAATTGAATAGCCTTGTTGCTCATTACAACGACCTTTTCAGACATTCTGCAAATTTCCTTTAAAATCACTTTTTCATTATAGGAAGGAGTTTCAAGGATGGTATGCAAAGTGGAAATCAATGGAATTTTTAAATGATGCAGCAAAGTCAATATATAAACACCGCTTAAACCTCCATATATTCCAAATTCATGTTCCAGTACACAAGCATCGGCTCCGCTGCTATTGATAAACTTGGCTGCTTTTAAATAATCGGATTGTTCTTCTTGATTTATACTTAATTTCACCTCCGGCGGATACTGATATTCCAGATTGTGATCGTTCATCGCAACAACTAAGATATCTTTAACATCCACACCATTTATAAGCATTGCTTCGGCAAGATTTTCGGTAAACGTACCGATTCCACATTCACGTGGAGGGTAAGTTCCAATATAGGCTAGTTTCATTTCTGAAAAGTTTTTAGGTTAAATGAACCGGGCAAAACTTTTTAAAGCCGAGTTTATACTTGCTGAAATGAGAATTGGGCAAGATGCAGTTTTATTGAACTTTGCGATGGTTCTGTATTTTATTCAAATTCTTTTTCTTTAAGAGAAGACGAAGTCCCCCAACTTTTTTAGTTGTATTAAGAATATTTAAGGTACTAGAAATCGAAATAAAACAGGCTCAACAAAAGGTTAATACAACGTTACAGACTTCACAAATTTTTATATATAAAAAATATAAAACATGGTTATTTATTTGAGGTTATTTGCAGAGAGTCAAAAAACGGAGTTCTTTTTTCCCTCACACATCTGGCTGCATATAAATAGTTTGAGGCACTCCAGGTTTGCCAATCCTGCCCCATCGGTTTTCCAGTCTGGGCCTTATACCATTCATTAAAGCCAAATTTCAATTCTTTATTTCTCGATTTTTTGATTAATTGGGTCAATGTTAAGAGCTCATTTTCCGCCTCCTCATATAATTTGGCTGCGATAAGCGCGGCGATATATAAACCACTTATAAACGGCCATATACCGCCATTGTGATAATCTCCAGGTTTGTTGAATTCTTCATATCTGGGCAACCAATCCGCATCTTCGGGTTGGATAAAAGGAAAGAAATTCGGCGTCAGGTCAACAGCTAAAATCTTATTTTCTATCATAGCGTCACGCTTTTCATCTATCCAAGTAACCATATCCTTAGCTTTTGAAAGGGTAGCCAAACCCGATAAAATTGAGAGGCTATTTCCCAATAAATCAAAGCGATCGCTGCTATACACCTTGTAGGACCACAACGCATAATAAGGCTTGTTCTTTATAACAAGTCCCTCATTTGGGCTGCTATGCGAAGTATCGGAAGCATAAGTGAGTTGATTAATGGCAGTTGCCAGATTTTTAGCGTTTTCTGCTTTTCCCAATAGTTTAAAAGCCAAATAGGTTAAGGTATTAACGAAGAGTCCGTAACCCAATACCCATTGCTCATCCCGCCAATCACTGGTGGGTTGTTGGGCTATAAGATAGTGACTTGTGGGACATTGGTATTCCATCCATTTTACGGCTTTTTCAACCGACTCTTCCAAGAAGATTGGGTCATTCCAAACTTTTCTGAAAACTCCAACAGCCATTAAAAAGCAGGGAGTGGTATCGCTAGAACCCAAATTGTTTTTATCGTGAACAAGGGAGGGAATCTGCCCTTTCTCAGACTGATTTTCTGCAAGTGTTTCTAAAACTTTCTGCATACTATTGATCAAGACGCTGTTTTTTGAAACTGCAACTCCCAGCACCGAGATTGAAAGATCCCGCGTATAAGGTTCAGGATAGCCCCAACCGGCGGTTCTTGGTAAATTGAAGAAAGGACCTTTGCAATTGTGCAACAAAATTTCCAAGGCCGCTATTTCCGCAGATTCAATTAAATCCTGTTCTTCTGAAGTCATCTTTTCTTAATTAATCCCCAATCTATCTTGGATGATATTTATAAATTTTTTAGCCACCACTTGATTGTCGAAATTGGCTACTACATGTTCTCTGGCTTCCAGCCCCATATCTATTCTGAGTTTTTCACTGTTCATGAGTTTGAGCAAGTACTTGGCAATATCCTGGACATTTGCGCGGTAATCTACTGTTCTTGGAATATCGAATTGAATTTTATGATTGTTTTCAAAGCCAGATTCCTCTCCTAGTATTACCTCCTTAACAACAATTTTTTGGGCCACTTCAGCGAGAAAGGCTGTTTTTCCGTGAATGAGTGTGTCCAGCATTCCCATGGCTTTTATTCCGATGACGGGTTTGCCACAAGCTCCTGCCTCCACTTGGGGCATACCAAAGCCTTCCAGTCTTGATGGTGCAGCATAAATATCGCAGGCGCCTATTAAATAGGGCATAAAATTTCTGGAAATGGTATTAGTGGCGTAGGTAATATTTTTTTCGAGTCCTAATCTGGTGGCCATTTCAAGATCCAAAAGATTTTGGGCCTTTGTTCTGGGCTGTGGCCATACTTTGCATACATATTTCCAGTCGGGGGCCATCGTATCGATTATGGCCAAAGCTTGCATGACCTCTTGGGCTCCCTTGGAAGCAGCATCGCCACCCACGGTAAGGATCATCAACTGATCTGGGGGAATACCCAACGATTCGCGTACGGCAATTATTTTGGGATCTTTCTTATCAATGGGAACAAAAGAGGTGGTATCGCAGCCAACGGGAAGCACTTCAATATTATCGGCTTTGATGCCGTCCCGTACATACATTTCTTTTACCCAATGTGAGGTCACCAAAATAAGGGGCAGTTCGTTCAGAATCTCCTGAAAGTTGGCAATATATCCATCGGCGACTAACCACGGCACCGCCCTGATTCCATAACGCTGAGGATGGAGGACAAGTTGGGGCGTATGCCCCCAATATCCTATCCCTACAACTACATCGGGTTCAAACCAACGGTAGTACCATTCTTTTTCCTGGGCCGACTCAAAATGAGCGGCATGGGCATCTACCCCAAGCTCACGGAGGCCTCTAAAAAGTAAATCACCTTGGGTTGCCAGGCTCCTTGGAGAAGGCGGATAATCGTAAAGAACCAAGACTTTCATAGACTTATATATGTAGATTATTGTTGGTTGCTCTTCTGTTTCAGCCATATCTCGGCATCGACGAGATCATTGAACTTCCAAAAAGCTTCGGTTTTAGGTGTTGTTTGGGCTTCAAATCCTGTTTTTTCAAAGCCGTATATTTTGGTAATTATCCTGTATTTTTCTTCCCATATATTTTTAGGAAGTTTTTGGTGTATGCTTGCGTCCACCATTGCTTTTGGATAATATTTCTTGTTTCCATCCTCATAGGCAAAGAGCCAGAGTTCCTTTGAAGCGATTTTTTTTTCACTCCATAGATCAATTACCGCCCTGCCCACTTCTTCATGTCGTAAATGTTTGGTGTATTCGCCTTGGGGACTGTGCGTTATAATTAGGTCGAAGTTGTGTTTTGGCAACAGGGCTAAAATTTCGTTTTTCACCTCTTTTATTTCCAGGGGTATTTGTTCTGGACCATCGTCCAAATTGCCCATAAAACCTTTAGCATTCAATATTTTTAATACCCTTCTGAATTTGGGAGCCCTATCAGGATCGTTTTTTCTGCATAGACAAGCTATATACCAATTGCAGTTTGGGTGTTGTAAAATCGTTCCCCCGCACCATAAGGTTTCATCGTCGGGGTGGGCTACTATTACGGCTATTTCTTTGTGATCATTTATAATCTGCAACTCCACTTCCATTTTCTTCAGTCATTTAGTACTTGATAATCTGATAGGGTTATTCATATCCACTTTTAATGACGGTAGAAATCATTTTTAGCCTCTTATTAGCTGTAATGCTGCTTTTTGAGTGTGCCGGCACAATAATGGATTCGCCAGTTTCCAACATAAGTAAATTATCGTTGATCAAGATCTCAGCACGGCCCTCTATAATTTGGATAAGGGTGTCGAATGGCGATACATTTTCTGGTAAATATTGGCCTGAATCAAAAGAAATGGCAGTGACATTACCAGTTGATTTATATAGAATAGTTTTCATTACCACCGCTTTCGGAATATAATCGATAAGATCGGCTATAAGAAAACGCTTTGCTTTATCAACATCTGAGTTTTTCACGGTTATAATTTTATGAAGTGAGATTTTAAGGACAGTATAACATTCCATAAATCTTAAACTTAAAGGTCAGATATTTTTCACTTAAAAATATTACACAGGAAATACTAAGATTTACAGTTTTCCCATATTGGATTTACTTCTTTTTTTAAAGCATAAAAGCCTCGTGGTTCAAACCACTAGGCTTTCTAAATAAGAGTTTCATCTTGTTCACTATGGTTTACAAATCCTCTATATTTCTCAGACGTTTCTTTTTCATATTTTTAAAGTGCGTAGGGGTAAGTCCCGTCACTTTTTTAAATTGATTGGATAGATGTGCCACACTGCTGTAGTGTAGCTTATATGAGATTTCCGTCAGATTCAATTCGCCGTACATCAACAATTCTTTAACCCTTTCAATTTTGTTTATGATGATATATTGCTGAATTGTAGTTCCTTTTACTTCGGAAAATGTATTGGCCAAATACGTATAGTCATATCCCAGTTTTTCACTGATGTAATCTGAATAGTTCATATGAGGCAACTCATCGGAGTAATGAACCATTTCAATAATTACGGCCTTTACCTTTTCAATAATGATATTGCGCCGGTCATCAAGAAGCTCGAGACCATATACCTTTAAGTTTTTCCGCAACTGCTCCGTTTGTGAGTCAGTGATGTTTTCCTTGATCTCTATTGTCCCGAGATCCACGTTGAGATAATGCAAGTCAAGCTTTTCCAGTTCCTGCTTCACTATCATCTTACATCTCAAGCTCACCATGTATTTGATGTATATGAACATAGGCTATTAGTTTGTTTTCTTCTGCGATGAGAGCATAACAATGTGATTTATATAACTCTTTTACCTAATAATATAAAGGACACGCCGAGGTAATTTGTTACCTTTTGGTGTCCATAATTATAATAAGTTTTCCAAAAAAGGCTTATAAAAATGATTGGTTTTTTAATCTGATTTCACTTTTTTCAGAAAACTTGAATTAAGGTACAATAGTTTTGTTGAAAGGTCAAGGTTTTTAAATTGGAGAGGCTTATAATCTTATGTTAAAAACAGTGTGTAGTCCTGTTTTAGAGATGGTTGTGCGTCTATTTAATTTGAGCGGATATTTACGCATTGACTTCGAAAAATTAAACGAGAATTTAATAAAGAAACAATGTCACATCTTATAGCACCCTCTATCCTTGCGGGCGATTTCGCCAATCTAATAAAGGAAGTCCAAATGCTCAATAGGAGTGAGGCAGATTGGATTCACGTGGATATTATGGATGGTGTTTTCGTTCCCAATATTTCTTTTGGATTCCCTGTGCTTGCGGCCATAAACCGTTATACATTAAAACCGCTTGACGTTCACTTGATGATTATAAGGCCAGAGCGATATATCAGCCGGTTTAAGGAAGCCGGAGCTAGTAGTTTAATAGTTCACCTGGAAGCCTGCACCCATCTGCACAGCACCATTCAGGCCATTAAAAAGGAAGGGATGGGAGTTGGAGTTGCCCTTAACCCGCATACTACTATAAACAATCTGGAAGATATAATAAACGATATTGAGCAAGTCCTAATAATGTCTGTTAACCCTGGTTTTGGAGGGCAGAGATTTATAGAGCATACGTTTCAAAAAATTGAACAAACGCGAAATCTAATAGCGCGGAGAGGTTCAAGAGCCCGGATAGAAGTGGATGGAGGTGTGGACCTTTTGAACGCTTCAAGGCTTATTGAACTAGGTGCCGATATATTGGTTGCGGGGAGTTCTGTATTTGGATCTGCCAATCCCAAAAAGACCATTGCGGCATTAAAAGCATTATGATGCTGGTTGTTTCCATAATACCATTGGATTTCAAATTCTCTTTCTAAAACCCATCCAAGTGGGAATAATGTAAATTATAAAACAGAGGTTATAAATATTCTTACAATTAGAGTCTTAACTTTAATAGTTCTTTATTCCGATAATTTTCTTTGATCGTCACAATCATTCATGGAAAAATAAGGAATGATGAAAAGTTGAACTATTTCACTTAAAGATGAGGCCGAGATGAATAAGCAAAATTTAAAAGAGACTATCCGTGAAATTTTTTCCAACGGAAAGGGAATCCTCGCCATGGACGAAAGCAATCCCACTTGCAACACCCGTTTTGCCACAGTAGGAATCCCCCAAACGGTAGAGATGCGCCGAAAATATCGGGAACTGATTGTCACTACTCCGGGATTGAATAAAAGTATAGGAGGGGCTATTTTATCCAATGAGACCATTAGAGAGGAAACTAGTGATGGGGAACCCATGGTAAATATGTTGATAAGTGCAGGAATTATTCCGGGAATAAAAGTGGATATGGGAGCCAAAACCTTTGCCGGTTTTCAGAGCGAATTGGTCACCGAAGGCCTGGATGGTTTACGCGAGCGATTGGCAGAATATAAAACAATGGGCGCCCGTTTTGCCAAATGGCGTGCGGTAATAACTATTGGTCATGGCATTCCGAGTGGCGCTTGTATTGGTGCCAATGTACACGCATTGGCCCGGTATGCCGCTTTATGCCAGGAAGCTGATATTGTGCCCATTGTGGAGCCAGAGGTGTTAATGACAGGAAATCATTCCTTACAGCGTTGCTATGATGTGACAGAAAAGGTGTTGAAAGTTCTTTTTTATCAATTGTATCGATTTAGAATTGATTTGGAAGGCATGATCCTAAAGCCGAACATGGTAATTGCCGGAAAGGAAAGTGGTGAAAGTAACAGTGTTGATGAAGTAGCAAGAGCAACTGTGGATTGCTTCCTTGCATCGGTTCCTGCGGCCGTACCGGCCATTGCCTTCCTGTCGGGCGGACAATCCCCTCAAGAAGCATCCGTACATTTGAATGCCATCAATAAAAACTTTAAAGATCGTCTTCCTTGGATTGTTGCGTTTTCATTTGCTAGGGCGATTCAGCAACCTTGCCTGGACGCTTGGAAGGGACAAGATTCAAATGTTGAAAAAGCTCAAAAGTTGCTTCATAAACGAGCCAAACTAAGTGCCGCAGCACGTATGGGGAAATACAGTACTTCTATGGAGAAATAGGGATGAGCGTAGGCAAATCAAATAATAAAATAAACTGCGATGAACCATATTAAAGTAGATTAACTCCTAAAACGACAAAATGAAAAAAGAAGAAAGAAAAGAGGATAAGTTGTCATTAGCAGCACATAAACAAGAGAAACTCCATACCTCCGGAAAAGTTGAAGCCGAGAAAAAATCGTTTCCTGGCTATCCTCATTATCCCGCCTCGGAAGATATTTATAACAACGAAAAGGAAGTGGATCTAAATCCAGAAGATCCTACTAAAAAGAAGAGCCAAGCAGAAAACCCGGGAAAGAGAAATGAAAAGGATTTCTGCGAAGATATGACAGGGGAAGACCTAGATGTGCCAGGTTCAAAAGATGATGAAGCCAAAGCCAACTCAGGAAAAGAGGATGAAGAAAATAATTATTATAGCCTAGGAGGTGATAGGCATAATGATTTAGAGGAAGATGATGGACAATGAAAGAAAATAGTGAAGAGTTAAGAATCCATATCAATTCAGAAAATATAATTATAAAATAAACATTGTAATGAAATCTAAAGTATCAAATATGAGCATAGGTAATATGACTACGCTTTCAGAAGTTACAAATTCGCTCAAGGAAAAAGGATATACGGCTGATTTTACCCTTAGGGCAAACTGCCTTGAATGTGAAAACGATTCCCTAAAGCTTTTCCCTGACGAATTTATAGTCGATAAGCATTATCGATTCGAAGGCCAGTCAGACCCTGGGGATGAAGCAATTGTTTTTGCCATTTCATCACCCAAATACAACTTAAAAGGGGTATTGTCAAATGGATATGGAATTTCCAGCGAAAGTATTACAGATGAAATGATAAAGGCGCTGGATGAAAAGAAAGTTTTGTAACCACCACTATAATTTTTCATCAAACCTAAAGAGCAAAGTGATTTTTATAATCATTAGAACAAGCTAAATTAATTATCATGTCAAAAGTCAATATCAAATTAAAAAGCAGAAAGGAAGTAGCAGACAATACGATGGAGTTTCACCTTACGAAACCACAGGGGTTTACGTTTAAGCCAGGTCAATTTGCTGATTACACAGAGATTAATCCATCGGAAACAGATACCGAAGGGGATACAAGAGGATTCTCCCTTGGCGCACCTTATGAAGAGGATATTATATTCACTACAAGAATGCGGGATACTGCTTTCAAAAGAAACCTAAAAAAAATGCCCATAGGCACCGAAGTAGTTTTTGATGGAGCTTATGGATCTTTCACCCTTCACAACAACACTAAAATCCCAGCCGTCTTTCTTTCCGGGGGTATCGGTATCACTCCAATTCGCAGTATAATTCTGCAAGCGACACATGACAAAACAGACCATAAAGTTTTTCTATTTTATGCCAATAAAACACCAAAGGATACGGCTTACCTAGATGAATTGACCGCAGCTGAGAAAGCAAACCCCAACTTTAAGATGGTCGCATCTATGACAGATATCGACGGATCCAAAGGCTGGAAAGGCGAGACGGGATATTTCACCAAGCAAATGCTGGAAAAATACATTGTTGACCTCACCGTACCCATTTACTATATCTCCGGCCCCGCATCCATGGTAGCTTCAATCAGGAAAACACTTAATGAAGCAGGTATAGATGACGATAATATCCGCACGGAAGAGTTTTCGGGGTATTGAGAAAAAGATTCATAAAGCGAAGCTTAGCTGTAATGTCATTATTCGCAATTACGAAGGACACTGAAATTGCATCATAAAACCAGAGATAAAAGTGGTTTTCTACAATGAATTATTATGCTGACAAATCGCAAACAAGAAGATGGAAATAAGCCTGTGAGCTTAAATCACTCGTTTGGTGGAATAGCAGATTTATCCCCGTCTTATTTTGCAATGGTCATGGCAACAGGCATTGTATCTGTTGCAGCCCATTTATACAATTACACCCTTCTTTCCTGGTCATTATTTTATATTAACATTATTGCCTATATCGTTATTTGTGTTTTGTTTCTTGGCCGATTTATTTTCTACAAAAAGGTATTCATATCCGATTTCAGGGACGATGAAAAAAACATGGGATTTCTTTCTTTTGTAGCCGCTAGCTGTATCCTTGGAAGTCAATTTGTTTTGATAGCAGACAATTATCAGATAGGAATTTATTTTTTAATTCTAGGTTTAGCCTCAGGTATAATT
>Ga0079223_10000686_pt1 | contig 18242 bp, 18 predicted proteins | sample Stecom2011_FD_75072 | JGI IMG/M metagenome (GOLD analysis project Ga0079223, IMG submission 75072) | Agricultural soil microbial communities from Utah to study Nitrogen management - Steer compost 2011 | ecosystem: Environmental > Terrestrial > Soil > Agricultural land | place: USA: Utah... | reverse complement strand
TTATGACCCATAACATTAATGTCCATAGTACCAGTGTGCGTTAATGTCAAGTGTACTTTCTGACCTGCTTTTGCATGAAGTTGATTCTTGTTAAACTTCATTTGGTCATCACCTTCAAGTGTTAACTCAACTACTTCATCACTAACTACATCAGTTTCAACTTGTTCAGTTTCAACTGTTGCTTCTTCTGTAGTAGTATCGCTACCACAAGAAGCCATTGTAAATAAACCTAAACCTGCGATTAGGCTTAAAGAGATCCATTGTTTTTTCATTGTATTATAATTTTATGACCCAAAGGTCGTGATATTTATTAAATTACACAAGTAAATTTAATATATTGACAGTCTTATGACTGTTATTTATAGTTCCTTTAACTCTTCAAAATAGCCCGTCTTGTTATTTTTACGTACATTATTCCAATCGTAATACCTTCCGTTCATGACTACATACACGCCCACTGGCAAAGTCTGTACAAAAGCTAAGGCTGATCCCAAGTTAAAAAAACCATCTGAGGAGCCAAATTTATAAGGTATCATAGCACCTGTTAAAATGATTGTTTTTTCTAAATCTTCCTTTGCTAAATAAGCTGCAGTTTCTGCCATGGTATCTGTACCATGTGTAATGACAATTTTAGACTCTGGACTTTGCTGACATTGATACAAAATAGATGCTCTATCCGCATCCGTCATATCTAAACTGTCGATCATCATTATCGTTCTAACTTCTATATCTAATCGACATCTTCCTAATTGTAACATTTCAGGCACATGTGTTTCTTCAAAGTTTAATTTCCCTTGAATCATGTCGTACTCTTTATCAAAAGTACCACCTGTTACTAAAATTCTAATGGCTTCGTTGTTATTCATATGCAATAAAAAGTTAGGCTATTATAAAAGCAGAAATAATCATGAATGTCATTCCTATTAAAAATCCTGTGATGACAAATAAGGTAATAATATTGAGCACCTGTTTACGTAATAACTTCACAATAAAACTATGAATTTCTTCAATCTCAACTTCTTGCAGTTGTGTTTCTATCAAGTTTTTAATATCAACTTGTTTGGCTGCATAGGCTCCTGCTTTTGGCCCTATATCAACAAGTGCAGTATTGATTTCTTTTGAAACTATATCTTTAAGCTTATCTGTGATTTTATCGCCACCAAACATCGTAATCATAGGAAATTTCTTTGGCAGCGTACCTTCAATATAAGTTGATGCTAATTGATTAACATCTTTGGCAATTTTATTTTTCTTAGATTCATCTAACCAATCATCTACTACTTCCTCAATAATTATTTTTTCCGCAGCCATAGTTGACAAATCTTCAATAATAGCCAATCGATTTTTTTGCATAATTCCGCTCAAAGTCGTTCGACTTGTAGGTTGATACTTAATAAATTGCTTAATACTTAATTGCGCAATTATATAAGCAACAAGAGCTCCAATCAATGGAAAAAAATAAATTATAATCATTTTATTAAAGATAAAAAGCCGAGAGCATGCAAAGAAGCAAACTTTCAGCTTAAAATAAAATAAGACTTAATTAGTGCTTACTTATTCTGTTGGTTGCAAAGGAGCACTTTCTGTAGGCAAGCTTTGCTCTCCAGCACTTGGTATAGCTTGTTGCTCTTGTTGTTGCTGTTGTTGTTGTACAGGTGTTGGCTTAACAATATCTAACGTAAATACTGATGCAATACTTAGTAATGCAATCAGTGCCATCGTATACCATGTACCTTTCTCCATCGCATCTCCTGATTTTTGAACGCCCATCACTTGAGCACCCATGCTTCCAAAAGCACCAGAAAGTCCACCTCCTTTAGGCTGTTGTACTAATATAAAAAAGCCCAAAACGAAACATAATATTAGGATGACTATAATAATCAAAGTTGTCATAAGGATATTTTTAGTTCTAACTCTTTAATCTGTTCGGCAAAATAACTACTTTTTTCAGGATTTCGCAAACTTAATTTTTTATATATTTCTATAGCTTGTGACCATTTCTCTTGTTTCATATAAACATGAGCCATAGACTCACTTACAATCTCTTCATCTAATCTAATAGAATTCAATGCCATATTGAAAACCTCTTCAGGAATTTCTTCCCCCTCTTCATCTTCAGCATAAGCCAATTTTTCTCTCTGCCACATCGCCTTTAATGCGCGTTGGCTTTCTTTCTCAGCTGCATCTTTAAGACTTTGTTCATGTAAATATTGCAACCATTCCGAAAAAGTCATCACGACCATTAATGATTGGTCTTCATTCACCGGCCTACGTTCCTCTTCTGAAGTTGTAGCTTTAAAAGATGCGGCAATCGAATGTAAATCAGATGGCATTTTTACCGTTTCATTGAAAAAATAATCACCAGTAGTGATATCTTGAGTTGACGATGCTACTTCTTCTACTTCAGGTACTTTAAAATCTTCAGCAGACTTCAATTCTTTCACATACATCACAGGATGTATTAAAGACAACTCCTGCATGGTATGCCACTCTGCATAAGGATCTTCAGCTATAATAGACAACATCCAATCTGCGAGATTAAAATATGGAAACTGATCACGGAATTGCTTTAAATCTCCCTTAGCTTTCCTTCGATCTTCCATAGAAGAATCAAACCATTGTTGAATATATTCTTTAGTCAAAATTTACTTTTTTTCTAATTTAAATGAAATTTACCAATTTACAAAGGCTCTGTTAAAAATATCATCAGCCAATTCTTTCCCTATTTCTTCCATCAGCTTAGCTTCTACATTCTGCAAGGGTTGACTAGCTGGAAAGTCTGCAAATCTACTAAAACTGGTATTAAAATTATCTTCCTCATTTAAATGATTTACAAAATCAATTTGAAGAGTAACGGTTAATCTATTTTGTGAAGCAGCGGTATTGCTTTGAACACCCGATATACTGACTTGATATCGAGTGATTGTGCCTTTTAACACATAGTCCACTTCATCACTATTCACTGCTGTCAAGCCTGTTTGAGACAAAATACGATCCCTAATTTTATTGCTTAGTTCACTGGCTAAACTTGGCACAACATTAGGTGCTTTATTTTCAAAAGTAACGACATTTATAGTTTTACCATCAATGCTGGCACCACTTAAACTGTATACTCCACATCCAGATAAGCAAATCAACAAAGCAAAAACTCCAATTCTATAAATAATATTCTTTAGAAGGCGCATACGGTAATTCTTTATACATGAGACCTAAATCGGCTAAAACCCATGAGGTTATTGATTCTAAAATAACAGGAGCTCTTAAAGCTACACATAAGTCGTGTCTTCCTTTTATAGAAAACTCCATACTTTTCTTTTCTTCCCAATTATAACTATTTTGAACTTGAGGCGTTGACGATGTAGGCTTAACAACTACTTGAAACTGCAAAGGATTTCCATTCGACAATCCTCCCACTACTCCACCCGCATTTTGAGTTGCAGTAGCTCCCGTCGCATCTATTATAGCATCATTATGCTCCGAGCCATACATATTCAAACTATCAAAACCAGCACCAAACTCCAAGCCTTTTACAGCAGGAACACTAAATATGGCTTGTCCTAAAGCAGCATCTAAACCATAAAAATAAGGTTCGCCAATACCTGTAGGAATACCATCTATAGTGATTTGAATTTTTCCACCTACAGAGTCTTTTGCGGCGATAGCTGCCTCTAAACCCTTTTCCACATCTTCGTATTTTCCAACCTGTAAAATCTTAGATGACACTTGATAGGCATCCCATTTTAAATAATGCTTTATTACCTTCTCTGCAACTACACCTGCTGCTACAATCCCAACCGTCAAACGTGCACTAAACATGCCACCTCCTCTATAATCTTCGTAACCTTTATACTTTACATGCGCTCCCCAATCCGCGTGTCCCGGTCTTGGGATTGCTCTTTGATTTTCGTAATCAGCTGAACGAATATTCTCATTTAAGATACTTAATAAAATAGGAGCACCTGTCGTCAATCCACTTTTCAATCCACTTCTTATCAATATCCTATCCTTTTCTTTCCTTGGCGTACTTCCACGCATAGTAGGTTGACGACGCGCAATAGCCTCTTGAAAATCATCAAAAGTAATTAGTATTCCCGCTGGTACACCTTCTAATAGCACCCCTACTTCAGGACCATGAGAAGCACCATAAATATGCAATTTCAACTGTTTGCCTAAGGTATTCATATCAAGTAATAATCGATCAGCACAAAGATAATATTATTAACTCGCAATAGTCATGAGATTATTTTTGATTTTAGATGAGCTTCGTAATTCTCTACTAATGGTTTACTATATCAGGATATCTCACAAGTGAATTATACATTCAAAACAATCTATCTATAATATATCATAAGCCTTATTTTTTGGAGGATAGTATTGCTTTTAAAACAACTTTAGTCTTTTTAAAATTAAGCTATTAAAGTTAAAAGTTACAAATGTGGAGAATAATAGAGATTAAAGAATGAACTGATGTTTATCTGGTATCAATTTACCTATGGAGCAGAAAAATTATTCATTGATTCCATTAATATTTTTTATATCTTACATACTAAGTTATAGTTTTTATGAAGCAAAAGATTTTCAAATATAAAAGTTGGCCACAGTGGGCAAAATGGACAAGTATTACATTCGCAACCCTATTCAGCTTACTTCTTATTTTTTGGCTTGCTTTAGCTTGGTATATCAATCATAAGAAAAGTGATTTCATTAACCACATCACTACCTACTTTTATGAAAACATGTCTGGCACCCTAGAGATTAAAGACTTAGAACCAAGTATCATTAAAACTTTCCCACAACTTTCTCTACGTCTAGATGACATCGTGATTTATGATAGTCTTTATGAAGAGCATCAAGTTAAAACAGCAGAATTAGAACATATTTATGTTCAACTCAATTTTTTCTCTTTACTCACAAAAAGTCCCAAAATAGAGAAAATCATTCTTTATAACGGAAATATTGATCTCTTCGTTCATGATGATGGCTATGATAATCTTCATTTATTTAAGTCAAAAGACAAACAAAAGAAGGAGTCTAATAGCGATTTGAATATTAATTATATCAATTTTGAGAAAATTCACTTTAAATATATCGATATCCCTAAAAACAAAAACCATGAGTTCAATATCAACAAATTACATGCAAGAATAAACAGTTCTAAAGCACTTTGGGATATCAAAGCTGACTTAAATATCTTCATACATCAATTAGGATTTAATTTAGCAAAAGGAGTTTTTTTAAATAATAAAAATGTTGTTTCTAAACTTTCAATTATTTATGACTCAAAAGAAAAACAACTCATCTTTGAGAAGCAAAAACTACACATTGAAAAAGACATAGTTATCGCCAATATGAACTTTTATTTCGGAGAAAAACCAGTTCAATTTGACTTGCACTTCAGAAGTGATGGCATATTTTTCAAAAGTGGAATGGCTCTTTTATCAGAACATATTGCATCAAAGTTCACAGATATTGATATTGAAAAACCTGCAGAAGTAGATGCCTATCTTCATGGTCAATTTAAATACTTAGATACGCCTTCTGTAACTGTAAAAGTCCGATTAGTTGATAATACGCTAATCACACCATTCGGTGATTTAACGCATACTACTTTTGAGGCCTTATTCAATAATCAAGTAGACCCAGCAAAGCCTAAAGGAGACTTCAACTCTGGAATTTCAGTTCAGAAGTTTATTGGAAATTTTGAAGGCGTCCCTCTTGAAGGTGACTCTACAGTTGTTTACAGTTTAAGAAACCCTTATATGACAACCAGAATAAGGAGTAATTTCCCTGTAGTGCAACTAAATAACCTCATCGGGAGTACCATTAATTTTAGTAATGGGAATGCCCAATTCGACTTAGACTACAAAGGCCCACTCATCGCTACAGATACATTTCCAAGATTACTAAATGGCTTTATAAAGGTTGACGACGCTGCCATTACTTATGTACCAAATGGATTGCATTTTAATAAGGGACAAATTGATATGGTTTTTGAAGAAGAACACCTAAGAATCAATCAAATATCCTTAAGTAGTAAAGACTCTAAAGTGTTCATTACTGGACAAGGTCATCGATTCTTAAATGCTTATTTTCAAGACCCAAGCCAAGTTGTGATTGAAACTGTATTCAAAAGTGAAAATATCAATTTAAATGAATTCAAATCAATTTTAAACCCTCAGCATAAAGTTGCAAAAAAACAAAAAACAGAAACTAAAAGCTCAGAACGATTTAACAATCATTTAGCATTAGTATTAGATAAAAGCACATTTAAGGCAAAAATTGATATTGACCAAGTAAGATATAATCAATTCATAGCAAATGACATTAAAGGTGAAGGCACTTTCGAAGAAAACAATATTTCTTTAGACAAATTTAGACTTAGGCATGCAGGTGGAACTGTCAACGTTTCTGCAAATGTAGGTGTAAATCAAAACAACATCATCCCTATTCAGTTAGACGCGCAGGTTAGACGGGTACACGTTGACGATTTATTTTATGCATTTAAAGATTTTGGTATTGATATTTTAAAATCAGAAAACTTAGATGGTAGTTTTTCTGCGGATATCAATGCTCGCCTACAACTCACAGACGAGCTCACACTCAAAGAAAACTCCATCAACGGCAAAGTCAATTTCGTACTCGAAAACGGCGCTTTAAATAACTTTGAACCACTTGTAAATATTTCTCGATTCATCTTTAAAAAACGAAATTTAGACAGTATTACATTCAAAGAAATCTCAAACGAACTTACAGTCAAAAATGGCATGGTCACCATACCTCCATTTGAAATAGCATCCTCTGCCATTCGACTATATGTAGATGGCGTTTATGGTTTCAAAAGTGGAACGGATATCAATATTGCTGTACCTTTACGAAATCCCGCAAAAAACCGAAGAAGAATCAGACGTGGAAAGGATCCAATAAAAGGAGATGGTTTCACGATCTTCTTAAAAGCTAAAGAAGATAATAATGGACAAGTAAAATTAACGTGGGCACCAAGTACAGCAGATAGAGATGAGGCAATTTTCACAGAAGAAGAACTTAATAAACATGAGCAATTAGAGTTTGACTCTGATTAACATTGTGCATTCTTATCCCTAAAATATTTTGTATTTTTGCAGCATGATGCATGCAAATTTAAAAGCTCTTAGCCCATTAGATGGCCGATATCAAAGACAAACTTCATCTTTAGGTGATTATTTCTCTGAATTCGGATTGATGAAATACAGACTTCATGTAGAAGTCGAATATCTTATCGCTTTACATAATATGGGTCTTTTTAAAGTTGAAGACACCAATCAACTTTCAGCACTCAGAACACTTTATCAGGAATTTAATTTTGCTGATGCCGAAGCTATCAAAGAAATAGAACGCACAACTAATCATGATGTTAAAGCCGTAGAGTATTTTTTAAAAAACGAATTGAAAAATAAAGGTTTAGAAGATGCTATAGAATGGGTGCATTTCGGATTGACTTCACAAGATTTAAATAATACTGCGATTCCCATGTATTGGCGGGATGCAGTTAAAGATGTTTATACGCCTTTAATAGAACAAGTCTTGGCGCTTTTAGAAGAAAAAGCACAAGAATGGAAGTCACAAGTGCTTTTAGCTAGAACACATGGACAAGCTGCTACTCCTACGACATTAGGAAAAGAAATTCAAGTATTTGCATATCGTATAAAGCAACAGTGGGAAGCTTTTAAAGCCATTCCTAATACAGGAAAGTTTGGTGGTGCTACAGGTGGCTTAAATGCACATTATATTGCATTTCCGGATAAAGACTGGAATACTTTCAGTAATGATTTTCTAAAAAATCAATTACAATTAGATCGACAAACTTTCACGACTCAAATTGAGAATTACGATTTTCTATCTAGTCAATTTCAAACACTCTCGAGAATCAACACCATTTTATTAGATTTTGTGAGAGATATGTGGACTTATATTTCCGCAGGATATTTCAAACAATTAGTGATTAAAGGAGAGGTTGGTTCGAGCGCAATGCCACATAAAGTTAATCCTATAGATTTTGAAAATGCAGAAGGCAATTTCGGTATCGCCAATGCTTTATGGCAACATTTTTCACAAAAACTACCGGTGAGTAGATTACAAAGAGATTTAAGTGACTCTACGGTTTTGAGAAATTTAGGCGTGCCTTTAGGACATACGATTATAGCTTTAAATTCTATTTTAAAAGGCATAAGACGTGTGGAAGTCAACGAAACACAAATAAATAAAGATTTAGATAACAATTGGGCAGTGGTTGCAGAAGCCATTCAAACAGTTTTAAGAAGAGCAAATTACGACCAACCCTATGAAGCTTTAAAAGCACTCACTAGAACAAGTGATACGATTTCTAAAGACTCTATTCAAGACTTTATTCAAACCTTAGATGTTTCAGAAGAACTAAAGCAAGAATTATTAGCTATTACTCCATTCAACTTTATAGGAAACACCCAACAATTTTAATCAAACCATGTCATCACAATTAACTATAAAAGAGGTTATTTTAGAAACTCATAATACTAAATCATTTGTTTTAGAAACGCCTAAAGACTTTCCTATAACGTATAAAGCAGGGCAGTTTATCAGTTTGATTCATCCTGAAAACAATAAGATTAGACGATCCTATTCTTTTGCATCATGTCCTCAGACAGAAGCACCTAAAATCACAGTTAAAAGAGTAAATAACGGTGCTTTATCTCGTTACTTATTTGATTTAACACAAGTGGGTGATACTTTTCATTATTCACAAATTGGAGGACTTTTTACTGTTACAGATGAAGACTTAATCAATCCCAAACAACAATTTATATTTTTTGCTGCGGGCAGTGGAATTACTCCTTGTATATCGATGATTAAGCAATTAATCCCTATGCTCAAACCTGAGCAACGTATCCGATTAATATATAGTAATAACTCAAAAGCATCTACTATATTTTTTGATGAGTTGAGTGCTTTAGAAGAGCAACATCCTCAATTTAAAATTGAATGGTTATTTAGTGATTCGGAAAACTTATTAAAATCTCGGTTAAATAATTTCTTACTGATTGATTTTTTAGAAGAATGGATGGAAGGTTTGGAAAAGAAAGACTTCCAGTATTATATCTGTGGACCCATTGATTATATGGACACCATTACTATTACTTTATTAACAGAAGGATTTAAAACTGAACAGATCAGAAAAGAAGTGTTTTATAATCCGCACACAGATACTTTTAAAAAACCACTACCTCCTGATAAAGAAACTCGTTTTGCTGCTATTTCATTTAAAGGAAAAAACTACAAAATTGAAGTTCCTTACCCAAAATCCATCTTACAAGCAGCGAATGATTATGGCATTGAGTTACCTTTTAGTTGCGAGTCCGGACAATGTGGTTCCTGCATCGCCACATTAAAAGAAGGGGAAATATGGATGTCATATAACGAAGTATTGACGGATAGAGATTTCAAAAAAGGCTTACGACTCACTTGCACAGGTCATCCTGTTGGGGGTGATATTGACATTGAATATTGATATTCCTTATTCCTCGCATTTTTTTATTTCAAATTTCCGTTGACGAAATCCTAATACAGTCATACAGGGAAGTTTGCTCATCTAAAAAGCGAAAATGCCTATAAAGTGCAAATCACTTCATAGGCATTCTTATAATATTTCAGAGTAGTTTATTGCTCACTATGGTTTAGTCAAATAAATTCTATATACATGTGCACCTACATCACTTGTATTATCATAGCTTAATGCTTCGCCATCATAACTAACCTTACGAATAGGCTTATCGCAATAACAAGGCTCTAATACAGCATCTTTTTCAGATAAATGCTCTGCATCAATCACGATCTCCATAGCTTCATATCCTGGAATCTCTAATTTGTAATTCTTGATGTTTTCAACTGCACTTAGCGCCACTACATCATTAGAACTAATGACTCCCTTTTGAGCATATTGTCCTGATGCTCTTTTAAAATCTTTTACTTTTCTTTCTGCATTTAAATGCACATAACTAAGTGTTGCCTGTTCCAACTCTTGAGTGGTTAACCGTGTACCATTATGAATAGGCAAAATCATAAAATCTGGAGACTTATCTAATGTGATCTTTTTGTCACAGGAAAACAACAATGTTGTAGCTAAAACCAAAGCAAAGATGGCATATAGATTTTTCATAAAATGGATTGTAAATTAATATTGTGATAAAAATAGAAAAACTGTTGGTATTTTGTGAATATTTACTTTATTTATTTTCCAGTCCTCGACTTTGTGTGTTTGTATGAATTCGTTTTCTGTTTGAATTCCAGCGGCCACACATAATAAAGTCTTTGGATGCAGGTGTTGTAAAAACAGTTTAAATAACTCTTGTCCTCGATATGGCGTTTCAATAAATATTTGAGTGAGTTGTTCTTGTTTCGATTCCTGTTCTAATTTTTTAATTTGAAAAATACATTTTTTCTTATCTATGGGCAAGTAACTTGAAAATTTAAAATGTTGTCCATTCAACCCACTCGACATTAACGCCAATAAAATCGAATTGGGTCCAACTAATGGTTTGACTTGATACTGGGATTCATGTGCCCATTTGACAACTTGTTCTCCGGGATCAGCCACAGCTGGACATCCTGCTTCACTTAAGAGTCCCCAATTTTTATTTTTCGAAAAGGCTTGTTTAATCTCCTCTGATGGCCAACCTTTATGTTTGTCATAAACAATCCATTGAAAATCGTCAATTTCCATATTGGGCATCACTTTTTTCAAAGCTCTTCTTGCTGTGCGTGCATTTTCCACTATAAAACCTTCACATTGCTTGATAGCTGTTTCAATTTCTGGGGTATGAAATGGTTTTTCTTCAGGATTTGCTATAGCTATAGGAATTAAGTACAGAGCAGCGGACATAGATTCTGATTAGGTTTTGACAATAATATAAAATTAAAGATTACAAGCAAAAAACTCCCCGATATAAAACTATATCGGGGATGCTTTTGCTGTATTCAGATTATTTGATTTTCGTTCAATCTATTAACCTGTTGCTCTTTGTTTATATCTTTTAATCTGACCAACGATTGAGTCGTATGCTTTATCTATAGATTCTTGCATGATATCAGACTCATGTTTAGCAAATAAAGAAGAGCCAGGAACATTAATTTTAATCTCGGCCACCTTCCCACGTGCAGGGCGATTTTCTTCTTTTAAATAGACTTCTACATCTGTAATTCGGTCATGAAATCTTTTTAATTTGTCAACACGCTTTTGAACATGATTTCTCATACTTTCATCAGCTTCAAAACGAACTGTTTGCAATTGTAAATTCATAAACTTTTTTTTAAGAGTTATAAAAAATAAGTAAAGTTCATATAATAGGCATTAGCTTTTTGGGTGTGCTTTTTTATGTATTTCTTTTAATCTATCAATATGTACCTGCGTATAGATTTGCGTAGACTCTAAATTCTCATGGCCCAGTAACTCTTTGATATGCATCAAATTTGCCCCCGAGTTCAATAATTGCGTCGCAAATGAATGTCGCAAAACATGCGGTCCCTTATAAGACTCCTTACTCACACTCGATAAGTAGCGTTGAACTACTCTATAAACATATTGCCTATATAAAGGTTGACCTGATTTTAAAGTTAGTAAATATTTTGAAAATCCCCAACTCTCTTTTTCTTTACTTTCTAAATATAATAAGATTTTTCCGAGCAAGGGTTGCATCAAAGGTAACACCCTCCATTTTTGTCCTTTACCTATAATTTTCAAAGTTTTTTCCGAAAAATCTATATGCTTTAATTGAATACTCGTTAATTCAGAAACTCGAATTCCCGTTTGAAACAACAGTTCAATAATTAAAATATCTCCTTGTTCTTTCGCGTCTTTTCCTTCCATTTCTAAACCTTCAAAAAGAGCAGTAGTTTGTTGTTCATTCAAACTTACAGGCAATCTCTTGGGTTTCGAACGCTTTGGAAATTTCCGGACTGGGTTTTTAGATAAGTATGCTTTATAAACAGCAAATTCAAAGAACTGATTCATGGCTGACTGCTTTCTTAGCAAACTAGAATGAGCTAACTGATTGACTGCTAAAGTAACAAAGTAAGAACGGATATGCATCCAACTGACTTCTGCAATATTTTCAATAGCATACTCCTCCTCTAAATAAAGTGCGAAATCTCTTAAATCGGACAAATAGCTTTGATAAGTATTCGAAGATTGTCGTTTTTCATACTTTATAAAATGTCCAAAGTCATCAATTAAGAATGTGATTTTCATAAATATTGTAGCTTCTCTATAAAACTACATTATTTAAATTAAATTGCAAGCCAAGACTTTTATTTAAAAGATTATAATTCATTCATGATAGACTTTACCGATTTTTTTGAAGCTGACTCCTTTAAAAAAGCATATACTTCAGAATTGTCCACTTTGCAATGTGGTTTTAAAATGCGAGAATCTATTGCAGGCACTCATGGTTTGGAAGAAGCTGACATAGTCCTCTTAGGATGTCATCCCATGAAAAAAGGAAGTGATCTACACGTTTCCAACTCGATTAGAGAAGCTTTGTATCAACTTTATGATTGGCACCCAAATATTAAGGTGTTAGACATAGGAACCATACTTCCCCACTCCGAAGAAGCGCTCACGCCTAAAGTTTTAGAAGCTATTTTAACGGAATTACACAATTTAGGGAAAGTCACTATTCTTATTGGCGGCACTCAAGATTATACTTTACATCAATATGCACCTTTTCGAAAAAAGAAAATGCCTATAGAAATCACATTGATAGATCAAGGTATTGATTTAAAGGAAAAAGAAATCATTGACGATGAAAGCTATTTGATGGAGTTGCTTTTGTCTCCTGAAAATTATGTCAAACATCTGAATGTAGTAGGTTTCGAAAGCTATTATACGAATCCTAGTATGTTAGAGACGTTAGATAAATTACGTTTCGATTGTTATCGCGTCGGCCGTGTTCGTGAAGACTTTTCAAGTATGGAGCCTATATTTAGAAATAGTGCTGTGGTCAGTTTAGACTTGAGTGTTTTAAGAGCTTCCGAAGGTGTTTTTTATAAAAATCCATCTCCAAATGGAATTTATGGAGATGAGTTATGTGCATTAGCGAAATATGCAGGCATGAGTAGTGAAATTAAATCATTCGGAATTTATGGTTATTTACCTGAAATAGATGTGCATAATATAGGAGCAAAACTAATTGCTCAAATCATTTGGTACTTTGTAGATGGTTATCAATTTGGTCAAAAAGATTTACCATATGAAACTCACCCTCAAACCTATACAGAATATAATGTGGAGGTGTTAACTTATCCTATTTTATTCATCAAAAGCAAGCGTACGGAAAGGTGGTGGATGCGGTTATTAGATGAACGTTTTATCCCTTGTGCATATAATGATTATTTAGAAGCTGCTCAAGGCAATCTACCTGATGCTTGGTTGCGTGCTCAGGAACGTATTATCTAAAATTTGAACAGTTTTTTACGCTACTTTTTAATCGAGCAACTGATCATAACAAACGCTTTATCTCTGTTCATTAACTATAAAAAAATCGCCTACTCAAAATAAATGAGTAGGCGATTTTTAAATGTATTATAAAATTAGCTTAGAGACAGTTATTATGCTTTAACTCCTGCTTCTTTCATTGCTTCAGCCATTTTCAAGCCAATATCTGCTGGAGATTTAGCTACTAAAATGCCACACTCTTCCATAATTTTAATTTTTGCAGCAGCAGTGTCGTCTTCTCCACTTACAATTGCTCCTGCGTGACCCATTCTACGTCCTGGAGGTGCTGTTTGACCAGCGATAAATCCAACTACAGGTTTTTTCTTATTATTTTTTATCCATCTTGCAGCATCGGCTTCCATAGTTCCACCAATTTCTCCAATTACGATAATACCTTCTGTTTCATCATCATTCATAAGCAACTCTACTGCTTCCTGTGTAGTGGTTCCAATAATTGGATCACCACCAATTCCAATAGCTGTAGAAATACCAAAACCTGCTTTTACAACTTGATCGGCTGCTTCATAAGTCAAAGTACCTGACTTAGATACAATACCAATCTTACCTTTCTTAAAAATGAAACCAGGCATAATACCTACTTTCGCTTCATCAGATGTAATTACACCAGGACAATTCGGACCGATTAAACGACAATCGAAGTCATCTACAAAGCTTTTCGCTTTTACCATGTCCTGTACAGGAATACCTTCTGTAATACAAATAATTAGCTTAATACCTGCTGCTGCTGCTTCCATAATTGCATCTGCTGCAAACGCTGGAGGAACAAAAATAATAGACACATCTGCACCTGTTTCAGCAACTGCTTGTGCTACTGTATTAAATACAGGCTGACCTAAATGAGTCGTACCTCCTTTGTTTGGAGTTACTCCCCCTACTACTTGAGTTCCATACTCAATCATTTGTTCTGCATGGAAAGTTCCTTCTCTTCCAGTGAACCCTTGTACAATTACTTTGGAATCTTTATTAACTAATACCGCCATATATACTTTGTTTTTATAAGGATGTTTGATTACAATAATGAGTGCAAAAATAAGCATTAACATAGACAATAACAATAAAGTTTTATTAAACCTATTATTCTTACCTTTGCAGTGATTTAATTTTAAAATAAGAAACTGTAGATTATATATTATGATTAATGTTAGTAATTTATCCTTGCGTTATGGTAAACGCGTTTTATTTGAAGATGTTAATCTCAAATTTACTGAAGGGAACTGTTATGGAATTATCGGAGCGAATGGCGCAGGTAAATCAACCTTTATAAAAATATTATCTGGTGAAATCGAACCTAATACAGGCTCTGTAGACATCCCTAAAGGATTAAGAATGAGCGTTTTAAAACAAGACCATCGACAATATGACGATACTACTGTTTTACAAACAGTGATTCAAGGTAACGAGGTCTTGTTTGATATCATGCAAGAAAAAGATGCTATTTATGCCAAAGAAGATTTTACAGAAGAAGATGGTCTTCGTGCAGGAGAATTGGAGGGAATATTTGCTGAAATGGACGGATGGAATGCAGAAAGCGATGCCGCTATGTTACTAAGTAACTTAGGTGTTAAAGAAGACAAGCATGAAGTACTCATGAAAGATATCGATGGGAACGAGAAAGTTAGGGTACTTTTAGCGCAAGCTTTATTTGGGAATCCTGACATCTTACTACTGGACGAGCCTACCAACGATTTGGATATGCAAACGATTACTTGGCTAGAAAACTTTTTAGCTGATTATGATAAAGTAGTTTTGGTTGTTTCGCATGATCGTCACTTTTTAGATACTGTTTGTACCCACGTTGCAGATATTGACTTTGGTAAAATTACTATTTTCACAGGTAACTATAGTTTCTGGTATGAAAGTAGTCAGTTAATCTTAAAACAAAGATCAGATGCTAATAAAAAGGCTGAAGAAAAGGTTGCAGAGCTAAAAGACTTTATTGCACGATTCTCTGCTAATGCTGCTCGTTCAAGACAAGCTACAAGTAGAAAGAAAGCCTTAGAAAAAATCAACATTGAAGATATACAACCATCTAATAGAAAATATCCTGCTATATTATTTAATAATGTACTTCGTGAAGCTGGTGATCAAATTTTAGAAGTTGAGAATTTAAGTAAAACACTTAATGGTGAGCTATTATTTAAAGACATTTCTTTTGATATTATTAGAGGTCAAAAAATTGCAATCATTACTCGAAACTCATTAGCTGCTTCTGCTTTTTATGAAATTATCAATGGTAGGGATAATGATTTTGAAGGTAGTTTCAAAATGGGCGTTACGATTACGCCAACTTATTTGCCTGCTGATAACTCAAGCTACTTTGAAGGCAATGATTTGAATTTAGTAGATTGGTTAAGACAATATTCCGAAGAAAAAGACGAAACTTTTATTCGTGGTTTTTTAGGTAGAATGTTGTTCTCAGGAGAAGAGGTTCTTAAAAAATCATCAGTTTTAAGTGGTGGCGAAAAAGTGAGATGTATGTTGAGTAAGATGATGTTGGAACGAGGAAATTTATTGATGTTTGACGAACCTACGAACCACTTAGACCTTGAATCCATTACCGCCTTAAACAATGGTATGACTGATTTTAATGGGACTATTCTCTTTACATCTCGAGATATGGAATTGACTAAAACAGTAGCTACAAGAATACTAGAATTGACACCAAATGGCCTGATCGATAGAGAAATGCCTTTTGAAGAGTATTTAGTAGATCCTCGTGTTTTAGAATTACAAGAAGAAATGTACGGCACTTCAAAAGTGTAGTATTAAACTGATATAAATAAGATTAAAACCGGGAAGTCTTGATGGACTTTCCGGTTTTAATCTAAACAAATCTTGTAGCAAACATTCACTTTAACCTTTTTTTCTGAGTAACAATTTGCTCATTACCAAATTAAATTGAATCTTGTGGAGAAGGATTCACAAAAGAAAGATTTATGAAAAAGTTAATTTTAAGTCTAAGCATCATTGCAGGATTAAGCTTTGCAAGTTTTGCACAAGACAATTCAAAAGTTGCAGAAAGCTTTGTCAACCATTTAATTGAAGACAATCCTGAAGCGCTTTACAGTTTGTTTAGCGATGCAGCTAAAGAGGTTGTAAAGAAAGAGGACATTACAGAATTATCTACTCAATTGAAAGCACAGTTAGGGACACCTAAAAAAATACACGGTGCAACTGAAGTAGTAGAAACAGAAGGTGATGAAACATTTGATGTTGTTTACTACCACGTGGAATACGAAATGGGCGATTTAGATTACAAAATCGTTTTTGGCGAAGATAAAAAGGTAAATGGCTTTTTTATAGTTCCACACGAAGATCGTAATGAAGTAAAAAAAAATTAATTGACATTCCTAATGAGTATCAGGAAGTCAACTTATCCATTGATGTTGGAAATGCAAAACTCCCTGGTACTTTAACTTTACCTAATAACACCGACTCCTACCCTTTAGTTATTTTTCTGCACGGCTCCGGTCCTAGCGATCGAAATAGTACTGTAGGATATTTCAAGCCTTTTGAAACTCTAGCACACGCGCTCGCAGAAAATGGTATTGCCACTTATAGATTCGACAAAAAAACATTTACACACCCTCAACTTTATAATGCTGACTCACTTTATACTATTAAAGATGAAGTACATAAGGATGCTTATAAAATTGTTGACTACTTCATAGATCAAGAAGATTATCATTTTAATGAAATGATTTTAATGGGCTATAGCTTAAGTGCAGGTTATTTACCACAACTCCTAAATCACTTATCCGATAAAGTTGATAAAGGCATCATGATTGCAGGTTCGCCTAGGTCATTAATGGAATTGATGGAAGAGCAATTGATTTATTTATTAGATTATGATATGGGACCTCATTTCAACGCAAATTATGAAGTGATGTTAGATAGCTTATCCGTTTTAAAAGAAAAAGCAGCTAATAAAACTGCAAAGGATGATGATATCTATTTAAATGTAGCTTATAAATATTGGAAATCTGATGCTGAATATGATGCTCAAGCAGCATTCAAAAAAGTTAAACAACCGTTATTAATTCTTCAAGGTGGAAAAGATTATCAAGTGACAGTTAAGGATTACAATAGTTGGATGGATTGGAAAAAGAAATATAACAAGAAAAATGTAGATGGCGTTTTACTTCCTGAAATGAATCATATCATGAATATTTCAACAGATGAAAGATCCTCTCCAAATGAATATTATAAAGATGCTGAATTTGAAGTTGAGCTAATCCAAGAAATAAAAAAATGGATTTTAAAGTAAACAGAGGTAGGAGATGACAAAGACTATCAAAACAAGAATTAATAAGGCAAACTTATTTATTCTTGTTTTATTTTTTGTGTATGGTATTCCTAAAAGATAATCTACATTAAGATCTGTCGGAAGTTTACTTCTAAAATAAAGGAAGTCTTTTTCTAATTTTTTTTCTGGATTTTTTTTATAAGCTACAGTTTCCAAAGACAAGCCAATGCCAAAATAAACTTTTGGCCATAAAATATTAAAAAGTTGATTTACAGATTTAGACTTAACAGCTAAATATGCGCCTATTTTATCAACCACTGAGTGAAACCTTTGCTCAAATAAGTAGTCCATCCTTTGGTTATCTAAAAATTCCCATTGATTAATTAGCACACCCTCATCTATTTCTTTTAATAATGCTTCATTTTTTTTAACTTCAATACTTAAATCATAAGGGTTGAGTTCAAACTCTTCTGC
>Ga0079223_10000685_pt1 | contig 18250 bp, 19 predicted proteins | sample Stecom2011_FD_75072 | JGI IMG/M metagenome (GOLD analysis project Ga0079223, IMG submission 75072) | Agricultural soil microbial communities from Utah to study Nitrogen management - Steer compost 2011 | ecosystem: Environmental > Terrestrial > Soil > Agricultural land | place: USA: Utah... | reverse complement strand
TGTTGCCGCCTGGCTCGGGGTCGCCCGGCTGGCGCGGCCGCACCGTGGGGCCGCCGTCGTCGGGCCGCCTGCGGCCGATTGCGTTCACGGAAATGCGCGTCTCGCCACGCGGCCCGCGCATGCTCAGGCCCCGCCACGCATGGCCGTAGGCCACTTCCAGGCTTATGTGTATGGTGCCGTCCATGCCGCGCTGCGCCTCCAGAGCGTCGAGCAGGCGCCGGTGCCAGTTGCGCCCGGGCAGCGCCGCGCGTCGCAGCGGGTTCGGGTTGCCGCCCAGCAGGTGCATGTCGCTCAGCACCTTTTCGGGGCTGCGGTAGGTCAGGGTGATGATCTCCTGATCCATGACCGGGTCGCTAAAGCCGCGTTCAATCAGCATGTCGCCGAAGTCGTGCATGTCGACATAAGGCGGGGTGGCCGTTTGCAGGCCGGCGGCATCGAGCGCCTTGCGAATCTCGGCCTGCGTGCCCGGCCCCAGGCAGGAAAACATGACGAGCGCTTCGGGCTTGAGCACCCGGCGCCATTCGGTCAGCACGTCGTGCGGGGCGGGGTGCCAGTGCAGCGCCATGTTCGACCACACCAGGTCGAACGTCTCGGGCGGCAGGCCGCTTTCGGCCAGGTCGGCTTCGATGAAATTCACCGGCCGCATGGGCTTGTTGCGCAGCCGTTGCCACAGGCCGGGGCGTGACTGGAAGCGTTCGCGGGCAACGGCCAGCAGCGCGGGGCTGATGTCCTGACCGGTGTAGTCCATTTCGGGAAAGCGCACCCGCAGCGGTTCGATGGCATGGCCGGCGCCGCAGCCGGCGTCGAGCAGCTTGCCGGGATTCACCTTGATGTAGCCGAGCCGGTGCAGCATGCGGGCGGCGATTTCCCCGTACAGGAACTGGGCCTCGTCGAGCGGCGCACGACGGTTGAACTGCATGCGCACGTGGCGGGCGTTGATGGGCAGGGAAGTGGACTGTGACATCTGCGTGAACCCGCACTGGCGCCCGAGCGGCGGCCTGTGGTGAGATGGCGGTTAACGTTCTAATGGTAAACCATCATTATGGCTTATATGGGCATGCCGTGCGAAACGGGGCTGCGTAGTCTGTGGCGTCGGGCCCGGTGCGTGCGCGATTTCCTGCCCGTGGCCTGTGTGCTGTGTGGTGAACGCGCGCGTGGCGCATTGTGTGAGGTATGTCGCGATGCCGTGTGCGGGTCGATGACGGGGCAGCGGCGCTGTGAGCGCTGCGATTTGCGTTATGAACCGGGCGGCCCCGGGGCTGTGCGGCGGCGTTCCACCTTCGATTCCGGCGGGCACGATGCCCCGTCGCAGCAATGTGATTCCGAGTCGGGCGTTCACGAAGCCCCGCCGCACTGTCCCGATTGCGCCGCCCTGTCGCCTGCGTTCGATCGCGCGGTGGCCGCTTTCGATTACGACTGGCCGGGCGAACTGCTGGTGCACCGCTTGAAGCGCGAGCGGCGCTTCGAATGTGCGCCGGTGCTGGCGGCACTGATGGCCGACCGGGTCCGGCGCGATATCCTCTGCCATGAACAAGTTGTGCGGGCGGTGCCGGAATGTTCTCTGGGCGCCAGCGGGGGGTCAGGGAAGGCAATGGGCGACGCCACGCCGGTTGCGCAGTCGAAGGCGTCAGCGACAGGGGGCAGGGCCGTGGCCTCGTACACACCGCCAGTTCCCGGGGCTGGGCGACAGCAGCCCGTCTGGGTCGTGCCGGTGCCGGCCAGCCGTCGGGCGCTGGCGGTGCGCGGTTTCAACCCGGCTGCCGAAATCGGCCGCGATCTGGCGCTGCGGTTGGGGTTGTCCTGGCGCCCCCAAGTGCTGCGCCGGGTGCGCGAAGGCGGTTTCCAGAAAGGATTGAGCCGGCACGAGCGCCGTGCCGGTGTGGCCGGCCTGTATGCCTGCGCCATGCCGGTGGCGGGCCGGGCCATGCTGGTGGTCGACGACGTGATGACCACCGGAAGCACACTGCACGCCGTGGCCGGCGTGCTCAAGGCGGCGGGCGCCGCCCGGGTCTGGTGCGCGGTGGCCGCCCGCACGCCGTTGCAGCGCGGCGAATGCCGTTCACGATGAAGCCGGGTTCCGGCGCTTTGCGACGCTGCGCCCACAACCCGTTACCGGCCACGCCATAAGCTTGCCGCCCGGACGCGCGATAATTGCACTTTTGCTCCGTTTGCGCGTTCCGTTTCCTTCATGTTCCACATCGTTCTGGTTTCGCCCGAAATTCCCCCCAACACCGGCAACGTGATCCGGCTGGCGGCCAATACGGGTGCGTTTCTGCATCTGGTGCGGCCGTTGGGCTTCGAACTGGATGACGCACGGCTGCGGCGCGCGGGCCTGGATTACCACGAGTGGGCGCGCATGCAGGTGCACGACACGCTGCCCGAGGCGTTGGCCGCAACGGGCGCACCCGCAGAGCGGCGCTTTGCGATGACCACGTGCGGGGCGCGCAGCTTTGCAGGTGTGGCGCTGCAGCCGGGGGATGTGTTCGTGTTCGGGCGCGAAACGGCCGGGCTGTCGGAGCCCGAGCTGAGCCATTTCGGGCCGGGGCAGCGGCTGCGCCTGCCCATGCGCCCCGGCCAGCGCAGTCTGAACCTTTCGAATGCGGTGGCCGTGACGGTGTTCGAGGCGTGGCGCCAGGCCGATTACGCCGGCGGGCAATGATCAGTCGAGCGTGATGCCCAGCTTTTCGATCAGCGCGGTGAGCTTCTTCTTTTCGGCCTGAATCATTTCTTCGGCCTCAGCCGGGGTGGTGGGTGCGGCCGTGAAGTACAGGGTGGCCATCTTTTCCTGCACCTCGGGCATGGCCAGCACCTCGAGCACGTTCTTGTTCAGCTTTTCGACGATCTCGGGCGGTGTGCCGGCCGGCACGAACAGGGCGTCCCAGGAAATGGATTCGAAGCCCGGGTAGCCCTGCGATGCCACGGTGGGCAGGCCGGGCAGCACGTCGCTTTCTTCCAGGCTGGTGATGCCCAGCACCTTCACCTTGCCGGCGTTGACCTGCGGCATGGCGACACCCGGCACCATGAAGCCCGCGTGCACGTCGCCTGCGACAATCGAGGTGATGACTTGCGGGAAGCCGGTGTACGGAATCTGCAGCAGGGAAATGCCCGCCTCCTGCTCGAGCATGGCCATGCCCAGGTGTGAAGAACTGCCGGGGCCCACTGTGCCGTAGTTCAGCTCGCCGGGGCGTTCCTTTGCGCGTTCGACGAACTGCTGCACGTTGTCGGCCGGGGCGTCGGCGGGCACCACCAGCACGTTGGGGCTGGTGCCGATCATGCTCACCACCTGCAGGTCGCGTTCCGGGTCGTAGCCCAGCGTGCTCTTGTACAGCGCGGGGGCGGTGACGATGGGGCCGTTGATGGTGAGCAGAATGGTGTAGCCGTCGGGCTTTGCCTGTGCGACGAGGCGCGTGCCGATGTTGCCGCCGGCTCCCGGCTTGTTTTCCACCACGATCGGCTGGCCCAGCTTCTGCGCCAGCGGCTCGGCGACCATGCGGCCCAGTGTGTCGGGCGAAGACCCGGGCGGGAACGGAACGACCATGGTGATGGGGCGTGAGGGCCAGGTGTCGGCGGCCTGGGCGCCTAGCGGCAATGCAAGCAGTGCGGCAAGGCCGAGCGCAGACAGATTCAGCCGGCGGCGGGTGATGGAATGACGGGCCATGGAGAAACCTCGTTCAACGGTAGGAGTTGGGGGATTCGGGGCGGGAATCGCGCGCCAGCAGCGTGGCGACGGCGGCACGCGGTGCCTGCCCTTCGAACAGCACGCGGCACACCGCCGCGGTGATCGGCAGCTCGACGCCGTGGCGCACGCCCAGCGCCAGCGCAGCGCGTGCGCAGCGCACGCCTTCGGCGGTCATGCCGCCGGCCAGTATGTCTTCCAGGCTGCGCCCTTCGCCGATGGCGAGCCCCACCTGGCGGTTGCGCGACAGGGGGCCGGTGGCGGTGAGCACGAGATCGCCCAGGCCGGTAAGGCCCTGCACGGTTTCGGCACGGCCACCCAGCGCCTGGGCGAGCCGCTGGATCTCGGCCAGGCCGCGGGTGATGAGCGCGGCGCGCGCGTTGGCGCCCAGGCCCAGGCCGTCGGAAATGCCGCAGGCAATGGCCATGACATTCTTGAGTGCGCCGCCCACTTCGACGCCGATGACGTCGTCGCTGGTGTAGATGCGGCAATGCTGGCCGTGCAGGGCGACCAGAACGGCGTTGCCGGTTGCGGGCTGCGTGCTGGCGATGGTGAGCGCCACAGGCAGGCCGCGGGCGACTTCCAGCGCGAATGACGGCCCCGAAAGCACGCCCAGCGACACGCCGGGCAGGCCGCCCAGCGCGGCCGAGGCGACTTCGTGCGGCAGCAGGCCGGTGTCGGGCTGCATGCCCTTGCATGTCCAGACCACGTGCAGGGGGGCGTGGCTGCGGCCCTGCAATGCGGCGGCAAGCCGCGCGCAGGCGTCGGCCATGCCCGCAACGGGCACGCCAAGAATGATGAGGGCGTCGGAGTCAGACGCGCAGACGTGCGCGATGGCGTCGTTGAATTCGCTGGTGGCACGCAGGCCGGCGGGCAGCGTGATGCCCGGCAGATAGCGTGCGTTGCGCCGCTGCGAGGCGATTTCGTGGGCGGCCTCGGGGCGGCGCGCCCAGATGAGCGTGTCGGCCTGCATGCAGGCCAACGCGGCGAGCGCCGTGCCCCAGCTTCCGGCGCCCAGTACGGCAACGCGTGGCGGCAAGGCGGCGGCGCTCATGGCGCTAGTTGGTCTTGGCGCCGGGCGGTACGTACAGGCCCGAGCCCGACGGCTGTTCCTGCTGCTGTTGCTTCTGCAGTTCGGCAATGCGCTGTTCGTACAGCGCCTGGAAGTTCACTTCGGCCAGGTGCAGCGCCGGCAGCGAGGTGCGCGTGATGGCGTCGGCCACGTTGGCACGCAGGTAGGGGTACAGCATGGTGGGGCACACGATGCCGAGCAGCGGATCGAGCTGTTCGGCAGGAATGTTGGCGGCTTCGAAGATGCCGGCCTGCGTGGCCTCGACCAGGTACAGCACCTTGTCGTTGATGCGGGTGGTGACCGTGGCGGTGACGCTGGTTTCGAAAATGGTTTCGGCCAGGCGCTGGCCACCGACGTTCAGCTGTACCTCGACGGTGGGGCCTTCCTGCTCGAGCAGGATTGCCGGCGCATTGGGCATCTCGAGCGAGAGGTCCTTCAGGTAGGTGCGCTGCATCGAGAAGCTGGGGGCTTTCTCTTGGCTGTTGGGTTGTTCGGCCATGAATCTCTTCCTCTGGTGGTAAAAGCCGCGGGGCCGGTTCGACCCCGCATGAATGTGAAGGGCGGCAGGCCCATGCGGGCCCGGTTCGTTATGTTGCGGCTCAGCCTTCGAGCAGGGGTTTGAGCCCGCCGCTGCGGTCGAGCGCGGCCAGATCGTCGTAGCCGCCCACGTGTGTGTCGCCAATATAGATTTGGGGCACCGTGCGCCGGCCCGTGCGCTGCATCATGATTGCGCGCTGTTCCGGGTCGAGGTCGATGCGGATTTTTTCGATTTCAGTGACGCCGCGCTGTTTGAGCAGCATTTCGGCGCGTACGCAAAACGGGCATACGGCCGTGGTGTACATCGAAACTTTCGCCATGATGTTCCTTGCTTAGTGTTTCTTGGTGAGCGGCAGGCCGGCCTCGATCCAGGCGGCCAGGCCACCCTGCAGGCAGTAGACCTCTTCGAACCCGTTTTTCTTCAGGTTCTGCACCACCCCCACGGCGGTGCGCCCGCGCTCGCAGACCACGATGATGGGCTTGTCTTTGGGCAGGCTGTTGAGCTTGTTGTTGAGGTCGGCCGCCGGCACGTTGCGCGACTGCGGCACGGCACCCGCCTTGAAGTGATCTGCGCTGCGGATGTCGAGGAACAGGCCGTCGCGGCTGTTGGCCAGCTTGACCGCGTCGTTGACGCCGAGCTGGCGTGCGCCACGGTTCAGAAAGCTGGGCAGCGCCAGCGCCACCGCCGAGGTGATGACGACGATGATGAGCAGAATGTTGGTCTGGTCGGTGAAAAAGTCCACGGTGTGTTCCGCAAAAAACGCCAAAGATGAAGGGCAGAATCAGTCGATTATAAAATGGACCCAGATTATTAACTTCCCAGGTGATTTTTACCATGTACAAACTCGTGCTCATGCGCCACGGCGAAAGCCAGTGGAATCTGGAAAACCGTTTCACGGGCTGGACAGACGTCGATCTCACCGACACCGGACGCGAGCAGGCGCGCAAGGCAGGCGAGCTGCTCAAGGAAAAGGGCTACGAGTTTGATCTTGCCTATTCGTCGGTGCTTAAGCGGGCGATTCGCACGCTGTGGATCGCGCTTGACGCCATGGATGCCATGTACACGCCCATTGGCCTGAGCTGGCGGCTGAACGAGCGCCACTACGGCGCGCTGCAGGGCCTGAACAAGGCGGAAACCGCCGCCAGGTTTGGCGAAGATCAGGTGCTGATCTGGCGCCGTGCATATGCCATCGCCCCCGATCCGCTTGCCGATTCCGACGAGCGCCATCCGCGCTTCGACCGCCGCTATGCGAAGGTCGACCCGGCCCTGCTGCCGGCCACCGAGTGCCTGAAAGACACGGTCGCGCGCGTGCTGCCGTTCTGGAACGAATCCATCGCGCCCGCCATCCGTTCGGGGCGCCGCGTGCTGATCTCGGCGCACGGCAACAGCCTGCGGGCCCTCATCAAGCACCTCGACAACATCTCCGACGACGACATCGTTCACCTGAACATTCCCACCGGCCAGCCGCTGGTGTACGAGCTTGACGAACAGCTGCGCCCGATTCGCCACTATTACCTGGGCGACCCGGCCGAGATCGAGGCCGCAATGGCTGCCGTCGCTGCCCAGGGCAAGGCCAAGAGCTGACATGCATCGCGCTGCGGCTGCGGCATTCGCGCTTGCGCTTCTGCTGGGGCAGGGCGCGGCAGCGGCCGCCGCCGCAGAAGACGGCCTGCAGCGCCAGCAGGCCGAGGCGCGCCGCGAGCGCGACGCCCTGCGCGAACGCCTGCGCGCGCTCGAGAAGCGCATCGCCGGCAGCGAATCGTCGCGCCGCGACGTGTCGCTGCAGCTGAAGGAATCGGAAACGGCCATTTCCGAGCTCGACCGTCGCCTGGAAGCGCTGGCTGCCGATACGCGTGCGGCGCAGGCGGCGCTCACGGATGTGCAAGCGCGCATCACCACGCAAACCGGGGTGCTGCGCGAGCGCCAGGCGCAATTGGCCGATCAGCTGCGCGCGCAGTACGCGGGCGGGCTTTCGCCCTGGGCCGCGCTGCTGTCTGGGGAAGACCCGCAAGATATTGCCCGTGAACTGGGCTATCTTGAGTATGTGTCGCGGGCACGTGCGCAGGCCGTGCGCGCGGTGCGCGAAGCGCTCGATGAACTTGCGAACCTTGAGGCCAGTGCGCGGTCTCATGAACAGGAACTCAGGCAGCTTGCCGACGAAACCACGCGCAGGCGTGCCGAGCTCGACGAGCGGCGCAAGCAGCGCCTGGCCGTGCTGCAGCGCATCGATACCGAACTGAAGACGCAGCGCGGCGAGGCCGAGCGTCTGGCCCGCAACGAACAGCGGCTGGGCGAACTGGTCGACGCGCTGGGTGTGGCAATCGCCGAAGCAGAAGCGGCCCGACGCCGTGCCGAGGAAGCCCGCCGTGTGGCCGAAGAAAAGCGCCGGGCCGAGGAAGCACGGCTTGCCGAGGAAAAACGCCGGCTTGCCGAAGCGCAGCGGCTGGCGCAGGAACGACTGCAGGCCGAAGAACGGCGCCTCGCCCAGCAGCGCCGTGCCGAGCAGGCCCGCCGGGCGGCCGCCGCCCGCGATGCCGAAGAAGCGCGCCGCAGCGAAGAGGCGCACAAGGTGGCCGAAGCCCGGCGTGCGGCCGAAGAGATCCGCGCGCAGCAGGGCGCGGCCGCGCAGCAGGGCATGCGCATTGCCGGGCGGGTGGAAGGCGTGGCGCCGGGCACGGCGGATCCGGCCCCGCAGGCCACCGGCAGCCAGGGCGCGCCAAGGGGTGCCGAGGCGCAGCGTGGCGCGCCGGCCGGCGCCGCAGTGGCGCTGGCGTCGCCCTCGCTGAACGGGCTGGCCAAGGGCCTGCCGTACCCGGTGCGCGGCGAGGTGCAGGGGCGCTTCGGCATGGAACGGCCCGAAGGCGGCACGTGGCGCGGCATCGTGCTGCGAGCGGCCGAGGGCGTGCGCGTGGGGGCCGTGGCCCCCGGGCGTGTGGTGTATGCGGGCTGGCTGAGCGGCTTCGGCAACCTGCTTATATTGGATCACGGCGAACAGTACCTTACCGTGTACGCTTACAACCAGAGCCTGCTCAAGGAAGTGGGCGACGTGGTGGCGGCGGGCGAGGCGATCGCAACGGTGGGCGCCACGGGCGGGCAGGTGGAGCCCGGTCTATACTTTGAAATACGTCACGGGGGCAAGCCGGTCAACCCCCTGTTATGGCTGGGCGGCTAGTATCGTTACTATGTCGTGGGGCGTCGCACACAGGCGCGAACCAAAACACTATGAATCGGGTATGTGCATGAGCACTCGCAGGGTACGCAGTTTGAGTCTGGTGCTGATCGGAGCGATCGGCGGAATTCTTCTCAGTGTGGGCATTACGGCTGTCGCACAGCGCGGCGAACCGTTGCCGCTCAAGGAACTGCAGCAGTTCGCCAACGTGTTTGCCGCAATCAAGGCCAGCTACGTCGAGCCCGTCACCGATGAAAAGCTCATCAACGATGCCATCAAGGGCATGTTCGACGACCTTGATCCGCATTCGGCGTATCTCGATGCCGATGCCTTCAAGGAAATGGAAGCCATCACGCAGGGCGGCTTCGGCGGCCTGGGCATCGAAATCGGCAGTGAAGACGGCCAGCCCAAGGTGATCTCGCCCATCGAAGACACGCCGGCCTTCCGTGCCGGCATTCTGGCGGGCGACCTCATCACGCACATCGATGGCAAGCCCACCAAGGGCATGACGCTCAGCGAAGCCATCAAGCTCATGCGCGGCGAGCCACAAACCAGCATCGTGCTCACCATCAGCCGCGCCGGGCGCGACAAGCCGCTCGAGCTCACCATCGTGCGCGACATCATCAAGGTGCGCAGCGTGCGCAGCAAGATGCTGCCCAACGATATCGGCTACGTGCGCATTGCCCAGTTCCAGGAACGCACGGCACCCGATCTGGTGCGCCACCTGCGCGAACTCGGCGCAGAAAAACCGCCCAAGGCGCTGATTCTTGACCTGCGCAACGACCCGGGCGGCCTGCTCGACAGCGCCATTGCCGTGTCGTCGGCCTTTCTGCCGCCCAACGTGCTGGTGGTTTCCACCAAGGGGCGCATTCCGTCGGCCAACCGCGAATACCACGCCAAGCCGGCCGATTACCTGCGCAATTACATGATTTCCAGCGAAGAAGACTACCTGGCCGACGTGGTCGGCTGGGCCAAGACCGTGCCCATGGTGGTGCTGGTGAACGTGGGCTCGGCGTCGGCCTCCGAGATCGTGGCCGGTGCGCTGCAAGACCACAAGCGTGCCACCATTCTGGGCAACCGAACCTTCGGCAAGGGCTCGGTGCAGAGCGTGCTGCCGCTGGGCGAGAACACCGGCATCAAGCTCACCACGGCGCGCTACTACACGCCCAGCGGGCAGTCGATTCAGGTTACGGGCGTCACGCCCGACATCACGGTCGACGACACCCCGCAGGGCAACCTGTTCCGCCTGCCGCGCGAGGCCGACCTGCAGCGCCATCTGGTGAACGGCAATTTCGACGAAACCGCGTTGTCTGACGACGAGGACAACACCGTTGACCTGGCGCGCATGTTCGAATTCGGCGGCGACGACGACTACCAGCTGCAGCAGGCCATCAATTACCTGGAAGGCCGCCCCGTGCAGCGCAACGACCCGGCGCTGGTCGCCAAGGCCAAGACCGAACGCGAGGCGGCCCGGGCCGGCCGGGATATTCCGGCCTCCTCGTCAGGCGCCGCCGGCAGCGTGCCGGTTCCTCCCGAGAAAATGGGCTCGGGAGACGAAAAAAAAAACTCCATGAGGCGGATTGATCCGCTCAATACCGAGCGCTACCGCATCACGCCGCAGGGCATGGAACGCATCGAGCCCTGATACGCCGCCGCCCGCACAGCCCCGGCGCTGCGCGGGCGGCGGTGGCCTGCGGCCCGTGCAGGGCCGGGGCGGGTGTATTCTTCTGGCATGAACGACGATCAGCTTCTGCGTTACGCACGCCACATCCTGCTGGATGAATTCGGCATCGAAGGCCAGGAACGGCTGAGCGCGGCACGCGTGCTGGTCGTGGGTGCGGGTGGCCTGGGCTCACCCGCCGCGCTGTATCTGGCGGCGGCCGGCGTGGGCGAGATCATTCTGGCCGACGACGACGTCGTCGAACTCAGCAACCTGCAACGCCAGATTCTTCACCGTACCGACACCGTGGGTCTGCCGAAGGCCGAATCCGGGCAGCGCACGCTGGCGGCGCTGAACCCCGACGTGCGGGTCGTGCCGATTACCCGGCGGCTCGATGACGCGGCCCTCGGGCATTGGGCGGGCCGTGTCGATCTGGTGCTCGACTGCTGCGACAACTTTGCCACCCGCCACGCCGTGAACCGCGCCTGCGTGGCGACACGCACGCCGCTGGTGTCCGGTGCGGCAATCCGGTTCTCGGGTCAGGTCAGCGTGTTCGATCTGCGCCGCGCCGAGGCGCCCTGCTATCACTGCCTGTTCCCCGAAGGCGACGACGTCGAGGAACTGCGCTGCGCCACCACGGGCGTCCTGGGGCCGCTGGTTGGCGTGGTGGGGGTCATGCAGGCCATCGAGGCGATCAAGCTGCTGGCGGGCATGGGCGAGCCCCTGGTGGGCCGCCTGCTGTGCGTCGATGCGCTGACCATGCAGTGGCAGACCGTGCGTTATGTGAAAGACCCGGAATGTGCGGTGTGTGGCGAGGCGGGTTGCGGTTCTGGCGCGTAACCGCCTTGCGAACGCGTTTGCGTCGCCACCACTCAGTAACGAACCCGACTGTGGCCGTTGGCCAGCAGCGCCCCCACCCGGTTCACCCACATGTCGACGTAGGGGCTGCGACCGTGGTGGCGTGCATTGTGCGGCGTGCCGGGGTGGTGGCTCAGCACCGTTCGCATACCCACCTGGCGGGCACTGCGCAGGTTGGCGAGCGTGTCGTCGACCAGCACCACCTGATGCGCGGGTACGCGCAGGCGTGCCAGCAGCTGGCGCATCATGGCCACCGAGGGTTTGCAGCGCAAGCGGCCCTGCAGACGCATGTGGTCGATGGCCCAGATCGCCTCGAATTCCTGCGTGATGCCCAGGGCATGCAAGACCTTGCACGCATAGCTGTAGGGGGCGTTGGTGAGCACGATCTTGCGCCCGGGCAGACGGGCCAGCATGCCGGCCAGGCCCCGCTCGACGCGCAGCAGGGGCGTTACATCAAAGTCGTGGCAGGCTTCCAGGAAATCTGAGGCGGCGATGCCGTGGTGGCGTTCCAGACCGATGGCGGTGGCGCCGTAGCGGCGCCAGTACTCCAGGCGCAGCGCGTCGGCGCGTTCGCGATCGACGTTCAGCAGGCGCATCATGGCGTCTGACATGGCGCCATCGATGGCCTTGAAAATGCGGTGCGAGCTGTCGTGCAGCGTGTTGTCGAGGTCGAACAGCCATACGGTTTCGTGTGGCCCGGGGCGCCCGGCGGGTCGGCGCAGACTGCGCCGCGCGCGGTTGCCGCGTTTGTCGGGCGCGGCCGGCCCGCGCGCGCCGGGGGCGCGCTGCGGTATGCGGGAATGCACCATGCGCCGCGCCGGCCCGCGCTAGTGCGAAGTGATCATGGTGCCCACGCCCTGATCGGTGAGGATTTCGAGCAGCAGGCAGTGGGGCACGCGGCCGTCGATGATGTGTACGGAGTTGACGCTGTTGCGTGCGGCGTCGAGCGCGGAAGAGATTTTGGGCAGCATGCCGCCCGAGATCGTGCCGTCTGCGAACAGGTCGTCGATGGTACTGGCCGAGAGCTTGCGCAGCAGCTGGCCGTTCTTGTCGAGCACGCCCGGCGTGTTGGTGAGCATGACGAGCTTTTCGGCGCCCAGCACTTCGGCCATCTTGCCCGCGACCACGTCGGCATTGATGTTGTACGCCTGGCCGTCGGCTTCGTTGTAGCCGATGGAGGAAATGACGGGGATGAACTGGTCGTCTTGCAGGGCCCGCACCACGGCCGGTTCGATTTGGGTGATGTCGCCCACGAAGCCGATGTCGAGCGTTTCGCCCGGGCGTTCGGGGTCGTTCATGAGCTTCTTGCGCGCCTGGATCAGGCAGCCGTCTTTTCCGGTGAGGCCCACGGCCTTGCCACCGGCTTCGTTGATCATCATGACGATGTCCTGCTGCACCTGGCCGCCCAGCACCCATTCCACCACTTCCATGGTTTCGGCGTCGGTTACGCGCATGCCCTGCACGAAGGTGCCTTGCTTGCCGATGCGCTTGAGCGCGGCGTTGATTTGCGGGCCGCCGCCATGCACCACCACGGGGTTGATGCCCACCAGCTTGAGCAGCACCACGTCGTGCGCGAAGCTGCGCTGCAGGTGGGTTTCGGTCATGGCGTTGCCGCCGTACTTGATGACGATGGTCTTGCCGTGAAAACGCCGGATGTAGGGCAGCGCCTCGGAGAGGACTTCTGCCTTGACGGTCGCGGAGTGTTGGGTGTCGAGCGTGTCGGTCATGTCAGTGATCAGCCCAGTGCCTTGTTGACGGTGGCCAGGAAGGATTCTTTGTCGTAATTGCCCAGATAGCGTTTGATGATGTTGCCCTGCTTGTCGATGAGGAAGGCCGTGGGGGTGAGCTTGACGTCGCCAAAGGCGCGGGCGAGCTCGCCCGTGGCATCGACCACGACCTTGAAGGGCAGTTCACGCGATTCGGCGAAGTTCTTCACGTAGTTGGGCGGATCGTACTGCATGGCCACGGCAATGGTGTCGTAGCCGCGGTCTTTCAGGGTGTTGTAGTTCTTGATGTTGTCGGGCATTTGCGCCACGCATGTCACGCAGCTGGTGGCCCAGAATTTGACCAGCACCACCTTGCCGCGCAGTTCCTGCATGGTGACCTGTTCACCTGTGATGGTGGTGAAGGTCACGTCGGGCGCGGTTTTGGCGTCGGTGGGCATTCGCCACATGGCTAGAGCCGAAATGGCGACGATGGCGACGATGGCGAAGAGAATCTTTTTCATTGCACAGGCATGGCTTGGGCGCCGCCGGTGTCGGCGGGCGCGCCGGAAGAGTCGGATTGGGAGGCGGGTTGTTCGATTGGCGCAGGCTGCGATGAGCCGGCGGCCGGTTGCTGCACGCTTTCAGGCGAGACGATCTCGAACAATTTTACTACCTTGTTGACACCGGAGACGCCGGAGGCAACGATGCCGGCGCGTTCGCCTTCGGTGTGGGTGACACGGCCCTGCAGATAGACGATGCCGCGCTCGGTGGTGACAGAGATGGTGCGCGAGGGTACTTCCTTGGTATTGATGAGGGCGGCCTTGACCTTGGAGGTGATCCAGGTGTCGTTCGTGCGCACGCTGGTGGGGGTGACGGGGCCCACGCGCAGTTCATTCACCACGCGCACGACCTTGTCGACCTTCTGTGCGGCTTCGCCGGCCTGCTGCTTGTCTTTTTCGGACGGGACATCGCCCACCAGCAGTACCTGCCCGGCGTACGAATGCGGAACGATGCGCACGGCGGGCGTTTCGGCGAAGATGCGGCGCATTTCGGCGCCGACCTTCATTTCGATGGAGGTGTCTTCGAGCTGTTCGCCGGCGGTGCGCCGGTCGGTGGCCACGACGGCGGTGGTGGCGGCGGTGCCGCCCACCACCAGCGCGCCGCAGCCCGACAGGGCCGCGAGAACGGTGAGTGCGCACGCGGCGCGAAGCAGGCGGGAAGGGCGTGTGCAGGGCATTACAGCGTGTCTCCGAGAAGCAGGGCGTCGATGCCGTCGCACAGCGCGTGCAGCAGCAGGATATGGACTTCCTGAATGCGCATGGTGCGATCGTGCGGGACGCACAGATGGATATCGTGGCTGGTGAGCATGGCGCCGATTTCGCCGCCGCCCTTGCCGGTGAGGGCAATGACGGTCATTTCGCGGTCGTGCGCGGCCTCGATGGCCTTGATGACGTTGCCGGAATTGCCGCTGGTGGAAATGGCCACCAGGATGTCGCCCGGCTGGCCCAGCGCGTTGACCTGGCGCTCGAAAATGGCGTTGAAGCCGTAGTCGTTGCCGACCGCCGTAAGAATGGAGGTGTCGGTGTTCAGGGCAATGCCGGCAAGGGGCAGGCGGTCGCGTTCGAAGCGGCCCACCAGTTCGGCGATGAAGTGCTGCGCATCGGCGGCGCTGCCGCCGTTGCCGCAGGCAAGAATCTTGTTGTTATTGGCCAGTGCCGCGAACATCAGCTCTACGGCCACGGCCAGCGGTTCGGCAAGTTCGCGTGCGCTGGCCTTGAAGGTGTCGATGGCATCGTCAAAGTGCGAGGCCAGGTGTGCGGTCATGTCCATAGCGGCGATTATCTCATTTTTCGATTCCGGTAAAGCGCGTTTTATTCCGTGAAGGCATGGGGTATCCAGTGAAGAACGCCGTTTTGCATGCAAATGACGTCGAAGCGGCAGGGCGGCGTGCGCCCCGCGAAGTGCCGGTGCGTGAGGTGCGGCAGAAAGTAGCGCGCGGCCCGCAGCAGGCGCAGCTGCTTGCGGCGGTTTACACTGGCGGCTGCCCCGCCGTGCCGTGCCGAACGGCGCAGGCGCACTTCCACGAACACCAGTACCGCGGCATCGCGCGCCACCAGGTCGATTTCGCCGCTGCGGCAGCGCAGATTGCGCTCGAGAATGCGCAGGCCTCTTTGTTCGAGCCACATGGCGGCGTGATCTTCGCAGCGGTGACCAATGTGCTGGGTGGGAGACGGCGCCATGGCGATCAATTGCCTCAGATGCAGGAAACAGCCCAGTATGAACGACCCGAATCCCGACACGGAAGCCCCGACGGCATGGAAACGTCTCAGTGACCGGGTGGCGGCGCAGCATTGGCCGGCGCCCGCGCTATACGTGGTGGCCACTCCCATCGGCAATCTGGGCGACCTTACGCTGCGTGCGTGGCAGGCGCTTTCGCGCTGCGACGTGATTGCGGCGGAAGACACCCGCTCGAGCCGCCCGCTGCTCGATGCCTGGGGTGTCGACACGCCATTGATGGCGGCGCACCGGCACAACGAGGCCGCCGCCGCGCAGGCGATCGTGCAGCGGCTGGAAGCGGGCGAGCGCGTGGCCTTGATTTCCGACGCCGGCGCACCGGCCGTGAGCGACCCGGGTGCGCGCATCGTGCGGGCGGTGCGTGAGGCGGGCTTTCCGGTGGTGCCGGTGCCTGGCGCAAGCGCCGTGATTGCGGCACTGATGGCCAGCGGCGTCACGTCCGACGAGAACCCCGCCTTCGTCTTTGCGGGGTTTGCGCCCCACAAGGGCGGGGCGCGACGCAAGTGGCTGCAGCAGTGGTGTGCCAGCCCGGCGCCGGTGCTCATGTTTGAATCGCCGCACCGTGTGCAGGCCACGGTGGGTGATCTTCTGGCTGTATGCGGCGGCGCGCGGCAGGTGACGATCGCACGCGAGCTGACGAAACGCTTCGAACAGGTCGAGACCCTGCCGCTGGCCCAGGCGCAGGCATGGCTCAGCGAAGACGCGCATCGCAATCAGGGTGAGTTCGTGCTGATCGTGCACGAGGCGCCCGCGGCTGCGGCCGGCGCAGTGGATGAGCAGACGGCGGCCCTGCTGGATGCGCTGCTGGAAACGGTATCGGTGCGCGACGCCGCGAAGGTGGCGGCGAAGGTCAGCGGCGTGCCGCGCGACGTGCTGTACGAGCTGGCGCTGCAACGCGGTAAACGTTCCTAGGAATGGTATGAGTGCGCCTCGCATTCAGTTCTGATCTGCGGCGCCTGCCTCCCCGGAAAGGGGCAGTCTGTTGCGTTGCAAATGCGCGCGATCGTTGCGGCTATCGCTGCGCCAGGGTGGGCTGCATTCCAGTGGCTTCCTGAATGCGCACGGCGGCGTTCACTGCGGCGGTGCGGCTTGCGTACGGGCCGATGCGCACGCGGTGCAGGTCGTTGCTGCTGCTGATATGTGCGTTACGGTGTTCCACCTGGGCGATTTCCGCGTTCAGGCGATTGGCGAGCCGGTCGGCCGAGATGTAGCTGGCGAAGGCGCCGAACTGCAGGTAGATGCCGTCTGCGGCTTCTTCGGTAAGCGTGGGCTGCGGGGTGCGCGGTGCGTCGACCGCAGTTTGCGCGTGTGAAGAGGTACCGGGGCGCTGTTCTGAAAGCACGGCGACCGCGGGCTGCTCGTGGGAAGCCGGGGCCACCGTGAGGGGTTCATGTGACAGCGCGGCGAGTGCATCGGGAACTTCTTCCCCATGCCCCGGATCGTTTGCCGCCATATCGGGTGCAACGGGCTGTGTGCCGGGAACCTGGCCGGCGATGGCGGCCAGCGCATCGGGCGTGGTCTGCCCGGTGGCCGGCCCGGCGTTGCCGATATCAGAGTGCGTGGCAACGGCTGCAGCGGGTGCCGGAGTGACCGTGACGCGTGCGGGCGTGGCGCCACCGGATGCCGGCTGCGCCACGATGGTCTGGCGCACGACGGGCTGCGGGGGTTGCGTGGGTGCCGGGGCGGCTGAAGGGCGGCTGGTGCGCACGGGAGCGGCGGCCGTCGCCACGGGCGTTTTGGGCGCCGAGGCCACATTCCACCCGCGCCGGATATCGGCGTGCGTAATGGCTTGCACTGTGACCACGTCGCTGCCTTTGCCGATAATGCCCAGCTTGGCGGCGGCGGCGTAGGAGAGATCGATGACCCGGCCGCGCAGGAACGGCCCGCGATCGTTCACCCGCACGATGACCGAGCGGCCGCTGGCCACGTGGGTGACGCGGGCGTAGCTGGGCAATGGCAGGGTGGGATGGGCGGCCGTCATGGCGTACATGTCGTAGGTTTCGCCATTGGCTGTTTTCTTGCCGTGGAACTTGCGCCCGTACCACGACGCCACACCGCGCTGGTGAAGTGGCGTATTGGGGCCGACGGGTACGAAACGCTGCCCCATGACCGAGTAGGGCCGCAGATTGGCCGGGTTATGCGGCTCGATGCGGGGCACCGCGTCGGGAATGTTCTGAATGTTGGCGGGGATGTTGTCGCCGGGGCCGTCGTCTTTGTAATAGCCGCCGCCTCCGCTCCACGTGCTGCTGCTCTTGCGCGGCGACGAACCGCAACCGGCCACCAGCACTGCCGCCAGGCATAGCGCGATGATCAGCAGGAACCGGTGGGACACGCCGCCGCGATGCGGCGGCACCCCACTGGGCGCGCCCGCATGAGAAGGCGGCTGGCCACGCCGTGTACCGGCGCGCAAGGCGGCGTCGGAGGCAAGGGCGTTCATGGGATTTCTGGTGGCGGCTGGTTGCGGTGGCGGATGAGCGGGCTGTGTTCGGCGAAGCGGCGCGCCAGTTCTTCGGTGACATATACCGAGCGGTGCTTGCCGCCCGTGCAGCCCAGCGCCACCGTAAGGTAGTTGCGGGTATCTTGCATGTACAGCGGCAACCACCGTTCGATGTAGCCCGCAATGTCGGAGATCATGGCCTCGACGCTGCCGAACTGCGACAGCCACTTGGCCACCGGCGCATCGCGGCCCGTGAAGGGGCGCAGTGCCTGGTCGTAGTGCGGATTGGGCAGGCAGCGCACGTCGAACACCAGGTCGGCGTCGCCGGGCACACCGCGCTTGTAGGCGAACGATTCAAAGGTGAGCACCACGGGCGCCCGGTCGGCCTGAACCAGATCGCGCACCCAGGCGCGCAGCTGCCCGGGCGTGAGGTCGGAGGTGTCGATGGTGTGTTCCTGCTCGCGCAGCGGCGCAAGCATTTCGCGCTCGGTATCGATGCATTCCTGCAACGAGGGAACACGGCCCAGGCGCTGGGCAAGCCGATCGGTGAGCGGGTGGCGGCGGCGCGATTCGGAATAGCGCTGCCGCAGCGTGTGATCGTTGGCATCGAGGAAAATTACCCGGAACGGGGTTCCCCCGGCACGCATGGCCTGAATGACCGGCGGCAGATCGTCGAGCTCGCCCACCGTGCGCACGTCGATGGCGACCGCCACGCGCTCGATGCCCTGTGCGCGGGTGCTGTTGATGAATTCCTGCAGAAAGCGCACAGGAAGGTTGTCGACACAGATATAGCCGGTGTCTTCCAGCAAACGCAGGGCGACGGACTTGCCTGAACCGGA
>Ga0079223_10000682_pt1 | contig 18260 bp, 14 predicted proteins | sample Stecom2011_FD_75072 | JGI IMG/M metagenome (GOLD analysis project Ga0079223, IMG submission 75072) | Agricultural soil microbial communities from Utah to study Nitrogen management - Steer compost 2011 | ecosystem: Environmental > Terrestrial > Soil > Agricultural land | place: USA: Utah... | reverse complement strand
GCCTGGCGACCGCGCAGACTTTGCAAACGGCTGCGAGCGGTATCCAGTTGTTCGCCAATGGATTGGGCACGAGTCCGTTGTTCGTCGAGGGAAATAGCCTCTTTTTCCAGCGCCTGGTGTTTTTCTTCGGCCAGCAATTCTTGCTCGGCGAGTGATTCTTGCAGAGGATCCAGGACAGCTTCCGATTCCAGCTCACCCAGTTCACTTTTTTGCTGCTTTAATTTATCCGTGCGCATCAGCAAGCGCTGCTGCACCTGTTCCATATGCTGAATGCGCGACTGTTGTACTTCCGCGCGCTGGCGGGGTTCGGCCGCGCGTTGGTTAAAGTCGTCCCACTCGGCTTGCCATTGTTGCATCCGCTCTTCGGCTTCGTGCAACTGCTCGCGCGACAGGTCCTCGGCGGTTACCCACTGCTCCAGCTCGGGCTCCAGCTCCAGCAACTCGGCCTGCCACAGCTCGGCCTTATCCTGGTCAATGCTCAGGCGTTCGTCGGCTTCGCGGCTCTCGCGTTCGGTGTGCTCCAAATCGGTTTGCAACTGGCGGTTGCGTTCTTCCGTGTGTTTGATCGCTTGCTCAAGGCGGGCAATATCCGCGCCTATGGCGTAAAAACGCCCCTGCACTTCGTTAAAGCCATCGGCCAGCTCGGTGTATTGGCTGCGGTGTTTTTCAATCAGCGTATCCTTGCTGACCTGCTCGGTAATATGCGCTTCCAGCGTTAATTCCAGCTCTCGAATGACGCTATCGCGGTCGTGGGCGCGCTCGTTCAGTTCGCGGTATTTCAGCGCCTGGGTACGCGCTTTCAGTTCGCGTTCGCGCTTTTTCAGCGTGGTGTATTTCTCTGCCGCCTGGGCCTGACGCTCCAGCCGGTTTAGCTGTCGCTCCAGTTCGTCGCGTATATCCTGCAAGCGCTCCAGGTTTTCCTCGGTGCGGCGCATACGATTTTCCGTATCGCGGCGGCGCTCTTTATATTTGGAAATGCCGGCAGCTTCTTCAATATAGACGCGCAGCTCTTCGGGTTTGGCCTCGATCAGGCGCGAAATCATGCCCTGTTCGATAATGGCGTAGCTGCGCGGGCCCAGGCCAGTGCCGAGAAAGATGTCGGTAATGTCGCGACGACGGCATTTGGCGCCGTTAAGGTAGTAGATGTTTTGACCGTCGCGGCTGACCTTGCGTTTGATGGAAATTTCGCTAAAAGCCGCGTATTCACCGGCGAGTGAGCCGTCGGCATTGTCAAATACCAGCTCGATGGAGGCTTGGCCCACCGGCTTGCGGCCGCCGGAGCCATTGAATATGACATCCGTCATGGATTCGCCACGCAGATTTTTGGCCGAAGACTCGCCCATTACCCAGCGTACCGCGTCGATAATATTGGATTTACCACAGCCGTTAGGCCCCACCACCGCGCACAGATTACTGGGGAAAGTGACCGTAGTAGGATCGACGAAGGATTTAAAACCCGCCAGCTTGATACACTTTAAACGCATAGGTCCCTGTTACTCGTTATGATTGAGCCATGCCATCCGGTTCGAACTCTGTGGCGCAAGGTGGCGCGTGTCTAAACCGGCATAAAAGCCGGAATTCTACACCTAAAGCGGCGCCGGTAACACTATTGACACGGGCAATGGGCACGACTTCTCCCCAGGCGGCCAGGCGTCTGCTGAAACTGTGATCAAAGAGGCAAATTTATGGCAGACGCTGGTCGATGGTGATTTCCACCTGCTCCGGTGGTGCTTCGGCATCAAAGCCGCCACTGGCCCCTTGCAAATCTCCCGAGGACGGGGTGGCATTGCCGCTGAGCGAGACTCGAGCCACCACCTGCAGCTGCTGGTATTGGCTTAAATCCTCCAGCGCAATCATGGCCATAGTCTCATCCATCACCAGAGACAGAGGAAACTGCCCTGCCGCAAAGCGTGTGACTAATAGCGGCATAGGGCTGCCTGTGGTGGGTCGCACCATCACAAACAGTGTCGCCTGAGGTGGCAGCTCCAGAGTTTCGGCCAGGTTAATCGTCACCGGCAAGCGCCAGCTGGTGGCTGCCTCTGTCTCGGGGGTCGTCTGTCTCAGTTGCTCGCGGGCGCGTTCGATGCCGCCACTGAGCGCATGGTAGGTTTGCGAATCTGCCGAGAGGCTTGGCAGCACCCGTTGCCAGTAATCGATGGCCGCCTGGTAATCGCCAGTTTGGTAGGCATCTATGCCCGCCAGCCCCAGCGCCGTAGGTTCCTGCGGATCGGTAAAGAGCGCGTCGCGCACTAAATTGCGAATCTCTTGGTTGACCTGATGATTGCCCTGCAGAAACAGAACCTGGGCCAGTTGCGCGGTATTGGCAGCATCTTCCGGATACAGACGGCGCAATTGACGCAGGGCCTCGGTGGCTCCTTCCACATCACCCAGCGCTAGCTGATAGCGTGCCAGCAGATACCAGTACTGGGCATTATCGGGCCGCTCAAGGGCTCGCTTATGCAGCAGGCTGATCATTTCTTCGGTGCGCTCGGGTCCTGCCTGGCGGTGCTGCTCAAAGTCGGCCATATCGGCTTGCAGCAGCGCGCGGTGTTGCTCGGCCACTTGCACATCGGCAACATTGCCGCGCCAGATATAGAGCACGGCCCCCAAGGCAATGACCAGCAGTGCGCTAAGAATCAGAAAGTTGCGACCCTGACTGTTGGCGACTACGACGACTGTGCGTTTTTCATCTTCCAGCAGATTGCGCTGTGCCTCTTGCTGCAGTTGTTCATATTGAGCTGCGTTAATGCGCTCTGCGGCCAGATCCTGTTTCAGTTCGGCCAAGTGTTCGCGGTAGAGCTGAATATTGGCCTCGCGGCGCTGATGGGAAGCGCTGGTCACTCGCTGGTGTTCCTGACGAAAGCCAAACAGCGGCCAAGCGACCGCCAGTATGGCGAGGACAAACAGGGGTATGGTTGCAAACCAAAATTGCGTCATGGATTCTTCTCCTGCTCCAGCAGCTTGTCCAGCCGTTTACGCTCCTGTTCATTCAAGGTGGCGATGGGCTGGTCTTGCTCGCGCTGCCGACGGCGGAGCACAATCATCAGTAATATCACCACGCCGCTGATAAAAAAGATCACCGGTGCCACATAGAGCACCATGGTGGCGCCGGTCAAGCGCGGTTTATAGAGGATATAGTCGCCGTAGCGTGCCAGCAGATAATCGGTAATTTCGCGGTCACTGCGGCCATCCAGGATTTGTTCGTAAATTTCTCGGCGCAAATCCTCAGCAACCAGAGAGTCGGAACCGGCCAGATTCTGGTTTTGACACCAGGGGCAGCGCAGCTCTTCGTTAAATTGCTGAAAGCGTTGGCGGTCGGTGGGATTGCTAAAGGGATAAATCGCTGGGTTCTCAGCCGCCAATGGCAAGGCCAAGCATAGCAGCAGCAGTGACAATACTGATTTCATGATCCGCCTCTGGTATATCGACCGCAGAGTATAACGCCAGTGGCCAATTGACGCGAGTCTGACCGGAGTGAAAAAAACTATTGACCTGTGCTTACTAATGATTAGAATACGCATCTCTTGATTGCGGGTGGTTAGCTCAGTTGGTAGAGCGGCGCCCTTACAAGGCGTAGGTCACAGGTTCGACCCCTGTACCACCCACCACTTGCTTTACAAGCTACCGCGGACCGGTAGTTCAGTTGGTTAGAATGCCGGCCTGTCACGCCGGAGGTCGCGGGTTCGAGTCCCGTCCGGTCCGCCACATACTAAAAAGCCCCGCTCTGCGGGGCTTTTTTTATACCGATAATTTCTGTTTTTGCAAAGCGATAGATAAAACGAAAAAATTTTATCTTGCCCGGCCGACAATCCGCACCGGGCAAAATAAATTTTTGGCTAGAAAGTAAACTGCAAGCTGAGCCAGAAATTACGGCCGGCATTTTTAACATTGTAGTCGTCGGTAAAAATCACTTCGCTGACCGCTCCGCGCCCTGTCTCAAGGGTATAGACTCCGTCGCCATCAAGGTCGACAAAGTCGGTGACGTAAGAGGTAAAGTCTTCGTCGAGCAAATTATTGACGCGGCCAAAAAGCGTGAGGTTGTCGGTAATCGCGTAGCGGATGCCCAGGTTCAATACTTCATAGCTTTTATAGTAGAGCGGACGGTCCAGGCTGGAATCCCAACCGCGATAACGGTCCGAACGCATTTCAGCCTGCAGTGAGAAACTGAGTTGATCCAGCGGCTGCCAATCCAGAGAGGTGTTTAACATGTGCTTGGCGGTATTGGTCAGCGGCTCGCCGGCTTCGGGGCCACTTTTCTGTTCGCTGTCGGTCCAGGTGTAGTTGGTTTTAAAACTCCAATCTTCACTGATTTGATAAAGGCCAGCCACTTCTATGCCTTGAATATCCACTTTATCAATATTGATTTTCTGTCTGAAGCTGCTGTAGCCCAGCGCATCATACTCACCGAGATTGACACAGGGGCGCACATCGTCGGTAAGCGTACAGCTGGGGATGGTATCGCCGCTGGCAATTTTGTCTTCAAAACGGGTATTGAAATAAGTGATATTGAAACTGTGGCCGTTGTGACCATTCCAGTAAAGAGCGATTTCACTGTTGATGCTGGTCTCTGGCTTCAGCTCGGGGTTGCCGGCAAAGGGCGAAGTTCCCTGACCGCCAAAGCCGGTAATGCCATCGTAGAGATCGGTTGTTTGCGGCGTTTTGTAACCGGTGCTGATGCCGCCTTTAAGGGTCCAATTGTTCGACAGTGCATAGACGCCATACAGACGCGGCGATACCTGGCTGCCAAATATCTCATGCTCGTCGTAGCGCACGCCGGCGGTGAGGGTAAAAGGATCAATCATGTTCCAGCTGTCTTCCACAAACAGAGAGTACATTTTCTGTTCCTGGATACCGCCGGGCTCATTGGTCTCCATGCCAAACACGCCGTCTTCCAACTCGCCATTAATCACCTGACCACCCACTAACAGGGTGTGCTGTCCGGCAGCTCTAAACGGCAGAGTGTAATGCGCATCCAGCGTGTATTGACGACTTTCCAGCGGCCGGCCGGGACGCGGCAGAAAGGTCTGCTCGGCAAGCGTTTTGCGCTCTTCTTCAGACATGCCCACATAGTCATCCACGCCATCGTAGATATCCTGCAGTAGCAGGCGCTCGGCCACGGTTAATGGCAGTGTACGGCCTTCGTTGGCGGTATCCACATAGGCCAGCGATATATAGCTGCTGCCTTGACCCCACTGCCCTTCGTGGGAGAGCGACCACCAATCGCGGGTAAACTTTTGATCTTCGGCATAGCCGGCGCGAGGGTTCATTTGACCGCCGCTGGTTTGCCACAGCGCTTCAATACTGTCTTTGGTACCCAAGGGGTAGCTGATGGTGCCCGTCTCAGGATCGACAATGGGCGTGTTGTCATAGGTCAGACGCGAGGCGTCATAATCCAGCCGCACTGTTTGATCGCGGTTGATCAGCCAGGTCAGCGTGGTACCGAATTCTTTCGACTCGCTGTCCACCGTGCGTCCACCGCCACCAAAACCGGTGGAGCGCACATGCACTTCACCATTGGGATCCACAGCATTTTCAAACTCTGGCGAGGAAGCGTCGCTGTCATAGTAGGTGCCGCGCAATGACAGATTCAGGGTGTCGCGAATCAGCGGGCCATTAATCGCCACATCGGCTTTTCTGTCATCGCCAAATTGATCATTACCTTGAAAAGTGCCGCTGACATTGAGCGCACCATACCAATAATCAGCCGTTTTTTTGGTAATAATATTGATCACACCGCCCATGGCGTCGGCGCCGTACAGGGTCGAGGCTGGGCCGCGGATCACTTCCACACGCTCAATAGCCTGGGCGGGCGGAATATGACCAAAGGCGTTGCCGCCAAAGTTGTTGGGGTAAATATCACCGTGGTTATTCTGTCGTTTACCGTCGATCAGCAAGAGCGTGTACTCGCCAGTAAGACCGCGCATGCTGACACTACCCTGCCCGGTTTTATCGCGCGTGGTGCCAATATCTATGCCTTCCTGATACTTCAACACATCCAGCAAGTTGGCGTTGGGCCGGGTCAGTATGTCCTCATGGGAGATGACCGAGATACTGGCGGGAGCGTCGGTTATTTTTTGTTCGAAACGAGTGGCAGAGACCACAATGATGTCTTCGATTTCTATCGTAGGCTTTTCGAAGGGCAGCTCTGCGAATGCGGGTGCAGTCAGCGCCAGAGCTATGGCACAGGCGAGAGCTTTACGTAAGCCGGCAGGTTTGGGTGCGATCATAAATTCCCCGTAATGATATTGATTATCAGTTGCGAGGCGCACTATACTGCCAGCCAAAAGCAAATGCAATAGATTCTTATTTACAAATAGTGGTTTTTTCCGGAAGACTGGAAGAAGACGAAGAAATCCATAAAAAAAGCCTGCCGGAGAGACTCCGACAGGCTTTGTCAGCGATTTGAAACGGGATTATTCTGTCAGTAAGGCCTGATACTGCGGCCCGAGAGTAGACTCCCAAACGTTGGTATCCACTACTCCGATATGGCGATAGCGAATGATGCCCTGCTTGTCCACCAGATAGGTTTCCGGCGCACCGGTGACGCCCAGGTCCAGCCCCAGACGGCCCGACTGGTCATAAAGACTAAACACATAGGGATCATGTAGATCGCGTAGCCACTTTTGCGCCGCTTCACGCTCATCCTTATAGTTGACGCCGACAATATGAATGCCCTCATCGGCCAACTTATTAAAATAAGGATGTTCAATACGACAGGCGTAACACCAAGTGGCCCAGATATTGAGGAGGCTCACCTTGTCTTTAAAGTAATCCTGATTCACATAAGCCTGCTCATCGCGCACCAGCGAGAGGCGAAAATCAGGCACAGGCTTGCCCACCAACACCGAGGGCATGGCGCTAGGGTCCAATTTAAGACCCACATAAAAGAGCGCCAGCAATAAGCCCAGTATGCCCAGCGGCAGAAACAGTTTAAGCCTTGACATCGGCCACCTCGGTAGGCTGTTTGCGTCTTTTGCGATAGCGCTTGTCGATAACCGCTAGCACACCACCGCCTGCCATCATCAGAGCGCCCAGCCAAATCCAGCGCACAAAAGCGTTGTAGTGAATACGCATAGACCAGCTATCAGCGGCAATCTCCTCCCCCATAGCGATATAGATATCGCGCGTTAAGCCGGGGCTGATGGCCACCTCCGTCATAATTTGACCGCTGGCAAAGTATTGGCGTTTTTGTGGCAAAAGAGTCCGCAGCTCGCGCTCGCCCCTGTGCATAAGTATGACTGCTTCATCGCCGCGATAATTGGAGCCTTCCACCTCACGCAGTTCCTGCAAGGTAAAATCGAGCCCCGCCACTTCCACAGTCTGCCCCACATTCATGCGCAACATGCGTTCATCACTGTAGTGGCTGCTATAGCAAACGCCGATTACCATGACGGCAATCCCCACATGGGCGATGATCATTCCGTAATAACTGAGGCTGAGCTGACGCAGGCCGCGTCGCCAGCCGTCGCGATGACGCATTTTCCCCAGGCAGTCACCCAGGGTGGCAAAGGCAACCCAACCAGCGATAAAGGTGGCCACTACAATTTGCCAGCTATAACCGCCTGCCAGATAAGGAACAATCGCCGCCGCTAAAACGCTGGCGACAAAAGGCAGGCTGAGTGCGCGGCGGTAGATTTTCCCTTGGGTCTGCTTCCAGCGACTGGTGGGTGCCAGAGCGACGAGCAAACAAATCAGCGCCATAAAAGGAATAAAAACGATATTAAAAAACGGCGGGCCAACCGAGTATTTACCCAGTTTTAACGCATCGGCAATCAGCGGGAAGAGTGTACCCAGCAGCACCGTCACCATAATAATAACCAGCAGGATATTATTGCTCAGCAGCAGCGCCTCACGCGAAGAGAGGTTAAAGCGCTGCGCGTGGTTCACCACTGGCGCTCTAAAGGCATAAAGCGTCAGAGACAGGCCCACTACCACGGCCAAAAACAAGAGGATAAACAGCCCTCGTGCCGGATCATTGGCAAAAGCGTGTACCGAGGTGAGTACGCCCGATCTCACCAAGAAGGTGCCGAGCAGACTCAGGGAAAAAGTAAAAATGGCCAACAAAATGGTCCAGCTTTTAAACAGGCCGCGTTTTTCTGTCACCGCCAGCGAGTGGATCAAAGCTGTGCCCACCAGCCAGGGCAGAAAGGAGGCATTTTCCACCGGATCCCAGAACCACCAGCCGCCCCACCCCAGTTCGTAGTAAGCCCACCAACTGCCAATGGCAATACCGACGGTGAGAAATGCCCAGGCCATGATGGCCCAGGGACGTGACCAACGCGACCAAGCGGCATCGAGTCTGCCGGTCAGCAGCGCAGCAATGGCAAAAGCAAATACCACGCTAAAGCCCACATAACCCATATAGAGCACGGGAGGGTGAAGGATCAGGCCAATATCCTGCAATAAGGGATTAAGGTCTGCTCCGTCCTGAGGAGCTATGGGCAAGATGCGATCAAAAGGGTTGGAGGTGAAAAGAATAAACGACAGGAAACCTACCGCGACAAACCCCAGCACTGATAACACCCGTGCCTGCATGTCGACTGGCAAGCTGCGACTGAACAATACCACCGCAAAAGTCCAACCGCTGAGCATCAGAATCCACAAGAGCAAGGAGCCTTCGTGCCCACCCCAGATAGCGCTGATTTTGTAGTACACGGGCATCAGGGAATTGGAGTGATTGGCTACATAAGCGACGGTAAAATCATCTTTGACAAATGCCCACCACAAACAGGCAAAAGCCAGCAGCACCAACAAAAACACACCACTGGCCAGCGAGCGACCCGCCAGCATCAACGGCAGATTACCCCGCCAGGCGCCCAGCAGTGGTAACACAAACAACGCTGCCGACAAAACCAGTGCTAACAACAGTGCCAAGTGGCCAAGCTCAGGAACCATAATTGCCTCCCTGACAAGTCGCTTCGTGCTCTTCGCCACTTTCGCTCATCGCTTCGGCGACTTCCGGCGGCATATAATTCTCATCGTGCTTGGCCAACACCTGGTCGGCGTAAAAGACCTGATCTTCCTTCCAGATACCGTTGACCACAGCGGCTTCACCCTCGGCAAACAGATCGGGCAGTATGCCTTCATACTGCACCTTTAAGCTGCCCAGTTTATCCACCAGAACAAATCTCACTTCCAGACTATCGGGATTGCGCACCACACTGCCCGGCTCGACACAGCCGCCGCCGCGCAAGCGCACATCATAGGGCACTTCCCCACTGGTAAAGGCGGCCGGCGGATAGAAGAGGTTGATGTTGTCACGAATAGCGTAGAGCAACAGCCCAATGGCGACGCTGGAAAGAATAACGATAAACAAAACGACAATGAGGCGCTGTTTACGAACAGGGTGCATGATTTATTCCACAGTAGTTGAGCGAGTGGGAGGTGAAGCCTGTTGCAGTGACAGGCTGCGAGCCAGCTTTTTCAGGGCGACACGTTTCAGTTTTAAGGGGTGCCAAAGCAAAAACCCCAGAACTATCACAGCGATACCGACACAGGCCCAGACATAGGAACCGTGGCCAGACATCGACAAAAAATCGGCAAGAGAAGAGAATTTAAATTCGGGCATCAATTCAGCCTGTCCGTTCAGGGGCATGTTTAGTCGCCACCAGCGCGCGCACCCATTGAGTGCGACCTTCGCGTGAGATTATTTCTGCGCGGGTATAAAGAATCAGCGCCAGACTGTAAAAACAGTAATAGGCGAGGATGCTGAGCAGCAGCGGGTAAAACATACTCGGGTGAATGGTAGAGCTCTCGGTCAGTTTAATGGTGGCCGGTTGATGCAAACTGTACCACCAGTCCACGGACTTATAAATAATCGGTACATTAATGGTGCCCACCAATGCCAAAATAGCGCAGGCTTTGTCGGCCCCTTCGCGTACCGGATAGACGCTCTGCAACAGAATAATACCCAGATACAAAAACAGCAGTACTAGCATAAAAATATTGCGCGCATCCCACTCCCAGTAAGTGCCCCAGGTGGGATGTCCCCATAGCGAGCCAGTGGCGAGGGTCAAGAGCGTGAGCCCGGCGCCGATAGGTGCGGCCGATTTCATCACCATAAAGGGCAGCTTCATACGCCAGATCAAGCCCACAGCGCCCGCCACTGCCATCACATAGTAACCCACCAACGCCAGAACAGCGGCGGGCATATGGATAAAAATGATCCGGTAACTGTTGCCCTGCTTGGCATCGGCAGGCGCAAAACCAAGCCCCCACACCAAACTGATTAACCAAATTGTGGCAGTCAGAGCTGCAATCCACGGCAGCCAGCGGCTGGTTTTTTCATAAAACCAGCGCGGTGAACCCAATCGATGAAACCATTGCCAAGCCACGCATCACCTCTTTGTTTTGGTCGTCAGGCACTTGCGGATATTCGCAAGGCACCCGCCGTTGCGAAGGGCATGATAATCAGCATTAGTGCCAAATAGGCCCCCAACAGCGCCAAATGGGTATCGATGGGAAATCCACCCACTGCCGCCGTCACCGCATTGGCTCCGAGAATCAAGACCGGCAGGTATAAAGGCATAACCAGCAGCGATAATATCAAACCGCCGGCGCGCAAACACACTGTTAACGCCGCCCCAGTGGCGCCAATCAAACTCATAATGGCAGTGCCCGGTAGCAGGGTTAACAGCAGCGCCAGATACCCGCCCTCGGGCAGTGCCAGCATGGCGCCCAACAGCGGCGCTACCAGCGCCAGCGGCAGGCCGGTGCTGAGCCAGTGCGCGCAAATTTTGGCCAGTGCTGTCAAGTAAAGCGGCTGCGACGTTAGCAGGTATTGGTCGATACTGCCATCTTCATAATCACTTCTAAACAATCCGTCCAGAGACAGTAGCGTCGCTAGCAAAGCCATAATCCAGATCATGCCGGGCGCCAGTTGCGCCAGCATTTGCCGGGAGGGATCGACCCCCAGTGGCAGCAGCGTAATGGCGATTAAAAAAAACACCAGCGGATTGGCCATATCACTGCGATGGCGCCAAATCAGCGTTATTTCTCGCCGAAACAAACTGGTGAATACCGCAAAGGGTCTCTCGTTGCTCTCGCTATTTCCCTTCATAACTCGCCCTCATACAGCAGCGCTTCAGCGTCGGCGGGAAAGTCGGCCAAATCCAGCAGCAGCGTCTCATCCAGTTGCACCGCCTGGTGCGAGGTGAGAATGATCAGACCACCCGCCTGTCGATGGCGCTCAATCAGCGCCTCCAGGGCGGCGACACCGGGACGGTCAATAGCGGTAAAAGGTTCATCCAGAATCCACAGGGGCGCAGCGCTCAGATGCAACTGCGCCAGCAAAACGCGGCGCCGCTGGCCGGCCGATAACTGGCTACAGGCAACGTCCATATAAGGACCCAGACCCACCTGCTCCAGCGCTTGGGCCAGGCTGACTTGCGGCTGGCAGTGCTGCAGGCGCGCCAGCCAGTCGAGATTTTCCAGGGGCGTCAAAAGTCCCTTGACCGGTGTCTGGTGCCCCATAAACAAACGTTCGCGGGCAAAGCTGGCAGAGGCTTCCAGCGGTTGATCGCGCCATAGCACCTGCCCTACCGCAGGCCGCATCAAACCGGCCAGAGTGCGCAACAAAGTAGTCTTGCCTGCGCCATTGGCTCCCACTATCTGTAGCACGCTGCCGGTATTGCACTGCCAGCTCAGATGGCTGAACAGCGGCCGTTGATCGCGCTCGCATGTGAGTTGTTGGAGAGCTAAGATGGGATCAGACACACATATTCCTGGGACGCATAAGGTCGGACTCAACTCTGAGGAGTCACTGCCGACAAACCGGTAAACGGGCAATAGCCAAAGGCGGTGATTATAGCCATCTCAGCGGCAAATGTTTACCCAGTTGCGCCCAATGCTCACCAGGAGAGCCATATGCCCATTGATTTTACCGGTCTTTATGGCCAGGCGCTTCCAGCCACCCGGTCGGCAGCTGCCGAATCACCGCCGGATGCGCTGCTGCGCGGTGCCATCACCAGCGCGTTGGTCACCCGTGTGGCACCTGTGGATAACGCCGCCCGTGAGCTACTGATGGCCCGTGCCACACAAACGGCTCTGCAACTGACATCCACCTCTGGCGCACCTTCTGCCAATCCGGCAAGCTCATCCAACTCCGCCACAGCGAGTACTCCGCCGAAGCTGACATCCTTGCTGACACAACCAGCACTGCATTTGGCGTCTTTGCGAGTGCGCGGCTATAGCATAACCACGCTGACCGACCAGCCATTGCAAAAAGGTCAGCAGGTATTGGTGCAACTTAACAGCCAGCGCCAACTGCAGTTACTCACCGGCCGCGAGGCACAAACTGCCACCACTCAACGACCTGCGGCGACAACAAGCCATACAACAGATCGCCCACAGACAGCTATCAACCAAGCACTGCGGCAATTATTGCCCCAGCGCGATCAGCCCGACCTGTTATCGCAACTACCCCGCGTGCAACAGGCTTTACGTCACTTGCCCCCGAGTCAGGGACGCGAACAACTGCAACAGCTTTTACAGCAGTTGATAGCCGCGCCGCAACTCACCTTAAAAACAACCAATCATCCTGTCACCGATGCGGTAAATCTGCGCCAGGCAGTGGTATCCAGTGGCGTTTTTTTGGAACAGCAACTGGCTCAATTAGTGGCAAACCCTAATGGCCGGACTTTGTCTGAGGCTGCGCCCATATTTCAACGCGACCTCAAGGCGCTGTTATTACAGGTGCTGCACCATACTCGCGCAGAAGCTTTACCGCGTTTGTTTACCACCCCGCCCTCTTCTGTGGCAGCCTCTCACACCGCGGCCTCCTCTGGTACGTCTCCTCCCACCACCAGCGATTGGCAGCAGGCGGCTGAGCTGGTGAAAGCCCAGCAGTTGCCCAACTTGTTACAGTTACTGGCGCAGACGCCGCCGCGCAGCACCGAGATGCGTCAGCTACAAATTCAATTGGTAGTGCTTTTGCATCAGGCGACTCTTGCCAACCTGGCGCGCATTCGCGTGGGTCAGCTCACCGCCGAGACCGCCAGCGCACGAGCCCCGGAAGCAGCAGCCCAGCCACAAGCTGTCAGCATTAGCTTGGAGGTTCCTTTGCGCTTTCACGGCGAATGGCAACCGGTTCATTTGCGTATTGAAGAAGAGCCGGGAGATGAAACAAAAGGCGCTGCAGGAAAAACCTCCTCGCGTAAGGCCTGGCGCATTCATTTGCGTATGGATACGCCCGCTGTGGGTGAATTGTATGCGCAGCTTTATTACTTGGCCGATCATCTCAAGGTAGATTTTTGGTCAGAAAAAAATACTGCGCTGAGCGAAGCCAGACAAAAGTTTCAAACAATTTCTCAAGCCCTGAAAGCCGCAGGGATTGAAGTGGAGCATGTATTGTTTCATCACGGTAAACCCGCGCAGCACAATAATCTTCTCTCTTACGCGCTGGTGGATATCAAAACATGACAGATACTTTTAGCCGCAAGGAAATTGAGCAAGCCGTCGCGCTTTATTACGATGGCGAACACACGCCGGTAATCAGCGCCAAAGGTAGCGGTGATGTGGCGCAACAGATCATTGATATTGCCCAAGAGCACGGTGTGCCTCTGTGCGACAACCCTTCGCTGGTGGAGTTTTTAATGACTCTGGAATTGGGCGATGAAATACCCGAGAAGCTCTATTTGGCAATCGCCTATATTATTGCCTTTGCCTATGACCTCAAGGGAAAACAACCAGGCGATTAAACGCCCGGCTCGGTTGAGCCTTGCCGGGCAATTATAGATGTGTATTTTAATAAGAAGGTAAATCGAGGGTTTGGAATAGGTCTTCTAATTCAGCTCGCGAGGTGCAAGCATAGGCTTGATCGACAATCTCGGGAGTAAGATGAGGCGCAAAGGTTTCAATAAAGTTATACATATAACCGCGCAAAAAAGTACCGCGACGAAAGCCAATTTTAGTGGTGCTCTCCTCAAATAAATGGCTGGCATCCAGCGTCACCAGATCGCTGTCTTTCTCTTCATTGACAGCCATTTTAGCGATAATGCCAATACCCAGCCCCAGGCGCACATAAGTTTTAATCACATCAGCATCGGCAGCGGTAAAAACCACTCGGGGGGCTAAACCACGATTGATAAAAGCTTCATCCAGCTTGGAGCGGCCGGTAAAACCAAACACGTAGGTCACAATCGGGTGCAGGGCCACATCTTCCAGCGTTAGCTTGCTGACGCTGGCAAGCGGGTGATCGCGCGGCACCACTATGCAGCGGTTCCAGCGATAACAGGGCATCATAATCAAATCGCTGAATAGCTCCAGCGCTTCGGTGGCAATGGCAAAATCGACAGTGCCATCGGCGGCCATTTCTGAAATCTGCATCGGCGTGCCCTGATGCATATGCAGAGACACCTCCGGGTACTGGCCAATAAACTGTCCGATGACCGAGGGCAGCGCATAGCGCGCCTGGGTGTGAGTGGTGGCGATGGACAGGCTGCCTTTGCGTTCATTGCTGAACTCTTGTGCCACCTGTTTGATGCTCTCTACCTTGCGCAGTATTTCGCCAGCGGTCTTGAGAATAACCTCCCCGGCGGGAGTAACGCGGGTGAGATGTTTACCACTGCGGGAGAAGACTTCTACTCCCAGTTCATCTTCCAGCAAGCGAATTTGCTTGCTGATACCGGGCTGGGAAGTAAAGAGGCTCTGGGCCGTCGCCGATACATTGAGATCGTGATGTGCCACCTCCCAGATGTAACGTAATTGTTGCAGCTTCATAAGCTCTCCCTTTCTTCTTGCGCGTTATAAAAATAAATTTGATTATGTGCATTAAGAATAGCGAAAAAATAGTACCCTGCCAAACATTTACACTTACTCGTTGGCGATACCGTGCGGAACGTGACCAGTGGCCACATGCTCACTGGCCGAGTCGATATGAATACGTTGATCATCAAAAAAGACATCGGCCCCGTAAGCCTTGAGGAATTCTCCCTTGGGCAGGCCGCCGAGAAACAGGGATTCATCAATACGAATATTCCAGGCGCGCAAGGTGCGAATCACTCGTTCATGCGCCGGTGCTGAACGGGCTGTCACCAAGGCGGTACGAATGGGACATTCGGCCTCACTGAATTCTGCTTGCAAGCCCTGCAAGGCGGACAGAAAAGGCTTGAACGGCCCGCCCATCAACGGTTTGTGGGCAGATGCTTTTTCGCTCTCGGCAAAGGCACTCAGCCCTTGACGTTTAAATATCTGTTCGGCCTCATCAGAGAAAACCACAGCGTCGCCATCAAAGGCAAAGCGCAGCTCATTTTCATTATCCGTAGGCGTCTTGGGTGCCATTAGTGTGGCAGCAGCAATGCCTTGAGTCAGGGCATGGCGCACATCTTCCGGCTCTGTCGATAAAAACAGGTGGCAACTATAGGCCGAGGCGTAGCGGTAAGGGCTTTGTCCGCTGCAAAAAGCCGCTCGGGTAATACTCAGTCCATAGTGCTCAATAGAGTTGAATACCCGCAAGCCGGTATCGGCACTGTTGCGCGACAATAAAATTATTTCCACCCGCGGCTCTTCGGGCAGGCTTTCGTTGAGACGCAATAATTTTTTCACCATGGGGAAAGCATCCCCAGGTGTTAAAGGTTCATCTTCGTGAGCAATCTGGTATTGCGAATAGGCTTCCAAGCCCTGATCCATGTAGACTTTATGACTCGCATCCAGATTAAACAGCGCTCGCGAGGAAATCGCAATCACCAGTTTGGTGCCAAAATTACCCGCCATATACTCTATTTCCGCTGGCCATATACGCTATATTTGGTGGACGTCTCTACGCCTGAGGGCCCCAGAGTGTCGCCTTATTCAGGTGCCTTTGCAAGCGCCTTATTGACCACCTCATAGACGTCGATCGACAGCGGCTTAGTGGCCTGGATACGCGCTAACTGTTCGCGCATGGCCTGTTGGCGAGCCGCCGGATAGCGTTGCCACTGCACCAGCGGGCGCAGTAATGCCGCTGCCATTTGCGGATTTTTCTGATTGAGCGCAATCACCTGATCGGCCAAAAAGCGATAGCCTGCGGCTGGATCATTCGCATGGCCCGAGTGGAAGCCCACCGAATTACCCGAGGCAAAAGCCGACACCAGCGAGCGAATCTTATTGGGATTGCCAGCGTCATAGGCCGGATGCTGCAGCAAGCTTTGCACTCTGGCCAGAGCGCCCGCCCTGGTGGAGCGCGCCTGAAGAGCAAACCACTGGTTGACCACCAGTGCCTCCTCGGCCCATTGATGATAGAAAACCTCCAGAGCCCGCTCGGCAGGCTGTACCGCTTGAGGCACAGGACAATCCACCAGCGCCTTTAAGGCGGCCAGTTGATCGGTCATATTATTGGCTTGCTGAAAAAGCCGCTGACAATGTGCCAAGGTGTCGGCATCCGGCGCGATCATGCTATAAGACAGTGCCAGATTTTTAAGACTGCGCTCTGCCACCTCGGCCGCCGCTGGCGAATAAGCACGGCGATGATCGTAAGCCAAAAGGCACTGGCTGAACTCACTTCTCAAAGTCTCCGCGACCTGAGTAGCCACCGCTTGACGCGCCAGGTGTATGGCTTCCACATCTACCACCGCGTACTGCTCACCGATATAGCTCTCTTCTGGCAATTGCAGCATCAGCGCCAGCATGGCTTTGTCTTCCGGGGGCGATTGCCACAAATCGTGTAGCGCCGAAGTGAATAAAGGGTCAACTTTAAAATCTTCCAAGCCCTGATCGCGATAGGCGCTGATGGCGTCATCAATGACTTGTAGCGCCAAGGATTGACTGGCCTCCCAGCGAGTAAAGCCATCGCTGTCGGCGGCCATTAAACCTGCCAATGCCTCGCGCGTATAATCGTAGCGAAGTTTGACCGGTGCAGAAAAACCTCGCAACAGCGAAGGAATGGGTCGCTCAGATACCTGTTCAAATTCAAAGGTCTGTTCGCTTTCAGTCAGCTCCAAAATCATCGACGTCACGGCGCGAGCATCTTCTGGGCGAGGCTCCCCCACAAGCTGCAGCCCCAGCTCTGCGGTTTTACCGATAAGCCCCATGGCTACCGGAATATGAAACGGCAACTTTTGCTGGCGTTCAGCGGTAGCGGGAGTCTGTTGGCTCAGCGTCAGAGAATAGCGTTGGGTTTCGGCATCGTAGTGATCCCGGACATTTAACACCGGCGTGCCAGCTTGGTCATACCAGCGTTGAAATTGGCTGAGGTCGCGGCCCGATACCTGCTCCATCACCGCCAAAAAATCTTCGATGGTAACGGCCTGACCATCGTGACGATCAAAATACAAATCGCTACCTTGACGAAACAATTCAGGCCCCAGCAGCCGTGCCAACATGCGCACCACTTCCGCGCCTTTTTCGTAGATGGTCAGGGTATAGAAATTAGAAATTTCCATATAGGAAGCCGGGCGTACCGGGTGCGCCATAGGGCCGGCGTCTTCGGCAAATTGCAGGGTGCGTAAAAAGCTGACATCTTCCACTCGCTTGACGGTGCGCGAATTCATATCCGCGGAAAACTCGCTATCGCGAAAAACGGTAAAACCTTCTTTAAGGCTCAACTGAAACCAGTCTCGACAGGTCACTCGGTTGCCCGACCAGTTGTGAAAATATTCGTGGGCTACCACCGATTCCACTCGCTGAAAACCCGCGTCGGTGGTCGTGGCAGGATGGGCCAAGACGCAGGAGGTATTAAAAATATTTAATCCCTTGTTTTCCATTGCGCCCATGTTAAAGTCGTCTACGGCAACGATCATAAAAATATCCAGATCGTATTCGCGCCCGTATTTCTCTTCGTCCCAACGCATGGCAGCTTTGAGTGAGCTCATCGCGTGGTGGCATTTATCCAGGTCTTTGGTTTCGGTATAAATGCGCAGCTCTACCTCACGCCCCGAGGCGGTGACAAAATGATCGCTCATCATATCCAGCTCGCCCGCCACCAAAGCAAATAGATAGCTGGGTTTTTTATGCGGGTCGTGCCAAGTGGCGTAGTGACGATTATCTGGCAACTCGCCGCTGTCCGTCAGGTTGCCATTAGATAGCAACACCGGGCAACGCGTTTTGTCGGCCACAATGGTGGTGGTGAAATCGCTCATCACATCGGGGCGATCCAGATACCAGGTGATTTTACGAAAGCCCTCAGCCTCGCACTGGGTGCAAAACATAGTGCGCGATTTGTAGAGGCCTTCCAAAGAAGTATTGGCCACCGGATCAATAACAGCCCGGGTGGTGAGCACAAAATTGTCGGCGGGTGCCAGCAAGGTCAAATGGCTTGCATCCAGCACATAAGCATCGGCGTCCAG
>Ga0079223_10000680_pt1 | contig 18266 bp, 19 predicted proteins | sample Stecom2011_FD_75072 | JGI IMG/M metagenome (GOLD analysis project Ga0079223, IMG submission 75072) | Agricultural soil microbial communities from Utah to study Nitrogen management - Steer compost 2011 | ecosystem: Environmental > Terrestrial > Soil > Agricultural land | place: USA: Utah... | reverse complement strand
CTATCTGTCGCGCTCGCGCATTGTTATGCCCGACGAGTTAAAAGGGGCCCCTTACATACTGGCGGGCTCCGAGCATCGTCTAGTGGTGGGCAAGGGCGATACCGCTTACGCCCGTGGTAGCTTTGATGACGATGTCGATAACTACAATGTGTTTCGCGAAGGCGAGACCTTTACCGACAAAAAAACCAAAGAGCTGCTCGGCATTCACGCCTTAGGCGTCGGTGGCGTTAGGCTCGATACGGTGGACGGCGAAGTCGGCCGTCTGTTGGTGACCCGCTCTAATGAAGAAATCCGCGCCGGCGATGTGCTATTGCCTGCCCGCGAGCGCTCCATCGAGTCTATTTTTTACCCCAGCGCCCCCGATTTTCCGATCGAGGCCGAGATACTTGCGGTAGAGGGCGGCGTTAGCAAAATCGGTAAGATGGACGTGGTGATCGTCAATAGAGGCGAGCGCGAAGGCCTAGAGGTGGGCAACGTCTTTGAGGTGTTTGTCCGCGGAGAACTGGTGGACGATCGCGTCGCCGGTGGCCGAGTTCAGCTGCCCGATGAGCGCGCCGGATTGTTAATGATCTTCCGCACCTTCGACAAACTCAGCTTTGGCATTGTTATGGAGGCGACGCGCCCAATGGGTGTCGGCGATGCTCTGCGCAATCCCTAAGCTGTATCGGTAATGACAGCGCTCTTGGATGAGGGCGCTTATTAGCAAGGATGCTCGATTATGCACAACAAAGTCGACTCACTCGCCGCACTACTGATTCTTTTGCGCCTGCCCGGTCTCGGGTCGGCGACCTATTGTCATTTACAGCAACGCTACGGCTGTGCAACAGCGATCTATCAGGCCGCATCGGCAGAGCTTACCCATTGGCTCGAGCCCGCCGCTTTGCAGCAGCTGCAAGCGGTGCGCGACAATCGCCAACATCCGTGGCACCAAGCGGTGGCCGCCGAGCAACAGTGGTTAGCGGCGCACCCAGACGTCAGTCCAGTGGTGTGGGGCTCGGCCGATTACCCTAAACTGTTGGCGCAGGTGCCGGCCGCGCCGGCGCTGCTGTACGTGCGGGGCGCGTTAAACGCGCTCGAGTTGCCCCAGTTAGCCATAGTGGGCAGTCGCAACCCCAGCGCTGGCGGACGCAGTAACGCCCATGAGTTTGCCCGCTATTTAGCCGCTGGTGGTTTTGCCATTACCAGTGGCCTGGCGTTGGGGGTAGATGCCTGCGCCCATCGCGGCGCGCTGCAGGCGCAGGGGGTTACCATCGCCGTGTTGGGCACAGGCATCGATCGGGTGTACCCCGCGCGGCACCGGGATTTAGCGGCACAAATACTCGATGGCGGCGGCGCCTTGGTGTCCGAGTTTCCCCTCGGGACAGGCTCCTTGGCGAGTAACTTTCCGCGGCGCAATCGCATTATCAGCGGTTTAAGTTTGGGTACGTTGGTGGCCGAGGCGGCGGTTAAAAGCGGCTCCCTGATCACGGCGCGCTACGCCTTAGAGCAAGAGCGCGAGGTGTTTGCCATCCCCGGCTCGATACACAACCCAATGGCTAAGGGGTGTCATGCGCTGCTTAAAAACGGCGCTAAATTGGTGGAGTCGGCGGCGGATATCGTCGAGGAGCTCGGTGGCGCGTTGGCGTTTAAGTCGCAGCAGCTGGCGCCACAGGCGCCGCCGCGCGCCACAAGCCCAGAAACTCAGCGGTTGCTAGAGCTTATGGGCTATGACCCGGTTAGCTTAGATACCCTGTGCCAGCGCAGCGGTCTCGAGGCGGGCCAGTTGGCCGCGCAGCTGATGACGTTAGAGTTAGAAGGCTTAGTGAGCCAAAACGGCAGTTATTTTTGCCGCTCTTGATCGGCTTTTTCAGCCGCCAAAGTATCGGCTTTAATTTGTCGATAAGCATAGCGCCCTAAATACCCAGCTATGATCAAAATAGCGACAATAGTGGCAAGGCTAAGCAATAGTACAGCGTCAATCATCGTAATTGCTCCCAAAGGTTGGCTTTTGTACATCATGCCCCAGCGATCATTAGGCGTCTTGATATGGATCAAATGCTTGCTGGATTCATAGAGAGTTTAGGATATCTGTTCAATTAGCGCGCAAAATTCTTGTCAGCAACCCCCAGTTGCTGTAGATTTGCCCGTTTTTTCCAATTGGGATAATGATCATGAATAAGCCATTTGTTGCGATTCTTATGGGGTCGGATTCTGATTTGCCGGTCATGGAAGCATCGTTTGCCGTGTTAAAAAGCTTAGGTGTTCCTTTCGAGGCAAAAGTAAGTTCAGCTCACCGCACCCCCGAGCAAACTCACGCCTACGTGCAAGACGCCGATAAACGCGGTTGCGCTGCGTTTATTTGCGCCGCTGGCATGGCCGCTCATTTGGCGGGTGCGGTTTCGGCCAACACCTTAAAGCCGGTGATCGGCGTACCGATCAACTCCTCTTTAGACGGTTTAGACGCGCTGCTGTCCACCGTGCAGATGCCAGGTGGTGTTCCGGTAGCCACGGTTGCCATTGGCAAGGCGGGGGCTAAAAACGCCGCTTACTTGGCCGCCCAAATTATTGGCACCTCGGATGCCGAGCTGCATCAGCGCTTGATCGCCGAGCGCAAAGCCTGTGCCGATGTTGTGATCGCCAAAGACCGGGCGCTACAGGAAAAGCTCGCGAGCCAGTAGTTCTGTGACTCAGTGGCTCGCCGATAAAGCAGTGCTGCACGCCGCCGAGGCCGCTCGGGCCGGCGGCATTATTGCCTACCCCACCGAGGCCGTTTGGGGCCTGGGCGCCGATCCGGACAACAGCCAAGCGCTGGCGCGCTTATTGGCGCTAAAAGGCCGCCCCAAAGCCAAAGGCTTGATTTTAATTGCCGCCAACACCGCCCAGCTCGAGCCCTGGCTGGCCACCCTCAGCGTTGCCGCGCGGGCCCAGCTCGAGGCCACCTGGCCCGGCCCTGTGACCTGGCTGGTGCCTAACAATAAACTGGCGTCAGAGTGGATAACCGGCGATTTTACCACCGTGGCACTGCGGGTTACCGATCATCCTGTGGCTCAAGCGCTGTGTTTAAACTTTGGCGGGCCATTAGTCAGCACTTCGGCCAACCCTTTGGGTCAAGCGCCGGCGCGCACTCGCGCGCAAGTAAAACACTACTTTGAGTCACAGCTGCAGGCGATTGCCCCCGGCTGTGTTGGCGCGCGTGCTCAACCATCCGAGATTCGAGACCTGCAAACAGGTAGAATACTCCGGCCGGGTTAGAGGCGCAGCCCGTTTTAGCGCGCCCCGGCCAATTTGTTCTTGCCAATCGATGGAGACATGCATGAGTCAGGATTCAGCCGCGTCCGACAAACAAGCCGTTAAACAGTACTTTTTACAGCTGCAAGATACCATTTGCGCCGGTCTTGGCGATGTCGATGGCGGCCAATTTATCGAGGATCAGTGGCTGCGCGAGGAGGGCGGCGGTGGCCGTTCGCGAGTGTTGGCCAATGGTGCTGTTATCGAAAAAGGCGGTGTAAATTTTTCTCATGTACACGGCACCGCCATGCCTGCCTCTGCCACCGCCCATCGCCCCGAGCTGGCGGGGCGCTCATTCGAGGCCATGGGCGTGTCGTTGGTGATTCACCCCAACAACCCTTACGCCCCTACCAGCCACGCCAATGTGCGCTTTTTTATCGCCGAAAAACCCGGTGAAGAACCCGTTTGGTGGTTTGGCGGTGGGTACGATTTAACACCTTATTATGGCTTTGTTGACGATTGCCGGCACTGGCATCAAACTGCACATAACGCCTGTGCGCCATTTGGTGATGACGTTTACCCACACTTTAAAGCTTGGTGCGACGATTATTTTTACTTACAGCACCGCAACGAGGCGCGCGGCGTGGGGGGCTTGTTTTTTGACGACCTAAACGCCGGTGGCTTTGCGCGCAGCTTTGCCCTGATGCAGGCGATAGGCGACAGCTATTTACCCGCTTACATCCCCATTTTAAAGCGCCGTAAAGACACCCCCTACGGCGAGCGAGAAAGGCAGTTTCAGCTCTACCGCCGGGGCCGGTACGTGGAGTTTAATTTGGTTTATGATCGCGGCACCTTGTTTGGGCTGCAAACCGGTGGTCGCACCGAGTCTATATTGATGTCTCTGCCGCCTTTAGTGCGTTGGGAGTACGACTGGCAACCCGAGCCCGATTCAGCAGAAGCGCAGCTAAACGATTTTTTGGCGCCGCGCGATTGGCTGAAATAACAATAAATTAAAACGCTAAAATGCAACACATTGTGTTTGCGCAATCTGAAACGCGTTGATAAGTAGGTAACCCATGAGTGATGTATACGCCGTATTTGGCAACCCCATAGTGCAAAGCAAATCCCCCGTTATTCATCGTCAGTTTTGTGAGCAAACCGGCGCGGACATGACCTACACCAAGCAGCTGGTGGCAGAGGGAGAGTTTGCCAGCGCCGCTAATAGGTTTTTTGCTAAAGGCGGTCACGGATTAAATATTACAGCGCCTTTTAAACAAGATGCGTTTGCCTATGCCGAGACCCTCACCGACAGAGCCCAGCGCGCCGGAGCGGTTAACTTACTGACCCGTCAGGCCGATGGCACCGTGGTGGGCGATACCACCGACGGTGTGGGTATGATTAACGACATGCTTAACCTAGGCTGGGAGCTGGCCGGTAAACGCGTGCTGATCTTGGGTGCCGGCGGCGCTGTGCGCGGCGTATTAGAGCCATTGTTAGGGCAAAATCCCAGCTCTTTGTGCATCGCCAATCGCACCGCCAGCAAAGCCGAGCAGTTAGCGCGCGACTTTCACGACTTAGGCGATGTGAAAGGCTCGAGCCTTGAGGGCTTAGCCGGGCAGCAGTTTGATGTTGTTATCAACGGCACCTCGGCCAGCTTACACGGCCAACTACCGCCTTTGCCCGGAGGCCTATTAGCCCCTAACGCCTGTTGTTACGACATGACCTACGCTGCCGAGCCAACGGTTTTTATGCGCTGGGCGAGCGAGCAGGGCGCCCAGCAAGTGACCGACGGGCTGGGTATGCTGGTGGGGCAGGCGGCCGAGTCCTTTTACACTTGGCGCCATATCCGGCCCGAGGTGGTACCGGTGATTACCCAGCTGCGACGCAAAATGAACGCGCAGGGAAAATAACCTAAACCACTCAAGCACCAGCGCTTTATTAACCGCCGAGGGTATAGCACGCGGCAGGTTAAATCACCGTGATTGTGGCTGAGTAAAGCGGTCGGGTGGGGCGGTGCAGGGGTTGGACAGGCTAAAAACCAGATCCCCGCCACAGCCAAACACTGTGGCGGGGATTTGTTAGGCCTCGTCTACGGGTTCTTCCAGTTGAGGTTTTTCGTGGCGATTGGCTTTTACCGAGCCTTTGCGGTGTTTCAGAGCGGCATCAAGCTTTTTGGCAGCTTGTGCGATAGCGGCGTACATATCTTGATCGACAGCTTGTACAGCGACGGCGGCGCCTAGGTATTGAGTGCTGACATCGACACTTTGAGCGGCGCGCTCGACTTTTACGATCACAGAAAGAGACTCTAACTGTGGGAAGTGCGAGCCAACTTTAGAGAACTTGGCGTTGACTGACTTGCGAATGGCGTCGGTGACATCGACATGGTGGCCGGAAAGTTGAATTTGCATACACTGGATTCCTTGTACCATTAACAAAAAGTACCGCTATAAAAGTACTGCTTAACGGAGGCGAGAGTTTTTCTCGGCCTCTTGTTTAACATGCACCCGAAAACAGTAAAATTCAAGCGCGAAGGTCGAAAAGTTTTGTTTTAGCACACGGCAACGGTCACCATGGGAGCAATATTATGTGGCAACAAGTCGAATTCAGTCTCGCACCGCGAGCGCGAGGGTTTCATCTAATCACCGACGAGGTGGTGCGTCAGCTGCCAGACATCAGCCGAGTAAAGTACGGGCTGTTGCACCTGTTTTTACAGCACACCTCAGCCAGCCTAAGCGTCAATGAAAACGCCGACCCCACCGTGCGGATTGACTTAGAGAGCCATTTTAACGAGTTTGTGCCAGAGAGTGCGCCCTACTACCGCCACGATTACGAGGGCGACGACGATATGCCAGCGCACATTAAAAGCAGCATTTTAGGGGTGAGCGTGAGTGTCCCCATTACCTCGGGCAGGCTTAACCTCGGGCAGTGGCAAGGCATTTATCTGTGCGAACACCGCAACCACGGCGGCGCGCGTCGGCTGGTGGCAACACTGCAAGGCGGTGAGTAAGCGCTAACGTTGGGCGCTAACAGCAAAAGCTTTTTCACCGCCACTGGAGTAGTATTAATGTCCGCTGTTGGCACCGGCTAACAGCTTGAGTAATAACACCGTGGACGCTCTATGAATAATCTTGATGGCAATCGCAACTTAACCCATCAAGTGACTCACGACTTGGGTCTTGCGATTGTGCAGGGAAAATATCAGATCGGTGAAGCATTCCCCACCGAGGCAGAAATGTGCGTGCAGTACGACATCAGCCGCAGCGTGATCCGCGAGGCGGTAAAGATGTTGACCGCAAAAGGTTTAATCTCCTCTCGCCCGCGCCAGGGGATCCGGGTATTGCCCTCCACCCAGTGGAATATCTTTGACCCAGACGTGCTGGGCTGGACCTTGAGTGGCCGGCCGTCGCTGCAGTTGCTGCGCGAGTTTACCGAGCTGCGCGGCGGTATTGAGCCCGCTGCATCGGCGTTAGCGGCGCAGCGCCAAGACCGCCCAGCCATCGCCGGTATCGAGCAGGCTTTGGCCCGGTTAAAATTAGCCGATCGCGGTGAAGACGACCCGCTCGAGGCCGATATTGCTTTTCACACCGCTATTTTAATCGCCAGTAATAACCGTTTTTATATCCAGCTGAGAAGTTTTATTCAGGCCGCGTTACGTGTCAGTATTGCTTGCACCAACCAAATTAAAGGCGTGCAGTCGGCCAGTTACGACGACCATAAACGTGTCTATGACGCGATCGAGCAAGGTGACGCCAAAGCCGCCGAGGCCCATATGGGGGCTCTGTTGAGCGAGGCGCTGGAGCTGATTCAGGCTTCGATCGGGGCGCCAGCTTAACGTGCATACCACCCCTAACCGCGTGTTAATGCCGCAGAGACAGGTGTGTTTAAACCTGTGGGCACAGTATTTTAAAGTGCAAAACGCTATACTTTGTGGCGTTTTAGGTCACTTCGCAAAAAGGTGTTTGAGGTAAATCATGACGCAACCCTCTGAGCGAACGCTCTACCCCAGTTTACGCGGTAAGCAGGTGTTTATTACCGGGGGCGCCACGGGTATTGGTGCCTGCATGGTCGAGGCGTTTTTGTATCAGGGCGCTAAAGTTGGGTTTGTGGATATTGCCGCCGAAGAGGGCGCCAAATGCTACGCAGAGTTATCGCCCAGCTATGGCGATGCACTGAGTTTTCGTGCCTGTGATGTAACCGATGTCGCTGCCCTGCGCGCCGCCATCAGTGAAATGAGCCAGCAATTAGGCGTTTTTAATGTACTGATCAACAACGTCGCCAACGACAAACGCTGCGACCCTCGCTCGTTGGACGATGCCAGCTGGCACAGCTCGCTGGCGGTGAACCTCGACGCGGCTTTTTTTGCCACCCGCGCAATCGCCCCAGGTATGGCCGCGTCAGGTGGCGGCTCGATCATTAACTTCAGCTCCATCAATGCTCTGTGCGGGCCGGCCGAAATGCCCAGTTACGTCACCGCTAAAGCGGGCTTGTTGGGGTTAACTCGCGCCTTAGCGTCTGACTTTGCCCGCGATAATATCCGCGTAAACGCGCTGGTACCCGGCTGGGTGGTGACCGATAAACAGCTAGAAAAATGGCTCACCCCAGAGGTGGAGGCAAAGTGGATGGAGACGGTCCGCCTGCAGCGGCGCTTAAAGCCGGTGGATGTGGCCAACATGGCTTTGTTTTTAGCCTCCGAAGATGCCGCCATGATCACTGGGCAGCAATTTGTTGTGGACGGCGGGCGGCTTTAAATCTGTGCTTTGGGTTGTTGTCTGTTACCTCTGGCTGGGCGATGTTGCCCTAATGCCCCAAGTTTGCGAGGCTGCCAATGCGCTTGGTTAACGAGCTAGAGCTCGCCTGCGAGCTGGGTGAGGCGGTGTTGTGGCACCCAGTGCAACAAAGCGTCTGGTGGACGGATATCCAAGGAGGCAAACTTTATTGCTATACCCCACACGATCATGCGTTACTTGATTACACGCCCCCCGAGCGGCTTACCGCTTTTGCCTTTACCTCTGATGCAAACCGTTTGATGGTTAGCTTTGCCTCGGGCTTTGCCTACTATTGGCCGACATCAGGCCGTGTTGTTTGGCTGGCAAAGCCCGAGCAAGGCCACCCGGGGCAACGCTTTAACGATGGCCGCGCCGACCCACAGGGCCGCTTTTGGAGCGGCACCATGAACGAGCAACAACCCCACCAACCCAGCTCGGCGCTGTATTGTTACAGTCGGGCTTGTCGCACTGAGCTGACCGGTTTGCGCATCTCCAATGGCCTGTGCTGGAGCCCCGATGGTCGCACCGTTTACCATGCCGATTCGCCCACCCGGCGCATCACCGCTTACGACTTTTGTGCCACTGGGGGCTTTAGCAACCCGCGGCTGTTTGCGCAAACCCCCCAAGGCGCCTACCCAGATGGCGCCTGCACCGATGCCGCCGGCAATGTGTGGAGCGCCCACTGGGGCGCCGCTCAAGTGGTTTGTTACAGTCCTCAAGGCGAGCCGCTGTTAACCCTGTCGCTGCCGGTCTCGCAGCCGAGCTGTGTCGCCTTTGGTGGCGCCGATTACCGCGATCTGTACATCACCAGCGCCTGGCAGGGCATGACCGATGCCCAGCGCAAAGCTGAGCATCGAGCGGGTAATCTGTTGGTCTACCGTGGTGCGGCTAAGGGGCGCGCCTGTGATTTTTACCAGCCACCGTAAACACTTAGCGCTTGTGCCGCTGTCGGGACTCTGGCATTGTTTTGTAACCTGTCATGGGGGCAAGGCTAAAGCTGTCGAACTAATAAAAACAACACCATACGATCTATGACCATCGATTTATTGCAGCGTCTTTCTTATAAACTAGCGCGTACCAGCTTTGTGGTGGTCGTAGTGCTGGGCGTTCTGGTGGCCAGCTTACAGGTATACCTTGATTTTCGCAGTCAATACCAAGACGTTCTGGAAAACGTGGAAGAGATCAGTCGGGTCAGTCGATCGGCCGGGCAACGGGCGGTTTTTTTACTCGATGACCGACTGGCAGAGCAAGTGGTGGACGGCCTGAGTGAGTACCGATTTCTGAGCCACATTGCCATACTGGACGATCAAAAAAAACTGATGGCCGAGTACCGTCAGCCGGTAACAGTGAGTCAAACCCAGTGGCTGACAAAACTGCTGGTGGGCGAGCTTGAAACCTTTGAGTTTACCCTGCAATCGAGTGCCGATGCCCCAGCGGGCAGCTTGCGCCTAGAACTCAACAAAGACCGGGCGTTAAGTCCGTTTTATCAGCGTGCCTTGCGGGTGTTACTGGCCGGCACAGCGCGCAATATTGGCATCGCTTTGGTGTTGGTGCTGGTGTATCACTTTTTATTAACCCGCCCACTGGTTACCTTGGCGACTCGTTTCGCCGCGCTCGATCACAGCAAAGTGCCGCTACCGCCTATCCCGCACCTGCATAAACACGAGCAAGATGAGCTGGGGCACATCGTCAATTCGGCCAATCGGTTGCTGAGCAACTTCAACCAAAAACACAGCGAGCTGCAATACCAAAAACAACAATTAAATTTGATCTTAGATGCCAGCCCGAACTTGGTGTTTGCTATTAATTGCGATGGCGAGCTGCTGTTTTATAATCAGTCGTTTAAACGCTACTTTAACAGCATCGAGCCGAGCAATTACTTTGTTATGTTGCAGCAAATGCAGATACAAGAGGCCGGCCAGCTTAAGTCGCTGATCACCCGAATCTGCCGTCAACAGGCGCCGCAGTTTAATCGTCAGCAACACTTTACCGGCCAGCACAACCATCACGTTATGCAAATGTCGTTAATGCCTTTTGTGTCAAACCACGTGGCTTATGTGATCGTGATATTGGCCAATATTACCGAGTTGATCGAGGCGGAAAAGAAAGTTGAATACCTAGCCTATCGCGACACTTTAACGGGATTGGCCAACCGCAACAAAATGCTCGAACAGCTGCAAGAGGATCTGCAAAAATGCAAAGCCTCTAAACGTTATGGCGCTTTGTTGTTGATCGATTTAAACGATTTTAAACGCATTAACGACACCATGGGTCACTCCCGTGGGGATGAGCTATTGCTGCACTTGGCTCGGCGCATGGCGATGCGCGTGAGCGAGCAAGAAACTCTGGCCCGAGTCGGTGGTGACGAGTTTATTTTAAGTATGCCCTGCGTTGCCGATACGCTAGAGGAGGCGCGTGCCCAGGCCGAGCAAGTTGCCACACGATTTTTAGAGATCATTAGCCAGTCGGTGACCTTGGGCAACCAAGATTTTTCGATCAACGCCACCATTGGCATTGCCCTGTACCCGCTGGGCGATGTATCGGTCGAGCTGTTGTTGTCGCAGGCCGATACCGCTTTAAACGAGGCCAAGCGCAATACCGCGGGCGGCTACCAGGTGTTCGAGCCGCAAATGGCCGAAGAGGTCAACCGGCTGTTGCAGCTGGAGTCGGATATTCGCGCGTCTTACCTAGATCGGCAATTTGTTTTTTACTTGCAGCCATTAATCGATTTAGACACCCGTACGCTGGTGGGTGCAGAGGCGCTAATCCGCTGGCAGCACCCCTTAAGAGGGCAAGTTAAACCGGCCGAGTTTATTAACTTTTTAGAAAACTCCGACATGATCAATCCGGTAAGTTTTCAGCTGATGGACGATGTCTGTCAGTTTATCCGCACACATAAAGAAGCCGGCCGGTTTGCTCCCGAGCTTAGGGTTTCGGTTAACATCAGCGAGCGGCAATTGTACGATTCGGACTTTGTCGGTAAGTGTTTGGCGGTACTCAACAAGTACAAACTGCCCGGTAGCTGTTTAGAGTTTGAGATCACCGAGGGCGCGGCGCTGCACAACTTAGATGAAGTTGTCGATAAAATGCGCAAGCTGCAAAACCAAGGCATCACCTTTGCGCTGGATGATTTTGGTACCGGCTACAGCTCGTTAAATTATTTAAAGCGTTTGCCCGTTAACAAAATTAAAATCGATAAATCATTTATCGATGACATCACCATCGACCCACAGGACGCTGCCATGGTGGTGTCTATCATCGCGATAGCGCGCAATATGAACTTGATCATTGTCGCCGAAGGGGTTGAAACCGAGGCCCAGGCGCAATGGCTAAGTCAATACGACGGCATACTGATACAAGGTTATTTGTTTGATAAACCACTGGCCTCTGAGTCGTTTGCTAAAAAGTACCTGCCCGAGCTGCCCAATTTTTAAGCGCTGTTAAGTCTTGTCGTTTGCCTGACGCAGATAAGTATTTTTAAGGGCTACATAATTATTGGCTGAGTAACGAAAAAACTCCCGCTCTTTGTCTTTTAACGGGCGAACCTGTTTGCAGGGAGAGCCCATGTATAAAAAGCCAGATTCTAGCCGTTTACCTGGTGGCACCAAGGTTCCCGCGCCAATGACTACTTCATCTTCCACCACCGCGCCATCGAGTACGCTAGAGCCAATACCCACCAATACTCGGTTGCCAATGGTACAGCCGTGCAGGCAAACGTTGTGGCCCACGGTGACGTCATCGCCAATAATGAGCGGAAACCCGTCAACATTAAAAGGGCCGGAGTGGGTGATGTGCAACACCGAGCCGTCTTGAATACTGCTGCGCTCGCCTATAGTGATGTGGTGCATATCGCCGCGAATCACTGCAAACGGCCACACAGAGGTGTCGGCGCCGAGAGTGACATCGCCAATCACCAGCGCACAGGGGTCAATGTAAACCGTTGCGTCAAAAGTTGGCGTATGATGTAAATGGCGGCGGATATGTGCGCCATTGGAATGTTTTGTTTGCATAGTAAAATCCTGCCTGAAGACCGTCCCGCCATAAGTGGAGGGACGATTGGGTGTATCATACCGACTCTCACGTCGAGACAAAAATCGTTCTGATCCGGAGGACCAATGAGTCAAGCCAGCCATAACCCTTTACTGCGCCGCAATACCTTGCCGCCGTTTGACGAGATCAAGCCCGAGCATGTGGTGCCGGCGGTGCAAACTCTGATCGATGAAGGCCGTGCCCACCTGCAAGCCTTGTTGGCCGGGCTAAACACCCCAACCTGGGATACATTGGTAGCGCCGCTAGAGGCCGAAGACGACCGGCTAGAGCAGGCTTTTGCGCCCGTAAGTCACCTTAACGCGGTGGTCAACACCCCCGAGCTGCGCGATGCTTACAACGCCAGCATTGCCCTGTTAACCGACTACAGCACCGAGGTGTCGCAAAACCGCGAGTTGTATCAAGCCTACAAAGCGTTGGCCGACGGCGATGAATACAAGCAATTAAACAGCACGCAACAAAAAGTCATCGACAACGCACTGCGTGACTTTCGCCTAGGTGGCGTTGCGCTTGAGGGCGAAGACAAAGCCCGTTACGGCACCATTGCCCAGCGCTTATCAGAGCTGTCGACAAGATTCGCCAATAATGTGCTGGACGCCACCGGCGCCTGGCATCTGCGCTTTGACAATGCCGATGCTTTAGCCGGGTTACCCGAATCCGCTTTGGCGCAGGCAAAGCAGGCCGGCGAGCTAAAAAAGAACGACAAAGGTGAGCCGTTGGGCGGCTATGTGGTGACGTTGGATTTTCCGTCGTTTTTGGCGGTGATGATGTACGCCAACGATCGCACACTGCGCGAGCAGATGTACCGCGCTTTTGTCACCCGTGCCTCAAGCGATGGCGTTAAGGCCGACGGCAGCAGCGCCGCCGAGTGGGATAACACCGGTATTATTGCCGAGACTCTCGCGCTGCGGCACGAGCAATCTAAATTATTGGGTTTTAGCGATTACGCCGAACGCTCTTTGGCCAGCAAAATGGCCACTAGCCCAGAGCAGGTGCTGGAGTTTTTACGCGAGCTGGGCGAGCAATCCCAGCCCCGCGCCAAAGCCGATTACGCCGAGCTGGTGGCGTTTGCTAAAGAGCAAGGCTGCAGCGACTTAGAAGCCTGGGATACAGCCTATTACGGCGAGCAGCTGCGGCAACATCAATACGCCATCTCACAAGAGCAGTTGCGCCCTTACTTTCCCGCCGAAAAAGTCATTAACGGAATGTTTGAGGTGGTGGCACGGCTGTTTGATATTAACGTGCTGCCGGTGGCCAGCTTTGCCAGCTGGCACCCAGATGTGCGCTTTTACCATATTTTTAAAGACGGCAAACAAATTGCCAGCTTTTATTTGGATATCTTTGCCCGCGAGCATAAACGCGGCGGCGCTTGGATGGCCGATTGCCGCGTGCGCCGCAAGCTGGAAGATGGCAGCTACCAGCGCCCGGTGGCGTTTTTAACCTGTAACTTCACGCCCCCGGTGGGCGACACACCGGCGCTGTTAACCCACGATGAGGTCACCACCTTGTTTCACGAGTTTGGCCACGGCTTACATCACATGCTCACCGCAATCGATGTGGCTGCGGTCAGCGGTATTAATGGTGTCGCCTGGGATGCGGTCGAGCTGCCCAGCCAGTTCTTAGAAAACTGGTGCTGGCAAGAAGAAGTGATTGGCATGATCTCGTGTCATTACGAAACCGCTGAGCCGCTGCCTAAAGAGCTGCTGGATAAAATGCTGGCGGCAAAAAACTTTCAGTCGGGTATGCAGATGATGCGTCAGCTGGAGTTTTCATTGTTTGATTTTCGTTTGCACGCCGAGTACAACCCAGAGGCACCGGTACCGGCGGCGGTATTGCTCAACGAGATTCGCCAACAGGTGGCGGTTATCACACCACCGGCTTACAACCGCTTTGAAAACAGCTTTAGCCACATTTTTGCCGGTGGTTACGCCGCTGGCTATTACAGCTACAAGTGGGCCGAGGTGCTGTCGGCCGATGCTTTCTCGGCCTTTGAGGAAGAGGGTATTTTTAACCCGGCAACCGGAAAGCGTTTTTTGCAAGAAATTTTACAGCGCGGCGGCTCACGCGAGCCCATGCATTTGTTTGTCAGTTTTCGGGGTCGCGAGCCCAGCATCGACGCGCTGCTGCGCCATGCAGGTTTGCAGGAGCGCGCCTCGTGAGTAGCTACAGTAAAGTGAAAAGGTTTCTTGCCGGCGCCGTGTGTCCGCGCTGCGAGACCGGCGACGTGATTGTGGTGTACTCGCGCGATGAACGTGATTTTCGCGAGTGCGTGGAGTGTGGCTTTCTCGATGAGATGCACTTTGCGCCGCAAACCCGCGAGCTCGACACCCGCATCAGCGATGGCGCTGCGGCACAAGACGATGAGCAAGTGGTAAAAATTATGCCGTTTCCGCCAGATCGCGGCGATTAAAACAAGCTGCCCTCGGCCCTGGTCGAGGGCAGCTTGTGGCTATTGATCGCGCCGAGTGTCAAACGATAAAAATATTGCCCGCTCGGCGGCAAGGCAGGGCCAGAGAGTATTGTTTGCAGCGCGATTGAGTGCGCGCCGCTGGGCAAAAAATCGATCGAGGCTTGGTGCTTGAAAATTGTGCTCTGCGAGCAGTAGCTCGGCCGAGAACAATACCGCTTGATCAAGTTCGCCAGCAAATGGCTCGCCGATCAGCTCGTGGGCAATAATGTTGGCGCGAGTGGTGTCCATCGGCGCAAGTGACGAGCCGCAGCGGCCGATAATTCGATCGTTAATTTCCTCTAGCAATCGGTGGGCAAGATACGCCGCCGCCAACAATACCTGCACAGTGTCCTGATGTTGGATCAGTTTTGGGGGACGGGTAAAATACGCGAGCGCCACCTTCAGCAGCGGGTCGATACGCTCACCAATACCGGCCTCGTGGGTCAGTGTGACAATGGTTTCTATAAAATCGGGCACCTGCTCGATATAACACAAAACAAAATCGGTCAGCAGCACAGGGGCACTATCGGCGGATAAAGTTATCACACTGTGCAGCGTGTTATGGCGGGCTTGTAACTGCGCGGTTAAAGCGGCCGTCATCTCGGGGCAGGTGGTTAAGTCTTTAATTAAACGGCGCACCAGCTCCAGTTGGTCGAGTAGTGTGCTGCTGTACAAGGTGTGGCTAATGGCCCGTGAATACATTCAATAAATCCGCAAAAGTGAAACTGCAGTGGCGCAGTGATATCTTAAAAGTAATACAATTTGTCGTGTTTGCAAGTTACTTTTTTAAAGCGAATAAAAATTCATGGGGTTATCCCCTTAAGCGCCGTTGTTGCCGCCAAAAAACCAGCCCCATAACCACACTGCGGGCTAAATTAAAACCAGCAAATGCCAACCACAAACCGCTATTGCCCATCGGCTGGGCCAACCACCAAAGCGGAAAAAACACACCGGCGGTACACACTAGCATGATGTTTTGCATAGCACCGGTGGCGCCACTGCCAAGAAAAATCCCATCCAGCTGGTAGGCCCAAATGGTTAACAATGGCAGCGCGATAACCCAGCCAAACTGGCTATTAGCCTGTGCCAGCACTAATGGTAACGCGGTAAATAACGTCAGCCAATACCCTTGCCCGAGCCACAGCACTAAGCTGATCATGAAAGCCGTTAACAGTGCCAGCGCCGTGGTGCCTTGCACTACCCGGACAAACTCGGCCCGGTCGCGGGCGCCCACGGCTTTGCCACACAGCGCCTCGGCGGCGTGAGCAAAACCGTCTAAGGCGTGCGAGGTTAACAAGACAAATTGCAATAAAATAGCGTTGGCGGCGACAACCTCGGTGCTCATGCGCGCCCCTTGGGCGGTAAAAAAAGTAAACACGCCCAGCAGGCAAGCGGTGCGCACAAACAAATGCTGATTCACCTGCAACAGCGGCACGTAGTCCTGCCAAGCGGATAAACATTTACGCCAGCGCGCCGCCAAGCTGGCGCGATCAATCCTACCCGCCAGTAAGTACAAACCCACCGCCAGCGCGCAGTACTCGGCGATCAACGATGCCCAAGCGGCGCCATCGCTGTTCATGTTAAGGCCGATAATCAGTAGTAAATCCAGCAGTAAATTTATCACGTTAGCGGTAAGCACCAGCAACAGTGGCCGCTTAGTATCTTGCTGACCGATAAACCAGCCAATCAAGGTGTAATTAAGCAATGAGGCAGGTGCACTTAAAAGCCGTATCTCACTATAACTGGCGGCCAGCAGGGCAACATCCGGATCGGGCCGCATAAAATACATGCCCAGTTGCACCAGCCAAGGTTTTAACACGAGCAGGGCAAGCGCCAGCAGCAGCGCTAAGGTTGCCGAGCGCAGCCACAGTAGGGCGGCCTCGTCCTGATCGTCGCGCCCCACCGCGCGCGACACCAAGCTGGTGGTGCCCATGCGTAAAAAACCAAACGACCAATACAACAGTGATAATAAGCTGGCACCAATGGCCACCGCACCCAGATAGTGAGGTGCATCAAGGTGCCCCAAAATGGCGGTATCAACGGCCCCCAACAGCGGCACGCTAAGGTTGCTGAGCATAATGGGCCACACCAATGGCCAGATGCCTTGCAGGCGGGCCTTGGCGGGTGGCAAGTGTGAGGCTGAATTTTTCATGACGAAATCATACGCGCTTGTGAGGATAAGGCCGAGTTGCTGGGCGACAGCACCACAAAAGTAAAATCAGCCCGAGAAATTGTTTGACTTTTTATAACGCCTATGGCCCCATAAATGCCGCCGTTGAAACTATTTGACGCAGTTTATAGCCGTACTCCACCGTTTGTTGTTAGTACCAGCGGTAAGCTGTCTAAGCAATTCCACCGGACGCAAAAAATGCGGTCGGAGCAACGCAAAGGTAAATTATTGCGTGCGTTTAAGCTGTTGCAGCGCTATTGTACCTGCAACCTCGGAGATGAGAGACAAGGTAGTGCCAGACAGGGCGCTAAGGTCAAAGCCGAGGTCATGATGACCGGCCGTAAAAAAATAAGCATAACAAAACAGTTAACGGAGAGGATAGGCAATGTTGAAAACAGCATATAGGCTTTATGCCTGGATGCTTGGTTTCACGTGCTTGGTCGCGGCAAGTAGCGCACTGGCAGAAGAAGCTGAGCGGTGGCAGTTTAATATGACCCCGGGTGTAACACCGGTTAGTCAGAACGTTTACAGTCTGCACATGCAAATGTTCTGGTGGTGCGTTGGCATCGGCGTGGTGGTGTTCAGCATCATGTTTGTCAGCATGTTTTTGCACCGTAAATCCCGCGGCGCAATTCCATCAAACTTTCACGAGAGCACCGCCCTCGAGCTGGTCTGGACTGCAATCCCCTTTGCCATCCTAATTTTAATGGGCATCCCCGCCTCCAAATCCCTAATCGATCTGTACAACACCGAAAAAGCTGAAATCGATGTGCTAGTCACCGGCTATCAGTGGCGCTGGAAGTACGAGATCTTAGGCGAAGACGTCAGTTTTTTTAGCAACCTTGCAACCCCCCGAGATCAAATCGAAGGTCATGCCGAAAAAGGCCCGCACTACCTGCTAGAGGTAGACGAGCCACTGGTGTTGCCGATAGGTAAAAAAATCCGATTCTTAGTCACCGCCAACGATGTTATCCACAGTTGGTGGGTGCCGGCCTTTGCCATTAAGCGCGATGCCATACCCGGTTTTATCAATGATGCTTGGACTTTTATCGAGCAGCCCGGCACTTACCGTGGCCAGTGCGCCGAGTTGTGCGGTAAAGACCACGGCTTTATGCCCATAGTGGTCGAGGCTAAATCCGACGCCGAGTACCGCGCCTGGCTAGACGATAAAAAAGCCAGCGCTGCGGCGCTGGCTGAGCTGACCGAAAAAACCTTTACCTTTGATGAGCTGTACGAACAAGGTGAGCAGCTCTACAACCGCTCTTGTGCCTCTTGTCACTTGGCCGACGGTACCGGCGTGTCCGGTGTGTTTCCCGCCCTTAAAGACAGCCCCGTTGCTACCGGCGCAATGGAGCATCACATTGACGTGGTCGTGAACGGCGTTGCGGGCACCGCCATGCAAGCCTTCGGTAAACAATTGTCCGAGGTGGACATAGCCGCAATCGTTACCTATGAGCGCAATGCGTGGGGTAACAACATGGGCGATCTGGCTCAACCGCTTGATATTTATAACCATAAACAAGGCAAATAGGAGGTAGACAATGGCTCACGGCCCCGCTAAAGGTTTAACGCGCTGGTTGTATACCACCAACCACAAAGACATTGGCAGCATGTACCTGTGGTTTAG
>Ga0079223_10000679_pt1 | contig 18278 bp, 15 predicted proteins | sample Stecom2011_FD_75072 | JGI IMG/M metagenome (GOLD analysis project Ga0079223, IMG submission 75072) | Agricultural soil microbial communities from Utah to study Nitrogen management - Steer compost 2011 | ecosystem: Environmental > Terrestrial > Soil > Agricultural land | place: USA: Utah... | reverse complement strand
TAAACATCTAACCAAACTCAGGAAGGTCCAGGATATTGAACTCAGGGATAAAATCGTCCTGGTCAGAGTAGATCACAATGTGGTGAAAGATGGAACAATCAAAGATCCTTTTCGTATAGATATCACACTGGGCACCATGTTCAACATCCTGGCCAAAGGCGGTAAGCTGATTCTGATGACTCACGTTGGCCGGCCGAAGGACAAGAAGACCGGTGAGATAAAGGTTTCTGATAAGACATCTGTCAAACCGATCGTCAAATATCTGGAGAAAAAACTCTATGTCAAATTCCAAACCCCGAACTTCGAAGCAGAGGGGACCAGGGGTCTCAAGTGGGATGACTCACATATTAATCAGCTTGTTACTGACCTGCGTGCCGGCAAGATCAGTGGCATCTATCTGCCCAATACCCGTTGGTTCCAGGGGGAAGAGGATAAAGGTGAACTGGCTGCCGAATTTGCCAGACAATTAGCTGAAACTGCCGATATTTTTGTCAATGATGCCTTCGGTTCCTGGCAACCTCACGTCTCAACGGTCGGTGTAGCAAAACATCTTCCATCCTATGCCGGACTTCTGATGCAGAATGAGATCGCTAACCTGGATAATATTTTCAATCCGGAAAGACCGTTAGTTGCAGTCGTGGCCGGATCGAAATTCGACACCAAGATCGGTCCTCTACGAGCTTTGCTTGAAAAAGCAGATTACCTGATGCTTGGCGGAGTGATTTACAATGCCTATTTAGCTGCTAAATATAAGATAGAGATCGCAGGATTGGAAGAGGAAGATATCGCATCGGCCAGAGAGTTTTTAGAGTTCAGCAAGCAGTTCGAGGATAAGATCATAGAACCCCCTGTAGTCATCGAATCCGATACCCTGGAAGGAAAGAAGGATAATCAATACCGCAAGATCAACATCCATCAGCTTACAACTGGTGACAAACTCAAATATATCCTCGATGTGGCTCCCGAATCGTTTGAACACAGCCAGATCAGGAATATTTTTGCAAAAGCAAAGTCCGTCTTCGTTAATGCCGTAATGGGATTAACCCCTCATTTCCCTGACGGAACGGTTGCTCTATTCGATAATATCGATAAAAACAGTTCGGCCTTAAAGATGTTCGCTGGTGGTGATACGCTCCAGGAATTCCGTATCCTGCTGCCTGGGAAATACCTGGAAGCAATCGATGACTCCCGGTATTACTTCTTCTCAGGTGGTGGAACGATTCTCACCGCCATTGAAGAGGGCTCAGCAACCGGACTGGAACCGGTAAAAGCACTGATCGACGATTAAGGATAGTTTAAATCTGAGCTCAAACCGGCTAAAGTGAATAAAATAATCTTGCCAGCAGGCAATGGAAAAATATTATTGGTGTTTATAGAGGTATTAGAAATTATATGAATCATAACATGCCAGAACTGGTAATTGGAGATCTCAGGATAAAGCTGCCTATCATCCAGGGCGGAATGGGAGTTGGAGTATCATTATCCGGATTAGCTTCAGCTGTTGCTAATGAAGGTGGAATCGGAGTTATTGCTGGAGCGGGTATTGGTATGCTGGAACCCGACTTTAATACAAATTTCAGAGCTGCCAATCAGCGGGCTCTGGCCAAAGAAATCAGAAATGCTAAGAGTTTGTCGAACGGAGTGATTGGGGTCAATCTTATGCTGGCTTCTTCAGATTTTGATCAACTATTACTGGTTACCGTTGATGAAGGAGCAGATGTTGTTCTTCTCGGAGCCGGGCTTATATTAAAAATTCCCGAGACTATACCGGTTGAAAGATTGGTCAGAACTAAGACCAAATTCATACCCATTGTCTCCTCTCCCCGTGCTGCCAAAATAATCTTCGAGTACTGGACAAAGTATTTTAATCATGTACCGGACGCTATCGTCGTTGAAGGTCCTTTAGCCGGTGGACATCTTGGCTTTAAAAAACATCAGATAGATGATCCGGAGTATTCTCTGGAACATTTGATCAGTGAAATCATTCCTATTATAGCCCCTTTTGAAAAGCAGTTTAACAAGAAAATTCCCGTAATTGCTGCCGGTGGCATCTTCACCGGTGCTGATATATACAAGTTCCTCCAGTTGGGGGCTCAGGGTGTTCAGATGGGAACACAGTTTGTCGCTACCCTGGAGTGTGATGCTTCTGCTGAATTCAAACAGGCTTACATCGATTGTTGTAAGGAAGATATCGTCATAATCGATAGTCCGGTTGGTCTACCGGGCAGAGCAATACTCAATCAGTTCCTGAAAGAAGTTTCGGCGGGGATTAAAAAACCGATCAACTGTCCCTGGAGATGTCTGAAAACTTGTGATTATAGAGTAGTGCCTTATTGTATTGCTGATGCCCTTACTAAGGCTAAAAAGGGAAATTTCCGGGAAGGATTCGGTTTTTGTGGAGCCAATGCATATCGAGTTGAAAAAATTGTCCCTGTTAAGGACCACATCTCAACTCTATTGGCAGAATACAGGCGGGCAGATTCCTCTTGACTCTTTGTTACTGATCGATAAATTCCGTCTATCATTGTTGCTTTCTCCTGTTCTTTAGATTGCACTTTTCTTCTCTACTATCCTCCCTACGGTTTCAGGGCTGGCAAGCTCCCGCTCTCCTGGACCCCCTTGCTACTTTACCAATGGACTTGCTCTCCCCCTCTTGTTTTTCCTCTAAAACTTAAAAACTCCATAACTTCACAACTTCTTTTCTCAGTGTCTCCGTGCCTCCGTGGTATAAAACCCTTCTTTTCTTTGCTACCCCCTGGCTTTCTCAACTCTCAACTATTTCCCCCTTATCAATCTTTTCATCCCAGAATTTATTCGCCTCAGTCATGTAATCTTCATCGCTGATAATCTCTCTGTGTAACTGCTCAACCGTCTCTTTACTCACTTCGCCGTTCGTAACCATTTCCCGGCCCGCTTTTCTGAGGGCATCCTTAAACTCCCTGATCTTCTCTCCCCATCCTGTATCCTCTATCCCAGGTGTGCTCAGGATCTCACCACAGTTACGGTAAATCTCCAGTACCGGATTGAGATAGGCAGTGTACGCTTTCAATAGATCGAAGTTGTGTGCTCCCGGAAAACCAGAATTAGCAATGATGAATTGCCTGGGGAAGCGGGTTACTCTCCCCTTATGATAGAAACTTCCGTCTTCATTTTTATCAATATGCGGGGTGGCAATTGGTAATAACCGCTCGTTAAAATTCTTCAGGAGAGCTGTCATCAACATCCCATAGACCGGCGTAACCATCCCGGCATAGTCCGAGTTCAGAAACAGATCTATCAACTCTTCCATATCGTCCTTGATAACACAAACTCCCGGTGTTTTACCCCAGCAGCTGAAACAGCCGCGACAGTATGCGATCCTCTTCTCGATCAGAAAAAATTCTGCAACCTCTGCTCCACCCTCTCTGGCCCCTGCCAGAAAAGGCTCCACAATCCTGTGGCTGTTACTCTCCCTGCCTCGCGGGCTGCCGTTAAAAACCGTTACTCTCATCTCTCCTCCTTATATCTATATGCAATTTTTTTACGCGCCAGAACATCTTGCTCTGCCACCCAATGGACTTGCTTCCCCTCCCTTTGGTTTTTCCTTCAAAACCTCAAGACTCCACAACTAATCCTCTCCTCTCTTTATACATATATCTCAATCCATCCTCAATCTTATCATCCAGCCAGCCATTTTTGAGATAAAACGAATAAGCTCTTATTTCCGTATCGATATCGGTAGTCAGCCACAATCTTTCACAACCTTCTGAGAACAACCACTTCTCCGTCAATGCCAGTAATCTGCCACCTATCCCCATTCTGATATATTCCGGTAAGACCGCAATGACCCATAATTCTCCGGTTTCTCTGTCACCCATGGTAAAGCCAACTACCCTGCCCTCAATTTCACATAACCACCCTTTATAGGAAGTAGTCAGTTTATCCCTCACCGAGTCATGATTGATCCCGAGTGCCAGCAGGTCATCCATAGTAAAGTTGTTCTGATCTGTTTTGGTTCTTACTTTAAACAGTGCCGGAATATCTTCCGGGGTTATCTCTCTATAAAGCATAATATCATCCACCCTTTGCTAACCTAACTGCAGGCTGAAGATTTCCTCACCGAACTGCATTTCTCCCGTATCTTTGAAACCAAGGCTCTCATAAAACTTCATGGCTTGCTCATTCCCCGGTTCGGTGCTGAGCATTATCTCCTTATGTCCCTTTTCTTTCGCCATCTTGATAATCAAACTCATCGCCTCTTTACCATACCCCTTGAATTGCTCTCCTTTCGCTATCATGAACCGCCAGACCCATAACCGCTCATCGGTACTGCCATCATCCTCATCTGGAACATCTGTAACACCAAACATAGCGAATCCGACCATCTTATCGGCATTGTAGATGGCATAGGCATCGACCCCGGGGTAGAATTGCGCTTCTGCTATCGAAAACACGTTGGAAGCCACATATTTCTCGTGCTCTTCGGTTACGGGTAGTTCAATCGCATTCTCCCAGTTCATCCTATCAATTTTCTTTAACTGGATACTCATTATCACCTCTCTATAGTTTTCATACCAGAAAACCCTCTTACATTGTTTTATTTCAATTAATCAGCAATTAAACCTGCTTCTCCCTGCTAAGCAATGGATCTACTTAGCCTTCCTCTGGTTTTTTTTACTCCAAAACCTCAATACTTCACAACTCCACATCTTCTCTTCCCTGCTACCTCGTCAGAACATTTCAACCCCATCTACTAATATATGCTTCACAAATTTTTCATCGTAGTGTGCCTTTATTACCTCTTCGCCTCTCCAGAAGCCCCTCCCAGGATTTTCATTTTTTTTGATGGGTACATAAACCCCAGCTTGCCAGACCCTTCTGCTTAGCTCCCTAATAGACTTGTTTCCCTCCCTCTGGTTTTTTCCTCCTAAACTTCACAACTCCACAACTAGAAGACTTCCCTATAAACTAAAATCCGCCCTGAACTTGCAATAGAAAGTCCTGTGCAGCGGTTCCCAGCCACCAAAGTTTTGTTCACGGGTATTATATCCGAGATAGAGATGGTAGTTATCGATAAACTCCCAGCCATAATTGAGAAACAGCCCGTAACTTCCGCTGTAATCATAAGTTCTCATACTGTAGTTATTATATCTGAATCCCCCTTTAAGATACATCTTCTGGCTGAACTGATAGTTGATATCTGTATTCATAATCACAAACTCCCGATCGAAGTATTCCTGTTCTTCAGGAGTGATATTATCATACCAGATGTAGTTGATCTCGTAATAGATATATATCCTCTCTGTGAGATGTGACCAGGCCCAGCCCGAGAAGTTCTGATACAACTCCTGCCTTCCCAATGACCAGATATAGTTATCGGCTGCGTAATAATCGGTTCCTGCACCCCATACTCCCCGTCTGGTATATGAGAGAGATCCGCTGCCATTAGTTATATAGAATCTTTTCTCACCGTCAAATATGGAGTACTGCCCGCCGTTAACTCCTACCTGCAGATCATTCTTGAAGGTGGCTGTGTTTCCTATGTTAAAACTGTGTTCCCGGAACTTATAGTTAGAGTTCTCAAAAACCTGATCGAACAGCAGAGTAGATTCATTTCGCTTGAAAATGCCGGAGTTCTCTTTTATATAGGTGGCTTGAACGCGATAACCTGCTTCTCCTGTTTCCTGCTGAAGCACTCCGGTTCTCGAGACAAAATTTCTGCCGGTGTTTTGCGCTACGATTTGCAATTCCAGATCATTAAGAACATGTTCATATCCTGCAAAAACAAAGTAGTCACTGGTAGTTTCACTGCCTGAACTATGATGTGAGAGCAGGTTACGTACCATTAAGACGCTGTTTCTGCCGGTAAATACTACCGGGAAAGTCTGAATCATGATGTTATCCGAATCATTTTCCCGCCGGTAGAACACCGAATTATTCAATCTGAAGACCCCCGCCTTATAATTCAAGGCTACAGCACTATAGAGATCGTCTGGATTGGTTACAATACCTGAATCATCGACTATCTCCTTGTCCCGGGCAACTAACAGGCCGTAACTCAGCCTTTCGTCATTACCGGTTATTTTACCCGCCCACTGCGGCTGCATTATGTTCTTGGTATAGAACGAGACAGTCGAAATATTGAAAACATCCAGATCCTCAACGAAGAAATAGCGGTTTTCTCTGAAGGTCGGCGCATATCTCAGATTGGATAGATCGCTCTCTGTATCCATAGGTACATCAGAGAAATCCGGATTGAAAGAGAGCTTGGTATTGAGATAAGAATTCGGTTGAAAGCTCACATCCAGCCCTGCATTATCTTCTGTAAACTGCAACTCCCGCTCCAGTGAATTGTAGTTGTCCAGTACATAGGGTCGTATTGTGGTGTTGTAGTTATGTGGCAACGGAGTATTGATAACGATATCATGGCCGTTGTAGAAAAACTCCTGCCTCTGGCTGATAGTGGCATAGGGAGATGAATAGTATTCGTCTTCATGATGGAGATATCTGGTTAAAATGACCTTCCACCGGTAAGGAGCCTTTCCGTGGTATCTCAGATCCCTGAAAGGGATTTTCATCACAGTGTGCCAGCTATCCGCTGTTATCGTGTTTGTATAGGAGTAGCGGCTGTTCCAGTCGTTGGGGGTCCTCATATCACTCTCGCGGATCCCGTCATATTTGTGACCCTGTGGGAATGCATAGAAATAATAGGCATACAGATCGCTTGGTGAGGTTACAAGCTGTATCCGTAACCAGTCACAACGATCAAAGACCTGATCTGATAATTTTCGCCCCCTGGAGAAGTTCTCAGTGATTTCCACTTCCCATTCAAAATAGATATAGGAATCGTCATGATACCATTTTGCAACGGTTGGGATTCCTAAATCTTCTCCCGTATCGGGACTGACCTTATAGAAATTCGTGAAGCGATTACTCTCCGGTTCAGCTGAACAAAAAATTGTCGATAGCATCAGAAGGAAAGTAATAACCAGGACACTATTTGATCTCGTCATTATAGTATCTCCTTTTATTTACTCTCCTGCCACTAATAGCTCTCCACCCTGTTCGAATTGCTTCGAATTGATGCAAGGAACCTAGCAAGTGCAAAATATTAATTCCAAAAACTCCTGTCAATGATTATGATTATCTTATGGTATCTAATCCAGAAAGCCCATAATCATAATTATTCGGTGCAACCTGGGCTTTTTTCCTTCGTTTTTTTTGTGTGGCTTGCCCTGTGTTATGTTTTTTTCTATTATACAGGTGTCAACGGAGTGTCAAAGTGCACCAGTTTCGGCACCGAAAGGTACTACATTTTCTAACTTGTTTGGTTCTTTGTTTCACAACAGTGTCTCTTGACATTTAATATTTACTGATAGGTTTTAGAGAATGTTCAAAAGCTCCCCTCAATATATCTTTCCCAACTATGACTAGTTTTGGCTGTTCGATTTGTAGACGATTATTATACCGTTTTCAGGAAACCGACAAGGAGACTGTCGGAATCAAGTAATCTCCAATGTTTAAATCTTCAGATGTCTCCGGCTATTGTTTGCTTAATTCTTTTATCTTCTTTTCGATCCTTTTGTCGATAGCGTTCTGAAATGTACCGAATTCCAGGTAAATCACAACACACATTATAAGGAATAATATTCCAGCCAATACTCGAAAATCTAAGGGAGGGCTGATTAAATTTCCTCCGATTACAAGAAATATGCCTGCTATTAAATTAAATACTCTTCTCATTACTTTTCGCGACATGATATGCCTCCTATAATGCTTTGTACTTCTGATACCATCTATTGTTGATGTCTGTCAACAGAATTTTCCAAAACCTTGATATCGGAACTCAAAAGTGCACCATTTTGCTATTCGACACGAAGATCAGGGTATCAACCTCTGCCAGCCGAAGAGGTCGTTTGGCGAGCGATTCGAGTTGCTGTAGCAGACAGTACGGCAGATTGCACCTGGATAAGCGTTTTGAAATGCTTTGAAGGAGATCTGCTTGCTGCCGGAAAACTTGGCTTCAAGAGCATAAATCTGCCCTGAATGAGTAACGATAAAGTCAATTTCCTGTTTGTTCTTTGTCTTCCAGTATTTGATTTCAGATAGTCTTTCCTTTGCTGCCAGGAGATTGAGATATACAAAGTTTTCGAAAAGTTCTCCCCGGTCCTGTCTGCTACTAATTCCCTTCAAGTCGTTGACCAGGATGTTCCTGATTCCGGGATCGATAAAATAGACCTTCGGGGTTTTCTTCAGTTCAGTGGAAAGATTCTTGTGAAAAGGTCTTATTCTACTAATAATATAGCATTCTTCCAAAATATTGAGGTACGATTTCAATGTTTCTCTATGAATACCAACTTCAGAAGTTAATGTGTTCAGATTGATCTCCTTACCGATGTTGACGGCAAGATATCTGACCAAATGATTCAGTTCATCTACCTTTTCAACTCGAAAGAGATCTTTGATATCTTTCAATATGTATGAGGAAACAATATCAAGAAGTATCCTCTGCTTTTCATCGATATTCTCGCTGAGAACTACTTTCGGATACCCACCGAATATCATGTATTCTTCGCTCAATTGCTCCAGGTTGTCATATTGATCCAGGGGGATTTTATCTGCATCGGTTAAAATCGCATCGGCAAGAGATGAATTCTCCCTGAATCTCAAGAACTCGTCAAAATTCAACGGGAAAAGCTCAAACACTATCTTTCTGCCGACCAGAGACTCACTGAAGTGGTACTTGATCAGTGCTGATGATGACCCTGTCATTACGAGTTTGAACTCCTCGGAATGATGATCAACAAGCAGTTTGATAGTCTTCGAAAAATCTCTTGCATATTGAATCTCATCGACAAAAACGAAAATGCGGGAAGAGCTGCTCTTACGATTGAACCGAAGGTATTTCAAGACTTCATCAATTCCACCGTTAAAAACTGCCAGCATCCTGGGATATTCGATATCAATATAGAGAGCATTAGTTTCACCGACATCTTTCATCAACTGTCTCAATAGAGTCGTCTTGCCTGACTGTCTTGCACCGAAAATGAATATTGCTTCCCTGCCTTTCAGTGATCGAGCAATCTCGTCGTGAATACTTCTCGGATATATTTTCATAGCAATCTCTGTCTCAGTAGTTTCTATAACCGTAAAATTGTCAAGACTTTTTTACTGTGGGAGTGTTCAAAAAGTCTAGTCTTTTTTACGGGTGTTGTGTACAAAAAGTCTGGATAATTTACCGGGGGTGGTAGTAGTTATCCGAACAGAAGCAGGGAAAGGAAGGCGAGCAGATTGGCGGCAAAGTGTCCGATGATCGGTGGTATCAAGCTATCGTGTTTTTCTCTGAAGTAGCCCAGGAGCAGGCCGTATAAGAGGGCACTGAGCAGAACCGGCATCCCGCCGAATAAACCCATATTTCGGAGAACCATCGGCAGATGTGAAAGGGTAAAGAGAAGAGTGGCAAATAGTACCGGATAACTTAAGAAAATGTTGATAACTCTGAACCCTTTTTGTTTGTAAGGTTTGAGATAACTCTGCACCAGCCCCCGGAAGATAAGCTCTTCGGTGAGCGGAGCCAATATCAGTGCCTGGGTGATGATATAGAAGAGGCCGTGTTCCTGCAGGGGATGTTCTCCTTCATCAATGCCGAGGATCCTCAAAGACAACCACAGCAGCAGATGGATAAGGAAAACCCACAAAAGCAGAACCGGATAAGAAACCGATCTTGCCCCCCTGAACCCGTATTGGCTTAGTTTCCTCCGGCTCAGGATAAAGATCGCAGCAAGGCAGATAATGAACTGCAGAATACCGATCAGAGCTGGTATACCGATTAACTCCACAGCAACAATGTTGGAGAGCAGGATAACCAGCAAAGCTATGACTGTAATCAGGAGCGATTTAAGGATTACTTTCATACTCATCTTCCCTTGTTTATATTATAGATTAACATCGAACACATTTTGTACAGTTTTTTTTGAATATCGGCTTTTTCCCTCCACTACTCTTTCTGGTCATAGCTTTCTCGTCTTTTTACTGCAGTGGATTGTCTTAAAGAATCGAGACTTCAAAACAAAACGGAGCATAGAGACGAGATCTCTAACGCCCTATGTCTCCGTTCTGTTAAGGTTATTCATCTTTGTTGATCATAATGAGTATGTTTATCAAACCCTGTTCCACTCTCAGATCAGCTTTTCTTATCGTCTCTATGGAAGAGATAATAGACTGCGGGTATCACGTAGAGAGTCAGAAATGCTGATACTATAAGACCTCCGATACTGACGATACCCATAGGTTGTCTCATCTCTTTACCCGATGCTCCCAGTCCAACAGCCATTGGCAGCATCCCGAAAATGATTGCCATTGTAGCCATCACGATCGGTTTGAGCTTGATCGGGCAGGCTTCCAGGAGCGATTCTCTGACACCTTTGCCGTCCCTGACATATCTGTTCGTCTGATCCAGCAGGAGAATGGCATTATTTACCACTATACCTACGAGCATGATAATTGCCATCATAGCGACCAAACTCAGGGTCTGACCGGTTATCAGGATTGCCAGAAAGACTCCGATAAGCCCCAAAGGCAGGGTAGCAAGGATATAGAGTGGTTGCACGAAGCTCTCCAGTATAGCTACCAGCAACATATAGGTCAGCAGAAGTGCCAGGAAGAAAGTTCCGAGCATATCCGAAACTGTATCATCGAGGATTTCAACCTGAGTACCCCAATCGATACGATACCCTTCCGGCAGTTCCACATCGTTTTGAAGAACTTGACGGATCCTGCTGATAGCCTGTCCGGTGGTAACCCCGGTAGTTACGCTACCCGATATATTGACGGCAGAGAGTTTATCTTTCTGGAGCAACATGGTTGGCCCGGCAGCAAACTCGATATCGGTCAGTTGTGAGAAGGTATAAGTTCCTCTTTGAGTGACAACCGGAATACTGGCAAGCTTTGCCTCGCTGTCTGTTGTCGATCTATCGAGCATTACCTTCAGATCGTACTCTCTGTTCCTGTCACGATATTGAGTAGATACGATACCTTCAACAGAGGCACGCAACGTCGTTGCCAGTTCCTGAACAGAAACACCCGCTTCGGCCATTTTGTCATATCTTGGTCGGAAGGTCAGTTCCGGCCTGCCCGGTCTGTGCGAAGAGACGATATTGGTCAGTCCCGGTATATCGGATATCTTGTTCATTATCTCCTCTGATATTTCGACTATACGATCGTGTTCCGGGCCTAGCACAGAGAATTCCAGATCGCTTCCACCACCTCCTGCTCCACCCATACCTGATTGAACGGTAAGGGTTATAGTAGCATTAGGGATCGTCGCCAGCTCTTCCATATACAATTCAGCTACCTGGTGACTGGAGAGTTCTCTCTCCCTGATATCAACCAGTTTGATATCCATAGCTGCCATATTGGGGCCAGAGTCAAGATAACCCATCGATCCAAGGGTAGTTAGAATACTCTCTACTTCAGGCCGGACAAGGAGAATACTCTCAATTCTCTCTACTACTTCAGCAGTTTCTGAGAGATCATAACCAACCGGCAGTTCAACCTCGAGATCGAGATAACCCTGGTCCATGGCAGGAACGAATTCTACCCCGGCACCCAGGCCGAAAAAGGCAGTTATAAGGAAAGCAATAATTGAGGCTGCGAGCAGGGCGATCACCCTTATACGTTTCTTGATCAATGATGCGAGCGTTCTCCGATAAAACCGTTCAAGTTTTTTGAACGTCTCATCGAATTTTTTCGTTATCCTTCGCTCTTTCTGTTTTTCCGGCAGGATCAGCGAGGCTAGCATCGGAGTCAGGGTAAAGGAGATGAGTAAAGAAAATACTGTAGCAAAGGCCACCACCAGGCCGAATTCTTTGAATACCTGCCCCGCCATCGAGCTCATAGTAGCTATCGGGAGGAACACCATTATGTTAGTCATCGTGGAAGCGACTACCGCTACTGTTGTTTCAGCTGTTCCTGCATCGGCTGCCGTTACTCTATCATGCCCCATATTCTTGTGCCGGAAGATATTCTCCAGTACTATAACCGAGTTGGTTACCAGAATACCGACTGCCGTCGATAATCCCATCAGGGTCATAATATTGATAGTGAAACCGAAAAGCTGCATCATCAGGAAAGTTGAAATAATTGAGGTCGGCATTGCCAGGGCGACGATAAAGGTCGAGCGGAGATCATTCAGGAAGAGAAAGAGGATCAGTCCGGTCAGAAGAATACCGAGTAGGATATTCATTAGAGTATCGTTCACCGAGTCCTGGATAAATTCACTACGGTCGGAGACGATCTCGATATTCATACCGGCTGGCAGCTCAGTTCTGATCGCAGGCAGTTCTTCCCGAACACTTTGTGCTATTTCTACGAGATTTCCTTCAGGGGTAGGAATGATGCTCAGGCTGATAACATTGTCCTGTCGCGTTCCTGTTCTGTTATCAAAGAAGATCGACCTCTCTCTGATCTCCTCACCTGCATCAAGAATGTCAGCTATATCCTTTAGACGTTTCATACCACCTGCAGTCGGGATTTCTATATCACCCAGCCTTTCCAGGTTCTCGATCTGCCCCAGAAATCTGAGGGCTGTCTCCTGTCCTCTCTCCTGAAACTGTCCACCAGGGATATCGATGTTGTTCGCCGCTATAATCTGTGATAAACTAAGTAGAGAAATACTATTCTGAGTCACGGATTGCGGGTTTAACACAACCTGTATCTCCCGATCCTGCCCACCGGTTACATTGATCCTGGCAACTCCATCGATCTGTGAGAACCTGTCCAGAAGATACATATCGGTGTAATCATAGAGTTCGGTAAGGGGGAAATCACCACCAAAAACAAGATCCATAACCGGCATCTCATCGATATCCATCGATAAGACTACAGGCCGATCAGAGGCCTCTGGCAGACTGGCCAGTATCATATCGATATTATCTTTTACTTCACGAAGGGCTATGTCATTATCTTTCCCCAGTTCGAACATTATCGCTACAAACGATACATTATCCATCGCATAACTCTGGATGAAGTTGATCCGGCTTATAGAAGAGACAGCATCTTCGATTCTTCGATTTATCTGAGTCTCTATCTCGTTTGGGCCAGCTCCGGGATAGGTGGTCATGATCGTCACCACAGGTATATCGAATTCCGGCATCAGATTTATGGGAAGATCGATGAAGGCAAGGATACCGAAGACAACGAATACCAGAATAAACATTGTCATCATTGCCGGCCGTTTTATTGATAGTTTCGATAAAAACATGATTACTCCCCTATTGTGTTATTCTCAGTAATGAGTTATCAGAGACGAGGCTGGTACCCTCTTTTATCAACTTGTCACCGGATGATAAACCTTCGACTATCTCATAATGGTATCCGTCATATTCACCCAATAAGACATACTGTTTACGAGCCCGTTCACCTCTCGCTATATACACGTATGAGCCGTGAGCATCATTACCGATATATTGTTGGGGAACAACTATAACCTCAGGATTGTCATACCTGAACAGTTCAATCGAGGTCATGACCCCGCTCAGGAGCAGATCATCCGGATTATTGAATTCCAGATCTACCCCGAAAGCCTGCCGTCGAGAGTCGATCGATCGGGCAACCTGAACTACCCTTCCGGGAAGCTTATGATCCTGCCAGCTCGCAAAAGCCTCCAGTCCCGGCCTGATGTCTAAGATATCATTCTCACTTACCCAGACTGTTGCCTTGTATCTTCCGATCTGAGCTACAGTTATCAGGCTCTCTCCCGGCTGGACGGAATCAGTCTCCCTGAAATTAATGTGAGTTACATACCCGTTGAACGGGGCTCTGACTCTTATCATCTTCTCGGCAGCTCTGTAATTTGCCTCATTGACCCTTTTCGCTGTCTCGAGCTGATCTATCTCCTGTTGGGAAATCCCCCCTGCTTCATAAAGAGCAACCATTCTGTTATAGGTCTGCAGCGAGTTTTCATAAGCTGCTCTGGCCTGACGATATTGAGCTGACGGATTGTCCTCAGGAAAACTGATCAGAAGTTCATCCTTCTCAACATAGTCGCCAACTTGCACGTGCACCTCTTCAACTCTGTCTGAAATCAACGAGCTCAGATTCGTCTCCCTGATTCCCGTCAGGCTGGCATTATAGATCAAAGAGATCGTAAATCGCTCTGGTGAGACCTCTTCCACTACGACAGGAATACCTTCTGACTGATGAATCTGCTCGATAGTCGGTATTTCTTCACCATTATTCCTTCCACACCCGGCAAGTATTATTCCAGATAAGATCAATACCGATATCGGTCTGAAAATTTTCTTCATATCTATCTCCTTCTAATCAATTTTTATTTATCAAGTGAGATACCCATCGCCTTCTTCAGCCTGTTCTGGGCAATGATGATCTCGTAAGAGGACTGCAGATAGGCGAGATGTGCTCCCCTGTAACCTATCTGGGCATCGAGAACTTCGAGATTGATACCGACCTGATTCTCGTAACGGGCATTAGCAATCTCGAGTGCCCGGGAAGCGACATTCAACCTCTTCTGGTTGGCTGCATGATTCGCTACAGCATAATCCAACTGCTGCCAGGCGTTTCTGATATCAAGCTCGATTTTGTTTTCTATATCGTAATACTCTAATTGTGCCTGCTTGTACTCATGGCGGGCTTTTGCTGTCCTGGCCGAGTTACCAAATCCGGTAAACAGAGGCATCTGAAGGCCTATCATCACTTGATAGGAAGTCCCAAAATCGTTGGGACTGAAATCGAATTCATCTCTGCGGGAGAAGGCATTTACCTCTGCTGTCAGAAAAATATTCGGAATGCTTCTGCCACGTTCCGCTTTCCAGGATAGTTCTCTCATCTCCTGACCGGCATTGGCAAGCTTCAACTCTATCCTCTGGTTTAGACCCGATTCCAGGGCTTCTGTTAACGGCACATTAAGTACCTCCGGTTCACTTATCTCCTCGGATAGATTGCCGTCAAACTCCTCGAAGCCTGTGAACTGGCGAAATCGCTCCAGCCATAATTGAAAATTGTTCTCCGCCTGCTGAACTTCCGGTTCAAGTGACATCACCTCCAGTTCTGCCCTGATTTTGTCGAACTCCGAGACCAGCCCCTGATTATACATATTGATAACCCTGGCATAATGGCTCTCTGCCAGATTCAGGGTTTCACGGTTGATTTCTACCACCTCCTGCAGTAACAGTCCCTGATAATAGAGATTGATCGTCTCGAATATCGTATCCTGACGGGATAGTTCAAATCTGTCCCGCTCTAGTTGCCTGTAGATAGCTGCAGCTCTGATCCCGTTAAAGAGTTGGCCACCAAGAAACAGAGGCTGCTGCAGGCTGACCTGGCCTACATACGAGGTCTCATCGCTCGTCTTCTCGGGTAAGAAGGCATTGAATCCGGCCTCTATCGTACCAGCCAGCATCTGATCATCTTCTGTGGCTGCTTCCGATAGATCCCCCGTTACATCGAACGCCGGTGGGATATATGAACCGGGCAACTTCGTCCTTTCAGCCATCAAACCGCCACTGAGATTGATCTGCGGGAAGATCGACGATCGTGCTTCTCTGTATGTCTGATCAGCAATGCCAATCCTCTCCTCGTCGACCTGAAGGTCCAGATTGTGTTCTAAAGCTAAACGAATACTCTCGTCTAACGTTAAAGCTTTAATTCCGAAAGAAAATGTTATCATCAGAATTATTATCATTATTATTCTGTTCTTCAACATCTATGTTCTCCTTTATAATCTCGAAATAGAAAGTCTATCATACTCTCGACCTTCTGATTAATCGTCTCCATGTCGTCATTATCGAATGACCTGAATACACTCAATTTCATGGAGATCCCGAGTATCAACGTCACAATTGTATCTGCCTGTTCATTATATTGAGGACCGTGATTGATCACAAAATCCTTTAATATCTCATGTTCAAATTTTCGCATCTCCCTTTCCTGCTGCTTCAAGAAATAACGTAACGGTGGGGATATCACAGAACCCTGAAAGAACTCCTCATAACGTTTGAAGATCTCCGTCTCCTCCACTCTGGTTATCAGATATTTTTTCAACCCTGCTCTGAGACCACTCATCTTCCCTATCGACTGGCGAAGTGATTCTCTTATCTTCGCAAGGTCGCGGGCTATCATCTGCTGCAGAAGATCCTCTTTCGTGGTAAAATAGTAATAAAGGCTCGATGTCTTGAATCCGCTCTCCCGACCTATATCAGACATTTTTGTTTTACTGATGCCATATCTCCGGAAAACCTCCGAAGCGGCATTCAAGATGATTTCTTTCTTATCCACTACACCTCCCGGTTAGACAATTCGAATTATGGTTATGAATCTTTGAAAAATCGAGTGGTCTGTGTGTCAAGAGAAATCGGGCTGTTTAATGCGATAATTCTGCTAACTTTAAGTAATATCTAAGGTTATAAATGAAAACAAATCTTGAATTGCTTTGAAACTGATAATAGCTTTATAATATGTGGAAGAGATAATTATCCGATCTCTTACTCCTCTGTTATCAGCTTTCCCGGAGGAGAAACTTCACCGTTTGATCGACCATTTTTTCGATTCTGTCCAGGCTGTATCTATCCAGCATTCTGGCGACAGTAAGCTTCATAGAAACACCCAGTACGAGGTTGGTAATAACTGTAGCATCTTTTGCATGCTTTTTGCTGCACTTTAGAATAAAATTCTCCAGTAACCTATTCTCGTATATTCTCAATTCCTTTTCGATCTTTCTGAAAAATTTACGTAAGGGGGGAGACATAACCGAGTCTTGCAGCATCTCTTCATATCGGTTAATGATATCCATCTGTTCTACTCGAGTCATCAGATAGTTTTTCAGTCCTGATTTCATGTTATTGATATCCTGGAGTGATATCTTCAGAGCTTTCTTGATCTTCTCGATATCGTATAAGACCATCTGTTGCAGGAGATCATCTTTATTCTTGAAATAGTAATAGAGGCTGGATGAATTGTAACCGCTCTCTCTCCCAATATCAGACAATTTAGTTTTATTCAGTCCGTATTTTCTGAATACCCTGGAAGCTGCGATCAAAATCTTTTCTTTCCTATCCACCCCTTCTCCATCATCAATATTTAAAAACAATTCCTTGATACTATGAGAGCAAATTTTTATCGATTCTCATCTAATTCTCAGGCTTGATTTATCTTTCCGGCAAAATCTCTGATCTTCTCATCGTAAAAGATAGATTTGCTCTCTTTAACACCACCGACTATCCGGACGATTATCTTCTCCAGCAAGTTAAGCTGTTCGTAATTATATTCAAATCCGAGATTATCCCTGGCAACAGCTATGTTGTATAATTTCCGGGTGAAATTCTCTTTGATCCAGATATCGATATTTTTCTCCTCTTCACTGCCAGCACAAATAAAGAGACCCACCCTCTTCTTCAGTAATTCTTCAAGCTGAGACCTGACGAAATGTCTCATCTCCTTCTGAATCTTACCAGCATAGACAGAACCGGCCAGGATTACGGTATCATAAAATGAGAAATCGGAGACATTTTTGACAGAGGAGATATCTACATCACCCTGCAGATGTTCTTTGAGTTTAAGCGCAGCTTTCTCCACATTCCCATATTTAGTTGAATAGATTATTATAGTTTTCATTGCTACCTCTCTTTCTGATTCTCTAACACACTTGTCATCATGGAAATCGGACTGAACATTATACATCAGGCAGGAGAACACAAAGTGTCTCATCTCCCTCTCCTGCTAGACATCGCCAGTTCTCTACTAAAAAGATCCGCCTTAGAAACAAGACGGATCTTCGATATTATCAAACTCATTCTGAGACAATTGTTGCGAGAATTTGACCTTGCCTTATTGCATTACCTCTTCTACCTCTTCCATTTCTTCATCAAGTGCCTCGAGTAAATCCTGTAACCTCTCATCTGCACGGCCATATAGACCTTCAAGGCTATCACCCATATCTTCCATCTTCCTCTCGAAGCTATTCACCGTGTAGCCATACTGAGCTACTAACTCTTCCAGCCGGTTATCTGCATATTCCTGGAATTCTTCGCTCATCTCCTCGATGCTCTCTCCAGTAGCTTCGGCATAAGCTGCCAATTCTTCGGTATACTGCTCCGTAATCGATTGATACTCCTCATCTGTCATTCTTTTTGCACAACTCATTACAAGCAATAAAAGACACACAACGAATAATACTATGAACAATCTTGTCCTGATCATGGTTCCTCCTTGTTAAATATTGTGATACTTCAATAAACCCCTTATTTCTCATTCCATAATGCAGTGACATGAAACATTTTGTCAAG
>Ga0079223_10000677_pt1 | contig 18306 bp, 17 predicted proteins | sample Stecom2011_FD_75072 | JGI IMG/M metagenome (GOLD analysis project Ga0079223, IMG submission 75072) | Agricultural soil microbial communities from Utah to study Nitrogen management - Steer compost 2011 | ecosystem: Environmental > Terrestrial > Soil > Agricultural land | place: USA: Utah... | reverse complement strand
CTCCCATCAGAAGGGCACGTCATCGAAGGATCACCCCCGCGTGTGCGGGAAAGACTAGCCTCTTCCTTGAGTTCGATATATTCATCGAGGATCACCCCCGCGTGTGCGGGAAAGACGAGTTCGAGTGGAAGCATAGAAAAACCATGCGGGGATCACCCCCGCGTGTGCGGGAAAGACGTCCAGAGCCGGATACCAAAGAAGGCACATGGGGGATCACCCCCGCGTGTGCGGGAAAGACGCCAACAAGGGTAAGTTTGGTGGCATTCCTTTAGGATCACCCCCGCGTGTGCGGGAAAGACACTTAATAGATCCCCTATTCATCGAGGTTTACGATCCAGCTGTTTGCGAAATTCATTCACTTTGGTTGACAGGAGGTAGGTTGCACGAGCATCACCTAGTGCTCTGTGCGTAACTGGTTCGTCTATTTCGTACACTACTAGAACATCCTCTAGTTTGTAAGACTTCAAAAACATCTTCTCCTTCTTTACCAAGGCCAAAAGATCAATCTTCCAGTTTTTGATCGCAGGTTGATTGATATGGCGCAATTTCGCATTAATGAAATCCATGTCAAAAACCAGGTTGTATCCTACCACAGGCAGATCCCCAATGAACTCGATGAACTCTTTAAGTACATCCGAGAGTTCGCGTCCTTCTTGCTCTAAAACCTGATCCGTTATTCCAGTCAATTGCACGATTTCATTCGGTAGTTTCCGTTCGTTTTTTATGAGGCGTTGAAATTCTTCGGAATCGCCTGGTCCAATCCGCAAAGCCGCTATTTCTATTATGTTATCTTCAAAGGGATCTAAACCGTCTGTCTCTATGTCCAACACGACATAAGGAGTGCTTAGGTCGTCACTCTTGGTCGGCGGCCTTTTCCTCTTTTTACCACCATATTTCCTTGCTTGGCGGTACATTGCCTGTTTGCTGAACCCACTCTTAAGCCCATCACCTATATGGCTTTCTTCCCTTGGTATCATCACCAAAGGTATGCCATCCAAGGAGACTCTTACCTGCTTTGTCCGATGCGTTACAAACTCATAGCCGAGTTCATTGTTCGTAGCGTAACTAAGAGTCGCCTGTCCGTTACCTACGCTCTGTGTAACTCTTTCCCATAGTTCTTCGCGCACTCTGGCATTCAGATTACCGATATAGACTCCTGTTGCTATTTCCTGCATCCATTTAGTCAGATCTCCCCTGAGGGACATGGGTGCATTTGTAATGGTTATAACCGTCATAGCCATAGTTCTTCTCCAGCCCTAGTCAAAATAACTGTAGTTGACTCCGTGGCGAACAAGCTCACCTCTGTCGTCCCACAAGTGAAAAATATCAACTTCGCCCACCTCGTCAAAATCATCATCTGAGTCAAACAAGTACTTTAAATCGCGAACGATAGTCTTGATCAAGCGGCCATCCACGAAAGCGTCCCTCATTCTCAGTCGTGTTTTCTGCCCGATCTCGCCTTCTGGTGTCGCTTCAGAGACAACCTCAAATGCTGTTCGTATACTCACTTCTGCTTTGTACAGATCGGCGACGTCGTACACAAAAGCCAATTCATGGCCCGTGTGTATGAAACCCAAACCAGGTGAAAGACCTAGCGCTACAATCACACTGTAGACAAGGCCATATAGGGAAACATTTGCCGCTGATAGGGCTTGGTTAATTGCTGTACCGCTCTCGAAATTGGTTGGATCGTACTCTCTGCCGGTCCACTTCACTCCATACTTCTTGGCGTAGGTACGGTAGACTTGGCGGACGCGGGCGCCTTCGCGCCCGCGGAGCTGCTGCATCGTGAGACCCGATACATCCTCTTTTGGGAATCTCAGCTGGTACATCTTTCTCGCAACCGCCAATCTGCTTCTCCGATTCGAAACCAATTCGGCCTGTCTCTCTACCAGTTTGCTCGATCGATTTAGGGCACGCCCATGGGCGTATAACCGAACATCTCTCTCCCCTACCCAAACGACACTCGTTCCAGTATCGCCGATCAACTCCATAGCTCGGTGGGTAATCTCAGTTCCCGGACCAAGCATCAAGACACTGACCATTGCCGCGGGTATTCTCACTATCCCGCGCCGTTCTGTAACCGTTATTGCACTATCCTGGCGGTTTATCTTCGCATGTTCAACATACAAAAAACTGACTCGATCACTAACTCGCGGCAGTTCGATAAGTTCCGCTTTTTTTGCTCCAGTATGCTTCTTCATTCTGTTCTCCCTGGGATGACGGTCAACAAGCCACAGCCAAACGCCTTTTTCTTGCCTATTCCGTTGGTAAGCGCCTTCTTGAAGAGTTCCAAATTCTCTATAGTCAGAAGCCCACTATATGCCGCCGTGCATATCTTTAACGGTTTTTGGTTTTTTCGCCGCAGGACTTCGAAACTCCGACCAGTGACAATTACCTCGTCATCGTTCACTGAAAAACCATGTTTGGCAGCCCTGTCTTTCAGAAACTGCAACTGCTGTTCGGCTGTTACCAGCGGAATAACACGTCCCCGTTTTCCTGAGTTCTTGCCACTGCTGAGCGACATAACCGGGTTCAATACGAGTCTGAAGAGGAGTTTATCGCCTTCCTGCAGCTGGTTCAGCAACACATTATAGTCCTTTGTTTCGGCGGTTCCTTTCACACCGAATTTCTCCAAGTTTTCCTTGTCCGGCTTCTCCTGACTGAGTATAAGTAAGTAGGAGTTGTTGCCGAGTTGATCTATCCTCCACAACTTCCGCGAGCGGTAGCCATCCTTCACTTCGTTCGGGAAGCTGTCTTCAACCCACTTATGGTAGGCTCCAAGGTGATTTAGATCCTTAACCTTTCGCCTGTTAGAAACATCGATTTTCACGCGTGACAGGTACATGACACCCTCCTAAAATGCGCCAAACGCATCGTGATCGCCTGCATCGCCAACCGGTCTAAGCTCTATATCCTTCCTCCCCACCGCCCGATATCCATGAAGTCGTTCCCTCTGGGAAAAGGAAATGACCCGATCCCTCACCATCTGGCGTGGGGAATCAGCCAAGAGGTGAGCATCTGCGTAGATTGGGAGGACTACTTTATCCCTGTATCTCCGCCTATACCAAGCCGCAGCCTGCCACGGAAGCTCCTCAAGGCTCGTTATAACGTCTTTGTTTTCCGTACCCAAAAAGAAGTCTGCGTTGAGGGGGTTGGATCGTCTACCCAAGAAGGGTTGGAAGTAAGGGTGCTTTAACGCGTTTTCAATTTCCGCCATCCATTCTTCGTCGTCACTGCCCAGGGCAATCACAAAAACAGCGTCTTGCAGATAGTATCTATTTGTAACGTAAACTTGGTCCACTGTTCCGTTCGGCTTGAATCTTTGTGCAACGTGGTAGTCACTGAGAAGCTCGCCCGGCTGGTCCACCCTCACCGCAAAATCAAGAAGATCGAACTTAGCTGTTCGCATGTCGTCTCTTCGATAGCCGAAGCTTGCAGCTAGCATTCCTACAACAGCACTCTTAGATGGGTAGCGATCGGTAGAACGATTCTCAAAGCGTGAGCTTGTCCCCCAGGACTGTAAAGGTCCGGCCAGTCTGAGTAAAATGGTTTTCATGTCTCCTCACCAGCTTAAGACTGTACTAAAGAAGTCAGGTTTTTCTCCACTTCTTCAAGGAGCTGTTGGAAATCGCCTTGATTCCCTGCAAAACCATCCATCCCCAAGCTCACGGCGAAAAGAGGTTCTTCTACCCACTTCTGGACAGTTTCATATTCATTTTTCAGACGACGGATGGACTGTTCGACGTATCCATCAAGGGAGCGGATTGGCTGTTCAAAGGCGCTGACAAAACTTACGGGACGATCGCACCGCAGACAGACAAGCAAAGCTTGAGGTAACGTTTGGTTAGCGAAAGTGTTGGCTTTGCCAGTGGGCATTGATTTGGCAAAAGCTTCGATGAAAAGCTTCAGTGCATTTACTACCGAGTCTGCATGGCCAATCTGCCTCTTGAACTCGTGTACTGCTACGTTAGCATAACGATACAGCGTAGCCGAGTTAAATTCGATTGTACCAAGCATACCTGCTCCGGCGTCATTGGCCGATGAGAAATCGTCAGTAGCAGTGAAGAAATCGAACTCGGTTTGAACTGCATGGGTCGAAATGGCATGAGCCACCTGACACGATGCATCCTCATTTAACCTAGCATCATCGGCTACCATCCGTCCGAACAAAGCTATATCTATTGCCGGGTCACTATTAAGAATCTCCTGTAGTTCTTTCTTGGCGGTTACTCCGTCAAGGGCTGCTTGAGCCAGCTTTTCCGCCTGTTTGGAACTGATGAAGAACAATGCCCTTGTCTTATACTCACTCGTTGTGGTAACCCCCGCAGCCTTAAGAGTTTCCTGGGCCATTTCCATGGCTTTTTCCTGTGCGATTGAAGCATCAATACCGATGATTTTCTCAGCAACATAGCGCACGATTTCCAAGCTGCGAATTCCCACATTCTTCAGTCCACCGTTCTCCAAAAAGTACTGCCGGATCGCCTTCTTCCAGGACTGGGAACTAACCCTTGCCCGTGTTACTCCACCGTACTGTGCAGTTTTGGGGCTCCCTGTGTCGTCCCTGTTGATATTTGACGGGGGAACGGTATGTATGGCATGTACATCTAAGAACAAACGTCCATTATCTCTCATCGTTTTCCTCTCCTTCTTTCTCAGCGTAATGCCTGTAATAGGCTCGTGACCATTTCAAGCGAATGCTGCTTTCATATCCCAGTTGGAACCAGAAAAGGTCCTGTGCCAACTGGGCGTAATCCACCTTGGTCGTAGTCCTTGATTTCAACAGTTTGATCAAGTTACGCAGGTGAGTGGCCAGTTCACTGAAGTCTGTCGCGGTAATCATCGCATTGAATCTACGATCCACCGCTTGGCTGTCATCGCCTACCCGCAGTGTGCGCAGTGAAGCGCCCAGGTTACCCCACCTTTTCCTTTCTTCCTCGTCTAGAGCATGGACTGGTTGGTCTTTTCCTTGTTGGTGTAGAGCATAGAGCTGTAGGGTCAATATGATCGACCGCTCACCTACCGTGAGATCTCCCGATTCCCCCAGATACTCAGCGGGGATGTTGGCAAAGACCATGGGGAAAACACCTGTAGCCAGACGCACATCCTTGTTGACAGACTGGCGTAGACTGGCCAAATAGGCTTTTGTAGAACTCGCCTGAAGGTCGCTTGCGATTAGGTGTAAGATGTTTGCGGTTACCCGATAGATACTTGGTACAGCTGGTTGAGTAGCCATTCAATCCTCCCTTCTAATCCCTTATAAACTCCAACGTCCTATTCAACCAATAGTCAAATTGGTTATAGGCTATAGCGATGTTCTTAAAAGGCTTGTCCTTTTCAATGATACCTTTGTAATCCCGATGACCAGCTGATTCAACCAGATCATCGGCCTGCTTACGGATGATCTTCCTCAGGGTCAAACGCCACTCCCTGACGCGTTCATCCTTATCCTCATTGACTTCCAGGGAACTCAGCCAATGCCGGAACGGTTGGTCTATCTCGTAGTATGCTTGTTGAATAAGTCTGCTCGCGAAGCCGCTGCTCTTCAAGTTTCGAATCGTCTGAACCTCATTGGCAAAACGACGTAACACGTTTTCAATTACTTGTTTGGCCGTCTCAACTTCGCTGTCAATCCTGGCTACCCACCCATCCTTTTGCACATCTGTTAAGACAAGCTGGCTGACATCGAGGCTATCAAAATACTCTTCTACGGGCAGCCAGGAGGTGGCATTACCGTCAGATTCCATCCCATAGCTTACAATTACCGCGTGGCTTTCGTCCGTAATACTGGCAATTTTGTAAAACCAATCCACAATCCCCGGCCGTTTGTCCATAGGATCCTTGGTGAGAAAAGTGGTACCAAATGAACGCCAAAAGGAAGCATTCAGTGTGTGTTTCTGCGGGGTGCGATAATCCTTATTTGGGCCTTGAGTTCTATACCTCCACAGTGTCATAGGCTCCAAGAACTGATCCCGGTGATCCACTTCTGGTAGTTTTACGGTACTTATAGCAAAGTCTTTGTCTAATTCTGCTTCGGGGTCAATATAGATGGCTCGACTCCAGTTGGTATAGAGCTCAGCAAGATTGTCAATTGGATAGCCAAATATCAGGCTGTCTATTATTTCATCACCCGTCCGCTCCCAACATGGTCTCTGAATAGTGGTTCGATATTCCTCTTCTGGATGCACTAGAACCAAATTTAAGAGCAGAGTTTCAAATAGGTTTCTTCCACTTAGTGCTACCCCACCGAGGTCATAGATCCAGCCTTTAGAATTTGTACCTTCAAAATCTTTGTAGACGGCCTTGTCACCCGTGCCAACTACCCCTTGGTACAAAACCAACCAGCGGGCCAGTTCCGCTTCACTAATACGGTCCTTATTTGCATCCGCATCGTATCTCGGTGCGAACAGTGCGATCTTGTTTCCGCTTTCAGAAATGGTGCGGTTTAATGTTTTTGGACGAATCTGGGTGGGATTGCTCCCACGACCCGCCTTGATTGGGCGTTTGAGTAGTTCTTCCTGCGTCACTTGATAGAACGGATTGATGCCATCAAAAAGATAGAATCGGTCTTTCCAACGCTCCAAATACTCGACCACAACTCCCGGAAACGACTTGCGTCTCCAAAGCTCTTCCCACGTAATCTTCAGGTTCTCCTCATGTTCTTCCCAGTCATCTTCATCCAATTCGTTCATCTGCCTATACTTCTCGTCTAAATCTAGGTACGGATAGGGTTCTCCGTGGGCGTCAAACCTTGAGAACACAGTGTGCAGCACGGCCAACAGTAAGCGCAGCATGGCAAAATTCTGCATCTGCATCTCACCGGACAACTGCTTGTACTTGTGAGCGTTCTGGAACACTTGAACTAGGGACACTTCTTCAGACGATCCTCGATCATCTGTCATAACCAAAATCCAGGGTTCCTCCAACAGGTTAAAGCGGCTCAATTACTCCCCTCCTTTTCTTTTGTAAGTTTTTGATAAATAAGACCCTCCCTTCGGCAGTACCTTAGGCGAAAGCCGTTCAGTACAAACTCGTTGTTTTCGTCGAAAATAATGCCGAGCATGCCCCTCAACCAGGTTGACTGCTGCCAGGATGCCAGATGCCTACGGTTAAACTCCTCCAGCTCTTCAATTGTCCTGTCAATACGGTAATAAATACTGAGACTCAGCGGCAGCCGTAGTGTATGACGGGAGATCCTCTTCTGCACTGCCGGGCTATCAATCTCTACGGATAGGTCTTGTGATTCGCCAAACAGCGTATATCCATCGCCAATCTTTTTCAGTGCGATCACTTCAACTGTTTCTTGTGTATCTCTCACTTGGGCAACAGCCCACTCATCCGAATCGTACGGGGTGTTGTAGTCGAGCAAGCCGATTAAGCTGCGGTTAGCAGCGACACTGGGTTTACCCAACATAAATCCTTTGGCCCTCTGTTGCTTTCCCTTCACTCTTCCTTTATGCTGCTTCTTGGCGGAACAATACCGATCCAGTAACTCCTGTGCTATGAAGACATCCTCCTCTCCGTAAACCGCCTGTACTAAGGGAGAGATATCATTCGGTAGACAAATGGTATCTGGTAACAGGAGTTGTGTTCGCATAAGCAGATAATCGCCGTATATTTCACTTGATCCTTCTTCAAATTCGAAAGTGTCACTTGTGCCAAGTACAAACACAGTTGGTTTCTCCAGTCCTTTTTCCCGCTTCACATCCGGGTGTCTGTGCAGCCTGCCGATTCTCTGGATCAAAAGATCCATGGGAGCCAAATCGGTAACAAGCATGTCAAAGTCTATATCCAGTGATTGTTCCATCACTTGTGTCCCAACAATAATCTTTTTGGGTGGCCTCTCCGCGCCTTTGCCAATCATTTCGAGTAGCGCCTTCTCTTTCTCAACACGATCGGTGGCGATGAAATTGGAGTGCAGCAGATCGACCAAATCCTCACCAAAATGGGCACTACACAGTCTGGCGATTTCCTGAGCCCTTCTTACCGTATTGACAATTACTCCAGCTACACCCCCATCCTGCAACTGCCTATCAAGGGTCGTGAGGAGCTCTTCTTCAGCTAAGCGAATGACAGTCACCTGGGACCGCGTTTGCACCTCAAAATCACTGATCTGCCTAACAGACATGCTGTCCGTATATGTAACCAAAGGATAGGCGCGCGTTGTCTCCCAGCCCACCGGCTTTTTCACTTCCCCCCACTTAATCCCGCTGCCGCGCGTGTAATGTTTGATCAGCTCCTCCCGAGCCTGAGCAGGAAGCGTTGCAGACAAAATGATAACCGGGACATTGTAAGCGCCCATCCAGCGCAATGCTTTGTGTAAATACTCGCTCATGTAAGCGTCATAGGCATGTACCTCGTCAATGACTACTACCTTCTGGCTGAAGCCCAGGTGCCGCAATGCGAGGTGCTTCTGCTTCAACGCAGTCATTAGAAACTGGTCGACCGTTCCCACTACAAAGTGGTCCAGTACGGCCGTTTTTCTGCCGGCAAACCATTCATTCACAAACACACTCCCGTCCGTTTCATCGTAGATGTTGGAACGGGGCAGAGAAGTGTATCCTTCATTCAAAGCCGCCTTACCATGCACCAACTGCAGAGACTTTTTCTCGCCGTCTAAGCTCCCCAACCATTCACGAATTCGGTAAAACATCCCATCTGATGTTGCTTGGGTGGGTAAACCGAAGAACATCCCACTTGTCCTCTTCTTAGCCGAGAGCTGTTCAACGGCAACCAAGGCCGCCTCCGTCTTACCAACGCCCATGGGTGCTTCTAGAATAAAGATGCCCGGGCGCTTAGTCTGCTGTACCAATTCAACAAACTTCCTCTGCAGCTCGTTTGGCTTGAAACCAAACCGTTCTTCATAGCAAGAATCAATATCCCAATGCTCCTCTTCAAGCCGCGGAGTGGGTCGATACCATTTCAGCCAGGCCGCTTCTATTCTCCTATCTCTGTCATCAACACCCGTTTTATCGAGGGAAATAAGGGGGAAATAGCGTTCGTTACTGGCTATCCAGTCGGCCATGATCAATAACCCGCTCAATAGAACCTGCCCAGGTTGGCTTAACGTTGGCAAATCGTTGATAGACGAAAAACCATTACTGGTAAGAGCCCATTGAAAAATGGCCTGCTGAACCTCTCCCCATTTACGATGGACTTCACTTTTTTTGTCGTGTTCTTGGAAATAGTTGTTGGTATAGGATGTTAACTGTGTGGAAATCACTGACTGTTGATCGGGGGTTGTTCCGTGGTGGGCTCCGACTATCGAAGAAATGTTGTCTGGTACTCCATAGCTGGTTAATAGGGTTTGACCAGCTAGGGCATGGGGTGTTGCAGAAGGATTCATTAGGCGGTTGTAATACTCTGTTATTCCCACAAACCCTTCCTTCTCCAGTTTTTCCAAGAGCTCTCCTTCCAGATCCGGAGATCGATAGTAGCTAGGCTTGCTTTGAAATACCGGTGTGGCTTTGCCAATGTCATGAACGGAACCCAAAAACCCTACTAGGTTTTTTGCCGTATCTTCACTTGGATCACTCAGAGAGTTGATTATTACTCCTCTTTGATGGTCGCTCAGCCAATGCTCCCACAGGAGCTGCATAACTTGGGCAGTATCGATTAGGTGCTGTTTCAGAGGCAGCCAACGGAAGACTCCATCCCGGTCGTTCTTTTTGGCCCATAATACATCTTTATATGAGGGTAAGTGATAATCGCAGGTCATATCTTCTCCTTCAAACAAGTACTGATAAACCCAGAAATAAAAGGATGCACTTGTGGAATTATTGCACTCTATACCACGTTAATCACTTGTTTTCTAACTTTTTAGCAATTTATACTTCTTGCTTGCTTGTGATATCCCTTCTTCCCGGCTTGGAATAATCCTCATTCTACATTCGTACTTGCATCGTCCTTACCCAAGTAACGCGACCTCTCACTATGGAAAGGCTCCCACTAATACGTGGAGGCTTACAACATAAGAATATGTAGGCCTCTAAAGCAAATGACACGTCCCTCAATGTCGATCGAAGAGCCTAGACACAAAAACCCCAATCCCATACAGGGATTGGGGTGGATGTTTTTTAGGCTTGGAACCTACTGCAGTGGTGTTCTGGGATCCATAGGCCGATCCCCTGCGATGTTGCCGTCTTGCCCAATCAAGTGGACCATACCGCGTACTAGGGTGTCGTCTTCCAGCACACTGTAGAGGTGGTAACCTAAGTCTTCCCGGTCTACAAGGATGTCCTCCAAGACCTGAACGGTGCCGTAATCCCCCAGTTCGTGGGCGCGCCTGATTGTCTTGCGCATCATCTGCTGGATCTTAAGTTCGTGTTCCAAGTCATTGCGCAGGAAGTCCCGGATGGAGTACCTGCCTTCCGGTTCACACTTGATGTAAGATAGTTCGTGTTGGGCAACGGGATGGGCTGTGGGTACCACACCTAGCCTGGCCACCCGTTCTCCCACTTCGTCGATATGTTTCATTGTCTGTTCAATGTGTTCCTCCAGTAAGAGATGGAGGCTGAGGAATCCCTCCGCCCCTTCACTGAGCCAGTGGTGCTTGTTGTATTGGTGGAGAGCCACCGTTAGGGCACACTGATGCTCATCGAGCTGCAGGGCCATTTCCTGCCGCGTTTCAAAGGGTAGACTGATGCCGCTGCCCACCTTTTTAGCGGTCCGGGGCTGTTGCCGGACAATCATCTTGTGTTCGGTGGCATGGCCGGGCATCTTCGGATCAAAACCGAATTTGTCCAGTTTGAACTGACCCTTAAACGCCTTCATATCTTGGGCGATTATTTCCATATCCTGCATAGTAGGTGTAGGTGGTTGTAGGTTGCTTCGCAACATATCGACTCCTTCCAGTGATTTTTCTGGTTTTAGTGTCCCTACTGGTTTGGATTATATGCAGGATGTGGGCTCAGGCTCCAGCCGGTAGCTGTGAGCCAGCTTTTGGCATGCAGGAAAATCCAGCTAGATGCCAATTATGAAACCGTTAGTTCGCGATGATGCCTTGAGGACGATAATAGAAAACTCTCTCACCGCCAGTTAAGGGCAGATTAAGACAGTGTAAGGGTTCTGCCGGTCCCACGGGCTGATCTATTAAAGAGGAGGTTTTTCATGTTTAACCGCAGCAAGACTATCAATGATCGGGTCATAATAAATATGCTGGCGAACGCCATCGCGGCCTGCAACGCCCTAAGCGCTGCGGCAACATTTGCAGCCAACGGAGATCTAAAACGACTATACAAAGACTTTCACCAGGATATGCTCACCGCAGTAGACACGCTGGTCACCTATGCCACAGATCAGGGCTGGATAAAACCCTTCGCCTCCCCCGACGAGCAGCTTCAGCTTGCCTTGGAGCATGCTGATGAAGTGGTAGGCGTTCCGGTGTAAAGGAAAATGGGCCTCCGCACGGCTGCGGAAGCCCTTTTCCAAAATGCTGGTATATGGGTTTGGGGAGCTATTTGCCTTTTTCTCTCTTGAAGCACAGGAACCAATCGAGGCAGTACATGTCTTCATCGGAGCTTTCCATTCTCTCCTTAGCAACGCCACAGGAACCTGCGGTCGGTACGATAACGTCGTCTCCAGGACGCCAGTCTGCAGGCGTAGCCACGCTATCAGCGTCTGCCTTCTGCAAAGCCTGGATAATCCGCTTAATCTCATCGAAGTTTCTTCCGGTAGAGAGCGGGTAGTACAAAATGGTGCGAATAATACCCTCTGGGTCAATCACAAATACGGCCCGGACTGCTTGGGTGTTGGACTGACCCGGTTGAATCATACCGTATTGTTTGGCAATGTCCATACGGATGTCTTCAATGAGTGGGAATTTAACTTCCACGTTCTTCATGCCCTTCCACTCAAGCTCCTGGATCTTCCTGAGCCAGGCGATGTGGGAATAGAGGGAGTCCACGGAAAGACCAATTAACTCGGTGTTCAGTTCTTTGAACTCATCGGCCATGGTGGCAAAGGTCATGAACTCTGTGGTACAGACAGGCGTAAAATCTGCCGGATGGGAAAAAAGAATTACCCATTTCCCCTGATAGTCGTCTGGGAAGTTAATTTCTCCCTGAGTGGTTACCGCCTTAAAGGCCGGTGCCGGTTCACCGATTAGAGGTAGCCTGTTGACAACTGCTTGTTCCATGCTTATCTCGTCCTTTCTGTTACTTGTATTGATTATCGTTACTAGTAATATACAAAGGAAATCCTTTTTTGTCAAGTATTGTTAAGAAATAGTTTTTCCCTATTCTACAGGCGCCAATTAGCAGGGCAGATAAAAAGACCACTACTACTGTCCCCCAACGCCTTAGCTCGAACAAAGACCTACACGTCATGTCAGAAGAAAAATTTTCCCTTCCTCGAAAAAAGGCAGGAATTTCCATAATCGGTGTGAAACAAGCAAACGCGCTGTTTACTGACTTAATTAAGGAGGGGTCCCGATGGGGATTCGCAGAGTTGTCTGGACGCTCATTTTGTTGTTGGTCTTCTCTAGCACTGTCTTAGCAGCGGAACTGCCAACTCGCCTCAAGGACATACCGATTTACCCCGGTGCTGTTCGCGATCCGGAACTAGAGACGGAATATCTGGATTATACGTGGGTTTCAGAGGATGTTGTTTTTCGGGAAGTACGTGCTTACAGAATAGATGGATTCATCGATGATGTGGCCCGTTTCTATCTGGACCGCTTCCAACCAGAGCTGGGCTGGCCTGAAGAAGATCCCTATTTCTTGGACGAAGAAGAGTCTCTCGGCCCGTGGTATGAACCGGATTTATACTCACCGAGCATCTTTGAGGATCAATATGACCATGATACTTTGATTTACGATGGTAAATGGGTCCGTAAGGCTTTTGCAGAACGGCCCATGTGGGAGGAGAACAAGTGGCTTGCTCAGGTATGGATTGAGTGGGCGATGGTTAATGAGGATTATGAGCTGATCGACGTTTCCATAATGATAACAGACGAAGGCTATGATGGGAATCAGCGTATAGACTTCAAATCCACGCGCCTTGTTATAGAAATGACGGTGACGGATCGGGGTATGATGTGGGATGGAGATTGGGATGAAGAATGGGACGATGATTGGTTCGGCAATTGGGACTGGATGTCAGATTGGAACTACGAGTGGGATGACGACGAGGAGGACGATTGGTGATTGAGTAAGGGGAGGCGTGTCGGCAAAGGGGGAACAGCTTCCGGCAAAGACAACTTCCGACCCCTCCCCCGATCAAGTATCTACTAGTGGTTCGAAGTGGTAGGGATTACAAAAAAAGACCGCAGCTCTCACCACGATCCCGATGAACTCGCCCATAGTCCGTCCCTTTTCCATTTTCATCCCTGGGTAATCCCTTTCATCGACCAATTGATGAAGCCCCACAGCAAGAAACTGTGGGGCCCGTATTACGTTAGAGTCTGGCCGTATACCTTCACACTGGCAATATCCGATCAAGCACTTACGGCCTGAAAACCAATTCTTCTCTGGGCCTGCAAGAGACGGTTGATATCGTCATAGCTGGTTAAGGTCTTAATATCTTCCGGAAGCAGTAAAGTGAGGGAAGTCGTTTCTGGCTCCTTCCAAGCCCGTTCAGCCAAGGAGAGTTTGGCCCTTTCAAACAAAGAACGGACCAGGCGCCCATTAGCGAAGTTTTCCTGTTTGTGCTCAGAGAGTTGGTTCAGCAGGATTTCCAACTCCTTTTCCGCTTCCGGCGCTAAATCATAACCCCCATCGCGGCAGAGCTTTAGGAAAATCTCCATAAGCTCTTCGGCTGAATAATCGGGGAATGAAATATGGAATTGCACACGGGATCTGAACCCCAGATTCATCTGGAAGAACTGCTCCATCTCACTGCCATATCCCCCAATGATAACCGTGAGATTATGGCGACTATCTTCCATTTTCTTAATCAAGGTGGCTACCGCTTCTCTGCCATAATCCGTGTTGTGACCGGCATTTAGGCTGTAACACTCGTCAATAAACAGCACTCCGCCTAGAGCCCTTTCCACTATTTCCGCTGTCTTTTGGGCGGTATGGCCAACATACTGCCCCACTAAATCTTCCCTGGAAGCTTCAACGAAGTGACCTTTTTCTAAGAATCCTAGCTCTTTGAGGGCTTGTCCCACTAAACGGGCTACTGTAGTCTTACCCGTACCGGGTGAACCGGAAAAGGACATGTGGGTAGTAATGGGCTCGACCGGAAGTCCCTGTTCTCTCCGTCTCTTCTGCAGGCTGACCAGGGCCATGAGCTGTTTTAATCTGGTCTTTACCTCCTGGAGGCCGATTAGGCTGTCCAACTGGGTGAAGGGATCCTGCGTTGGCGGAACCGCACGCTTTGTCTCTGCCTTTTGCTTTGGCTTACTACGGACGCCAAAGTGCTGCGGCTGTAGAGCTGCATACTGCCGTCCCTTTGGCGCATCCTCGCTGGGGTCCATGTAGTAGTTCATCATAGCTCTATCGATCAACTTCTTTACCGCGAGCATGTTGCTCAAAGGCGCTGGCGCCGACATCGACATCGACAAGTACGGCATCAGAGCGACCAGGAAAACGGATGGTAAGAAGACGTTTGAGATTGATGCGGAGACGGGGGATGTACACTTTGAGGGTGACGGAGTTTTCCGGGGGCGGGTTGAGGCAAGTGAGGGGTATTTTCACGGGCGCGTTGAAGCGGAAGAAGGCTATTTTAGGGGAGATATTACTGGAGCAACTGGCACATTTAGTGGTGAACTTGCAGCGAAATCCATTAAAGCTGAGTGGTTTGAAGAAATCCGAAACGTGCTACCGTACACAGGACAGGATTCTCTAGATTCGGGCAAACCGATTGTTATTCCATTTTATATTCCTTCGGAAACGACAAAAATAGTAGCAGCCTTTTTATCCGCTGAAGCGCGGAGGAATCGCGCTTATTCTAAGTCAGCACCTTATGATCCAAGCGCTTTTTGGGATAAACAAACTTCGGGTACCTCTTTTGATTCACCTCCCGTTACAGTAACGCTCAACACAACCAATGCGGATACAGGTCAAACGTCATTAGATCACTATCACCAGTATTCGGACACGCACATTACCACATCGGCGAGTGGGGGACATAGTCATGCGATAAATACTTCGGCGTGGCCAAAACTCAACACCGATTACTCGGCCCCCGATAACCATAGGCATACACTTGATTCTTTTGTTATACCAAATAACTCTGGAACGCATACACATAGCACAACCAACACAAACAAAAATACGGGCGGTTCGCAAACCGGTGTTTTAACGCCAAACAATCTTTCACATAATCACTCATACGAACGCGTAACCGGGGCGACATTAAGTAACTTCACGAATCATCACCACGACTACGACCCGGCACATGATCACAAATTGGAATTCGGTATCCACGAAGACACAACGCCAGCAAACGTACGAATGAGGGTTAATGATGGATCGGGGTGGTCTGGTTATATCACCCTTGCATCTGCGGCGAGTGGGAATGCAGCTTATGACCTGATTTCAGGTGCGAGCGTGCCCAAGCATAACAACAATGCAAGCGAAATGGATTTGACACCCTATTTGTCCGGGACTGGGTGGAAATACATTGAATTTTCGTCAAGTCGGCTGGGCCTGATAGCTTGGAACCTCATCTTAAAACTTGACATTACGGCGTAGTGGCAGGAATTTCCTGGCGAAGATGGTATTGTACCCTTAGGGGGTGTGTTTATGAGGTCAAAGCTAACGTTTATGGTGATGGTGGCGGCGTTGGCCACGCTCATAAGCGTGCCGGCATGTGCAGGTCACTTTGACTTTGGGCTATTTGGTAGTCGTCACTCGGTTGATGTGAATGTAGATGTAGATGTAGATGTAGATTACTTTCCCTCCGCCGTGTTGATTAAAGCCCAGGGAAACCGCGCTATTGTACCCTTGCAAGGTAGAGGAGATATGACCGCTATTGGTGATTTTGAGGTAGAGGAAACGAAGCGATCGTATTCAGAGGTTGCTCTTGGGTATAAACTTGGATTTGTTACGCTGTTTGCAGGTTACTCTACCCGAGCTGTTTTTTCTGAGGAGCGAAAAGTGGTTAAAAATGAGCTAACCGGAAAAAATGAGATCATAGCAAGGCACGACAAGGAATCAATGAGCGGTCTGGTTATTGGCTTGAATCTTGAACATAAAGTAGACCGATTAGGGGTAGCGGCAACGGTGGCCAAAGTCGCTGGTGGCGTCTATGGTGAAGCAAAAGTAAAGTATTACATCAATGAGCACCTTGCTTTGCTTGGTGGAGGTGTTTACCATCCTGGCGTGAATGCAACAGGTCTTGTTGTCGGTTTAGGAATATCCTACTAACCACAACCAAATAATATTCAGCACCTCTCAACAGGGGTGCTTTTTGAATACCCAAAACCAAGGAGTGATCGCCATATCCAAAGACAAGCAAAAACACCTACTGGCCGGACTGGCCCTGTCGATACTGGCGGGGCTTTTTGTATACCCACGTATCGGTTTGGCCGCAGCAGCAGTGATCGGAGCACTCAAGGAGATAGTATGGGACTGGCTCCGAGTATGAGCGCCAAAAACTCCAAGAGGAACTGAAAGCTAAGGAACAGGCTCTTTTGGAGAGGGAACTTAACCTCTTGGCCGTGGATCTTCTCACCGAAGCCGATATGCGGCTTGAGTTTAAGCGAAGTCGATCCGCGCTTCAGCAGGCATCCGCCAGCTATCTGTGAACCGAAAAGAACCGTCTTCGGCTTGGAAAGCAACCAATTCTGTCCACTTCTTCGGCGCAGCAGGAACGCAGTGGGAGAAGTAGGTGTAGCCTTGTTTTCCGCTCGGTGAGCGTTAGCAAAGCCCAGAGATTCAAACACCTTTGATCAACATCGTTTACTCCCTACATTTTTTGGAGGTGATGGACATGAAATATATGACCCCCAATCACTTACGCCCCACACTGGGTCAGCAACGGTTTATCGTCCGATGCATAAACGTTTTGGGCTACAACCCATTTAGAAAACCTATTCACCACTACACAAGAGACGAGTTAAGGGAGATAACGAACACCGAACACCCACAGGTTTTACTCCGAGCGTTTTGAAACTGATATTTTACCCGTGATTGGCCATCGAAGATTGAGGGAAGTGACGTTGCGGGAACTACAGCGATTACTGGCCAAACACCCCACAAAAGACAGACACAACAAGCGAGCCTTGTCGGCCTTCTATGGCTGGTGTGTGAAGCATACAAAGGTGAAGGAGAACATCTGTAGGCACCTGGAGACCACATCTAGGCCGAACAAACAGACCGAAGATGACGTCTGGAGTGTAGAGCAAGTGAAGAAGGTTTATGCCGAGCTTACCTTTAAGAATCTTTACGACATCTTCATTGTCCTTGGCGTGGAATGCGGAATGAGACCGCAGGAGATCCTGGCTCTGACGTGGGACGATGTGCATGATGATTACCTGGCCATTGAAGAAGCCATCAAAGAACGTAGCCCAGATGACTTCAAACTTGGTCTGACCAAGGACGGAAAAGAGAGATACCTGGCCATTACTCCTTTTGTGGCCGAGACGTTACGGATCCACAAGCAAAACCAGCGCGAGAGAATTATCAAAACCAAGGGTTACAATCGCGAAAACAACTTTGTGGTAGCCGATAGGAAGGGGCATGTCCCAAACCTCACCTATGTTCGCAAATACATTGCCACTATTGCAGAGCGGGCGGGTGTGCCTGTAATACCGGCAAAAAACCTTCGCTCCACTCACATATCGTTGATGGCCGACCTTGGGATACCCTTGCCTACCATTCAAAAGCAGGCTGGCCATAGCCAAGGATCACCCGTAACCCAGCAGCACTACATCCGGACGTACACCGAAAGTGTACGTCACGCCGCCATGGTTTTCCATGAGCGGCTGCACAAAACCGAGGATGAACACAAAGCCGATTTGCCCAATTTTGCCCAATAGAGTGCCTGATTTTGATTTTGCCCAAAAAGAAATGAGACCTCTAAGTGAGGTCTCATCGTATTTAGAAATGGCGCGCCCGGCAGGATTCGAACCTACGGCCTTCTGATTCGTAGTCAGACACTCTATCCAGCTGAGCTACGGGCGCAATTCTGGCGGAAGGGGAGGGATTTGAACCCTCGGAGGGCGTTAACCCTCAACCGCTTAGCAGGCGGCTCTTTTCGGCCACTCAAGCACCCTTCCCAAAAACCTGTTGACGCATGCTAGTTTATCACACTAACAGCCCAATTGTCAATAGATATGGGCTTATATTCTTTACCAAAGCTTTCTTTTGGCGCTTATTTCGGCAGTGTGAGGCGCATCTTAGTTCCCTTGCCCACCCG
>Ga0079223_10000676_pt1 | contig 18314 bp, 16 predicted proteins | sample Stecom2011_FD_75072 | JGI IMG/M metagenome (GOLD analysis project Ga0079223, IMG submission 75072) | Agricultural soil microbial communities from Utah to study Nitrogen management - Steer compost 2011 | ecosystem: Environmental > Terrestrial > Soil > Agricultural land | place: USA: Utah... | reverse complement strand
TAATTTCCGCTCCGGGAGTCAAAGCCGCGATCCGGTAGGGGCCCCAGGCCAAGCCCGGATTGGTGGGGTCGGCGTCGAAGGCGGTGCGGTTGCGGTATGTTTCGGGAGCGGCTTCGAAGATTGGCCTCTCAATATGGGCCGGCAGCAGTCGGAGGTCGGCGAAGACGTTGTGCTGAAAGGTGATGCGGTCGGTGAGCAGGGTAAAGCGCTTGTCGTCGTGAACGCGCAGTTCCACGATGCGCCGATACATCTCGGCGTTCGATATCCCTGATTGCGGGTGATTGCCAACCTCCAGGGTGAAGGCCACGTCTTCGGTCGTAACCGGCGTACCGTCGCCCCAAGTTGCGTCAGGATGTATCTCCAGCGTGATTGCCAGTCCCTCGCCACCGTCCGGTAGCGCTTCGCGTTCTACCAATCCGTTCTCCAGGGTCGGCAACTCCGCACAAAGAAAGCAACGTGGCTGCCAATCGTGGCCAAAATGGCTGACCGGACGGTTGGTCATGGCCAGCACGTAATACTTAGCGAGCATCGCATCTATGTTGGGATGCAGGGTGCCGGGATACTGCGTGACCCCGATCCGCAGCTCTCCATCCCCTCCGGCTTCCTGTGTCTGAGCTGAAGCCGCCCCACAAAAGGCAAGCAGGGTCGTAACCAGAACCAAAGCGCGCATGCCCCCCATCAGGCACTCCTCGTCCGGATCATCCATGTTGATGGAGTGTAGCATGAAGTCGAAGGGGCGGATGCTGTTCTCTCGACCGGACCCAGATCTGTTAGAACAGGGCTGAGGGTGGGAGAGAGACGATGCGCGATATCAATCTGAGGGCGACCGAGTACTTTGAAGCCGTGGCGCGCCTGGGCAGCGTGACCAAGGCGGCAGCAGAGCTGGGGGTCTCGCCGTCTGCAGTCAGCCAGCAGATTCGCGTCCTCGAAGAGCAGTTTGGGGTGCGGCTTTTTCGCCGCGAAAAGCGCCGATTGGTGCTGACACTGGACGGTGATCGTCTTTTTCAAACGACGACCCAGGCTTTCCGCGCTATTCGGAACGCGCGCAGTGCCATTACGCGGCAGCGCAATGTGCGCAATCTGATCATCCGGGTCAGCCCCAGTTTCGGCGTGCGGTGGCTGGGGCCACGGATTGCAGAGTTTGCGGCGGATAATCGGGACTGGAACATCCGCATCGATGCGACACCGGACTTTACCGCCTTCGAGACGGAAGCGGTCGATTTTGATCTGCGGTACGGCCTAGGAGGCTGGGCCGGTTTATCCGTAAACAAGGTCATCAACGACCTCGTCCTACCGTTCTGCAGCCCCGAGTACCTTGCCCAGATTCAAGCCATCTCCGACGATCCGGTCGAGCAACTGCGGGCCGCCCGTCTTATAGATAGCGTAAAGATGCTGTACCGCTGGGACATCTGGCTGGCGGCAAACCGCATCGAAGTCGAAAACCTCAACTATCCTTTCCGTTTCGACCGCTCCTCCATGTCTATCGAGATGGCCAAGCAAGGAGGAGGCCTAGCGCTCGATAGCCTCACGCTCTTCCTGCCTGAGCTTCAGCGGGGGGAGTTGGTGCCCTTTTCCACCCAGTTCGACGTGATCGACTTTCCTGCCTATTGGTTTGTCTGCCCGCCTCGGCATTTTCATCGTCGCATTGTGGGGCGTTTCGCTGACTGGTTAACCCAGGCCGCAGCGGCGCACGAGGCGGAGGCGCGGCGGGTATTGAGCGAGCTGGGATGCCGATTCCGTCCGGAGATGGGGCCGGAGCTCATAGAGTCTGCGACGATAAAGCCAGGTAGCGCTTGAGTGGCGGCGACGAGGGCCGCCACTTGCTGATCGTCAATAGATGGTAAGAGCCGGAACGTAGGAAATCAGTCCTAGGAGTGCCAGTGCAACCAGATAGAAGGGGAGCAGGGCTTTGACAGTCTGCCCTATGGTCGCCCCCGATATGGCGGCGGAAATGAACAGGGTCGTTCCTACCGGCGGCGTGTAGAGGCCAATCGAGAGGTTGACCACCATCATCAAGCCGAGCTGCACCGGATCGAGGCCGATCGCCTGACCGATCGTCACGAAGAGCGGCCCGAGGAGCAGCACGGCGGCCGGCAGATCGAGGAAGGCGCCGATGATCAGCATCGCGACGTTGAGGGCCAGGATGACCATCCAGGGCTCGGAGAAGCTGGCCTGTACCCACAGCGCCAGTTCCTGTGGCACCCGCTCGGCCGTCAGCAGCCACTGTACCGTGGAAGAGGCCATGATGATGATCATGACCGCGCCGGTCATCAAAGCAGTGTCGACTGAGGCGGACCAGATGCCGCGCCAGGTCAGATCGCGGTAGATGAGGCCGCTGACCAAGAGGGCGTAGGCAACGGCGAGAACGCTGACTTCGGTCGGGGTGGCCAAACCGAAGCGCAAGGTGCCGATGATGAAGATCGGCATCAGGAGTGCCGGGATCGCGGACAGAATTTGCGGCCTGAAAGCGCGAAAGCCGCCTTCCAGTGGGGAACGGGGAAGGTTTCGAATGCGGGCCACGATGGCGACGCATAACAGCATACCCACGCCCAGTAGAACGCCGGGAAGGATGCCCGCGATGAAGAGATTGACGATCGAGACGTTCGAAATGAGGCCGTAGAGAATCAGGGGGATGGACGGCGGGATGAGAACCGAAATCGTCGAGGAGGAGGCATTGATTGCCGATGCGAAGGACCGCGGGTAACCCTGCTTGATCTGGACCGGGATGAGCGCGTTGCCAAGCGCCGAGGCATCCGCAACCGCTGATCCGGAAACGCCGCCGAACATCACGGAGCCCATGATCGAAACGTGGCCCAACCCGCCCTTCAGGTGGCCCACGATCAAGCGCGCCGTGTTCACGAGGAAGACGCCGAACTTACCCGACATCATCAGGTTGCCGGCCAGGATGAAGAAGGGAATGGCCAGCATCGGAAAACTTTGTGTCGGCGTATAGAGCCGTTGTGCAATGACCGCCATCGGCTTGCCGTCCAGCCAGAGCGCTGCGGCGACGCCTCCCAGCATCGCATGGGCTACCGGGACCGCGATCACCAGCAGCAGGAAGAAGACCAGGACGAAGGGCGCGGTCATAATGGCCTCTTAACTCAAGCTTTCTTCGGGGGTGTGCTCTACAGGGTGCTTTCCGGCAAGTAGCTGTCCCATCTCAAGCAGGGCGATCAGCGCCATGGCGCCAAAGGCATAGGCGAGGCTGGAATAGCCCCACACCTGCTTGACGCCGAGTGTGGCAAGGGTCTGGAACGTCGAGGCCTTGAGAATGGGCTGGCTCGACCACAGGATGCTGATAGAGATGACAAACAAGGCCGTCTGAATGCTCAGGACCAGCAGCCAAAGCGCTCGGCCTTTAAGCAAGCTCGACAGAAGGGTCACGGCGATATGCCGCCCCCTGGCGGTCGCGATGACGATGCCGCCGGCAACCAGCCAGGGCAGCAGGATGGCATGGATCTCGTAAGCCCAGGTAATCCCCGTTCCGAGCAGGTACCGCAGCACCACGTTCACCAGCAGCGCGACGAACATGAGGCCGAGACAGATCACGGCGATCAGGCGTCCGCTCAAGTCGAGAGCCGACACCAGACCGCCTGCCGTGGTGAGGAAGAGGCTTTTCAGCCCCTTCCTCCCTTCCCGCCGAATATTGCCGACGGACATTAGTGGCCCGCGGCTTCCCGAAGAGCCGCGACCAGCTCTGGATAGCGCTCGGCGTAGGCATCGTAGACTGCCTGAGTCGCCTCTTGGTAAGCCGCCTTGTTGGCTTCCGCGAAGATTGCGCCATCCGCTTCCATCAGCGGCCGCAGTTCCTCATCCGCCTCCAGGGACAGGCGCCGCTGCAGTTCGCCGGCCTCGGCAGTCGCCTGGATGGCACACTCCTGGGTTGCCTCATCAAGACCAGACCACCAGCCCAGGCCGGCGGCGACGGGGGTCGCTTCGTACATGTGGCCAGTCAGCGTGATGTAAGGCGTGATTTCGTGCAGGTTGGCCGTGTAGATGTTGGTGAGCGGGTTCTCCTGGCCGTCAAAGACGCCCGACTGCAGGGCCGATGGAACTTCGGACCAGGCAAGCGGCGCCGGAGATGCACCCAGTTCTTCAAAGATCGCGATCGCCATCTCACCCGGAGGCGTGCGGATCTTCATGCCCGCCAGATCAGCCGGCTCCGACACGTGCTTGTTGATGTGAGTCACATTGCGGATGCCGTTGTCCCAGTAGCCCAGGATCTTCAAGCCTGCCGCCTGGGCGCGCTCGTCGATCATGGCGCCAACTTCACCGTCCAGAACCTCCCACGCGGTCGGCAGGTCCTCGAACAGGAAAGGCAGGCCAAGAAGGCCAAGCTCCGGAACCATCTGGCTCATGGCGCCCTGGCTGTTCGCCGTGATGTGGATGACCCCTGCGGCCGCAGATGTCAGCATTTCGGAGTCGTCGCCCATGGTGGCCGACGGCGCGACGTTGACCGTATGGTTTCCGTCTGTGCAGGCGGTGAACACTTCAGCCCACATTCCGGCTGCTACGTAGCGGGGATTCCCGGGGTTCTCGCCGTGGGCGAAAATGATTTCCTCGGCCTGGGCAGCGCCGGCCAGGATAGTGGTCGAGGCCAGAATGGCCCAAAGCGACGTCCTCATGCAGTTTCCTCTCTCGTTTCTAGAAGACTTCCGGCGGCCTCGAAGTGTCGAGCGCCGCCGCTACTCAGTGGATAAGTGATCCACCATTCACATCGACCTCAGTGCCCGTACAGTAGGCAGAGAGATCTGACGCCAGGAACAGGGCACAGCCCGCAACGTCCGCGGCCTCCCCAGCCCTGCCCATCGGAATTCCGGCGAGGATTTGCTCATGCATCTCCGGCGTTAGCTTCCCCGCTGTGATATCCGTGGCAATGAAACCCGGGCAGATGGCATTGACGCGCACATTGTCAGGCGCCAGCTCACGCGCCATCGCCTTGGTCAACCCCAGCACGCCGGCCTTGGCAGCAGAGTAATGCGGTCCTCCGAAAATGCCGCCCCCGCGCTGCGCCGACACGGAAGAGATATTGACGATGCTGCCGGACTTACGCGCCCGCATTCCCGGTATCACGGCTTGGCTCATGTAGAGCGTACCGCGTAGATTGACGTCAAGGACCGCGTCATAGTTTTCCGGCGCAATGTCCATGATCTTTAGCGGTTGAGTAATCCCCGCGTTGTTGACCAGCACGTCGATGCGACCCCAGGCTGCTTCGAGCTCCTTGACTGCCGCCTCGCAGGCCGCCTTGTCGGTGACGTCGCAGAACAGGCCGCGGTGTCCGTCTCCCAGATCACTGGCTGCCGCTTGTGCAGCCTGTGCGTCCAGGTCCAGCAGGGCAACGGTCGCGCCGTGCTCAGCAAGCAACTGCGCAGTGGCCTTGCCCAATCCGCGCGGACCTGCTCCCCCGGTGACGATGACATACTTGCCGTCCATAAGGCCCATGGCCTTCTTCTCCAATCCTTTGGATCTGCGTTTCAGCTTGCTTAAAGCCAGTTCCGGATCTGCTTGGCCACGCGATCTACACTGATGCCGTACATCTCGTGCAGCGTCGGGAGAGCCCCGGCTTCGAGGAATTCGTCGGGCAGGCCGATCATGCGAAATTCTGGCGTGACGCCGTTGGTCAGAAGGACGGTCGCCACCGCTTCTCCGAGACCGCCGACGACGCTGTGGTTTTCTGCCGTTACGATCAGGCGGCCCCCTTTGCGCGCTTCGGCAAGGATAGTATCCACATCTAGGGGCTTGATGGTCGGAACATGCAGCACGGCGGCGTCCACCCCATCGACGGCGAGCTTCTCAGCAGCGTCGAGGGCGCGCATGGTCATGAATCCGCTTGAGATGATGAGGACGTCCTTCCCGTCGCGAATTGTCTGCGCCTTGCCCAGTTGGAACTTGTAGTCTGGCTTGTGCCGGGTCAGTACCGAAGGGACCTTGCCGCGCAGAAGGCGGGAATAGACCGGTCCCGGATGTGCCGCGATCTGCGGGACCATGCCCGTGATGTCGTTCGCATCACAAGGGTCGATGATCGTCATGTTCGGCAGGCCGCGGAAGATCGCCAGATCCTCGGTCGCCTGGTGGCTCGGCCCATAGCCGGTGGTGAGTCCCGGGAGGGCGCAGACGATCTTGACCGGCAGATTCTCTTCGGCGATCGCCATAGCGATGAAATCATAAGCGCGCCGCGAGGCGAAGACCGCATAGGTCGTGGCGAAAGGGTTGAAGCCTTCACGCGTCAGACCCGCGGCTGCGGACATCAGAAGCTGCTCCGCCATGCCCATCTGGTAGAAGCGGTGCGGCATAGCCTGTGCGAAGATGTGCAGATCGGTGTACTTTGCCAGGTCCGCCGTCAGGCCGACGATCTTCTCGTCCTTGCGCGCCAGTTCCAGCAGGGCGTGCCCAAAGGGAGCGGAAACGGTGTCGTAGCCCTCCGCGGAGAGAGAGGCGATCATCGCCGAGGTTGCGATGGGCTTGCCGTCTGGACCCAGTTTGACCGTCCGCGGCTCGTACTTGCGCTTCATCGAGGCTAGCGTCATTGCGGCTTCCCCTTCTCCAGAACGGCCAGCGCCTTTGCCCACTCATCCGGTTCCACCCGCACGAAATGGGTGATCTCGCGGTTCTCTAGGAAGTCCACGCCCTTGCACATCTTGGTGTCGAAGATGATCACGCGCGGACCGTCATGATCCGTCTCCCGCGCGACGTTGAGGGCGGTGACCACGGCTTCAAGGTCGTTGCCGTCGACACGCTGCGCATGCCAGCCGAAGGCTTCCCACTTCTGCCGCTCGTCCCCCTGCGCCAGCGCCTCGGTTGGCTTGCCGTCGGCCTGCTGATTATTGAAGTCCACAAGGCAGATCAGGTTGTTCAGCTTCCACTGGACTCCGGACATCACCGCTTCCCAGGTGGAGCCTTCCCCCAGCTCACCGTCGGACATCAGGTTGTAAACGAAAGCCGGGTTGCCTTTCCGCTTCAGGCCCAGCGCCATGCCGACGGCGATCCCCAGCCCCTGGCCGAGGGAGCCGCCGGTGATCTCCATGCCCGGAGTATAGGACGCCATCCCCGACATGGGCATCCGGCTGTCGTCCATGCCGTAAGTCTCGTATTCCTCTTCCGGAAGGATGCCGGCTTCCATCAAGACGGCGTAGAGCGCGATGGCATAGTGGCCGATCGACAGCAGAAAGCGGTCGCGCCCTTCCCACTCGGGATCTTCGGGTCGGTATTCGAGCGCGTGAAAATAGGCAGCTGCGAGAACATCCGCGATGCCCAAGGCTTGCCCGATATAGCCCTGACCTTGCACCTCTCCCATGAGGAGCGCCTTTCGGCGGATGTTCCACGCTCGCATTTCGAGCGAAACATTGGATGCCGCACCGATGCGGACCGCTGGCATATGGAAACTCCCTTTGGCAGCAACCTTCGGGGGTGGGCATACCACGGGGTTTCCTAAAAGTACGTTACTATAAGTTTCAAAGGTTGTTAGGTGTACTTAAAGATTCTTCCGTTCCGGTCGCCCTCAGCGAAGCGAAGGAACTGGAGCCCTAGGAGCTTCGAGCACAAGTCCTTCGCTGACGCTTCTCGATGAACTAGACCCGTCAGGGGTTCTTCTTGCGCCTATCGCGTTGGAGCAACGGCGTTTAACAGCGTCATTTCCAGCGACCGAAGGTACGACGCGATCCTGAGCCCTTTGCTGTGGCCTTGGGTCCCGTCGTCGGCTGCGCCTCCCTAGACGTTCAGCAGCAGGTACTCGCGCTCCCAGGAGGAGATCACCTTGTTGTAGAGGCGCCACTCAAGGGTCTTCACCTCGATAAAGGCATCGACGAAGCGATCGCCCAGGATGCGACGGAGGGGTTTGCTGTCGTTCAACAACTCGAGCGCTTGGTGATGATGCAGCGGCAGGCTGAAGGGTAGGGTGTGGGCATCGATCGAGACGACCGGTTCCGGCTGCTGCTTCTCTTCCAGGCCGAGGAGGCCACAGGCGAGCGTGCCCGCGATTGCCAGGTAGGGGTTGGCGTCGGCGCCGACCACCCGGTTCTCCACCCGTCGCGCGTCGGGCGGAGAGTCGGGTACGCGCAGCCCGCAGGTACGGTTGTCTCGCCCCCAGTGCACATTAATCGGAGCATCGGATTCCAGGCGAATCCGGCGAAAGGAATTGACGTTGGGGCAGAAGAGCAGCATGGCCGGCGGCACATAGCGCTGCAGGCCGGAAATATAGTGCAGGAGCGCCGGGGCGTCCTGCTCGTTCTCATCGATGAAGATGTTCCGCCCGCTGCTGGTTTCAACAATGGACTGATGCACGTGCATCGCCGACCCGGGCTCGTTCTCATGGGGTTGAGCCATGAAGGTCGCAAACATGTCGTGGCGGATGGCGGCCTGGCGCACCGTGCGCTTGAAAAGGAAGACCTGGTCAGCAAGGGCCATGGCGTCGCCGTGCTTGAAATTCATCTCCAACTGCACCGGGCCGGCCTCATGCGCCATGGTGCCGATCTCGATCTGCTGCACTTCGCAGTAGTCATAGATGTCCTCGACCACGTGGTCGAACTCGTTGGCGGCTTCTATTCCGTAAGCCTGGCGCCCGGACTCCCTTCGTCCGGAAATGCCCGGAGGCGAGAGGAGCGGCAGGTCCGGGTCGTTGTTCTTCTGTACCAGGTAGAATTCTAGCTCGGGCGCCACGACCGGCCGCAGCCCCTTTTCCTCGTAGCGCTCAAGAATGCGGCGGAGAATGGAGCGGGGGGCATAGTCCACCGGCCGCCCGTGGTTGCTCCAGGCATCACAGATCACCTGCGCGGTCGGCTCCTTGTACCAGGGCACCAGGCGCAGGGTCGAAACGTCCGGAACCGCACGAATGTCCGAATCCACCTCTGGCGCAACCCGCGTATCATCCACCGTGTGACCGGTGACGGCCTGCACCAATAGAGATTCCGGAAGGCGGAGGCCTTGGGTTTCCAAGGCTCGGATGAAGTCTTCGCGCGGAACGATCTTGCCGCGCATCATGCCATTTGCGTCAGGGACGAGGCATTCTACCTCATCGACACGGCGGCTGCGTAGCCACTCGACGGTTTCTTGAAGTTCTGTCTCGCTAAGGGGCGTAGTGTCGCTCATGGCAAAGGCCTCGACCTGTGGAATCAGCCGAGAGTGCCACAGGTGAGGCGCCTATGCGCAGTGGTAAGTTGAGAGGCTGGACAGCGGGCAGAGGCGTCGGCCTCTTTAGTTGATCAGTGAAGGTCCAGTTTTCGCAGCGCTCTTTCCAACTGCTCCACCATTTCATCCATTTCCGCTCTGGAGACGATATAGGGCGGAGAGAGGAGGACGTGGTCGCCGTTGATTCCGTCGACCGACCCGCTAGAGGGGTAGCAAATCAAACCTTCTTCCAGTGCCGCTGCGCGCACCCTGTCGGCGATCTTGCGATCAGGAGAGAAGGGACGCTTATTTTCTCGATCCTGCACGATCTCGAGCGCTAAGAAGAGACCGCGGCCGCGAATGTTGCCGACATGAGCATTTTGATCAAAGCGCTGATGCAGGGCGTTCTTGAGGTAGAGGCCATCGCTTCGGCATTTTTCGACCAGCTTGTCGCGGCGGATAATCTTCAGGACCGCCAAGCCGGCCGCACAGGCCAACGTGTGGCCCGAATAGGTATGCACTGATGCAACCGTCCCATAGAGGTTGGTTATGGCGTCGTAGATCTCTTCTCGATAGACGCAAGCGCCGATGGGCATGAAGCCGCCACCCAGCCCCTTGGCGATCGTCATGATGTCGGGAGAACAGCCGTCTTCCAGGGCTAGAGCGCGCCAGGATCCGCAGCGTCCAATCCCGCACATCACCTCATCTGCGATCATGAGCACGCCGTAGCGGTCGCAGATTTCCCTGACCCGCTGGGCGTAGCCTGGGGGTGGGGGCACGGCTCCACCCGCGGCTCCAACCACAGGCTCGAAGATGAAGGCGGCCACGCGTCCGGGCCCGATGTCGAGGATCGCTTCTTCCAGCTCGGAAGCCAGGTAGTCCGTCAGATCCTCTACTTCGACCCCGGCCGGCGGCCGATACTCGTTTGCCGGCGAGATGAAGGTGACCGGCATGAGAACGTTCTCGTAGGGGCGGCGCCTTGCCAGATGACCAGACACAGAGAGCGCACCCATGGTGTAGCCGTGCCAGGACTGGCGCCGGGCGATGAAGTGGGTGCGGCCACCATCGCCGCGGGCTGCATGATATTGCAAGGCAACTTTAAGTGCGGTTTCGACCGCTTCCGATCCGCCGGACACGAAGCTCGTGTATTTAAGGTCTGGGCCGGCTTCTTCGGCGATCATCTCTGCCAGTGCGTCGATCGCATCGCTGGTGAAGGTGGTGGAATAGCCAAATTGTATGCGAGCCATCTGCTCGCTTATGGCTTCATTCACTTCAGGATGCGAATATCCCAGGGAGAAGAGTGCCGGACCGCCCGAGCCGTCGAGGTAGCGCTTACCGGTTTCGTCGAAGACTTCGCAGCCCTGTCCCTTGGCGACCCGCGGCAGACGTTGATCCCGACGATGCTGATTTACCCACAGATGCATCTGGCTTCCCCCGACGGTTGACAGGCTTTTAGGTGCCTTATAGCGTTGACATATGTGATCACAGATTCCGGCGTGTCGCAAGCTGGAACAAGGGAGGGAAGGGCGTGCTCAAGCGCAACGAAACTCTGGATGATGCCCTGGCGAAGGTGGAAGAGCGTTATCGCGCGCGGAACCCGAAAAGCGCCGCACGCTTCGAGAAAGCCAGCGAGCACCTGCCTGGGGGCAATACCCGGACGGTTCTGCACTACAGCCCTTTTCCTCTTGCGATCACCCACGCAGAAGGCTCGCGCCTGTATGATGTGGACGGGCACAGCTACAGTGACTTTCTAAACGAGTTCACCGCGGGCCTTTTTGGGCATTCCGACGAGACCATCCGCTCAGCCGTTCGAGAAGCCCTCTCCAAGGGCTACGCCTTCGGCGGTCCCAACATGTACGAGGCGCGCCTTGCCGAACTGATGTGCGGGCGCTTCCCTTCCTGCGACCAGGTTCGCATGTGCAATTCTGGGACGGAGGCCAACATCAATGCCATCGGGTTAGCCCGTGCCGTGACCGGTCGCGAAGGCGTACTCGTCTTCAAGGATGCCTATCATGGCGGTGTGCTGACCTTTGACGGAGATCGCCCGAGCCCGCTCAACGTGCCTTTCAAGTGGGTTTTCGGCAGCTATAACGATGTCGATGCCACGCGTGCGTTGATCGAAAGCCATAAGGACGAGCTGGCCTGCGTGATCGTCGAGCCGATGATGGGCTCGGCGGGCGCGATCCCGGGATCCAGCGATTTCCTTTCGATGCTCCGCGAGGAAAGCAGCAAGTACGGCATCCTGTTGATTTTCGATGAGGTGATGACCTCCCGCCTTGGCCCGCGCGGCCGGCAGGGCGAGATCGGCGTAACGCCTGATCTCACGACCTTTGGAAAATACATCGGGGGCGGCATGACCTTTGGCGCCTTCGGCGGCGCCAAGCAATTCATGTCTCACTTCGATCCCAGTGGTCCGAGCCCACTGCTGCATTCCGGCACCTACAACAACAATGTGATGTCGATGGCGGCAGGCGTTGCTGCCTTGGAGAAGGTCCTGACCCCAGAACGGGTCAAGGAACTTAATGCCAGAGGCGATGCGCTGAGAGAGCGGCTAAACGAGATCGCGGCGCGCCGCGAAGTTCCCGTGCAGGTGACGGGTATCGGGAGCATCATGTGCATCCATTTGCATGATCGGCCGATCACTTCGCCGGACGCCGCCAAGGAAAGCGATCCGCGACTGCGCGCGCTTTTCCACCTGGAGATGCTGGAGCGGGGACTCTATTTAGCGCGTCGTGGCTTTATAAGCCTGTCGCTGCCCCTTGAGCAGGAGGATTACGATGCCTTTGCAGCGGGCTTTGAGGATGTGATTCTGCTCCTCAAGCCTCACTTGCCGGCCTGATTCGGGCCTGTTCCGCGCGCAGATTGCTGCAGCATGGAGGCCCAAACCAACAAAGCTTTTCGGCGGATTTCCCACGAGACTTTGAACGAGCAAGTCTATCAGGAAATCCGCCGGGTCATCATGGCGGGCTTGCTGCAGCCAGGCTCGGTCGTGACCATCCGCGGGCTGGCGGCGCAACTCGGCACCAGCACCATGCCGGTTCGAGACGCTCTGCGCCGTCTTCTGGCTGAGCGAATTCTTGTTATGGATGGGCCGCGCCGCTATCGCTTGCGCGTCCTCTCCCGGGGGGAATTCGAGGAGATCCTCTGCCTACGCCTCAGCCTGGAAGGCGAGCTGACGGAGCTTGCCACCCTGTGCGCTGCGCAGCAGGACATAGAAACTCTCAATCAAATACAGCGGCGTTTCGAGAGCAGCCTGAAAAGCGGGGACAATTTCCTGGAGGCCAACCAGGATTTCCATTTTGCACTCTATGCCCTGGCGCAACGGCCCATCACTCTCAGTCTCGTCAGATCCCTCTGGATGCAAGTCGGTCCTCTCCTGAATCACTACCGGATGCAACAGGGAGGAGAGCTGGCGGTCGAGCATCACCGGGCGGTTCTCGCGGCGCTTAAGAAGCGGAATGCCCCGGCGGCGCGCGCGGCAATTGCAGCCGATTTAAACGATGCCGCCCGCGTCATTCTGGATGAGCTGCCAGCCGGGGCCGACGACCCGCTGCAGTAGATCGTCCAAATCTTCGAAATTCGGCTTTAGACCGGATCGCGTTTGATCTGAACCACTTTGGGGTTCAGTCAAACGCGTGAATCCGGTCTACATCAAATAGATAGAGCAGATTCACGCACCAAATCGGATCACTTCGTGAATCTGATTGGTGCGATCTGCTCTAAGCGGCGGACTGATCGACAAACCAGGTGTCTGACGGCTTCCACTGCAGAGTGACGCTCTCTCCCACCTGATAACGTGGTTCGGGAGAGGCAACGGAAACCAGTCCTTCGCCGATCTCGCTGTCCAGCACGTACTTTACCGTCTGCCCCAGATAGATGGCGTCGCGCACGGCCCCTTTTGGCCCGGCCTCTCCGCTGGGTTGGAGCGCCAGCTTTTCCGGGCGGATGATCATGCAGCGCTGGCCTTCGCTGGGGCCGGGAGGGGGGCTGCAGGGCACTGTCACACCCGAGTCCAACCTCATGAGCCAGTTACCGTGCGCCTTGTGTACGGAACCCGTAAGAAAGTTCGCCGTGCCCAGGAAGTCCGCCACGAAGCGGTTCGCAGGGCGAAGGTATACTTCTTCCGGGGAGCCGATTTGTTGGATCCGTCCATCGTCGAGCACCATGATGCGGTCGGAAAGGGACAGCGCCTCTTCCTGATCGTGGGTTACCAGGACGGTCGTGATGTTCAGGTTTCTTTGAAGCTCTCGCAACTCTACCTGGACCTCTTCGCGCAGCTTCCGATCGAGGGCGGCGAGGGGCTCATCCAGGAGAAGAATGTCCGGCTGAAACACGAAGGCGCGCGCCAGTGCGACGCGCTGCTGCTGTCCGCCCGAAAGCTGAGAAGGTTTGCGCTCAGCCAAGTGCTCGAGGCGAACTGTCCTCAAAGCCTCCGGTACCGTCTTCTCGATCTCCTTGCTCGAATAATTTCTTACCTTCAGCGGGAAGGCGACATTGTTGAAGACGGTCATGTGCGGGAAGAGGGCGTAGCTCTGGAAGACAAGTCCCACGTTCCGCTGCCCCGACGGCAGGTGGGTGACATCACGCCCTCCGATATGAATGTCTCCGCTGGTCGGCTGGATGAGGCCGGCAATCAAGCTGAGCAGGGTTGTCTTTCCTGAACCGCTCGGTCCCAGAATGGTGACCAGTTCCCCCTGCTCGACTTTGAGCGAAACTCCCTGAACGGCCGCGAAACTGCCATACATCTTTGTGATGCCGGAAAGCGAGATATCGCTCAAAGTTACTTCCTCCCGATCGTCATCGCACAGTCAGGGGATGCCCTTTCTGCAAGGCCGGGTGAAGAAGCCCAGTGCAGTGAGCAACTGTTAGCCGACGGCCCGCTTTCTGCAAGAACCCTGCTGAAACCTCTGCGCCACCTGCTTGTTTTCTGTGATCACATATGCCAGAGTTTTCTGTCAAGGCCGCAGCGGTTTCGACGGTCTGGCAAGCGCCAATCGGGAGGTGAATTATGACAAGAGCTTTGCTGGGAGCAGCCGGTCTAGCCGGCTCGTTGATGCTGGGAACGACACTTGCCTTTGCGCAGGTTTCCGAAATTCGGATGATCGAAGCCGGCGGGCCGTCCGGCGAATCGATCGAGGTTGGATATATCAAGCCCTTCACCGAGAAGACGGGCATCCGGGTGGTGCGTGAAAACCCGGCCGGCCTCGGCAAAGTTCGGGCCATGGTGGAATCACGCAACGTCACTGCGCCCATCACCGAGCTCAGCAGCAGCGAGCTCGAGCAGGCCAAGGCGCTCGATCTCCTCGATCCCCTGGATTGGGATGCCATAGATCCCGCGCCGATCTATGAAGAGGCGATCGATGAGTACGGCCTTGGCTGGCAGTACTACTCCACCATCATGGCGTGGCGTGAGGGGGAGAAGCCGCTCACGAGCTGGGCCGACATGTGGGACGTCGATAATTTCCCGGGTGCGCGCTCCTTCCCGGACTACCCCAACTACATCCTGCCGATGGCTCTTCTCGCCGATGGTGTGCCTGTGGAGGAGCTCTATCCGCTGGACATGGATCGCGCTTTCGCAAAGCTCGAGGAGATCAAGGATCATGTCGCGGTCTGGTGGGAAGCTGGCGCGCAACCCCCTCAGCTGCTGCAGGATAACGAGGTTCAATACGTTGCGGCCTGGTCAGGGCGAGTAACTGATGTCGAAGGGGTGGAGTATACTTTTGAGCAGGGTCAGTTGGACCTGACCTACTTTGCGATCCCGAAGGGTGCCTCCGAGGAAGCCAAGGAAGCCGTCTATCAGCTGATGCACGTGATGACGATCGCGGAAAATCAGGCGGCTGCAGCCGACATCGTCTCTTATACGGGACCGAGCCAGGATCTTGATCCGCTTCTCCCACAGGACCGCATCACCAAGTACCCGACGGTGCAGCAGAACCGCGATGTGCAGTTCTTTATCGATGCGCAGTGGTGGTTTGACAACGCGGAGGAAGTCGAGCTTCGCTGGCAGGAGTTCAAGCTCGGCCTCTGAGTGAGCAATGTGTGCAAGTGGAAGCCCGACCTGTGGCCGGCTTCCACTTCTTCCTTTGGAAGGGTAGCGATGGCCGGCAACGTTGAGGTTGCCCATCGGGTGCAACCGACCTCTTCTCGTCTGACACTTCCGAAGCTGGGTGAAGGATTTGCGCAGGTCGTTCCGGCGCTGATCCTCATCCTGCTGCTGTTCAACGTGCCGCTGGTGATCATGCTTGGGTGGTCCTTTTACCCGCTCGAGACACCGCTGGCGAACTATGAGCAGATCTTTACCCGGAGCATCTATCTCAAGGTCATCGGCAATACCTTCTATATAGCCGCGCTCACAACGGTGGCCTGCTGCCTGCTCGGCTATCCGCTCTGCTACTGGATGTGGCGGCTGTCGCCGCGCTGGCGCCTGATCATCGCCTCCATCGTAGTGCTTACTTTCTGGGTCTCGATCCTCGTGCGCACCTACGCCTGGATCGTGATCCTTGGGAACGATGGCATCGTCAACCGACTGTTGCTGACGTGGGGGCTCATCGATTCTTCCGTTTCCTTTCTCTACAACCAGACCGGCGTGATCATCGGCACCACAAATGTGCTTTTGCCCTTCATGGTGTTGCCGCTTTTCGCGGCGATGATGCGGCTGGATCGGCGGATCCTGTTGGCCGCCGAGACCCTCGGGGCGCCAAAGGGGGTGATCTTCTGGAAGATTTTCTTCCCTCTTACGCTGCCATCTCTGGCGGCCGGAGCGATTCTCATCTTCATCCTGACGCTTGGTTTCTTCATCACGCCAGCCATTCTGGGTGGTGGGCGCGTCCCCATGATCGCTAACATGATGGACCTCCTGATCAATCGCCTGCCGCGCTGGGAGTTGGCTGCGGCGATCTCCGGCGTATTGCTGGTCTTCACGATGATCTTTTTCGCCGGATACCAGTGGCTGAACAACCGACAACAGGCGTCGTGAGGGGGAGCAGGATGGTCAGCTCTAGGGACGCGCGGCGCAAGGCGCCGGCAGCAGGAAGCTGGACCGATAGCGTCGGCAGCTGGGCGACTACGGTTGTCGCCGTATCGGTCTTGCTATTCCTCGCCCTCCCGATCCTCGTCGTCATTCCCATGTCTTTCTCGAGTGCCGAGGCGCTCACCTTCCCGCCGCCAGGCTTCTCCTTGCGTTGGTATGAGTCCTTTTTTGGCGATGCGCGCTGGCTGCAGGCCGCACGCACCTCGATCATCGTTGCGGTGGCCTCAAGCACGCTGGCCGCAGTTTTTGGAAGCGCTGCGGCCTACGGTCTAGTTCGCGGGAATTGGTTTGGGCGTGGCGCGATCGAGGCAAATTTCCTGCTGCCGCTGATTGTGCCTCAGGTCATCACGGCGCTGGCCCTCTATATGTACTTCGCACGTCTTGGGATTCTCGGAACTCTGCCGGGCCTCATCATGGGGCACACGGTTTTGGGCCTGCCTTACGTTGTGCTGATCATGACTGTGGCCATCCGCTCATTCGACGTCCGGATCGAGCAGGTCGCTCTCTCGCTAGGGTCCTCGTGGAGCCGGATGTTCGTCTCGGTCGTGCTTCCCAATCTGGCGCCCAGCCTCGCGGCCGCCTGGCTCTTTGCCTTCGTGATCAGTTTCGACGAAGTGATCATCACCTTCTTCCTCGCGGGCGCGCATGAGACGATCCCCAAGCGGATGTTCAACGAACTGATGCTGCAGGTGAACCCGACGATCACGGCGATCGCGACCCTTCTGATCAGCATCAGCATCATCACCATCTCGACACTTGCCTTGCTCGCGAGAAGAAGCGGCCTGCTCCGCTGACCGATCGTGGACCAGAGGAAAGGAGCGGCCGTAGCCTTTTTCATTGGGGGGAAGCGCGTTGCTTGAAGGGGCGGAGTTCATGTCGGCGGCGGAGCTTTGGCCGTATCAGCAGGCGGCCTGGGCGATGCAGCGTGCACAGGTAGCAGCCGGTTCGGACTTCTACCATAATCTGTGGGAGGGGAAGGCGCCGCCCCTAGACCTTCGCGAGCTCGCCGCGCTTCCGCTGTCGGACAAGGCTCAGCTCCGCGCCTCTCAGGCAGAACATCCGCCCTTCGGCAACTATCTTGCAGCGCCTGGTTCTCACGCGACCCGTCTCCACAGAACCTCCGGCACCACAGGTCAGGCCATGAACCTCGCCTTGTCGGAACGCGACGCAGCAGTGACCGCTGCTGTCGGCGCGCGCAGCCATCGCGCGTCCGGCTTGGGGCCTGGTCATCGAGTGGTGCATTGCTTGAACTACCGAATGTGGATGGGCGGGCTCACAGATCATTTGACCTTGGAGGGGACCGGCGCCCTCGTGGTGCCCTTCGGCGTGGGGGAGACCGAGCTGCTGATTCGGACGATTCAGGAGGTCGGTGTCACCGCCATCTCCTGCACGCCTTCCTATCCGGCGGTGCTGGAACGGGTGCTGCGGGAGAGATTTCCCAACCTGGCTCCGCGCGACCTCGGATTGAAGTTGGGGCTGTTCGGCGGAGAGCCCGGTCTTGATGACCCTGCCTTGCGGCAGCGTATCCAGGATACCTGGGGCATGGAGCCGCGAAACGCAAATTACGGCGTGTCGGACGTCTTCTCCAACTTCGCCGGGCAATGCGAAGAGGATACGCGCCTGCATTTTCTCGCGGGTGATGTTCTCTGGCCGGAGCTGATCGATCCGGATACGCAAGCTCCCCTACCACTTCGCGCGGGAGAGAAGGGCGAGCTGGTCCTGACGCATCTGCAGAAGGAGTGTCAGCCGCTCGTGCGTTTCCGCACTGGAGACATCATTCAGGTGGAGGAAACGGATCGCTGCTGCTGCGGCCGCAGCGGCTTCCGTTTTCGCGTTGTCGGCCGCAGCGATGACATGGTTGTGGTCCGAGGGCTCAACCTCTTTCCGACAGTGATCGCTGCGGTCCTGAGCTCGATCCCTGAGCTTTCAGGCGATTATCGCATTCTTCTGGACCGGCCCCCACCGTACGACTGGTTGCCGCTACAGGTAGAGCGTGCGCGGGGCGTGCCTGAGACTGAAGGTTTGAGCCGGCGTGTCGAGGCAGCGGTCAAAAAGAAGACAGGCGCCACTGCGCGCGTGGAGGTTCTGCCGCCTGACAGCTTGCCGCTCACGGAGGGCAAGACGAAGCGCGTGATCAGGAGCTACGAATGAGCGGCTTCCGCTATCCGACAGTGACCAGCGC
>Ga0079223_10000674_pt1 | contig 18343 bp, 16 predicted proteins | sample Stecom2011_FD_75072 | JGI IMG/M metagenome (GOLD analysis project Ga0079223, IMG submission 75072) | Agricultural soil microbial communities from Utah to study Nitrogen management - Steer compost 2011 | ecosystem: Environmental > Terrestrial > Soil > Agricultural land | place: USA: Utah... | reverse complement strand
CCCAGTAAGCCTGATCCCTTTCCTTTCCATCTGACATTCTCGATTCTCCGGTATTTGTTCAACACCGATACGATGCCGGAAGGCCCGAGAGCGAACAATTATGGAGGAGATGGAGCGCTTACGTTGGAACGGTGTGATCAACCGTGTCTAGTGAATGCCCATCCCCCGATTACGGGGTAGAGCCGGTAGAGCCCAGAATAACAGGACGAGGAAAACGAAAAAGGCCCAGACCGAAGTCTGGGCCTTTTAAATTCTGGAGCGGGAAACGAGTCTCGAACTCGCGACCTCAACCTTGGCAAGGTTGCGCTCTACCAACTGAGCTATTCTCGCGTGAAGTTTTGTATTCTATAGCTTATTTTGCTGGCGTGTCAAGTGCTGGCACTGCGATGCGGGTGCAGCGTGTGCCGGTGCAAAGAGTCTCAAGCGTGTGCCGGATCGAAATTTCCGGCCTGCATGGCCTGAAGGTGCATAAGGCGCAGCGCCTCGCCGTGCAGTAACATGTGAGGTGACCGGTGCAGCGCCGCTCTGGCAGCCGCACCGCAAGCGACATCGTTACATGGGGGGGTACCCCTTGCTGCACATCACCGAACAAGACCTTACGCATTACAACACCCTGGGCCTGAAATCGCGGGCACACGCGTTTCTGCGGCTGCACGACCTCAGCATGCTCGATGCCCTTTCCGACACCGCGGCGCGTTACCCGGGTGTGGTGATTCTGGGCGGCGGAAGCAATGTGGTGCTCGCACCGCATATCGATTCGCTCGTGGTGCACATGAAAACCCGCGGCGCCCAGCTCGTCGACGATGATCACGACGCGCGCATCGTGGAAGTGCAGGCCGGTGAGCCGTGGCATCACTTTGTGGCAACGTGCATGCGCCAAGGCTGGGCCGGGCTCGAAAACCTCGCGCTGATCCCCGGAACCGTCGGGGCTGCACCCATACAGAACATTGGTGCCTACGGCGTCGAACAGGACGAATACTTCCATAGCCTCGTTGCCTGGGACATTCGCTATGGCCGCCGCGTCGAAATGGGGCCGGGGGACTGCCTGTTCGGCTATCGCGACAGCTTCTTCAAACGGGTCGAGCCGGGGCGTTGGCTGATCGTGGCCGTGCGCTACCGGCTGCCGCACGACTGGCGGCCACGGCTCGATTACCCCGACCTCGCCCGGAATGCGACTATCGCACTGGCGGGGGCGGCCGTGACGCCGCAGCAGGTGTTTGATGCCGTGTGCGAGATTCGCAGGTCAAAGCTGCCCGACCCGGCGGAGCTTGCGAACGTCGGGAGTTTCTTCAAGAACCCGGTGGTTGATGCCGAGACCTACCGTTCGCTGCGTGACCTGCATCCCGGCATTGTTGCCTACCCCGTTGAAGACGGGGCGCGTTACAAGCTGGCGGCGGGCTGGCTGATCGAGCGCTCGGGCTGGAAAGGGCGCCGTTTGGGCCCCGTGGGCATGCACGAGCGTCAGTCGCTCGTGCTGGTGAATCATGGTGGCGCCACGGCCCGTGACATTCAGGTGCTGGCCGACGTCGTGCGGGCCGAGGTGGCCACGCGATTCGGCGTGCACCTGGAGCAGGAACCGGTGGAGCTGGGCGCACCAGCCCCCGAACAGGCGTGAATGCGTAAAGCCCCGTGTGTGGGTTCGCGCGCCCTGAGTGCGGGTGCGCGGGCCCCGGGAGCTTTCCGTATGGGCCGCTCGGGCTGGGTGCTGCGGGCCTAGCTGGCCAGCACGTCGTGCATGTCGAACAGGCCGAAATCCTTGCGCGCCAGGTAGCGTACGGCGCGCAGGCTGCCCTGCGCGTAGGTGGCGCGGCTGCTGGAACGGTGAGTGATTTCGATGCGTTCACCCGTGCCGCAAAAATACACCGTGTGGTCGCCGATGATGTCTCCGCCGCGCACCACGGAAAAGCCGATGCGGCCGGTTTCGCGCGGCCCCGTTTCGCCATGGCGCGCCCAGTCGGCGATGGCATTGAGGTCTTCACCCCAGGCGTGGGCCACAGCCTCGCCCATTGCCAGCGCGGTACCAGAGGGTGCGTCGACCTTGTTGCGGTGATGGGCCTCGAACACCTCGACGTCGTAGCCGCTGTTCAGCAGACGTGCGGCCATTTCCAGCAGCTTGAGCGTGACGTTCACACCCACGCTCATGTTGGGCGCAAAGACGATGGCGGTTTTCTGTGCGGCGGCCTGGATGGCCTGTTTGCCGGCTTCGTCAAAGCCGGTGGTGCCGATCACGCATTTCACGCCATGCTCGAGGCAGGCCTGCAGGTGCGTGAGGGTGGCTTCGGGGCGGGTGAAATCGATAAGACAGTCGGCATCGGCCAGGGCGGCCAGGTTGTCGGTGATTGCCACGCCCGTTTCCACGCCGAGGAAGGCGCCTGCGTCCTGGCCGATATCCGGCGAGTCGGGCCGGTTCAGGGCAACGGTCAGGGTGAGATCCTCGCTGTTGAGCACGGCTTCGATGAGCATGCGGCCCATCCTGCCGCTGGCTCCCGCAATGGCGATACGCATTCGGTGGTGTCCTTGAGCTTGAGTTATCGAAGAGGTTCTGACGTTCCGCCCGTGGATGCCGGGGTGGATTCCGTTACCGAGGAGCGGGTGTCTTCGGCGACCGCGCCGGTGTCGGTTTTCTGGAACGGCTGCCGATCAGGCTGGGCGTCGCCTTCCCAGCGTACCAGGTAATCGCCTTCGAACCAGACGCTGAACCGGCGTTGCTCGGCGTCGCCGTAGCCGGGCTTGTGGTAGTAGGGGTAATCCCAGCGGTCGCTGCGGAAAATATCCTGCAGCGTGGGTGTGCCCAGCAGGAAGCGCACCTGTTCGCGAGACATGCCGGGTTCAAGCCGTGCCACCTGTTCCGCCGTGATCCAGTTACCCTGCTGGATATTCGGGCGATACGGAAAGCCCCATTCGGTGCTGCCGCAGGCGGTGAGCACTGCAGCGGCGGTGCCGGCTGCGAGCGCGACACGCAACGTCTTGAAAAATGAGTTTGCAAATGTCAGCACGAAACGCCCCTGTTAGTCAGAACGAACAAAACCGTTATCATAAAGGGTAAACAGAAAACGCATGAGCGTTCGTCGCCGTCTGCCCGCCGTTGGCAGACGTCCGGCCCGTCGCGGCTGTATCCCGCCAGAGATTCCCACGTATGACCGATCCCAGTGACCTTAAGAACGCCGGCTTGAAGGCGACCTTCCCGCGCCTCAAGATTCTCGATATTTTCCGCCGCGCCGATGAACGCCATCAAAGCGCAGAAGACGTTTATCGCACGTTGATCGCAGAAGACGTCGACATCGGGCTGGCCACGGTCTATCGCGTGCTCACGCAGTTCGAGCAGGCCGGAATCCTCGTGCGCAGCCAGTTCGATGGCAACAAGGCCGTATTCGAGCTGAACGACGGCGATCACCACGATCACCTGATCTGCACGCACTGCAACAAGGTGGTCGAGTTCAGCGACGAGAAAATCGAGGCCCGCCAGTACAAGGTAGCCGAAGACCACGGCTTTACGCTGGAGAGCCACACCATGATGCTGTACGGCATGTGCCCCGAGTGCAGTGCCAGGAAGGCCGGCAGGCCCGAGCCCGGTAAACCGGCCTGATCGCGGGCGGCACCGCCCTTTACCCCAGCAGCATTTCCTTGGCGTGCTTGCGGGTGGTGTCGGTAATCTTCATGCCCCCCAGCATGCGCGCCACCTCCTCGATTCGGTCGCGGGGTTCCAGCGGCCGAATATCTGACACCGTGGTGCCGCCCGCCGACGACTTGCGCACTTCGAAGTGATGCGAACCGCGCGCGGCGACTTGTGGCAGATGGGTGACGCACAACACCTGATGCCGCTCGCCCAACTGGCGCAACAGGCGCCCCACCACCTCGGCCACTGCGCCGCCAATACCCGTGTCGACCTCGTCGAAGATGAGCGTGGGCACTTGCGCCGCCTGGCTGGCAATGACTGAAAGCGCCAGCGACAGGCGCGCCAGTTCGCCGCCCGAGGCGACCTTGGCGAGCGGGCGCGGGGGCGTGCCGGCATGTCCGGCCACGTGAAATTCCACGGTTTCGGTGCCATGTGGCCCGGCTGGGCAGGGGCTGAGCACGACCTGGAAGGCGCCGCCCTGCATGGCCAGTTCCTGCATGGCGGCGGTGACTTCCTTGCTGAGGCGTTGGGCAGCCTTGCGACGGCCGGCGCCGAGTGCGCCTGCAGCAGCGTGGTAGGCCGCTTCTGCGGCCTTCACCCGGGCCTGCAGTGCGTCGACGTCGGCCGCAGCATGGGTGGCTTCGAGCTGCTGCGTGAGCTGTTCGAGCAGTTCGGGCAACGCTTCGGGCTCGACATGAAACTTGCGGGCGGCATCGAACAGCTGGCCGACCCGCTGTTCGGCGCGTGCCAGGGCTTCGGGATCGAGTTCCAGCCGGTCGAGGTAACTGTTCAGGTCGGACACCGCTTCCGAAGCGGAAATGCGGGCCGATTCCAGCGCGTCGAGTACGCTCTGCAACTGGCTGTCGTGCCGCAATACCTGCTGGATCTGGTGAATGGCGGTGTTCAGAATTTGCAGCGCCGACGCCGATTCATCTTCCAGCAGCGCCAGGGTGCGGGTGGCGCCTTCCAGCAGCGCCTGGCCGTGCGCGAGTCGTGACTGCTCATTGCTTACGGCTTCCCATTCGCCGGGGCGTGGTGCGAGCGCGGTAAGTTCGTCGATCTGCCATTGCAGCCGTTCACGTTCCTGTTCGACGGTTGCGGCGTTGCGCTGGGCGGCTTCGAGTGCCTGCATGGCCTGCTTCCAGGCCTGCCATGCCTGAGCCGTGGCCTGCGCAGATTCGGTGAGCCCGGCATGCTGATCGAGCAGGCGGCGCTGGTTCGCGGCGGTAAGCAGCCCCTGGTGGGCGTGCTGGCCGTGAATGTCAACCAGGTGCTCGCCCAGCTCTCGCAACATGCCCAGGTTGGCCGGCACGCCGTTCACGTACGCCTTGCTGCGCCCCTGTGCGTCGATAATGCGGCGCAGCACGAGATCGTCTTGCGGATCGAAGTCGCGTTCCGACAGCCATGCCTGCAGCGAGCCGGGCGTGTCGAATACGGCAGTGATTTCGGCGCGTTCGGCGCCGCTGCGCAGCAGCCCGGTGTCGCCGCGCGCGCCCAGTACGAGCGACAGAGCGTCGATGAGAATTGACTTGCCGGCACCTGTTTCACCGGAAAACACGGTGAAGCCGGGAGCGAAGTTGATCTCGGCTTCGTCGACGATTACGAAATCACGGACGTGCAGCAGGCGCAGCATGGCGTTTTCATTCGGACTCGGAGCAGGGTTGGGGCATGTGGTTCCAGTACAGCTTGCGGCGCAGGGTGGAGAAGTAGCTGTAGCCGGTGGGGTGGATGAACCGCACGCTGTGGTGGGCGCGGCGCACCTCGATGTAGTCGCCGGGCTGAATTTCTGACCACGTTTGCATGTCGAAGTGCACGCTCGCGCCGCTTTCGACGCGGCCCAGCGCGGTGATGGTCAGGCCGATGGTGCCCGTGTCGGGCAGCACGATGGGACGGTGCGAGAGCGTTTGCGGCGCCACCGGGACCAGCAGCAGCGCACGGATGCTGGGGTGTACGATGGGGCCGTTCACGGCCAGCGAATAGGCCGTGGAGCCCGTGGGCGTGGCGATGATGAGGCCGTCGGCACGCTGGCTGTACATGAAGACGTCGTCGAGCTCGACACGCACCTCGATCATGCCGCCGCGACCGGCGCGGCTGAGCACCACGTCGTTCAGGGCCAGGCCGGAATACATGACCCGGCCGTCGCGGATCACGCGGCCTTCGAGCAGCACGCGGTCTTCGGCTTCATACTGGCCGTTCAGTATGCGGGAAACGGCTTCCTGTGCAATGTGCAGCGGAATGTCGGTGATGAAGCCGAGGCGCCCATGGTTGATGCCCACCATGGGAAGGTTATAGAGTGCAAGTTGACGCGCTGCCCCCAGCATGGTGCCGTCGCCGCCCATGATGATGGCCAGGTCGGCCTGCGCACCGATGGTGGCGTAGTCGGCTACCATGAATTCGGTGACGCCGGTGTTGTTGGCCGTGTCGGATTCGATCATCACCTTGCCGCCTGCGGCCTGTATGGAATTGGCGAGATCGCGCAGCGGCGCATCGAGGCCGCTGTCCTGGTATCGGCCAATGAGGGCAATGGTGTTGAAATGCATGATGTGGGGGGGCAAAACCGTTTGATGGAATAATAGAGCCGATTATAGGGTCGCGCCATCGCGTGGATGCACGGATATGGGATACATGGATGATCGAGCAAAAGCACTGCTGAAGGTGCTGATAGAGCGTTACATTGCCGACGGGCAGCCGGTCGGCTCGCGTACGTTGTCCAAAATGTTCGACCTGTCGCCCGCCACGATACGCAACGTCATGGCCGATCTCGAAGACTTCGGGCTCATTCACAGCCCGCATACGTCTTCGGGCCGCGTGCCGACCCCCAAGGGGTATCGACTCTTCGTCGATCGCCTGCTGGCGGTGCAAAGCGTGCAGGTATCGCCCGACGCGTATCTCAAGAAAACACTGCCCGAAGCGCTCAAACACAAGCTGCCGGAAGCCGATCCGGCGCGCGCAGTGTCGGCCGCTGCGGCGCTGCTGTCGAATATGTCGCAGTTTGCAGGCGTGGTGCTGGCACCCAAGCGGTCGCAAATCTTTCGTCAGATCGAATTCATCCGGCTGTCGGAGCGTCGTGTGCTGCTCATCATCGTCACGCCTGAAGGTGACGTTCAGAACCGTATTCTGTCGGTCAAGCGCGACTATTCCGAGCAGGAGCTCATCGAGGCCAGCAATTTCTTCAATCAGCATTTCTCGGGCAAATCGTTCGAGCAGGTGCGCGAGGCGCTCAAGAAAGAGCTTTCCTCGCTGCAGGCCGATATCTCCCGCCTCATGCAGGCTGCGGTCGAGGCCGGAACCACCGATCCCGATGTCGACGAGGCGGTGGTCATCGCCGGGGAAAGCAAGCTGCTCGACGTTTCCGACATTGCGTCCGACATGGATCGGCTGCGTCGCATGTTCATGCTGTTCGAAAAAAAGACCGATCTGCTGCAGCTGCTCGACGTCTCCAGCCGCGCGCAGGGCGTGCAGATCTACATCGGCGGCGATTCCGAGCTGGTGCCCATGGACGACGTTTCGGTCATTACCGCGCCGTACGGGGTCGATGGCAAGGTCGTCGGCACGCTGGGCGTCATCGGCCCGTCGCGCATGGCCTACGAGCGGGTCATTCCCATCGTCGACATCACGGCGCGCCTGCTGTCCAATGCCCTCAGCCACAACCCCGACAAATGAGCCTGTTCGCTTCCCGGTACCTGGCCGAGCCCGCCGATCCGCACGCGCTCGCTGTCGACCCCCCACCCCGGCCCGCCTCGGCGCCCGGGGTGCTGTTCATCAATCTGGGCACGCCCGACGAGCCCACGCCCACGGCGATCCGGCGCTACCTTGCCGAATTTTTGTCCGACCCGCGCGTCATCGAGATTCCCCAGCCCGTCTGGCAGGTCATTCTCCGATTGTTCGTACTGCCGCGTCGCCCGCACGCGCTGGCGCCGCGCTACAAGGATATCTGGTGGGAAGAGGGCTCGCCGCTGCTGGTGGCCAGCCGGCAGCAGGCCGAGGGCGTGCAGCAGGAACTGGCACGCCGCGGAATCACGGTTCACGCCGAATTGGGCATGCGCTACGGCAATCCGTCGATTGCCTCGGCCATGCAGGCCCTGCGCGATGCGGGATGTGAACGCATCCTGGTGGTGCCGCTTTACCCTCAGTATGCAGCCAGCACCACGGCCACGGCCGTCGACAAGGTGCACGAATACACCCGCAGGCGGCGCAACCAGCCCGAAATGCGTTTCATCAAGCGGTTTCCAGCCGACCGGGGCTACATCGACGCCCTGGTGCACAGCATTCAGGCGCACTGGCAGCAGCATGGCAAGGCCGAGCGGCTGCTGCTCAGTTTTCACGGCATTCCCCGCGTAACGGTCGAGCAGGGCGACCCCTATCACCGCGATTGCATGGAAACCGTGCGTGCCATCCGGCAGGCGTTGGGTGAAGACGGCGCACGGGTCCACCATGCCTTCCAGAGCCGCTTTGGGGCGCAGGAATGGTTGCAGCCCTACACCGAGCCGACGCTGCGCGAATGGGCCCGCTCGGGCGTGCGTTCGGTCGATGCGATGTGCCCCGGGTTTCTGGCCGATTGCCTCGAAACGCTTGAAGAGATCCAGGTGGAATGCCGCGACGCCTTCATCGAGGAAGGGGGTGAGACCCTGCGCTACATTCCGTGCCTGAACGGCGACCCGCAATGGGTGCGCGCGCTGGCCGACATCGTGCAGCAGAATCTGTGGCACAGCCCTTGAAACGGGGGCAGACGCCCCCATAGTTCCTGGATTGCACACTTAAGCTAGTGGAGAACTCTATGTCTGCACCCCAGGAACCCAAGCAGGGAAACCAGAAACCGGACACTTCCGAGCAGCTCGAGGTCAACGAGCCGCAGGGCACTGAGCCCGCAGCCGAGCCGGTGGCCGAAGACGAAGGCCTTGTCCAGTTCGGCGCGCCCGCTGGCGAGGATCTTGAGGCGCAGCTGTCTGCCGCCCAGGAAGAAATCGCCCGCTATCACGAAGAGTTGCTGCGCGCCCGCGCCGAAGTTGAAAACGTTCGGCGCCGTGCGCAGGAAGACGTGATCAAGGCGCGCAAGTTCGGCACCGAGGCCTTTGCCGAGAGCCTGATCCCGGTGCGTGACAGTCTTGAGGCGGCGCTGGCGCTTACCGAGCAGACCGCCGAGGCCTGGAAGGAAGGCGTGGAGGCCACGCTGCGTCAGCTGAACGGCGCGTTCGAACGGAACCAGATGCGCGAAGTGGCGCCCGCTCCGGGCGACAAGTTCGACCCGCATTTCCATCAGGCCATTTCCAACGTGCCGTCCGATCTGCCCTCGGGTACGGTCGTGCAGCTGCTGCAGAAGGGCTACACGCTTGCCGACCGCGTATTGCGGCCCGCGCTCGTCACGGTGTCGGCAGGCCAGGCTTGAAAAACGCCGCGGCGGCCCCACCTACCAAGCAACCGGATCATTCACGAATACTCTATTTCGCAGGACACCAACCATGGGAAAAATCATAGGTATTGACCTTGGCACGACCAACAGCTGCGTTTCCGTGATGGAAGGCAGCAGTGTCAAGATCATCGAAAACGCAGAGGGCACGCGCACCACGCCGTCGATCGTGGCGTACCTGAACGACGGTGAAGTGCTGGTCGGCGCGCCGGCCAAGCGCCAGGCGGTGACCAACCCGCAGAACACGCTGTTCGCCGTCAAGCGCCTCATCGGCCGCCGTTTCGACGAAAAGGCCGTGCAGAAGGACATCGAGCTGATGCCCTACAAGATCATCAAGGCCGATAACGGCGACGCCTGGGTCGAGGCGCAGGGCAAGAAAATGGCACCCCCGCAGGTGTCGGCCGACGTGCTGCGCAAAATGAAGAAGACCGCCGAGGACTACCTTGGCGAGGAAGTGACCGAGGCCGTGATCACGGTACCGGCCTACTTCAACGACAGCCAGCGTCAGGCCACCAAGGATGCCGGCCGCATCGCGGGCCTTGAAGTCAAGCGCATCATCAACGAACCTACCGCAGCGGCCCTGGCTTTCGGGCTCGACAAGGCCGAGTCGGGCGATCGCAAGATCGCGGTGTATGACCTGGGTGGCGGTACGTTCGACATCTCGATCATCGAGATCGCCGATCTCGACGGCGAGAAGCAGTTCGAGGTGCTGTCGACCAACGGCGACACCTTCCTGGGCGGTGAAGACTTCGACCAGCGCATCATCGATTACATCATCGAGGAATTCAAGAAGGAAAGCGGCGCCGATCTGTCAAAAGACGTGCTGGCCCTGCAGCGCCTCAAAGAGGCCGCTGAAAAGGCCAAGATCGAGCTTTCTTCGGCCCAGCAGACTGAAATCAACCTGCCTTACATCACGGCAGACGCAAGCGGGCCGAAGCATCTCACGCTCAAGATCACGCGCGCCAAGCTCGAAGCCCTGGTCGAAGACCTCATCGATCGCACCATCGAGCCCTGCCGCATCGCTATCAAAGATGCCGGCATCAAGGCGAGCGAGATCGACGACGTGATCCTTGTCGGCGGCATGACCCGCATGCCCAAGGTGCAGGAAAAGGTCAAGGAATTCTTTGGCCGCGAGCCGCGCAAGGACGTGAACCCCGACGAAGCCGTGGCCGCAGGTGCCGCGATTCAGGGTTCGGTGCTTTCGGGCGACCGCAAGGATGTGCTGCTGCTCGACGTCACCCCGCTGTCGCTGGGTATTGAAACCCTGGGCGGCGTGATGACCAAGATGATCAAGAAGAACACCACGATTCCCACGCGTTACTCGCAGGTGTTCTCGACTGCCGACGACAACCAGCCGGCGGTGACCATCAAGGTGTATCAGGGTGAACGCGAGATTGCAGCGGCCAACAAGGCGCTGGGCGAGTTCAACCTCGAAGGTATTCCGCCTGCAGCCCGCGGTGTGCCGCAGATCGAGGTCACGTTCGACATCGACGCCAACGGCATCCTGCACGTGTCGGCCAAGGACAAGGGCACGGGCAAGGAAAACAAAATCACCATCAAGGCGAACTCCGGCCTGAGCGAGGAAGAGATCGAACGCATGGTGAAGGACGCCGAGCTCAACGCCGAGGAAGACCGCCGTGTTGCCGAGCTTGCGCAAGCGCGCAACCAGGCCGACGCGCTGGTGCACGCTACACGCAAGTCGCTGGGCGAGTACGGCGACAAGCTCGAGGCCTCCGAGAAGGAAGCCATCGAGGCGGCGATCAAGGAACTCGAGGAAGTGATCAAGTCCGGCACCAAGGAAGAGATCGATGCCAAGGTGGAAGCCTTGAGCGCCGCTTCCCAGAAACTGGGCGAGAAGATGTACGCAGACATGCAGGCCGCTCAGCAGGGCGCTGCAGAAGCGCGTCCGGCCGACGACGACGTGGTCGATGCCGACTTCAAGGAAGTCAAGCGCGACTGACGGCGCTTGCGGCAAGCGCTGAATGAGTCGGGCGTTGGCTGGTTCAGCGCCTGATAGCGCCACGTAGCCCGGTTTCCGGTCTTTCAGCCGGGAATCGGGCATTCTTGTTCAGACACGGAGCACGTCACGGACGCAAGCAATCAAATGGCAAAACGCGATTACTACGAAATACTGGGGGTGGCCAAGAACGCCTCCGACGAGGAGATCAAGAAGGCTTACCGCAAGCTGGCCATGAAGTACCATCCGGACCGCAATCCGGATAGCAAGGAGGCCGAGGAAAAATTCAAGGAGGCCAAGGAGGCCTACGAGATGCTTTCCGACGAGCAGAAGCGGGCGGCCTACGATCGCTTCGGTCATGCGGGCGTCGATCCGAACTCCGGGGTCGGTGCCGGCATGGGCGGAGCGGGCGGCTTTGCAGATGCCTTCGGCGATATCTTCGGCGAGATTTTCGGTGCGGCCGGGCGCCGCAGCGGGCCACAGGTGTATCGCGGCGCCGATCTGAAATACACGCTCGATATCACGCTCGAGCAGGCGGCCAACGGCTTCGATACGGAAATCCGTGTACCCAGTTGGGAAACCTGCGACGTGTGTCGCGGCAGTGGCGCCAAGCCGGGCACGCACCCGCGCACCTGCCACACCTGCGACGGTGCGGGCGTGGTGCGCATGCAGCAGGGTTTCTTCAGCGTGCAGCAGACCTGCCCCACCTGTCATGGTACGGGCAAGGAGATCACCGACCCGTGCAACGCCTGCGACGGGGTGGGGCGCACGCGCCGCAACAAGACCCTGCAGGTCAAGATTCCGGCTGGTATCGACGACGGCATGCGCATCCGCTCGGCGGGCAATGGCGAACCGGGCGTAAACGGCGGGCCCCCGGGCGACCTTTACGTCGAGATTCACCTCAAGCCGCACGGCATCTTCACGCGTGACGGCGACGACCTGCACTGCGAACTGACCATTCCGTTCACCACGGCGGCGCTGGGCGGCGAGCTTGAGGTGCCCACCCTTACCGGGCGCGGGGCCATCACCATTCCCGAGGGCACGCAGACCGGCAAGACGTTCCGCCTGCGCGGCAAGGGCATACGCGGGCTGCGTTCCAGCTATCCCGGCGATCTCTACTGCCACGTATCAGTCGAGACACCGGTGCGCCTGAACGAGGAACAGAAGAAGCTGTTGCGTCAGTTCGAGCAGTCGCTGCAGCAGGGCGGCGAGAAGCATTCACCCAACAGTCAGTCCTGGCGCGACCGGGTGAAGAACTTCTTTTCGTAACGCATCACGCAGGCCGCTCATGCGGCGTGCCGAAATTCGAAGCCCCCATGCCCGCTGAATCGGGCATGGGGGCTTCGTTCATTGCCGCCGCTTACCTTACTTGCGGGCTTCCTTCTGCTTGGCGTGATCAGCGGCAATGGCCGTGCTGAACAGGCCAGGCTTGAGCAGTTCACGCAAGACGCCATTCACCTCGGCGGCCGTAAGCGCAGCGATTCTTTCGTCTTGCTCGGCCGCCCAGGCGAAGCTGCGATCAAGGTTCAGGTAGCGCAGCCACACGCTGGCAAGCGAGCCGTCGTTGGTGCGCCCCAGCTTGCGGTAGTTCAGCAGCGAACGGATGCCTTCCTCGACTTCCTGATCGGTGAAGCCGTGTTCCAGGGCACGCTTGAGTTCGTCGTTGATCACGCGTTCCAGCTTGCGGCTGTTTTCCGGCGCGTGAATGGCATAGATCGACCAGGCGCCCGCCGGCTCGTGCGACGAGACGCTGAGGTTGCTGTATACCGAATACGACAAGCCCTCTTCGACCCGCACCCGGTTCCACAGGCGCGAGGTTTCCGAGCCGCCCAGCAGGTAATTGGCGAGCACCAGTGCGGGGTAGCGGGGATCGGTGTCCTGCACATTGAGCGGCAGGGCCGACAGCAGCACGGCGTTGGCCTTGTCGGGGGTGTCGATCTGGAACTTCTCGGGCGGCACCGGTCGGTACGGATCGCTGATGCGGGTGTAGGCCGGCGCCGTCTTCCAGCCGTCGATGCCCTTGCGCAGCGCATCGCGTACGGCCTCGGGGTCGAACGCACCCACCGCCGAAAACTCGATGAGCCCGGCGCCATAGAAGCGTTCGTGGAAGGCCTGCAGCGCGGCCCGGTCGAGTGCCTGGATGCCGGCCCGCCATTCTTCGAAGGTGGGCGTATAGCGGATATCGTCGGCGGGCCAGGGGTTGTCGTGGCGCGCGAGCGCACGCGAGGCGAGCGGCCCCGGCTGCGACTGCGCGTCGGCAATCGCCGTGTTCATTTGCTTGCGGTATTCCTCGATCGATTCTTCGGGGAAATTGGCCTCGCGCAGCACATGCAGCACGGTTTCGACCACGGCGGGCAGGTGCTCGGCGACGGTGGAAATCGACACGGCCACGGTGTTGCCGCCTCCATCCACGCTCACCGACGCGCGCAGGGCGTTGTAGCGATCCTGAATCTCCTGCCGGCTCATCGATTGCGTGCCGTGGTGCAGAAGGTCGGCCACGGCCTCTGATACGTCGCGCAGCCCCTTGAGGTCGTCTTCGTTGCCGAAGCGCAGCACCATGCGGGCTTCGACACGGTCGCCGCGCGTGGGCTTGGGCAGCAACGCCAGACGCAGTTCGCCGTTGGGCAGCTGCAGGGTTTCACGTTGCGTGCTGGCATCGATGTTGGCGGGCGAAGCATCGAATGCATCGACGGCGCTGGCCTCGTCGCGCCCGGTGTAGTCGGCCACCAGCGCCTGCACGTCGAGTTCTGCTGCATCGGGCGCGCGGCGCGGTGCGTCGGTGGGAATGTAGCGGCCCGACGTGCGGTTGGCCGGCGTCAGCCAGGCGGCGGTGACGCGTTGCACGTCTTCGAGCGTGACCGCTTCCACGCGATCGCGGCGCAGGAAGAACAGGCGCCAGTCCCCTTCGGCGGCGGCTTCCGACAGTGATGACGCAAGGCTGGCCGGATTGGCATAGCTGCGTTCCCAGCCGGTGAGCCACTTGTTGCGCGAGCGTTCCAGGTCAGCTTCCTGCAGCGGTTCGCGTTCGAGGTTCTCGAGCGCACCGGTGAGGGCGGATAGGGCCTTGTCGGCGTCCATGCCGGGTTCCAGCACCGCGCCGAAGAACACGTAGCCCGGGTGCCGCAGCGTGGCGCTGAAACCGAAGGTCTCGGCAGCGAGGTTCTCGCGTACCAGCTGCTGATGGAGACGGCCCGATGGCGTGTCTGAAAGCATGTCCACGCCCAGTTCCAGCGCCGTGAAATCGGGGTCGGCCGTGGACGGAGCGCGGTACATGGCCGCCACCAGGGGCGTGCCCCCCTGACGGCGCAGGGTCACGCTGCGTTCGCCGTCTTGAGTGGGCTCGATGGTGTATTCCGCCGGCAGCGTGCGCTCGGGCCGGGGAATCGGCCCGAAGGCTTCGGCGATGACGGCAAGGGTGGTGCCCACGTCGAAGCTGCCCGAGACGATGAGCACCGCGTTGTCGGGTTGATACCACTGGCGGTAGAAGGCGCGCAGCTGGCCGACGTCTACGTTCTCGACGTCGGAGCGTGCACCGATGGTGCTCTTGCCGTAGTTGTGCCAGCGAAAGGCGCTCGCCTGCATCTGCTGCAGCAGCACCTGGAAGGGGTTGTTCTCGCCGCGCTCCATCTCGTTACATACCACCGGCATTTCGGCCTGCAGGTCGCCCTCGTCGATGAGCGCGTTCACCATTACGTCGGCCTGCCATTGCAGATACCAGGCAAGGGTATCGGCGTCGGCGGCAAAGCTGGCAAAGTAGTTGGTGCGGTCTGCATTGGTGGTGCCATTGGCGGCCAGGCCGCGGCGCGAGAATTCGGCCAGTGCGTTGCGCAGGTTGGGCGTGCCGCGAAACAACATGTGCTCCAGCAGGTGGGCCATGCCTGTCTGCCCATAGTTTTCGTGTCGTGACCCCACCAGGTAAGTCATGTTCACGGTGGTGCTGGCCTTGGAATCGTCGGGAGCCAGCAGGATGCGCAGGCCGTTCTCGAGGCGGTATTCGGTCACGCCTTCCACACTGGGCCCGCGAGTCATGCCCGCAGGCAGGGCGAAGCCTGCGGCGTCCGCCGGGGCGGTGGTGTGTTGCTCCGCCGCCTCTGCGGGCGGCGTGGCAACGGTGCCGGCATGCGCCTGCAGCATGACGGCGGCGGCCGTCAGGGCAGCCAGGCCGGGCAGCAGGCGGCGCAGGAACCCGCTGCGCGTGGGTTTCAGGTCAGGATCCGTTTGCTGTGAAGTCATGGTTTCCTTTTGTTCTCGACTGTGATCGAACCTATTTAGACAGCATTCGCATGGCACGTTCCAATCCATCGACCGTGATCGGAAACATCCTGTCGCTCATGATGTTGCGCAAAATGGCGATGGACTGGCGGTACTGCCAGTAGCCCTGCGGCTCGGGGTTCAGCCACACCGCCTTGGGCCAGGCCTGCAGCAGGCGCTGCATCCAGGTGGCCCCGGTTTCCTTGTTGTGATGTTCCACCGAGCCGCCCGGCTGCAGGATCTCATAGGGACTCATGCTAGCGTCGCCCACCAGAATCAGGCGCCAGTCTTCGTTGTAGCGGCGCAGAATGTCCCAGGTGTCGAAGCGTTCGGAATACCGCCGCGCATTGCTGCGCCACAGGCTTTCGTACGGGCAGTTATGGAAGTAGAAGACTTCCAGGTTGCGGAATTCGCTGCGCGCGGCCGAGAACAGTTCCTCGACCCGTGCCACGTGGTCGTCCATGCTGCCGCCCACGTCCAGCAGCATCAGTACCTTCACCGCGTTATGGCGTTCGGGCACCATGCGAATGTCGAGCAGGCCGGCATTGCGGGCGGTGCTGGCAATCGTGTCTTCCAGATCGAGCTCCGATTCGGCGCCCTCGCGGGCAAAGCGCCGCAGGCGTCGCAGCGCGACCTTGAAGTTTCGGGTGCCCAGTTCCTGCTGGTCGTCATAGTCGCGGAATTCGCGGCGGTCCCACACCTTCACGCCCGTACGGTTGCCGGCCGACTCACCGCCCACACGGATGCCTTCGGGGTGGTAGCCGCTGTTGCCGAACGGCGAGCTGCCGCCCGTACCGATCCACTTGTTGCCCCCGGCGTGGCGCCCCTTCTGTTCTTCCAGTCGCTCGCGGAACATTTCCATGAGCTTGTCCCAGCCATGCTTCTCGAGCGCCGCCTTCTCTTCGGGGGTGAGTTTCTTCTGGAATTCCTTTACAAGCCATTCAAGCGGAATGTCCTTGCCCTTGGGGTAGAGCGCGGCCACCTTGCCGTAAAACGATGCAAAGGCGCGATCGTAGCGATCGAACAGGGTTTCGTCCTTCACCAGCGTCATGCGCGCCGCGTGGTAGAAATCATCTACGGACGGCTGCATGACGTCGGTGCGCAGCGTCTCCAGCAGGGTCAGGTATTCCTGCACGGAAACGGGCAGGCCGCTGCGGCGCAGGTGATAAAAGAAATCAAGCAGCACGGTGTCGACTCGGCAAAGGTTCGGGTTCAGTTACGGCGCGCGGCACGGGCCATGGCACCCAGACGCTCCAGCAGTGTCAGGTCCTGCTCGTTCTTGAGCAGGGCACCGGCCAGTTTGGGCAGGTCGCCTTCCGCTCCCCCGATTTCGTCGGCGGGCACCGATTCGGCCACCAGCAACTGCAACCAGTCCAGGAATTCAGACGTTGATGGCTTCTTTTTCAGGCCCGGTACTTCGCGCAGCGTGAAGAAGGTGTCGAGCGCCGAACGCACCACGTCTTCACGAATGCCGGGGAAGTGCACGTCGACGATGGCTTGCAGGGTGTCGCGATCGGGGAAGGCGATGTAGTGGAAGAAGCAGCGGCGCAGGAAGGCGTCGGGCAGGTCTTTCTCGTTGTTCGACGTAATGATGATCAGCGGCCGGTGGCGCGCCTTGATGGTCTGGCGTGTCTCGTACACATGGAACTCCATGCGGTCGAGCTCGCGCAGCAGGTCGTTGGGGAATTCGATGTCGGCCTTGTCGATCTCGTCGATCAGCACGACCACCGGAGTTTCGGATTCGAAGGCTTGCCACAGCACGCCCTGCACGATGTAGTTGCGGATATCGCGCACTTTTTCGTCGCCCAGCTGCGAGTCGCGCAGGCGCGAGACGGCGTCATATTCATACAGGCCCTGATGCGCCTTGGTGGTTGACTTGATGTGCCATTGCAGCAGGGGGCGGCCCAGTGCTGCGGCCACTTCCTCGGCCAGCATGGTCTTGCCGGTGCCGGGTTCACCCTTGATCAGAAGGGGGCGCTGCAGGGCCAGTGCAGCGTTGACGGCCATTTTGAGTTCATCGGTGGCGACGTAGCGTTCGGTGCCTTCGAAACGAGATTGCGGTGTAGCAGAAACGGGATTCATTCGTGTCCTTCTGGGTTTTGGAAGCTGGCCCGGCTGGCAGGAGCAAACGGCAGAACGGGCAGGCCACTAGCCACCAGGCGGAGTTTGGATTATCGTACACTGACAATTTTTTCGCGGTTCGCTTGATAAATATCAAACTATCTATAACTTTTCATAAGAGCAAATCCGTCATGAAGTTGCGAAGCACCCTAACCCGCGCCCTTGCAGTGCTGGCCGCGACATTCTCCTGTGCAGCAACCGCACAGGACAAGGCAGGAGACAACGGTATAACGGGCGACCCGGCAGCTGCACGCTCCAAGGTCTCCATGTGTATTGGCTGCCACGGCATTCCTGGCTACAAGGCCAGCTTTCCCGAGGTTTATCACGTTCCCAAGATCGCTGGCCAGAACGCTGAATACATTGTGACAGCGCTCCAGGATTACGCCAGTGGCGCCCGCACGTTTCCTTCCATGGAAGCCATCGCGCAAAGCCTGTCTCCTCAAGACATGGCCGATCTTGCCGCTTATTACTCCAGCCTCAAGTAAGGGAAGAACGTGAACATGAAGTCGAAGTTGATCAATATTACGGGTGCGGCTGCGGCAACCCTTCTGCTTGCCGCCGGTCAGGCTGCGGCGGCCGATCTGTCGGCGGGCCAGGCCGCATACGAAAAATTCGCCTGCGCGTCGTGCCATGGTGCCGACGCCAAAACTTCGGTCATGCCCAGCTACCCCATTCTGGCGGGGCAGCATGCCGATTACCTACTGGCGGCGCTGCGTTCGTACCAGCGCGGCGCAAGCGGCAGCACGAACGTCAATGCGCGCAACAATGCGGTCATGACCGCCATGGTGCAACAGCTCAGCGATACCGACATGCGCAATATCGCGGCGTGGCTGGCGCAATTGCCGTCTGACCTGGCCATACGCCGCTAGAACCGCTAGAGGCGGCGCAGAATCAGGTCTAGATATTTGTCGTTGTCTGGCGGCGCGCCAAGCCGCTGGGCTTCCCAGATCACCTGGCCCAGCGCTTCCATGACCACATGCTCGGCTTCATG
>Ga0079223_10000673_pt1 | contig 18352 bp, 11 predicted proteins | sample Stecom2011_FD_75072 | JGI IMG/M metagenome (GOLD analysis project Ga0079223, IMG submission 75072) | Agricultural soil microbial communities from Utah to study Nitrogen management - Steer compost 2011 | ecosystem: Environmental > Terrestrial > Soil > Agricultural land | place: USA: Utah... | reverse complement strand
CTTTTTTAACTGCCGCTTTTTTAACTGCCGCTTTTTTAACTGCCGCTTTTTTAACTGCCGCTTTTTTAACTGCCGCTTTTTTAACTGCCGCTTTTTTTGTTCCTGGTTTACCCAGCGTTTTCTTAGCCACCTTCTTTGCTGCTTTTTTAAGAGGAGTTTTCTTTATCTGGGGTTTTAAAGACCCTGTTTTTTTCGTCGTTTTCCCGGCAGTTTTTTCAACCTGCTTTTTTGATGCTGCTTCTTTTTTAACAGGCTTTGCTTTTACAGTTTTTTTTGCAGCATTTTTTCTCACAGCAGCTACTTTTTGTTTTACCACGATCACAACCTCCTTCTAAAGGGTAAAAAAAAATCCAGACAGTAATGGATTCTTTTTTAAGATCCGCCTCGTGACACCAGCATTTTACAGATTCACATATTGCCTGAAGTGCAGGTTTCAATCAAAATTCAACAACCATTTACGGAATGCCACCCTTTACATCCGCAATGTTATGCAGCATTAGTGTCACCCCCGGTATTTCGTACTTTAACCAGGCATAAGCCGTTCAATTGGTTATCACTATCCAGAATGTTATGAAACACAGATCAACAGTAAATCATTGATCTGTGTAAATTAATCAAGTCTGCTTTTTTGTCAACCTTTGCCGCTCTTACGTAATCAACATTTTTACTGCAGCATTGATCCTGTTACATCTATAATAATATAAATTAAACACAAACATGTCAATAGTTACAGGAACCCAATATTCCCTTTCTACTACCGTCGTCCTTTATTACAGCACCAGACCAGTTTAAGACAACGGGAATTTCAATCAAGTAAACTTGGTTATATTTCCAGGTTTCATAACCATCAGATAAAATTTGGAGTAACCTTTTTCGCATTTTTCTTTTTGTTAATATGATCTATTGCTTCCTGAGGATCATCAGTTACCTTTAACAACGAAAGATCTGCTGGAACAATATACTCATGCTTCAACATAGTACCCTGAAGCCATTTTAAAAGTCCATCCCAATAATCTTTTCCCATAAGAACCAGCGGTAAACTTGCTACTTTTTGAGTCTGAACAAGTGTTAATGTTTCAAACATTTCATCCAATGTACCATAACCCCCCGGCATGATAATTACTGCCGAAGTATATTTCAGAAACATTACTTTACGACAAAAAAAGTGTCTGAAATTCAGTAACTGTTTAATGTATGGGTTAGGTACCTGTTCAAACGGTAACTGAATATTTAACCCTATTGATTTCCCATTTTCCATAGCAGCCCCTTTATTAGCCGCTTCCATTAACCCCGGCCCGCCACCTGTAATAATTCCATAACCACTTCTTGCTGCAAGCCTGGCAACATCAACAGTCATATCATAATAGTCATGCTCCTGCGGTGTTCTGGCTGAACCAAATATTGTAACACAGGGACCAACCTGAGACAGGGTTTCAAAACCCTCAACAAACTCGGACATAATTCTGAATATTCTCCAAATATCATCATTATTTTTAGGATATAAAGATTCTGCATCCATCTTAAAAACCCCATTTCTGAATGTTTAACAATTGAAACTACTTTCTTTTCATTGTATTATTTTGGTATATTTATGTCCATAAATCAAAACCTTACTAAATATAAGCCATGATCTATAATTATTCTACAATAAGCAGTATAATTCAAAACAAACTCAATTATATACCGGATCAAATACTGATAGTTGATTCCCATTCACAAACCATGTCTCAGTGGAATCAGTCCGCTCTTGTTGAAAATTACAAAATATCAACATCACGTTACGGTATAGGCAATAAAGAAAATTCCTGCCGTACTCCACCAGGAATTCATTCCATAGTGGAAAAAATTGGTGATGGTGCTCCACCGGGACGAATATTTCGCAGCCGTATAGATACAGGTGTCAACTGGCATCCTGGCATGAATGAAGAGAACCTGATTCTTACACGTATACTTCGTCTTAAAGGACTTCAAACAGGTATAAACAGTGGGCCTGGAATAGATTCTTTCGAAAGATACATTTACATTCATGGCACAAACCACGAAGACCTGATTGGTACACCTATGTCACACGGCTGTATATGCATGAAAAATGGTGATATAATAGAGCTTTTTAACTCTGTCAAGGAGGGGGCCGTTGTCTATATTGATTAATAATAAGAACTGCAGCAATATCCATTTTACAGGTATCTTTGGCAGCGGGATGAGTGCAATTGCTCAATACCTTCGATGGAACGGATTGGAAATATCCGGTTCAGACAGGATGTATAAAAGTAAAGATACCGAAGAAATCGCAAACAAACTTCTCGATACAGGATGCAGCCTTTATCCACAAAACGGATCTGCAATTACTGAAAATACTGATATTATATGCATTTCCAGCGCAATTGAAGATTCCAATCCGGATATTCTGTCTGCAAAATCGCATGGCATTCAAATCGTACATCGCTCCGATCTCCTTTCTGCTATTGTCAGCTCAAAAAAAACTGTTGCTGTGGCCGGAACAAGCGGTAAATCAACCGTAACTGCCATGATTTTTGAATTCATGACCCATTGTGGACTGAATCCTTCATTAATTAGCGGCGCGAATCTACTCAGCCTTGAAAAAAAAGGGCTTATCGGAAATGCGTATAAGGGAAAATCCCGGTATCTGATTATTGAAGCTGATGAAAGCGACGGTTCACTTATTAAATACAAGCCGTTTATCAGCCTGTTTCTAAACGTATCCAAAGATCACAAAACAGTTCCCGAAGTTGTTACGCTCTTTAACAAGCTTGCGAATCAGTCTGTAGTTTCAATAATAAATGCAGATGATCCGAATCTGACCAATATCAAAAAAACCTTAACATTCAGTCTGAATTCAGAGGCAGACTGGACACCACAACAAATAGATTCCAATCCTCTTTCCTTTCAATTTGTTCATGACAACTCCCATTTTGTTCTGCCACTGCCAGGATTACATAATTTATCAAACTGCGCTGCAGCACTATGCACATGTGAATATCTGTCGTGTAATGAACAGAAACTTGAAGCAGCAGTAAAGAACTTTCAGGGTGTTGCACGTCGTTTTTCAATTAACAAAACAAGACATGGAATTACAGTAATTGATGATTTTGCACACAACCCTGAAAAAATAAAAGCAGCAATCAACGCTGCACGCGGTATTTCCAATACGCTGTTTGTAATCTACCAGCCGCATGGCTACGGCCCTACCCGCTTTCTAAAAAATGAATACATAGAAGTATTTCAGAAATGTCTTGCCAACTCAGACTCTCTTTACCTTCTCCCTATCTATTATGCTGGTGGTACTGCCCAAAAAGATATCTCCTCACAGGATCTGATAAATGAGCTGAACAAGAACAGTTTCAAAGCCTGTGCACCAGCAGATCGAGATAGTGTATTGAACTCTATTAAAACCACAGCACAGCAGGGAGATTGCATTTTACTTATGGGTGCAAGAGACCCCACTCTCCCCTCCTTTGCATCTGATCTTGTGAAACTTTTTGGTGGCAAAATAATTACTACCTGAAAAATAACAATTCCTTTACGCGAACTGTTACTAATATGGTTGGAGCAATTTTGTATCTCGCTAATGCCGTTAAACCGTGTCTCGGACCAGGCATCATATAAGAATTATGAATCAGACGCTCTACTATGCGTGTTTGTTTCGTATTTCGAGTCTAATATCCCCAATCGGATTTGGAACCCGGAATTCGGGGTCGCAGTCCGATTCCGAATTGTGAATTAAATCGGATATTCTACTATGCGTGGCTGTATCAATATTTTGCCACTTTCTTCTTTAATACTGCTCTCGGTAGTTTGTCCCGGATATTTTTTTTGATTTTGATCATTCACCATTCATAATTCAAAATTCACCATTTATTATGGCCTTCACAGCCATAATGCCCTTTCTGCTGTAGTGCTGATCTCAAAAGTCATCATTTAATTAATACCTCTTTCTGGTACTAATTACCCTTCCCTCCACCTGCGACACAGTTTTTGCTATTCATTTCTTTAGATAATCCACCAGCTTTTGCACACAACTACAACTGGAGTTTATATGAATCATCAGGCCCTCTCGTCAACTGTTCAGCATATACTCACAGAAAGTAAAGGTATTCTTGCTGCAGATGAAAGTTTTGGCACTATTGGAAAAAGATTTGCCAAACTTGAAATTGAGTCAACTCCCGAAACACGCCGTTCCTACCGCGAGCTGCTTTTTGAAACCGAAGGTATTGAGAAGTACTTATCCGGGGTGATTCTTTTTGATGAAACGATTCGTCAGAAATCAAAAAATAATATACCATTCCCCCGGCTTTTAATGGATAAAGGTATCGTACCGGGAATAAAAGTAGATAAAGGCACAAAACCACTTAGTCTTTTTCCAGGAGAAATGATAACTGAAGGTCTCGATGAACTATCGCAACGGCTTAATGAATACCGTAATCTTGGGGCAAAATTTGCCAAATGGCGTGCTGTAATTACAATTAACCAGGAGCTCCCGACTCAACACTGTATTGAATCTAATGCATATATACTTGCAAGATATGCATCACTGTGTCAGGAATCAGAAATCGTACCTGTGGTTGAGCCTGAAGTATTAATGGATGGTGAACATGATATTTCTGTTTGTGAAAATGTTACATCTTTGGTTTTAAAGAGTGTTTTTAATCAACTTTATAATCATAGAGTATATATAGAAGGCGTTCTTCTGAAACCCAATATGGTTTTACCTGGAAAACAATCTTCCCAGAAAGCCAGTGCTCAAGAAGTTGCTGAAGCGACAGTCAGGACTTTGAAACGAGTAGTTCCAGCCGCTCTTCCAGGAGTTTTATTTCTTTCCGGTGGACAGTCACCACAACAGGCTACAGAGAATCTTAATGCAATAAACGGTATTGGAGACACACCCTGGATCTTATCTTTCTCATTCTCCCGTGCACTTCAGGAACCGGTAATGAACAGTTGGAAAGGAATGGATCAGAACCGATCTTCTGCAGGCCAGGTTTTTGTGCACCGTGCACGCTGCAACAGTGCTGCAGTTATGGGCAGATACAATCAATCGATGGAATCGCAGCAGATATAGTTTTAAACAGGTTTTAGCAGGAGCGAGAGTTAATGCGTGCAATCTGGTCTGGAGCTATCAGTTTTGGTCTTATCTACATACCGGTCAAAATATACGACGGAACCAGGAGCCACAGAATCGATTTCGATCTTCTCCGCAAATCTGACAGATGCAGAATCAGATATGCACGTGTATGCAGGGAAACCGGTGAAGAAGTTCCAAATGACGAAATCGTAAAAGGATATCAATACCGTAAAGGAGATTATGTCATTATAAGCAGCGAAGATTTTAAAAGGGCCAGCGTTCATAAATCACAGACAATAGATTTGGTTTCATTTGTTAATGCTGAGGAAGTTGATCAGAAATATCTCGAAAAACCTTATTTTCTCGAACCAGTCAAAGAAGCAGCCAAGGCATACGCCCTGCTTCGTGAAGCACTTCGTAAAAGCGGGAAAGCCGGCATCGGCAGGTATGTAATGAGAACCCGTGAACACATGGCTCTTATTAAAGCAGAAGAAAATGCAATAGTGCTCAATCAGATGCGTTTTGCAGATGAACTGCGATCTTCACAGGAACTTGCTATACCACAACCCGGTACATCTGATATAAACGAACGTGAACTGGAAATGGCAATAAAACTTATTGATCAGCTCACCGGAAAATGGAATCCACAGCAGTATAAAGACACCTACTATGAAGACCTCAGGAAAATCATTCAGGAAAAAATTGAAGGAAAAGTCCCGGGTGCACCTGTCGAACCACAACCGATTCCTGTTGGAGTAACAGATCTTTTTTCAAGGTTAAGTAAAAGTCTGGAAATGGCTCAACACCGAAAAGAAGCTGCTTGAATTCCATGTCACTTGAGATGTACAGCAAGAAAAGAAACTTTCAAAATACAAAGGAACCATTGCCACGCAAGAATAGTACTAATGAACATAAACCTGGTTTTGTCATCCAGAAACACCAGGCTTCTCATCTTCATTACGATTTACGTCTCGAACTTAATGGTGTTCTTAAAAGCTGGGCTATTCCCAAAGGCCCCTCCATGAACCCGTCACATAAACGACTGGCTGTTATGGTAGAAGATCATCCTGTTGATTATCGCAATTTTGAAGGCGTAATTCCTCCAGGTAATTATGGAGCCGGAGTTGTGATTATCTGGGATGAAGGATGGTACAGTCTTCCCCTGATCGATGATCGAAGTGAAACCGAAAAAGCTGTTCAGGCTGAAATTGATAACGGTAAGTTAACATTTAATCTCAACGGTATCAAACTTAAGGGATTGTTTCATCTTGTAAAAACGGGAAAATACAGCAATCAAAACACCTGGCTTCTGATCAAAAAAGCGGATAGTTTTGCAAACACGAATGATATACTGGTTTACGATCGCTCGGTCCGCACAAACAGAACTATAGAAGATATCCGTGATCAGACAAGTAACGGCGACTCCTTTACGTCAACATACAATATTTCAGAAACCGATCTTTGCGGTATCCCTCAGGGTAGTCCCAAACACCCAGTGCATCCAATGCTTGCAGACATTTCTGACAAACCATTTAACAGGAAAAACTGGATATTTGAAATAAAATGGGATGGATATCGCGCTATAGGAGAAACCGCAACAGAGCCGGTAAAGCTATACTCCCGAAATGGACTGAGTTTTATTAACCACTTTCCACCTGTAGTTGAGGACCTTGAAAAAATAAAAATACATAGTGTTCTGGATGGAGAAATTGTGATTGTTGATTCTGAAGGGAAACCGGACTTTGGACTTTTGCAGAATTATCGCCGCAGCACAAATGGTACACTTATTTACTATGTTTTTGACCTGCTTTATCTGAAAGATCACGATCTGAGAAATCTGCCTTTAATAAAAAGAAAGGAACTGCTTAAAAAACTGCTTCCTCAACTTGATCATATCCGTTTTTGTGATCATATTGAAGAGAAAGGTGAAGAGTTTTTTAAAGTAGTGCAGGAAAATAAACTTGAAGGAATAATTGCAAAAGACAGTAACAGTCCTTACCTTCATGGAACCCGATCCCGGTTCTGGCAGAAGATAAAAACACACTGCAGACAGGAGGTAGTTATTGGCGGATTTACAGAACCTCGTTCGGGACGCACCGGCTTTGGTGCATTGATCTGCGGTATCTATGAAAATAACGAACTGGTTTATGTTGGAAGCGTTGGTGGTGGTTTTACAAATTCGATGCTTGGTGAAATAAGAAAGATACTGGATCAGATTATACAACCACAATCACCTTTCAAAAGCTCTCTCAAGACTTATACAGAAACACACTGGGTTAAACCGGTTCTTGCATGTGAGGTGAAATTTTCTGAATGGACCCATGATGGTCTGATGCGCCATCCTGTTTTCACAGGATTCAGAGAAGATCGCAAACCAAAAGAAATTCACAGAGAATTATCTCCAAAAAATAAATTCAAGCTGACAAGTTTACAAAAACCATCAACAGAACAGATTGTAACTATTGACAAAAACAGGTTGAAACTTACAAATCTTGATAAGCTTTTCTGGAAATCTGAAAATATTACAAAAAAAGATACCATCAACTACTACAGGGAGATTTCTCAATTCATTTTACCACATCTGATTGATCGCCCCCAGTCTCTTCATCGCTTCCCCGACGGAATTGATGGAAAGGAATTCTTTCATAAAAATATTACCGATGCACCACAATGGATTGAAACAGTACAATTGGAATCGGATTCACAAAACGGAACCATCCGATACTTATTATGTCAGAATGAATCATCACTGGTTTACATGGTCAATCTTGGCGCAATTGAAATCAATTCCTGGAGTTCACGAATCAATTCTCTGGATAACCCGGATTTCATGATTATTGATCTTGATCCTTTAAACTGCCCGTTTAAACTGGTTGTTAAAACTGCACTTGTAATTCATGACATACTCACCAGAACCGGCACAGATCACTATGTTAAAACTTCAGGTTCAACTGGAATGCACATTTTTGTACCGTTAGGTACTCTATATTCCTATGAACAGGCCAGACAGTTTTCACTCCTGGTATGTATCCTCACACACAAATTGCTTCCAGATATCACGAGTCTGGAACGTTTACCGCAAAACCGCCAGGGAAAAGTCTATCTGGATTATTTACAGAACGTAAAAGGTAAGACAATGGCTTCACCATACTCGCTTCGCCCCAAACCCGGTGCCCCTGTTTCGACACCGCTTTCATGGGATGAGGTAACTCCGCAGATAACCCCACAACAGTATAACATTTCAGTAATACAGAAGAGAATCAGCATGTATGGTGAATTATGGTTTTCACTAATCAATAAGAGTATAGATATGCAAAAAAGTCTTGAAGCCCTGAAAAACCTCTTTTGAGTCGCCGGAGAATCTGGATATGAATACATATACTGCAATAATATTGGCTTATCAATACCATGAAATATCCAAAAAAAACGGAATGCATCCATCGGCTCTGCTTCCTGTTCATGGAAAACCAATGTTTAACTGGATTATTGATATATTGCGCGGAAGCACTAAAATCCGAGATTTAATTGTTATTGGCCCCGAAACTCTTGATGGCTTACTTGGGATGCGATATGTAACAAAACGAATTTCTCCTGCAAATGCGACTGTCGAAAACCTTATGGTACAATTTTTTTCTCCAGACTCCCCCCCACAAAACAATGGATATCTAGTCATTCCATCCGAAACCATTTTTATCAAAAGTGCTGAAATTGATCATGTTTTATCTGAATATGACCTTATACGATCTGAAATAGCTGTTCCGGTAATTGAAACAGACAAATTAAAACAGTTCCATGAAAGTGCTCCGGAATTAATACAGATTAAAGACAACCTCGTTTCAGGTCTTATAGCTATAACAAAAGAGATTCAATATATCGGTTCTGCAATAACGGTTCTCAACAAATTTCATCCTGAACAGAATCTTCTTGAGTACAGAGACCAGACATTTTCATTTTTGACAGATGCTTTCAGTAAACATTTACCCCCCGATAGAATAAAGTTGCTTCATACCAGCATGACATCCTTTTTTATATCAGTTAATTCAGCGAAGCATTTTGCGTTGGCTCAGAAACTTCTGACCAAACCTTACCGGAACCGTTTTTCTAAAATCAAACTGATCCTGAATCCCAAATCAGGTAAAAGCAAACGTTTTCCATTTATTGGAAAGCTGTTGGGTGTAAGATATCGTTCTATCGATACTCTTTTTTCACCACACCAGTTTCAGAGCCGAATTCTTGAATATCTGAACGAATTTGGTATTGATGCAGAACTTATTAAAAGTAAAAGTTCAGAAAATGCAACAGAAATAGCCAGGAATTGTTCAAAAAGCAACTATGACCTGGTTATTGCTACCGGTGGTGACGGTACAATTAATTCGGTTATTAATGGTCTGGCTGGAACCCAGACAACTTTTGCAGCTATTCCGGCCGGAACTGTAAACGTTTTCGCTCTTCAACTGAACATACCGGTTGAGATCCGCTCTGCATGTGAACTGATAGCAATGGGTAATGTAAAGCAAATTGATCTTGGAAAAGTAAATGAACATTATTTCAGCTGTCTTTCAGGTATAGGTTTTGAAGCATATATAATGAACAAGACCAGACCTGATATTAAAGGCAAAATTGGTCCGGCTGCATATGTATTATCTGGAATCCGCCATTTTTTCGGCTACCGTTTCAGCAAGATCTATTTTACAATTGACAACAAGCCGCAAAGGGATTATGGATATATTATCGTGGTAAGCAATGGAAAATATTACAGTGCAAATATGATTCTTTCTCCTGCTGCCAGTATGGAAGACGGGTTACTGGATATTATTGTATTTAAAAGTAAAAATCCGATCAGTTTCCTGCGCTATTTTTATAAACTTGAGAACGTAAAACTATCAGAATATCCTGATATCAAACATCTTCAGGTTAAAAAGATTAAAATTGAAAAACATGGAAATCATTATGTTCATGTTGATGGGGAGCATTATGGGCACACTCCGGTTGAAATAGATGTAGTACCATCTTCATTAAAGGTAATTTGTTAATACCCTATAAATCAAAAAATCACACATTAACGCAGCTCTTAGATTTAACTGAATTTTATGAATTTATCTGGTAACAGAGAAAATTATTGAGTAAACTGGATCGATAATACAGATCTGCCTGTAAAAACCCTATTAACCCAAAATACCTTATTATCCGGCAGATTCCTGTAAAGCGGTATTATCTGGTGAATGCACGACTAAGAATAATTACTGATGATTAATAAGGGAAATGAAGTGACCAATTCTTTATCAGCCGCAATATTCGATCTCGATGGGACACTTATACCTCATACCAGTGCCGAAAAAACTTTTTTCTTTTATCTGCTAAGAACAGGAAATCTCAGTTTTCTAAACATGTTTCAAATGTTATCAGCGATCTGGACTGCACGTGGTAATTTCCATGATCTGGCCAGAACAAATAAACGCTATCTTAAAAATAAGTCGGTAAAAAGATTAAAAGATGTTGCCAGTGAATATTTTGAACCCCAAATACCCAAAATGGTATTTCCCAAAATGTACGAAATAATAGAATATCATCGAAAACAAAACGATCTGCTTCTGCTTTTAACAGGAACACTTGATCTTATTGCAGAATGTTTTGTCAGAAACCTCAACCTCGATGGATTCAAAGCCGGATCTCTTCAGATTAATAACAACCGGTATACCGGAAAAGTCGATGGAATCCTTCCTTGGGGAATCGGAAAGCTGGAGGTTCTAAGAGAGCTTAAAAACCAATTCGGTTTTGATCGTGATAAAACCACATTATATGCCAATAGTTTTGCTGACAGATATGTGATGAATGCCATAGAAAACCCTATAGCTGTTAACCCCAACTCAAAACTCCTTACCTATGCAAAAAAATCCGAATGGAAAATCATATATGCTGATTAAATTTTATATCTGCACACAATCCAATTGCCCATATCGGTAACTTTTACCGATATGGGCAATTGTTTCCATTTGGTAAATTTGTATAATGCTGAACATTCTGTTCGGTTTTTGGGCTTCAGCAAACAAAAAACGCATTTTGTAAAAAAAAATGAGTTTGGCACACTCATTGCTTTTTCTAATGGGCAGGTGTTATGCCATGAGAATGGCAGATGTGTGTGATGATGATGGGGTATCAGGCGAAAGCCTGAGGAAGAGAGGAACCGCAAGGTTCCTCTCTTTTTTTTTTGCTCAAAAAAAACAGCGACAAATAAACACCTGCTCACCAATAGAAATATTTCAACTGCCAAACCAACTCATTAATTATTATAACCTGAAGAGGAAAGTTTTTATTACGGAAATTTCTTCCACTTGGCCTGCAAGTTATTAATTAATTGTCTCCATTTTGGGTTAAATTTAAAATATTACCTTTGAACATAAACCACTTTTACTCTTATAATGCATCTTGAACAGAAAATAAACAGAAAAAATAATTTTAATTGAAATAATTTTTTTTAAGTTACAGTCATTTTGTTAGATTCAGAATACACCTATTCTTCTTTCCAAGAATACAGTGCAAAGAATACGCTTATTTATCTGGTACGAAACTGGTATTATGACTGAAACAGAGAAGTTTACGGCTCTTTTTCGATACTACTTTTAATTGTTTTGTGAACTAACCGGGCAAGGTCTGCCTTTTTCATATCAGGTGTGATATCTATCGGATCAAAAATTTCCAGATATGCAGTTCCGGGTCTGATTCTGAAAGATTTTTTAGGTAAAATTCTACCTGTATTACGGATTGCTACAGGTACGACCTGAACACCAGCTTCAAGTGCCAAAGTGAAACTGGCTCTTTTAAACTCACCTACCGTACCATCAACACTACGCGTTCCCTCAGGAAACAGAATCAGTGAAATATGTTCTTTTTTGAGATGTTTTATTGCACGAGTAAAAGATTCCCTGGCTTTTCTTGCATTTTTTCTGTCTATACAGATGTGTCCCATTGCGGCTATCCCCCAGCCAAAAAAGGGAATCATGAACAGCTCTTTTTTTGCTATAAAACTTATTTGATATTCCAGACCCGAAAAAAGAACCGGAATATCAAGATTGCTGGAGTGATTAGCTATAAACACATATCTTTTATTTTTATCCAGTTTTTCTACACCTTTTACAACTACTTTCACCCCACCTGCCATAAGCAGATGTTTATTCCATAATCGTCCGAGAGACCTGGCGATTTTACGGGAGAACAGACTCAGAACGATACACCCGATTCCATAAAAAACAGTACTGAACAGACCCCAAAGAATGAAAAGTGAAATTCTCATTTGATTAAATATTTTATTCAGGTAGAGGTTTTTGCAATCCACACATTTTCCTTTCCCACTTTTGTGCGCATTTCTTTGAGAATCGGAATATCAGGTTTGATTTTTAAATTTTTGGCACGGATTTTATATTCATTATTTTCACCTGTTAACACATGTACAATCAGATTACATTCACCTTTTGAACTGCTGCACTGCTTATGGATATCCTGTATGAACTCTTTTTCCAAACCTTTGGTTTTTAAACGGATATGCACACTTTTTGTCAGTTTTTCACGTGATTCGGAAAGTGGAATACAATTATCGACTCTGAGTTTTGGCTTATTTTCTCCATCCCGTTTACTAATTTGCCCATGCACCAGAACCATTGCATCCACAGCCATCAAATGATGAAACTTTTCGTATGCATCACCAAAAACAAGGAGTTCTATTGATCCATCAAAATCCTCCAGCTCAAGAAAAGCCATTGCTCTTCCATCTCTTTGAGTATGAGTTTTAAGACTTGCAATAAGCCCCCCCACAGTTGCAGCCATCCCGTCTTTTACCGCCTCAAGATTTTCCTGTTTCAGCGAAACCGAAGCGAAGCCCTTAATTTCATCATGAAACCTGTCAAGTGGATGACCACTGACATAAAAGTTCAGGATCTCTTTTTCCCGTTGCAAAAGTTGATTATACGGCCAGGGTGATATATCGGGAAGAGACGGTTCAGGAATAGTCTGATTGTCTTCTGATGAGCCGTTAAGGAGATTCTCAAACAGATTTACCTGTCCGCTGTTACGCTCTTTTTGAAAACTGTTTCCATATTCAATCGCTTTATCGATACTTTCGAATAATTGGGCTCGCGTTCCTTTAAGAGAATCGAGCGCACCGGCACAAACCAGTGATTCCAGACATTTTTTGTTCATATGTCTGAGGTCAACCGATTTACTCAGATCAAAAATTGAGTTGAATGTTTTTTTCGAACTGCGCGCATCAAGAATCGCATCAGCCCCTTTTCCCACATTCTTGACAGCCCCCATTCCTAAACGAATATTCTCTTCATCGATACTACACTCAATTTCACTGCGATTAATATCAGGAGGTAAAATTGTTATCCCCATCCGCTCAGCTTCATTTTTCATGGTAAGAAACCCATCCTGATTTCCTATCCACGATGTAAGGTTAGCGGTCATATATTCAAGCGGGTAATGAGCCTTAAGATAAGCTGCCTGATACGAAACATGGGCATAAACAGTAGCATGAGCCTTATTGAACCCATACTCGGCAAATTTTGCCATGAGATCAAAGACATCACGCGCAATTTTTTTGACGATTCCCTTGTTTACAGCTCCTTCAATAAACTTCTTACCCATCTCCTCCATTACGTCTATTTTCTTTTTACCCATTGCTTTTCGCAGTATGTCCGCCTGCCCCAGTGTAAACCCGCCCATCATCTGGGCAATACGCATAACCTGTTCCTGATAAATAATCACCCCGTTTGTCACCTCAAGAACATCTTTGAGCATAGGATGAAGATAAGCAATTTTTTCTTTTCCATGTTTGCGACGAATATAAGTATCGATATTATCCATGGGTCCCGGACGATACAGCGCAGCCATAGCAATAAGGTCTTCAATCATGGTTGGTTTCAATTTACGAAGATAATCCTGCATTCCCTGCGATTCGAACTGAAAAACTCCTGTTGTCTCCCCTCTTCCAAATAACTCATACGTCTTTTCATCACCATCGGGCAGCTTCCATAAATCGATTTCCCTGGCATGATACTTCTTTATTAAACGAAGTGCCTCCTGTAAAACGGTAAGTGTCCTGAGCCCCAGGAAATCCATCTTAATAAGCCCGACTTTTTCAACATAGTTCATGTCAAACTGTGTCATCACGATCCCGGAACCAGGCTGTTTAAAAAGCGGTGCCCAGTTAACGACATCACCCGGTGCAATAATTACACCCCCGGCATGCATTCCTGCCTGCCTTGCCAGCCCCTCAAGAACTTTTGCATGCTGAAAAAGTTCCTTGAATTGAGGATTGCCGTCTATTGTACGTGCAAGCTCACCATTTGCCTTGATTGACTTTTCGAGATTCTTTTCGCTGACCATTGCAGACAGACGGTTAGATTCTGCAACACATACTCCCATAGCCCGTGCGACATCCTTGACAACCATCTTTGCTTTCATACGGCCAAAGTTAATGATCTGACAAACTGCATCGCGGCCATATTTTTCTATTACATAATCAATAACCTTATACCGGTCACGATCTGCAAAGTCAATATCGGCATCAGGCATTGATACCCGTTCTGGATTAAGAAATCTTTCAAAGATCAGATCAAACTTGATCGGATCAACACTTGTTATTCCAATTGCATATGCAACCAGACTTCCTGCAGCAGACCCCCTGCAGCCAACCATGACACCCATCTTTTTTGCGGCCAGTACAAAATCCCTGACAATAAGGAAATAACCCGAAAAACCCATTGAACAGATAATTTTCAGTTCATATTCCATTCTTTCATTAATTTCGGGGTTAAAATCACCATATTTTTCCTTTACCCCCATTCTGGCCAGCGCACCCAAATACTCATCAGGATCAGAAAAACCATCAGGCACATCGGGAACAGGAAGCTGTGGTTTCATTTTTACATTTACATTACATCGTTGTGCAATTTCAACCGTATTACTCATCGCTTCCGGTATGTCTGGAAAAAGTTCAGCCATTTCCTGAGGTGATTTAAAATAGAGTTGATCTGAAGAGAACCTGAAACGCCCCGAGTCATTCATTGTAGTCTGGGTTTGTATACAGAGAAGTACTTCGTGCGATTGTGAATCTTCCCGGTTAAGATAATGGGCATCATTTGCGACGATAAACGGAATACCCATTTCTTTACCAAGATCAATCATTGCTTTGAAAGCAACCTTTTCTTCATTTATCCCATGGTCCTGAAGCTCGTAGTAGAAATTTCCTTCACCAAATATCGATAAATAGTCTTCAGTAATCGATTTTGCGAGTTCGATGTTTCCGTTAAGCAAAGCTCTTGGAACAGCCCCGGCAACGCATGCTGTGGTGGCGATAAGACCTTTTGAGTATTCCCTGAGTACCTCGATGTCTATTCGCGGTTTATAGTAAAACCCGTCAATATAACCAATCGCACTCAATCTCATCAGGTTTTTCCAGCCGACATTATCCTTTGCAAGTAAAACAAGGTGATTATATGATCGTTCATCTCTGTTCGAGGATTTGTCAAATCTGGATTTGGGAGCGATATAAGCCTCAAACCCCAGTACAGGTTTGATACCTGATGCCATGCAGGTTTCGTAAAACTCAACAGCCCCGAATAAACCACCATGATCAGTTATTGCCAGTGCCGGCATTGCGAATTGAGAAGCTTTTGAGACCAGATCCTTTATTCTGATCGCGCCATCAAGAAAACTGTACTCTGTATGATTGTGAAGATGTACAAAATTTGTACTCATTTGGGCAGAACCCCAATTTTCCTGATTTTTTTGACATAGAACTGACGTTTTGAACGGGTTTTCAGAACTATACCCTCAAGAATGGGATCGATTCCTTTCTGACAATCCACCGGAGTAACCGTATATACAGCTTCCTTCACATAAGGACTGCCTTCATAATCAAATATCAGCGGCTGACCTGTAAGAATTGCATAATCAATAACATGAATAATTTCACTCAAGTCAAGTTCTTTCAGCTCAGCTCCATATTTTGTTCCTCTCATTCCTGCCGTATCTTTCACTTCATCAGTTGCTGTATCGGTAAGCGGAACCCATTTTTTTTCCTCAGCCTTCTCAATTTCACTCTGCCCACCACTGTATAATTCCAGTTCCTGACCGGGCATACGGTAATCAAATCCCAGTGTTTTGAGTATCTCTTTTACAAAATCCTCATTACCCTTTTTTATTCGAAAAACCTTATGGGCCGATACCGGTTCAATAAGATCTACTAGCGGCTCATAGGAACAGATCTGCTCTGTAACCTTTTTATCGTTGGAAACAAGAAACGGCTGCTCAGAAATAAACAATCTATAAATCTCACGAATCCACTCGCGAACTGTTTCCATTACATTTGCAGGCGCACTCCATTGTTCAAGCCATTCCAGAACCATGTCACCGGAAACCCCGGCACTTATAGAATCACTTAAAACTGTCTTTTCAATCTTGCCCTTGTACACCCTGTCTAAAACTGTTAACTTTGCGATTCTTGAAAACCGGTAAATCTGTTCCGTATCTATCTCCTGAGGTACCAGAGCAGAAAAATCGGGAAGAATAATGACTTTACTTTCCTGAGTCAGATCATTTTCTTCAAGTTTTTTTATTGGACAAAACAGAAGATCATCACCTTTTCGCTTGATTTCAATGAAACCTGCAAAACGCAATGCACGAAGAGTCAGATGAACTGAAGAACGATCCTGAAGCGGAAATACAGAGCTGGATATCATTTTACCACCGCTTGCACTCAACAATTCTTCAAGCAGTAAACGATCCCACCCCCCTGTAAACTTAAATACAAATTCCGAAAAATCTTCAAATCGCTGATGCACGGGTAAGGCAAGCCATTTATTGAACCGGGAAAAGTTCACATAAAAATCACATTCTGAATTGTATAGCATTTCCTTTTCGATACAATATCGTATGACCATTTTCGGAATATAATCAGTTTTTTCGCTTTTTGGTGGAGCCCCGCCTTCAATAAGCTTTTTTAACTGCATTGATGAAGCTCTGGTAAGACCACCTGAACGCTTTTTCTTTAATATCTTCTGAGCCGCCAATGCAATCATGACAGTTATATCATTCAACATTCTCCAGCTCCAGAATGGAGAAGGCGTCTTACTGCAATCCACAGTTGCAGACTCCAGAATTGTATCCAGAACTACTTTTTTAAGCTTTTCCCTGAACTCACCAAAACCAAAAAGACGAACCTCTCCGGATTCGCTCCTGGCAGCATAAACCAGAAATGATTTTACGAGAGAATCTTCCAGACTCTCTGGAGTACTCTGATAAAGCCCTGCATTGCCACTAAGATAAACCAGTGAACACCTGAGCCGATCCTCTTTCTCGAGCTCTAAAAACTGCTTATTAAGGTTTTCAGGAATAGAAAACTTCTCTACCGCTTCATCAACCATACTTGAAGAAAGAATTTTTCGGGAAACATCTGCTCCATTAATGAAATGCTCAAACGCCCATGATGAAGGCAGCATCTTAATGTAATCATTAAAATTTAATTGCTGTGGTTTTGTAATCATTTGTAAGTAACTGGAAAATAATGAATTAAGTTGATTCTAAGGAGGATTGATCCGCCTACCTTTAACACTTAAAAATACAATATGGCAACACAAAATGTAAGTGGTTTGAAACCCGTCATTTCAAGCGTAATCCATATACTGCTTTAGACACCTGTTTCCAATCATTATTAAACAGATAATTTCAGCTAAGAACCATATAATCTTAAAATCAATTTCATTGTAGCATCAAGTCAAAATCTTTTATCTATCCCGACATTCTACGACTTCAAAATCCGGGCTTATTTTTACAAGCAATACACATTTTATTATCTTACAACGAAATAGCTGCATGCAGATTGTTTGTCACTGTAAAGATTCAGAAGGTACACGCCTTTTGCCAAATTGTCGACCGGCAGAATAACCTTGTCGCAATTCACAGTTCGCGATTGCATCAACCGCCCGCTCAGATCAGTTATCCTGATCTGTTTTTGGGGACTGTCAAATAACGGTACAGCTAAAACTATCCTGTTATTCATGATTCTCATTTTACCAGATTTTTGTCTTGTGGTATTAACTTTTACAACAGAACCTACCGTTCCGTCAATCACTTCCCAATACTGTGTCCGCGGTGATTCGTATACATTATCCTGAATAATCCTTTCTCCATCAGCCCTCAGATAAAGTCCGCTATGAACCATTTTCAAACGTACAAGATTATCGGATTCAAATTCAAATATTACCCTCTGAT
>Ga0079223_10000672_pt1 | contig 18359 bp, 14 predicted proteins | sample Stecom2011_FD_75072 | JGI IMG/M metagenome (GOLD analysis project Ga0079223, IMG submission 75072) | Agricultural soil microbial communities from Utah to study Nitrogen management - Steer compost 2011 | ecosystem: Environmental > Terrestrial > Soil > Agricultural land | place: USA: Utah... | reverse complement strand
TATCCATTCCTGAGTCATACGTTTTCCTATGCGGATCAGGTTGTTACAGCGATGGAAGCCCGGTGTTATACAGGGAAAAAAACAGCCCCGGCCTTTGCTATTAACAGACGGGACTGGTTGTGTTTAGTATTGACCGTATTATTTTGTTTTTTTCTAATTGTGATGGGATAATTGGAATTCAGCATAAAACCCAGACCTTAATGGGTTAAAATATGCCTGATAAAAAGATTATTTGTGTGGAATGTCCTCAAGGCATAGGTGAGAAAAAATACTCTGGTCCAGGATTTATTTTCGCCAAAAACCGGGATGGAAGAGGACTAAAATAGTCATTAATTCAAGCCGCCCTGCCAGCATTAGAAAACAAAGAGTCCACTTGGCAACAGCATGCATAGAGGCATAATTTTCTAAAGGGGCCACTCCGCCAAAAGCCGACCCGAAATTCCCGATACTGGCGGCTGAGGCCATAATAGAGGTGAAAATCTCTTCACCGGTAGCCATTACTACCAGCGCCCCAAAAGCGAAAATGACAATATATAAGAAGAAAAACGTTAAAATTTCATGAATTACGCTATCTGGGATAGAGGAGGGACCAACTTTTGTCTGCATGACCTGTCTGGGCCGGAGCGTTTTTGAGATGCGGCGCCGAGCATATTTAAAAAGAATGATTAAGCGTCCAATCTTAATCGACCCACTGGTTGAACCAGTGCAACTTCCCACAAACATTAATAGAAAGAGGATTCCTTGGGCCAAGGGAGGCCACAGGTTGAAGTTGTCATTATAAAAGACAGTCGTTGTTATAATAGAAACAACTTGAAAGATTGAACGCCTAAAGGCAGTGGCTAATGGGATATTCATCCTTAGGCATAGGGTGAACATGATGATTAGCGTAGAGATGGAGATGATTCCAAAATAACTTTTGGTTTCAGGATCTAGGATAAAGGGTGTTAGCTTTTTTTTCTGTAAAGCACGGTAGTGTAAGGAAAAATTCATCCCAGCCAACAGCATAAAGAGAACAATTACCGTTTCTATGTAAGGGTTGTGGTAGGCCTTGATTCCAAGATTACGTGAAGAGAATCCTCCAGTAGACATGGTGCTAAATGTGTGGATTAGGCTGTCAAACAACGATAAACCTGCGAGTTTTAAGAGGAGGATCTCGGCTAAGGATAGACCGGCATAAATAAACCATAAGGTTTTTGCCGTCTGCTTAAGCCGGGGAAGTATTCTGTCCGGGGTATGACCTGGAATTTCAGCTTGAAAGAGCGAGGCTCCCTTGAAGGAAAAGACAGCTAAAGAAAGGATGATGATCCCCATCCCTCCCAACCACTGGGTTAAACTGCGCCAAAAGAGAATTCCCCTGGGGACACTCTCAATATCTGTGAGGATAGTGGCGCCGGTTGTTGTAAAACCGGCCATACTCTCAAAGAAGGCGTCGGTATATGTAGGGGCAACCTCGGAGAAAAAAAAGGGCATGGCGCCTAAAGCGCTTAAGTAAATCCAGGTTAGACCGACAATGGCAAACCCTTCTTTTCTCCCGATTTTACTATCGTGCTTAATTAGGCTCAAGATCAAGCCTAGGACTATCCCGAGGAGAATGGTAAAGAAAAAGCCTTTACTATCTGGAGAATGATCAATAATTGAGATAAAAAGTGGAAAAATCAAGGTTAAAGAGAGTAAAAGAGACATTTTTCCAAGGGTATGACCGACCACTTTTAAATTCATAACGCTTCCTCCACGGATTCAGCAGAGTGCATAAAGAGTTTTTCTACTTTAGGGACTGCGGATTGTAAGGCAAAAACGATTACATGGTCATTGGCGTGCATTATAGTATCGCCGCGAGGGACTACAACAGCGCCTTGATGAATAACCGATCCGATGACAATACCTGAGGGAATCGGCAAATCCTTTAGTTTTCCTTTGGTTACGGGAGAATTCTCTTCTACAATCAACTCCATGATTTCGGCGTCACCGGAATCCAAAAGATTGATGGACACGATATTCTTGGTGCGTACTAGTTTTAGGACGGTATTAACCGTCAGCAGCCTAGGGGTAATGGCTGCTGTAACCCCAGCTCGTTCGGCCAGGGGGATATTATCTTCTCTGCCGACTTCGGAGATGACTTCTGTTACTCCAAGCTTATTCGCCATCATGCTGGCCACCAGGTTGGCATTTTCAGAACCTAGTAAGGAGACAAAGATGTCGCCGGGTCCTAAATTCTCCTCTGTTAGTATCTCCAACTTGGTTGGGTCGGCGTAGATGAACTCACATTCGTCTATCTCTTGGGCTAAAGTCTGTAATTTGCCTTCATCAGTGTCGATGATTTTTATTTCTGAGATTATCTTTTTCGCGCTTAAAAGACGTACTAAATACTGAGCGATTAAACTACTTCCCGCAATAATAATGCGCTGGAAGGCGTGTTTTTTGAGTTTGATTAAGCCGTTCAAATTATGAAAGCCTTTTGTTTCACCTAGTACAAATACTTTATCATTCGGGGCTAAAGTAGTGTCTCCATGAGGAATAATGGATTTTCCGTTTCTAGTAATTGCCACAATGGTAAAATTATTCAGGTTGATTTCGAAAATGCGTTTTCCAGCCACAGCCATATCCTCTTCGATCTTAAGCCCAATCAGACTAAGTTTACCGTCAAAAAAGTATTCCATGTCTGTGGCCATCGGAACTTCGATTAGACGAAAGATCTCTTGGGCGGCTAGGTGTTCGGGGTTGATAATCAAATCAATTCCGTATTTGGAGTAGGATAAGACAAAAGGATGGGGAGAGGTATAGTCGGAATTTCTGATCCGGGCGACGGTCATCGGCACGCCACATTGTTTTGCCGTCATGCAGGCAATCATATTAAGTTCATCATTTTCGGTAACCGCCACGATAATGTCGACGGATTTGATTCCGATTTCCTCTAAAATTTTGGCGCTGGCTCCATTACCCACGACAGTTAAGACATCCAGGTGATCATTGACCATATTTAGGGCTTCAGGGTCTTTATCGATGACGATTACGTCATGGTGTTCATTGGATAAGGCTTGAGAAATATTGAAACCCACTTTTCCGGCGCCAATAACAACGATCTTCATGATTATCCTCCTGTGATTTACATTAAGACTAATATAAGAACATCGCATATCTTTATGGAAGAGGACTCCAATTAAAAAAAGGGTTAGTTTTGCACAACCTACCAAGTTTGATGAAAAGAAATTCTGCTTTAGCTGTAAGTCGCTGTAAACCCCCGCACAGACTTAATTACATATTTTAATGTATCGGGTTATGCCCGGTAGCTTTCATTACATTATAGTTTATGATTTATGAGAATGCAAGCACCATGGAACAAGATTTATTATGAAAGATCAATTTTTCATAGGGTATATTGGTGAAAAGTCAAATTATATTGGTAAAACCTAAGATTCTATGGATATTATGTATAGATTCAGCTTATTTATGAGCGCGAGCGTTCCAGGGAAACAAATGAATGCCCCCACAAAATAAAAAAACTCCCTATAGGAGTCTTGTTTCTCTATATATGGCGGCCCCGAGACGAGTCGAACGTCCGACACGCGGTTTAGGAAACCGCTGCTCTATCCTCTGAGCTACGGGGCCGTCTGCACTCAGTTAAAATATTATACCAAAATATCAAGGATCTTTCAATAGGAGCCGGGATCATTCTTTACTGGGAATATATGACCTTAATTGAAAAAGTAAAATCCACCCCCTTAAGGCTTGAAGTAGAAATAATTTTCAATTAACCGGAAGTATATGGACATTGATATTTCCCCAAAAAAGAAAAGCCGTTGGCTCTCTCTATTAAGTACACGATATCTACATTAAATATATGATAAATACACCAAAAAAAGCTGAGCCTCGGCAATACAGTAGTTTACTAGAGGGTTTTTTCTTTTCCCATTATTTTGCCCGGGGGCTGATCTATGGTTGGATTTGCCAAAATGAGCAAGATCAAAATCAAAAAAAGGATAAAGGGAGAGTATAACTTGATTTGCTCCAGTAACCATACCCGGCTTTTCTTCACAGTAATCCTCCTCCTTCTAGTCTCTTCACATGTCCCGTGCGCAGCGAAAGGCAAAGTGTATTTGTTTTCTATACAATAACGTATGATTATTGAAGGCTAAAGGGAATCAGGAGAATGGACTTTTTCAGAGGTCTGTGGAGTGTAGAAGAGGGTTAAAGGGGCAACTGAATTTCTTTAAGGAAACGATGGAAAGCAAAAGCAATAAGCGGAGATAACATTAATGGAAGAATAATATAAAAACAAACCCTGCTTTAGCAGAGTTTATGCTTCATTCTTCATGGGTAAAATGCTTCTTGTGCTTTCTCAAACCTTAATTTAGCTGGCGCGCCCGGCAGGATTCGAACCTGCGACCTTTTGATTCGTAGTCAAACACTCTATCCAACTGAGCTACGGGCGCAACATATCGCATTTAAAATAATAACATATACGATGCGGAGGAGTCAAGGGAAAAATACCTTTATCTTCAGCCAGAATGACCCCAGAATGACCGTTACATCCTGCTAGACCAGGAAGAAGTTTACAACAACATTAAAAAACCTATTTATTCTGGCATTCAACTGTTTTTATTGATAATATAGTGCATGGATATTAAGATTGTTTGTTGCTATATTGTAGAAGTTTGGAAAGGGGTTTTTAAGAATGACCTTAAATGCAAAGGCCGTTGTCTTTGACTTGGATGGCACTTTACTTGACACCTATCGTCTAATTTTCGATGCTTTTAATCATGCCTGGGCTCAGCAGGGGATCACCCTTTCCGATCAGGAGATTGAGGCGCGGTTCGGTCCGCCGGAGCCGGAACTGATTCAAGGTGTGATGGGCGAGGCTTGGCGGCAAGGTTTAGCCAGATTTCATGAGTACTATCAAGAAAATCACGGAAGATTAATAAAGCTTGCACCTTATTGGCAAGAGGTTCTTTCGTGTATAAAGCATCAAGGTTACCGACTCGGGCTTTTCACCGGTAAAGGGCAAACCGCCACAGAGATTACACTCTCTCAGACCGGGTTAGCGGGTTATTTCGATTCGGTTTTAACCGGGACAGAGGTTAACCACCCAAAACCTAACCCTGAGGGGCTGATTATCAGCGCCCGGCGGTTTGGAATCAAACCAGAAGATTTGATTTATGTTGGTGATACCTGGGTTGATGTGGAGGCCGCACACTCCGTAGGGGCGAAAATTGCCTTATCCACCCTTTATCATAAACCGGATGAAAAGGGTTTACGGCTTAAACCCGATTGGGTACTGCGGAGCCTGGAGGATCTGCATTCTTGGGCGCGGGAATTGCCTCCTGTGGGAGGAAAGCAAGAAATAAGCTAATATTGTTTTACCGGGAGGGTGGTTTCGTGACGGAACAAACGGATCTGGATAACCAATTTATGCTGGAGGCCTTAAAGGAGGCGCAGAAGGCTTATGATTTGGATGAGGCCCCTGTGGGGGCGGTTGTTGTTTATAATGGTCAGATCTATGCCCGAGGCCACAATTTAAGAGAAAACCGGCAGGATCCAACAGCCCATGCGGAGATTGTCGCCATTAGAGAGGCGTCCCAAAAACGGAATTGTTGGCGGTTGCATGGGATGACCCTCTATGTTACGCTGGAACCCTGCCCAATGTGCGCCGGGGCGATGGTCAATGCGCGCCTAGACAGAGTGGTTTTTGGCGCCGCTGATCCAAAGGCCGGAGCGGTTGGTTCATTATTAAATATAGTGGCGGATGAGAGGTTAAACCACCGTTTAGAGTTTAGAGGAGGAGTCCTGGCGGATGAGTCCCAAACCTTATTAAAAAGTTTCTTTAAAAGTAAAAGGCACGCGGGTGGCGCGCGCTTGTTATAGTTGTATACGCACAGACCGGTTATCAGGAATTAATAGACAGAAAAACCAGTCCGAAAAAGGCTTGACCTTTAGAGGCATACCGTGTAAAATAAGATAATGTCAAATAAAATAAGCTATATGTCCGGCAACCAGTCTCCGGTCTCTAACCTCCGGAGTTCAGACACGGAGAGATGGCTGAGTGGTTGAAAGCGCCCGCCTCGAAAGCGGGTAGGGGTGTTAAGCCCCTCGCGAGTTCAAATCTCGCTCTCTCCGCCACTTTATCAGCTGGGCGACTTTAGTTTTTGATTGATTTGGAGAGATGGCCGAGTGGTCGAAGGCGCACGCCTGGAGCGCGTGTAGACGTTAACGCGTCTCCTGGGTTCGAATCCCAGTCTCTCCGCCATATAAAATCATTAAAACCAATGTCAACGCACTGGTTATTTATTTTTATAGTAAAGATTTGAAACCAGGTTGGTAAACTGAAAATTCTGTGTTAATTTCAATAAATTGGCAGACGCGAGATTCTTGTTATTTATGAATAGAGATGATATACTAAATTAGGTATACTGTTTGGTCGTGCTAGATGGGGAGGTAGCGGTGCCCTGTAACCTGCAACCCGCTATAGCAGGGTTGAATTCCGATTTGAGGCGACTGTTCGTAGTATCGGCCAGGATAAGTGGTGTTGAAGATTGGGTCCTACGCAACGAAGACCGGTAAACCCCGCCAGGTCCGGAAGGAAGCAACGGTAAGTCGGACCCTTTGTGTGCCGTAGGGCGACCTGATTGGAGCTAACTGTTCTGGAACAGCTGGGAATAGTTTGTCAGGGGTCGGTGCACGGCCATATATTTTCTGCCGGAAGGAATGAGCAACTGACTCTATTCTTCCGGCGGGTTATAACATTCCGGCAAAACAAAAAGAATATGGGTTCCATGGAAAAATCAGGGAGATTTATTGAGCGTTAAATACGCTTTTTTTTACAACTCAGGTTGATACATAAGATAACTTATGGTAAAGAAGGGATCAATGTTTCCGTATGAAAACAAAGTTGATTTCGAATACCGTCCAAATAGAGGCCTTTGCCAAAATCAATCTATCCCTTGATATACTGGGAAAGCGTAATGACGGATATCATGAAGTAAAAATGATTATGCAGACCATAAACCTTCACGATATACTCACCTTTAGTTTGTCTCCTGAAATATCGCTCCATACCACGGATCCGTACTTGCCAACAAACGACCATAATCTAGTGATTAAAGCAGCAAAACTCCTAAAAAACTATTCTAAAGTTAAGTTGGGCGTAAAGATATATTTGGAAAAAAGAATCCCAGTCGGAGCCGGGCTGGGAGGGGGAAGCGCCGATGCAGCCGCTACATTACTGGCTTTAAATAGACTGTGGAGTCTCAATCTTTCAATTGAAGAACTAAAAGAGTTGGCGGTTAAGATCGGGGCGGATATCCCCTTTTGCCTGACTGGAGGAACGGCGCTGGCCGAGGGAATAGGGGAAGAAATAACTGTTTTACCATCTTTACCTCAAATTAAATTAATTCTCGCCAAACCTCCTTTTTCAGTGAGTACAGGCCTTGTCTATCAGCATTATCAAACCGCCCCAATCGAAGTACGCCCCATTACTATGAAGATAATTGAATCTATAAAAACAGGGGAATTTTGGAAGATTCCTGAATGGTGGGGAAATGTACTTGAGGAAGTTACTCTACGTCTTTACCCACTAATCCGTGAACGGATGAAGGAGGTTGGCCGTTTCGGTTTGCCGGTTCGGATGTCAGGGAGCGGTCCAACGATCTTTCTTTTGATTCCGGAAGATTTTTCCCGGTTGAATGAGGTGAAAAGCATACTACACCAGGATAACTGGTGGGTTTATGAAGGTTGTTTTCAAACCAAAGAGTAATTATTCAGATGGAAAAGGGGGAAGAGTATGGAGAGAAAACCATTACTTCCTATAAAGCTAGACAGCTACAAACCATTAAGAGAACTGGTTTTTGAGACACTGCGGGAGGCGATTATCGAGGGGGAACTTCCCCCAGGGGAGCGGCTCATGGAGGTTCAAGTAGCAGAAGAACTGGGGGTTAGCAGAACGCCTGTACGGGAGGCCATTCGAAAGTTAGAACTCGAGGGGTTGGTGGCGATGATTCCCCGGAAAGGCGCATACGTTTCCGGTCTCTCCATGAAAGATTTAATAGAAGTCTTTGAAATCAGGGGCGCCTTGGAAGGGGTAGCGTCTGCTTTATCCGCGGAAAGGGCAACAGAAGAAGAACTTGAGGCTCTTGAACGGCATTTGGTTAAAACAGCCGAGTTAATTGAGAAGAAGGACTTCCATGCAGTGGTGGATGTTGATACGGATTTTCATTCCCTGTTATATGAAACCAGCCGTAATACTAGGTTGGCCCAGATTATCAGCAATTTGCGGGAGCAGATCCAACGTTTTCGACAGACTTCTCTGTCGTATCCGGGAAGAATGAAAGAGGCTTTGGAGGAACACAGAAAAATAGTAGAGGCCATCTCCGACCGTAATCCAGAATTAGCGCGACATTTGGCACAAGAACACATAGAAAATGCAGAAAACTGCATGATGCAGATTATCCGGGCAGAAAAGGTCGAAAAATAAGCCAGGGTTGGGAGGTATACGATGAACGCCATTGTTCTTGGCGGGGCTGTGAATAAAGGCGCGCTTCGAGAGAGCGCCGGAAAGTATGAGGCGTCAATTAGAATTCACAACATACCCATGGTAGAATATGTGATTACAGCACTGGAAAAGATGAAAACCATAGAACAAATTATCTTGGTAGCGCCCGAGGGGTTGATCGACCCTGCGAAAAGAAGTAAGCGGCTGGAATTTGTTCCGCCCGGGAACACGATGGTGGATAGTTTACTGAAAGGACTGGACGGTCTTGATTCCTGTCAACATGTTCTGGTCTTGACTTCCGATATTCCGCTGATTACCCCTGAAGCCTTAGAGGATTTCTTGTATCAGTGTTCACTGAAAGAAGCGGATATATATTATTCTTTTGTTCCCAAAGAGATCATAGAAGATAGGTACCAGGGAGTGAACAGGACTTATGTGCGGTTAAGTGATGGTGTTTTTACTGGCGGTAACGTTGTGTTAATTAATCCCCAGGTTATTCTGTCTCGGCGAGAACGGATTTTACAAGCGGTACAATTGAGAAAACATCCGGTTAAGTTGTGTCGAGTATTGGGTTCGAATTTTTTTATAAAATTAATGGTGGGGCGATTAACCGTTGCCGAGATAGAAGAGAGGGTTGGAGAAATTCTTGGCTTTAAAGGAGCGGGAATAATCTCCAACTACCCTGAAGTTGGAATAGACGTTGATAAACCTAGTGATCTGGAGTTGGCCAAGACCATTCTGGAGAAAAAAGAAAGCGGTCTTTCCTGTTTGGGCTGACGACGCCCTCGCATAGACAAGCGTGTTAATTTTATTAATATTAAAAAGCGGCTGAAATATATGGCAGCCGCTTTTTTAATTAAAATAACCAAAATTTATAGATAGAAAAGAGGGTTTTTTCAAACAATGTCGAAAGAAATATTAACTTACTTTATTTTCAAAAAGAGGTGAAATTATGAACATCACTGATATTCGCTTAAAGAAGATTGATAACGGCAGCAAAATGAAGGCAATTGCCTCGGTGACTTTTGATGATTCCTTTGTTGTTCGGGAAATTAGAGTAATAGAGGGACAGAGCGGGTTATTTGTTGCGATGCCAAGCAGAAAGACTCCCTCCGGTGAATTTAGAGATATTGCACATCCCATCAACTCCGAGGCTCGGGAAATCATTCAAAGCGCTATCCTGGAAGAATACGAAAAGGCTGAATAAACCAGGCTGACTTGGATTAAATTTACCCTGCGGCGTTCCTAGATACATCCTTGACAGAACCTATTTTAGTTTGCTATAATTAACGTTGCACGTTGGGGCGTCGCCAAGCGGTAAGGCACGGGACTTTGACTCCCGCATGCGTTGGTTCGAATCCAGCCGCCCCAGCCATCAATGCTTTCTACTTTTTTATACTTATGTAATTGAAGCCAAAAGACCCTGCTTTAGCAGGGTCTTTTGTTTGGAACACCCAACTTTCTCTTGGACTAAAAAGAACAGGCCGTATATTGCGTAGAGGGTATAAATAGGATAATATGTATATCAGTGAAGAATACAGATAAGGCAGTTAGTGTTAATATTTCTGATTTACCCTATTTTACCAAAGTATGAATATACTTAAAGGGAGCTGATATTTTGGGTATTTCTAATCTTAAGGTGATTATATTAGCGGCCGGTAGAGGCACGAGAATGAAATCCGACTTGCCCAAAGTTTTGCATCCGGTCTGCGGAGTTCCCATGATTCAGCATGTGGTCAAGGCGGCGAGGAGTGTCTCTAGGCATAAACCGTTAGTGGTCATTGGGTATCAGGCGGAGCTTGTTTCCGAAGAATTAGGAACAACAGTTGACTATGTTTTGCAGGAAAAACAATTGGGAACAGGACACGCTCTTATGATGGCCGGCCCACACTTGGGAGGCTTTCCAGGAGATCTATTGGTACTCTATGGCGATACCCCGCTGATTACCGAGAAGACCTTAATAGGGATGGTTGCGGAACATCATAAAGCCCAGGCTGGAGTAACGGTTCTTTCGGTTGAGGTTGACGAGCCTACGGGTTACGGAAGGATTGTTCGGGACAAAAATGGAGATCTCCAGGGGATTGTGGAGGAGAAAGACGCTTCACCTACAGAGAAAAAAATAAAAGAGGTTAATACCGGAATTTACCTCTTTGACTGCCAGGAGTTAAATAAGAGTTTAAATCAGCTAAAACCGGATAATGCGCAAGGTGAATATTATCTCACTGATGTCATTTCTCTTTTGGTTACTGAGGGCAAAAAAGCACTGGCCGTACTCAGCGGGAAATCTGAGGAGATTTTGGGGCCGAATGACCGTAAAACTCTAGCAGAGACCGATCGAATCATGAGACGGCGAATCCTAGACTACTGGATGATGGAGGGGGTGACGATTATCGATCCGTCCAGCACGTACATAGAGGATCAGGTAAAGATCGGGAGGGATTCCATAATTTACCCTGGAACTTTTCTCCAGGGCTCTACAGAGGTTGGAGAGAATTGTCAGATTGGCCCCTATAGTCAAATCCAGAATTCATTGATTGGCAACGGCAGTTTGGTGCGTTTTAGCGTACTGGACCAGGCTAAAACAGGTCAGGGCGTTAATATCGGTCCATACTCCTATCTGCGTCCAGGTACAATTCTGGAGGACAAAGGCAAGATCGGTGGGTTTGTAGAGACCAAAAATAGCCAGATCGGGGAGGGGAGTAAGGTTCCGCATCTCAGTTATATCGGTGACTGTAAAATCGGAACCGAGGTTAATATCGGCGCCGGAACTATTACCTGTAACTATGACGGATATTCCAAACACCAAACTGTGATTGGCGATGAAGCCTTCATTGGTAGTAATACTAATTTGGTAGCTCCGGTGAATGTAGGAAAAGGTGCACTGGTAGGGGCCGGATCAACCATTACAAAGGATGTTCCTGCTAGTGCCCTAGCGCTGGCCCGTTCCAGACAAATTAATAAAGAAAAATGGTACAGAAGAAAGAAAGACTAAGATTTGCTCTCTTTTGGAGATAATGGTATAATGTTAATGCTAAAAATGAAAGGGTCGGCTAAATCTTGAAACCGAAGAGTTTGAGCGCTTAATAAGGGAAGGCCGGAATTTTCAAGTATAAGCATAAAATACCGAGTATGTAGTTAAGTAATGAGTATCGAGTCTAGAATTAAGTATAAGCACTAAAAAGGGTTATAAGAAAGCAACACATACGTGCACGCGCGTGTGAGCGAAATCAGGGAGGTTATTTGTAGATGGAGGTAATACTTACAGCAACTGTCAGAGAAGAAAGCGGGAAAGGGGCGGCGCATAAGTTGCGCGCAAACGGAGAAATCCCCGCAATTTTGTATGGGAAAGACAATATTCCAATTACCTTGAACAGTCGCGAGGTTCAGAAGATTATCGCAGACTATGGAACCAGTCACTTGCTTCAGTTAAAACTGGCCAAAGGAAAGAGAACCAGTAAAAGACCGGTGCTGATTAAAGAGGTTCAAGCCGATCCAATTAAGGGACATCTTTTGCATGTGGATCTGTTTGAGGTCTCAATGGACCATAAGGTAACCCTAACCGTGCCTCTGGTCTTTATCGGACAAGAAAAACGGCCAAATGACGGCTCACTCATTGAGCAATTAATGTATGAGGTGGAGGTTTCCTGTCTGCCTTCAATTATTCCCAATAATATTGAGGTGGATATCTCCGGACTGACTATGAACAAGACCATTTTGGTGAAGGATATTACTCCCCCTAAAGACGTGGAGTTTGTAACCGCCCCTGAGGAGGCTCTGGTTGCGGCAGTTCCGCCAAAGGTTGATACTGAGCAAGAGGCGACTGAGGAGACTGAAGAGGAAGTGGCTACAGCCGCCCCGGAAGAGTAATCTAATCAAAGGAAAGTATTGATGTTAGAGAAAAAGGATGAGGCGTGTGTGAGCACGCGGGACGATCGATGGATTATTTAATAGTAGGTCTGGGTAACCCTGGAGATAAATACGACTTAACCCGGCATAATGCCGGGTTTTTGGTCGTGGATCAGTTAGCAATCCGCTACCTAACTCAAAACCCTAAACCGGCCCAGAAGCGTAGTAAGTTTAATCACGAGTGTAATGCGTTATGTGGTTGGTTTCGCCTAAAGGAAACGGTGGACATAAAAGAAGATAGCCCTCGTTTACTTCTAGCTAAACCACTAACTTATATGAATTTAAGCGGGAATGCAGTTTTTGCCTTACTTAAGAAGTATGCCATTCCTTTATCAAGGGCAATAATAGTATATGATGACCTCAGTCTACCCTTTGGTGTCCTTCGCTTGCGGGCGAAAGGCAGTTCTGGGGGGCATAAGGGCATGGCTTCCGTAATTGCCAAAACCGGACCGGAGATTGTAAGGCTGAAGATTGGGATCGGCGTTCCTCCTGAAGGGATGAGCCACCCGGATTATGTATTGAGTGACTTTTCCCCAACCGAGTTAAAAATGCTATCGGAAATTACATGTACTGCCGGAGAAGCCATTATTGATTGGGTGAGAAACGGAACGGAAAAGGCCATGAGCATCTATAATGGAGTAGTTCCCTCTTTAAGTGAATCTTAATTAAATCCGATATTTTATCCGGTGACAAAAATCGGTGTTGCATCTTGGTTACAGACGATTGCACTAGTTTTGTTAGGTATATTGTCCCAAAACATAATTTCCGCAAATAATAAGGCCCCAATAAAGAGGCCTTTGTTTAGTTGGCAAATTAAGGAGGAAACCTATTTGCTTGGTTGGATCACTCAACAAATGCTAAAGTGGCCTGAGCTGAAGGAGATTTTTACCTCTATGGCTTCGCACGCGCACACAAGCGCACATGCGCATGGGGAACGAAGACAAAGAAAGCAAACACTGATTCAAGGAATTAGTGGGTCACAAAAGTCATTACTGATTACCGCATTGTGGAAGGAGACTGCAGAGAGTCTCATCTTAGTTACTCATTCACCCTCTGAAGCAGATAAACTAGGTTCTGACCTTACGGAATTCATCGGTCCCCAAGAGGTTGCGGTTTTACCCCCCTACGATTTGTTGGCCCATGAAGAAGCCTATGAGAAAGAAGTGGCTGGGGTCAGATTATCCGTTCTAGCCGGGTTGGCTAAGGGAGAGCGTCTTCTGGTTATAACCTCTTGGCCTGCCTTGGTCAGGAAGGTCGTTTCGCCTGAGGTATTATCTTCGTACCTTATCCATCTAGAGTTAGGAGGTAGCATTAACCGAGATTTACTGCTAAAAACCCTGGTTAACCTCGGTTACGAACGGACGGAGCAGGTATATGCTTTGGGACAGTTTAGTGTCCGTGGTGATATAGTGGATGTCTTTCCACCTAACTTTGAAACTCCGGTCCGGATTGAATTGTTTGGGGATGAGATTGATTCCATTCGCCGCTTTCAACTGGAAAGTCAAAAATCTTTAGAGAAGGTGCGGAAGGTTTCAATTCTTCCCGCCCGGGAGAGTTTGTGGAAGCCGGAGAATATCCAAAAGGCTCGACCGGAGATTGAGCGGTTTTTACAAACTCAAGTTCAGCGTATACAGGAACGTGGTGAGGATAAAGTCGCCACACTTTTAAAAGAGAAGATTCTGGGAGGGCTGGACAGAATTGAAGGGGGTACGGTTTTTCCGGGTATTGATCGATTTTTAGTCTTGATCCGAAAAGACTTAGCGCCGATCTGGGCTTATATGGATCAGGCGCTTTTGATCTTGGACGAACCGGTTAGAGGTAGTGAGTATCTAAGGGCATTGGAAGAGGAAAACTCCAGAGCGCTGGGGGGCTTTCTGGAAAGAGGACTGATCTTACCTGAGGAAATAGAGCTCTATAATCCTCTGAGTAGGATCCAGACAGAACTGGGGCGCCGCTCTGTTCTGCAGTTTTCTGTCTTAGCTCGAGCGCTCAAAGGGACAGATCCGAGTAAAAAGATTACACTTCCTTTAAAATCAGCCCCGGACTTTGGTGGCCAGCCTAAACGGTTTCTAGAAGAAGTTAAATTACGGAGCGAAGGTAAATGGGCGATTGGCATCTTCATCTCCGGGGAAGAACGGCTTGAAAATCTAAGAGAGTCTTTAGTAAATGAGGGTTTAAACCCAGTAAGTTCACCGAACAGTGTTAGGCGTACTAACTCAGTGAATTCGGGTACTGCCCATTCCCAAAAGCCGGTCCCAGGCCTTATCCATTTATTGAATACGTCTTTATCTACAGGTTTGGAACTACCCAATGAGAAGCTGGTCCTGTTTACAGAGGCGGAGATTTTTGGCCGGGTTCGTACGAGGAAAAGAATTAAGACAAAGTTCGGGAAGGAAGGGATCCGGGTTACGGATTTATCCGAACTCAAGGCCGGGGACTATGTTGTTCATCTTAACCATGGGATCGGTAAATATCTCGGCATAAAGAAATTAGAGATTGGGGGCGCCAACCGGGATTACCTGGAGGTGGAATATTCCGCTGGGGATCGGCTCTTTGTCCCTACGGATCAGGTTCACTACATCCAGAAGTATGTGGGGATGGAAGACGCCCCACCAAAGGTCCATCGCTTAGGGGGAAGCGATTGGCAGAGAGCCAAGAATAAAGTGAAGGAATCCGTTCAAGAGATGGTGGAAAAGCTCTTGGTTCTGTATGCTCATCGCTATACTGCCCAGGGTTATGCCTTTCCTCCGGACAGCAATTGGCAACAGGAATTCGAAGACTCTTTCGTCTTTGAAGAAACTCCAGATCAGCGTCAGGCCTTAGAGGAAATAAAGAAAGATATGGAATCATCTCAACCCATGGATCGTCTGCTCTGTGGGGATGTAGGCTATGGAAAAACCGAGGTGGCGATTAGGGCGGCCTTTAAGGCCATTACCGGAGGAAAGCAGGTTGCGGTCTTAGTTCCTACCACGATCCTAGCCCAACAACATTTTCAAACAATGACTCAGCGGTTCAGTGGATACCCTATTCGGATTGCGGTTTTAAGCCGCTTTCAATCTTCTGCGGAACAGGATTCCATCGTAAAAGGGTTGAAGCAGGGCGCGATTGATCTGGTGATCGGTACCCATCGACTACTCTCCAAAGATATAGTATTTAAAGATTTGGGACTGATGATCGTAGACGAGGAACAAAAATTCGGTGTCACCCATAAGGAAAGACTGAAAGAAATGAAGAAAAATGTGGACGCCTTGACCTTAACCGCCACCCCAATTCCGAGAACACTACACATGTCCATGGTAGGAATTAGAGATATGAGTGTAATTGAGACTCCGCCCGAGGATCGTTATCCAGTGCGCACCTATGTTCTGGAGTATAATGAGGAAGTGATCGGGGAGGCCATTAAAAGAGAGATGGACCGGGGCGGTCAGATCTTTTTTGTCTATAACCGGGTTGAAACCATTGAACGGATGGCAACCTATCTACAGCAGTTAGTACCCGAAGCCCGGATCGAGATCGCTCACGGGCAGATGAATGAAGACGCCTTGGAAGAAGTGATGCTTAGTTTCTATGAAGGGGAGGCCGATATCCTACTTTGTACAACGATCATCGAAAACGGGCTTGATTTATCGAATGTAAACACCTTAATTGTTTATGATGCGGATCGCTTGGGTCTTTCTCAGCTTTATCAGTTACGCGGAAGGGTTGGTAGAAGTAATCGAGTGGCTTATGCTTATTTTACCTATAGAAAAGATCGGGTCCTGGCGGAAACAGCTGAAAAGAGGCTAGCGGCGATTAGAGACTTTACGGATCTAGGCTCGGGATTCAAGATTGCCCTACGTGATTTGGAGATTAGGGGAGCAGGGAACCTCCTTGGACCGGAACAACACGGGCATATTGCCTCCGTAGGATTTGACCTTTATTGTCGCCTTTTAGAAGAGGCTATTAAAGAGCGGCGGAGTGTCAAGGAGGAGAAGAAACCGGAACCGCCGGAGCCTACCATCGAACTGTCTTTTGACGCTTATATTCCCGATCAGTATATCTCCGATCCCGGACAGAAGGTGGAGATGTATAAGAAGATCGCATCTATAAGCACAGCTGAGGAGGCCGATGAAGTGGCTGATGAGATTGAAGACAGGTTCGGTTATCCTCCCGCCCCTGTCCTGAATTTGCTGGAGATTGCCAGATTAAAAAATTATGCCAAACATTTAGGGATCACCGCGATTTCTTCGGAGCGAGGTGATATAATTGCCCGCCCGATCCCGGGGTTGAGTATCAATCCCGAACGGATCGCCTCCCTATTGGTGAAATTCCGTGGTCAAGTCAGATATCAGCCTGGTCGACAGCCGGTCTTGAGGTGGAAAACCGCGGGCAAAAGTTATAATCAAATTTGGCGCTTGCTAAAAGAATCTCTCTCCTTTCTTTTGGATGAGGAAAACTCAGCATAAATAGAAAGTATATTCATCTTAAGACAGGGTAAGATAAAAAAGGAATCCACACCGCCTTTCCTAACGTAAAACGTGGTTTTAAGCTCAAGACCAAATGAATAATCCAAATGGTGAAGGTATATAATAGTAACAGCAAATGCAGGAAATAAATAACAGGGATTCGGCGTAACCTGTAATCACTTTAGGTTTAGGAAGCGGATGGAGGATTCGGTAGAAGGAGGGAACAGAGGATGAAGGCAACTGGAATTGTCCGGAGGATAGATGATCTGGGCAGAGTGGTAATCCCGAAGGAAATCAGGAGAACCCTCCGGATCAGAGAGGGAGATCCTCTAGAGATTTTTGTTGACCGTGAAGGAGAAGTCATTCTCAAAAAGTATTCACCTATCGGCGAATTGGGGGATTTTGCCAAAGAATATGCGGAATCCTTACATGAATCAACCGGACATATAGCGCTAATTGCTGACCGGGATATAATTGTCGCGGTGGCTGGAGCGCCGAAAAAAGAGTTTATGGATAAAGCAATATCCAAAGCAGTAGAAAGCGCCATTGAAGACAGAAGGGTTGTCTTGATTCCGACCCCCGGTGATCATAAATATTGTGAGACTTGCGCAGTCTTAGATGATGAGGGAGAGTGTAAATTTACCGCTCAGGTTATAGCGCCTATTATCGCCGAGGGAGACCCGATCGGCGCCGTAATACTTACCTCAAAAGAGCCCGGTGTGGTGATGGGGGATATGGAGGTGAAGATTTCCGAAACCGCCGCCGGGTTTTTGGCAAAACAAATGGAACAATAGTAAAGCAGCAGGAACCTGAGGTTAACTATCTATGCTGAATAAGAGAGAAATGACGGGATAAAGCGGTTTCTTAACGAAAACCACTAAACCCGGAGCTTTTATGGTGAAATTGTGGCCGAATAGCCTTAACCCCGGACTTGACCGGGGTTACTAACTATTTTGGACGATTTGGCATCAACATCCCGAGCAGACCCGTTAAAAGAGCTGGGTTAAGCTGTTGATTTCCTGCGAACGAAGTTGAAGAAAGCAGAGGCAGAATACTCATAAGCTGGCTAAGCGCAGGGTTTTGGGACTGTCCTACATAAAGATGGATTAGTTGTAATAATTGGTCGGTATTTAAAGTGCCATCCTGGTTAAAAATTTTCAGTAATAGGTTTAAAATTTCTTGTCCTTTCGGACTAAGTTTAGGGACCAGTTCTCTAAAGGCTTCAAGATCTTCCGGGGGTAACCCCGTTCCGCTCTTCTGTTCCGGGTCCGGTTTTTTTACTGAGGAACGCCTTTTGTAAACACGCTTAGTTGGGAAGATTTTTTCTTCGTTTTCGGACATAGCGGTACCTCCCTTGCCCGATTTTTACTCTAAGTTATGCCGGGCTCGTGTTTGACGTGTCTGTCCAGAAAAATATCGGAGGTGGATAAGTAGTTGGGGAAAAAGCAACTGACAGTGCTTGGAATGATGGTTAATGATCGTTCTGATGCGGCGCCGGAAATCCAAGAGATCATCACCAGACATGG
>Ga0079223_10000668_pt1 | contig 18409 bp, 9 predicted proteins | sample Stecom2011_FD_75072 | JGI IMG/M metagenome (GOLD analysis project Ga0079223, IMG submission 75072) | Agricultural soil microbial communities from Utah to study Nitrogen management - Steer compost 2011 | ecosystem: Environmental > Terrestrial > Soil > Agricultural land | place: USA: Utah... | reverse complement strand
GTGGAATTGTAGGTTATCTTGGTAACAGAGACGTTGTGGAGGTACTCATCAGCGGTCTTTCAAGACTGGAGTACAGAGGATATGACTCTGCAGGAATTTCGGTTATGGAAGATGGAACTGTCTCCATTGTCAAAGCGCAAGGGAGACTGAGGAATCTGGAGGAAAAACTGAGCATCGGCAGCCTGAAAGGTCAGATGGGTATCGGACATACACGCTGGGCTACCCATGGTGAAAAAAACATTCCAAACTGCCATCCTCATACAAACCACGAAAACACAATTGCAGTAGTTCATAACGGTATAATCGAAAATCACTCTGTTCTAAAAGAAGAATTAGAAAGGAAAATTCTAGCGATTAGTAAGGGCCTAAAGGTTTATGTTGAAGAAACCAAAGATGAAAAGCGTACACCTGCAAAAACAAAAGCTTTAAAAGAAGGAAACTTCTTTGATGAGGTTAACAGTTACTCAACAACTACTCCAAAGGTGAATGAAGATGAAGATAAAGCTATAGCATTAAAGCAGGCTTTAGCTAAAACTCCCTTAGAGAATGATGCACAAATAAAAGCAAAAGAATTTATTGGGTGGAATGTTAAGCAACATAACCTAGATTTAGAAGCTTTGAAAAAAGATGCAGATAAATTATTGGAGTTATGGGATCTAGCCAACAAAAATGCAAAACTTAAAACAGATAAAGTCTGGTCTAAGAATGGATTAGGTAAAGGCGATAAAGAATTGGAGATTGAATTAAATAATTACTCCAGTGCTCTTGAACAATTACAGTATTGGAATGACAATATACATTGGATGCAGAAACGTTTTCCTGAAGCGAAGTATAAGGATGTTGTTGGTTTGTGTAAAATGGCTGATAGAAGTGAGTATGTTGAAGAACAGGATTACTCTTTGAATGCTGGACGTTATGTGGGGGTTGAAATTGAGGATGATAATTTAACATCTAAAGAGTTTAAAAGAGTTCTCTCTAAAAAAGCTGAAGTATTCAATCAGTATAGTAAAAAAGCAATTGAACTTGAAAACCTTATTAATATTAACCTGAAAGAGTTTTTAGTATGATGGAAGAATTAATGCTTTCGGATTTGATTACTCTCCAAAGAGGGTTTGACATTACTAAAGCTGAGCAAGTAAATGGGGAGATTCCAGTAGTATCCTCAGGAGGGATCTCTAGCTATCACAACAAACATAAAGTTGAAGGACCAGGTGTTGTTATTGGAAGGAAAGGTACTCTTGGAAAATTTTTTTACATTGATGATAAATATTGGCCACATGATACTTCGTTGTGGGTTAAAGACTTTAAAGGAAATGATCCGAAATTTATATTCTATTTGCTACAAGTACTTCATTTTGAAAAGTTCGATGCAGGAGCTGCTAATCCAACATTAAATAGGAACCATGTCCATTCTTTAAAATTAACTGTACCTAAAAAGAAGTATAGAAAAAAAATAGCCTCTATCCTTTCTTCCTATGATGATTTAATCGAAAATAACAATCAACGTATAAAGTTATTGGAAGATATGGCTGAGGAAATCTACAAAGAATGGTTTGTACGTTTTCGTTTTCCTGGGTATGAGGATTCTAAATTTTTGGATAAGGAAGGAAATGAGGTGGAGCATGGAGTTGAAGGAGGTATTCCTGAGGGATGGGAGAAGAAAAAAATCAAGGAGATTGTAGAGATAGTTTCTGGATATGCTTTTAAAAGTGATACTTTCAACGATGACGGAGAATATAAGCTTGTAACTATTAAAAATGTGCAGAATGGCTATTTTGTTACAGAAACTACTGATTGCATAGATGATTTACCGAAAAACCTAAAAGATGATATCCTTTTGAAGGATAAAGATATTTTACTTTCTCTGACAGGTAATATCGGTAGAATCTGTTTAGTTTATGGAGATAACTATCTCTTAAATCAACGAGTAGCTAAGCTTAAACCACAATCTGATTTTTTATATGAATATGTTTACTTGTTCTTTAGAAGTGATTTCTTACGAATGACTCTTGAGAATATTTCAAATGGAGCAGCTCAACAAAATCTTAGTCCAATCGAAATGTCTGAACTAGAGTTTAGAACTCCTAAAGAACTTATTCTAAAAGAGTTTTCTGATATTACAGAATCTTTTTTTGAAGAAATGATTATTCTATTAAAGAAAAACCAAATCCTTCAAGAAACCAGAGACTTGCTTTTGCCACGTTTAATAAGTGGTAAGTTGTATGTTGAGGAATTGGAGTTAGAGGAAATAAACATGGCTGCAGAGCCACAAGAAAAATATTAAAAATGGAAACAACCACCGATCATCTTATAAATAACTCTACAATTGCTGATCTTATAGAGATTAGAAAGAAGAACTACTTGAATGATTCTTTACAAATAGTCGCTGATTATAACAATGAAAATAAAAACATTGACGAGTATAATGGCAGACAACTGCTGGAAATGATACAGAATGCAAATGATGAAAGTGATACGATAAAAACTAAAAAAGTCTATTTAAAATTAGATCATAAGTCGCTAATAATTGCTAATAATGGTAATCCTTTTTCTAAAGGTGGTGTTGAATCCTTAATGTACAGTGATTTGAGCCCTAAAACCATGGAGGAAAACAAGGTGGGTAAAAAGGGATTAGGTTTTCGTTCAATTTTAAATTGGTCTGAAGAGATATATATCGCGAGTTATGATTTACATTTAAAATTCTCGCAAAAAATCGCAAATGAGTTCCTTGAAGAATTAATCAAAATCAAACCTGAAATAAGAACGGATCTCATTAAGAAAACAAAGATAAAATCACCAATTTCAGTACTGAGATGTCCACATTTTGAAATTAATTCAAGTAAAAAGAAGGCTGATAATTACGATACCGTCATAGAGTTGATTCTAAAGGATGGGGTTTATAATACAATTATAAAACAGATACAAAAAGATGTTGTTCCTGAAATTCTTATCTTTTTAAACAAACTGGAGGAGATAGAAGTTGAAACACCTGATGAACATTTTATTTTTAGAAAGGAATTTGATAAAAACACAAAACAAGTCTCAATAGAAAAGGAAGATTTTAATAACTCCGAAAATAATCAACAATGGTCCTGGTATATTCTAGAAGATAAAGGTGTAGTAGAGAATCATAATGAAATAAAGAATTATGAGTTGAAAATAGCTTACAACCCTAATGAAGAATTCAAACATCATAAATTATATTCATTTTTTAGAACAGAAATTGATTTCCCCTATCCAGTGATTGCACACGGCTCTTTTGAATTGAAGTCAGATAGGAATCATTTAATTGATGATGGCCTTAGCTTCAACAAAATACTATTGCATAAGCTTGCAAAGCTTATGGTGCAATGTGCATTAGAAATTACAAAACAAGGTACTTGTTCATATGAAGGATTAAAGCTTGTGGTTCCAAGTACTGAAAATAGTTCTGGTCTCAATGCAGCTCCTTGGGGCTTTAATAGTTTATTAGAAACTGAAATTCAGGATTCCGAGTTATTTCCTACTATTAATAATGAGTATACCAAATTAACAGGAATTACAAAGTTTTATACTGTAGATATTACTAAACTTATTCCAGAAAAAAGTAAAAATGATTTTACTCATCTTCTGAAATACACAAATGATATAGCTATAAGAAGATATTTTAGTGGTATAACACAAAACTTAAGATATGAAGATTCGGTTTTAACTAAAAAAATAAACCTACTGATTGAGAATAGATTATTAACCATAGATGAAACAGTAGAATGGATTTATTTAATTCATACAAGTCACTTTGCACTGTTTAAGAACTCAAACATAGAGCTTCCAAATTTACTTATTGACGAATCTAACAAACCAATTCGTTTTGGTTCTGAGGCTATAACTCCTCCTGAAGGAGATAATTACAAAATGCCAACACATGTTGACATATCTTTTATCAACCAACAGCAATATAAGAGATTAAAAACAGTATTTGATAATGCAAATACTCGACAATTAGTAGATAGGTTAAAACGATATAATATAACTGAGTATGCTTTGAATGTAGCAGTAGGAAAAATTATATCAAGTACTCATAAGTTAATAGAAAAAAAACCTCTTTTAAGAGGAATTCTAATTAAAGAAATGCATGAGGCACTATATACAGTTTATCTAAACATAAAAGAGGATACAGAGAATAAAAAAAGCATACCTCCTAACATAAGTAGCCCTTTATTATTTACAAGAGAAAATAAATTAAAACCCGCAGACAGATTGTATTTCGGTAAGGAGTACACTAAAGGGCAATTAATGGAAGGCCTACTTGGTGGAATTGTCAATGATGTTTTTATAGGTAATATTGAACTTAATATGTTCGATGACCTCACTGACAAAAATAAAATTGAAGATTATTTAAGTTGGATAGGAGTTTCAGATTTACCTAAAAGAGAAGAACTTTCCTTATCTGAAAGGAACTATAGAACGAATCCATTTATCCATAGTGTTATTAAAGGATTGAAATATCCATATATTACATATATCCATAATGATAACATTCAAACAATAGAAGGGTTAAATAACTGCTGGAATTTCTCCATGCAAGCTTTATGGTTTAATTATTTCGAAGAGATACTAACGAAAGCTCCGATTGAATACATAATGACTTGGTTTATTAAAGATCAAAGTATTCATACATCTTTAACTACAAATTCTGAAGGGATTAATTCTGAACTTTCTTTCAGTTTCCCGAATAAACAATACAAAAGAAAAATTCATCATTCAGATTTAAGGTCCTACATTCTCTATAAAACTCAGGATATACCTTTTATTCCTGTAGAAAACGGAGAAAAGGTGGTTGTAGGAGATTGTTTACTGGATGGGACAAATTTAAAACCATTACTGAAAACACCTATTATAAATTACGGAGCTAAAATATTTATTGATAATCGTATCGATAAAGAGCAAATAGATTATTTATTGAAAAGATTAGGTGTAAAGGATAGTTTAAAAGATGTTAGTTTAAATAAATTATATGGATATCTCCTAAAACATCATCAGTTCTACGAAAATAATCACAAAAATATACAGAATTTTTATATTGCTTTAATTGAGGCAACAAAAAGTAAAGTGAATTTTAGATCAGATTTACCTAATAGATCGAAATATTTAAATGAGGGTAAAATATTTGTTGAGAAAAATGGACAGTCATCATTTGAAAACATTAAGAATGCAACTTATGTAGATAATCCAAACTTTAGTCAAGACTTACTTAAGAACTTATATAGGGCTAAACTTCCCACTAGGGCAGGTAACTTAAGAATGAAGAGTCTTTTTGGTGTTCAGCCTTTAGATTATATCAAATTCAATGTAGCAGATAATGTACAATCTAATGATAAAATAAATCAGCAATTCATAGATGAGTTAAATAACTTAAAACCTTATTTATTTATGTATCGATTCAACAAAGCACTTGCAAAGAGTCAAGAAGATGCAGAGCTACTTTCATTGAAGAAACTTAAGGTTAAAACATGTAATGATATAAATATAAGCTATTGTTTATCAGGTCAAAAACATATTTTAAACTTAAACGATTATGAATATATTCAAGATCATGAGTCTTCTATATTTTATGTTAAGATACCTCAATACATGAATGAGTATGTGGAGTTGAAAAATGATTTTAGATTTAAAGAAACAGTTTCTGATATAATATGTGGTGCTTTAAAAGTAACTGAAAATAGAAAAGACTTTATGTTATTACTTGGAGAACATGGCAATAATCGGGATAAGGTTTTAGAAAGAGAATTTGAAAATTTCAATGTTTTACAAAGAGAAATTAACCAACGATTTGATGGAGCATTAACAGCTGAACAAAAATTTTGGGCTACATTATATAACTCAGCAGATCTTAAATGGGAATTAAAAGATATTGAAAGTGTAGACGCTATATATTCCAAAATAGTAAATATAGACATTAACAAAGATGATTTTTTCAACTTAATAAGAGATTTTGATTTTAACGATATTTCAAGTTTTAAAAACATTAAATTATTACAGGTATTGTTCAATACATTGAATATTGATGTTTTTGACTTCAATAAACAAAGTTACAAATCAATCAATTTGACCTCTTATTGGAATAATATGATTCATACTCTGCATAAAGAGTTTGTTTTAAAAACTAAATCGTACTATTTTAAATTAGAAGATAAGGAAAAGTTTAAAATTAATACAACGAAGATTGAAAGACTTCAAAGTTTTGGTGTAGATAATAGTATTTGCTTTGATTATAAAGGAGCATTTAAACTAAAAGTGTTATCGCATATAGAGGAGTCTGTATACGAAGAAATACTTCTTACTGATATTGTTGATTTTAAGGAATTATTTTCTAAAAATCTAAAAGGAATAAAGAATGAGTTAAAGTCAGTTCCTGGTTATAATGAAAGTGTTGTTTCAGAATGTATGTATGATGATGATTTCAAAATCAATGTGATTTTTAATGAAATTGACAAAATAAAGGATTTCCTTAAAACCTTGTTTAAGGAAAATCCTTATGAAGATGATGAGATAAGTTTTGGTGATAAAAAAATATCAAGTGAAGACACAGAAAAATTACTCGAGACTATTGAGGATGAATTTAATCAAAAAGACTACAAGTTAGAGGAGTATGACATGCATACAGTAGATAAGAGAATAAGAGGAAACGGAAACAATGGCGAAAATCAATCTAAATTTTCTAGTAATAAAGGAATAAATAATAAAGATATTGGTTTCATTGGGGAAAAATTTGCTTTTGAAATATTGAAAAAAGAATTTGATTCAGTTCAATGGGTATCTGAATATGCCTTAAGAGCTGGGTTTCCAGAAGGAACAGATGGTTTGGGATATGACTTTGAATGTAGGATTAATAATGAAACTAGATTTATAGAGGTTAAAGCTTCAAAAATAAATAATTTGTCTTTTAAAATTACTGAAAACGAAATACGTGAAGGACACGCGAAACATAATGTTTATGATATTTTATTGATTACAAATGTTCTTTCACATAATAGAGAATTTAAATATTTAAAGAATATATTTCACTACAAAGAAAATGAAAGTTTTGTTGAGAACTCGAAGTTTACTGTAGAGAATGAATCATACCAAATTAGATTTAAGTAATGGCTTTTTTAAACGAATCACATATAGAAGATGCAGATATTCAGTTCTTTTTAGAACAGCTGCAATACAATGAGCACATCAATGCTTGGGAGAAAAAACTTGTTGGAAGAAAAAATCTAAAGGATGTTGTTCTTAGAGATCGTTTAGGCACTAAATTGAAGGAGTTGAATACTCATCTGCCAGATGAGTGTATAGATGATGCCGTAAGTGAATTGTGTAAAAGTAGAGCAAGTCTAACACCTGTCTTAGCGAATAAAGAAGTCTATGAATTAATTAAAGGTGGAGTTCCTGTAAGTTATTTAAACGAATTGGGCCGAGAAGAGAATGATTATGTAAAAGTAATTGATTTTGATTCTCCAGAAAGCAATGATTTTGTTGTTGTTTCTCAATTGAGTATTGAATACCTACAAACAGAGATTATCACTAGAAGACCAGACGTTTTACTTTATGTAAATGGCCTGCCCTTGGTGATGATTGAATTGAAGAATGCAACAGAGAAAGTAAAGTCAGGTTATGATATAAACCTTAGAAGATACAAACGTGATATCCCTCAGTTGTTTTGGTATAACTGCTTTGTGTGCATCTCCAATGGAATTCAAACACGAGTTGGTTCATTCAACGCACCATGGGAGCATTTCTTTTCTTGGATTAAATTAAAAGATACTGCAGTAACACACGAGCAAAAGAATCTTGAAGAAGTAGAAGCTGAAAGTGGATCTACAGGAAACCATTTAAGTCTCAAGCTATTTGGCGAAGGTTTATGTAGAAAAGACAATTTGCTAGATTACTTTGAGAATTTTGTTTTGTATCATAAAAACAAAGTAAAGATTGTAGCTAAAAACCACCAGTATCTAGGTGTGAACAATGCTATTAAAGCTTTAATGAACCGAGAGGGTAAACAAGGAAAGTTAGGAGTTTTCTGGCATACGCAAGGTTCAGGAAAGTCATATTCGATGATATTCTATACACGCAAGATACAGCGTAAAGTTGAAGGGAATTGGTCATTCTTAATTATTACTGACCGTAAAGATTTAGACAGTCAGATCTATAGAAACTTTAAGGAAACAGATACGATAACAGAAACCAAGGATCAGAAGGAGAATTATTATCGACCAAGTTCAAGAAAACTACTTCAAGAGTATCTACAATCCAATAGAACTTATTTATTTTCATTAATACATAAGTTCGGAATTGAAAAAGGGAAAACCTATCCAAAGCTAACCGATAGAGACGACTGGATTGTTATTGTTGATGAGGCACACAGAACCCAATACAAAGGGTATGGTGAAAACATGCGTATTGCAATTCCAAATGCTCAATACATAGCGTTTACAGGAACACCTTTGCTGCGTAATGAACAAACTAAAGATTGGTTTGGACCTTATGTGTCAGAATACAACTTTGCGCAAAGTATTGAAGATGGAGCAACAGTTCCGTTATTTTATAAGAAAAGTGTGCCGCGTGTAGAGCAAGTAAATGAAGATTTAGTTGGAGATGCCGCTGCAATTTTAGAGGAAGAAAACCTTACTGATGAGCAGAAAGAAAAGCTGGACAGAGAATATTCTACATTATTACAAGTAGTACGTCGAGAAGATCGATTACAAGAAATAGCGAAACATATTGTACAGCATTATCCTTATCGACTAAACGTATTGGATGAGCATAAAAACCGCAAGCCAATGAAGGCAATGGTGGTGTGTATAGATAAATTCACAGCAGTAAGAATGTTTGAGTTTGTTCAACAGGCTCAGAAAGAGGAGATAAAAGAACTGCGTAAAAAAATAGCTAAAGAAAGAGATCCTGAAATTAAGGAGCGATACAAAGAAGCTCTGCTTTTTATGGATGAAACCCGGATGTCTGCCGTAGTAAGTGAAGAGGGTAGTGAAAAGGAGGAAAAAGAGAAATTTGAAAAAGAAGGTTTAAATATCACTCCTCATAGGAAGTTAATGGATTATCCAGATGAGGATGGACGTAACATTGAGGACTATTTTAAAGACCCTAATAGTACCTATCGAATAGTTTTTGTAACTGCAATGTGGTTAACAGGGTTTGATGCGCCATCCGTTTCTACTTTATATTTAGATAAACCACTCCAGAACCATAATCTAATGCAAACTATTGCAAGGGCAAACCGTGTATTAGAAGGTAAGAAAAATGGTTTAGTGATAGATTACTTTGGAGTATTCAGAAATCTTAAAAAAGCCTTAGCAGATTATGCTGAAGGAACTAAAGGGAAAGATACTGATGGAGAAGATGAATTACCAGTTAAGGATTTTGATGAGTTATTAAAACTCTTAGAACAAGCAATAATTGAAGCCAAAGTTTATTTCAAAGAACTAGGCGCTGATTTAGATGAGATAATCAACATAGGAGAAAAAGGATTTGCTGAAGTAGAGTTATTCCAAGAGTACGCAAATACAATTTTAGAAAAGGATGAATACAAAAAACAACTCGGATTATTTGTTAATACCATCGTTGGACTATATGATTCAGCCAAACCAGAGGTTTATAGTCTTCCTAAGATTAAGAAGTCTAGAGATGTGCTTGAATACTTAAAAAAGGTTGTTGATAGGCATGTTGACCAAGATGAGGCAATCGAAAGGGCAAAAGTGAGGCTAGATGATTTACTGAACTCAAGTGTTGTTGGAAAAGGAGACTTACAAGATGCTGAAATGGGTTTTGACTATATTATGAGTACTTCTAAAGAAGTTGATTTAAGTAAATTAGACTTTGAACGACTACGTACTGAGTTTCCCAAAAAGAAACACCAAAACATTCAATTTGCAGACTTAAGAGAATTAATGGAAGCAAAGCTGAAACAGATGTTGGGTCAGAATAAAACACGTGGTAGTTTCTTGGAGCGTTTTGAAAAAGTGATAGAAGAGTATAACTCAGGTAGTTTATCCATTGAGGAAGCTTATGAGGAGCTCGTTAAGCAGGCCGAAGATCTTTCAAGAGAACAAGAACGTGCTGCGAAAAACGAAATGTCTGAAACTGAGCTGGAGTTGTTTGACTTACTGAAGAAAGAAAAGCTTTCAAAAGAAGAAGAGAAAAATGTAAAACTGGCAGCGACTGATTTACTTCAGATTTTATTTGATGCTAAAAACAAGATTCTAATTCAAGAATGGCATAAAGAAAAAGCTACTCAAGAAGTTGTTAAGAGGGAGATTCAAAAGATTTTGGATAAATCACTTCCCGCTTCTTATGACAGAAATATATTTGCTGAGAAAACAGAAACTGTTTTCAGACATTTCTATGAAATGGCTGAAATGGGTATTGGTTTTAGTGCATGATGAGGTTGGCGGTGATATATTATAATAGAACTTGAACTCAAACTAAATTTCTTAAAAATATAAGACTAAATACAGTGTTCTATAGAAATCAAGACCTAACTAAAAGTTAACTTTATATTTGTCCATTAAAAAAACATCAATTTCATCTTGTTTTTTCATATTAGATAATTCTTTTTTGTCATCTTCTGTTAAATCACAAATACCGAAGTTTTTAATATAGTTCTTCGCCACTGAAAAGTAGTTTCCAGTATATGGCTTACTCGTTTTTTCAATATAGAACCAGAATACTTTTGACATCAATATCTTTTGTAATATCAGTAATTCCTCAATTGAATCTGATAAAATTGCATATCCATTATAAAATAATAAATCGGTATCTTTAGTAAGGACAAAACATGGTTTACTAGTAATGTATGGAAAGAGTAATTTATAGCCGCCTAAAGTTAGCGCTTGATTTCTCCCGAAAGCAAACCATTGATCGTACTTTCCTTTTCCTTTATCTCTTTCTGAAAGTATCTTCTTTTGAGACTTCAAGTATTTGTAAGTATTAGGATAGTTAGTTTTTAAGTCAAATTCATCCTTAGCTTTAAGTTCTTGGACCTCTTTACCAAATAAATTAGTTGCTCCTGATATAATCGTGTATGGAAAAATTAATTTCTCCATTTTTTTATTTATCTCATCTTCAGATTTAAGTGTGTTTGGTTTGATGGCATCTCTACAAATGCTTTTTTCTATCTTATATTCTTCATTGTTTTTAAGAAGATAGTAATAATCATAATCCTCCTTTATAGGTTTAAAAACATATATATTATTCTTTAAAGTAGCAAAACCGTTACGAATTTCAAATTTAACACCTAATGGAGTACCGCAATTTTCAATTTTAGAAATACTTTTTTTAATAACTTTATCTATTAAATACCAACCATTAAAATCATCAAGATTTTCATAAGAAACTTTAATAAAACTAGATTTCTTAATCTTTTGAATATTTTTACTTAAAGACTTAACGTATTTGACAGAGGAACTTTCTGCTTTCCCAATTATACAAATACATGTATACGTAGATCTTTTTTTAAATAGTTGTTCACCACCAAAGTCAATGATAGATATATCAAATTTGTTTTTTGAAAAATAATCTCTTACAGATCGACCATTTAAACTTTTATAAAAAGTGTTAACTGTTATATATCCCAGAACTCCTGTAGGATTTAAGTTAGTCATACCTATTTCAAAGAAAGGAATATAGAGATCTGGTTTACCTATTTTGGAAACACTCCAGTTTTTTAATAACTCTTTCGTTAAATCATCTATTTTGGAAGCGCCCACATAAGGAGGGTTTCCAACAATAATATCAAAACCATTGTTTTTATTAAGCGATTCAATTTTACTCCAATCAAATTCTAATGCGTTCCCGCAATATAAATTGAATATAAACTCTTTTGAGTCTTCACCATTTACTATAGCAAAAAGGGAAAGTAATATTTTGGTCCTTTTGATACTATATTCTTGAATGTCTAATCCGTATATATTATCTCTATAAATTTCATAATAACTCTTCTTGGTTTCCTTTTTATACACTTCGGCTATTGTTTTGAAAAAACCACCACATCCGCAAGCTATATCGCCAAATTTCAAATTTAGAATATTATTGCTCTTTTGCTTACTTAATACATTCGCAACAATATACTTTCTAATGTATTCAGGTGTGAAAACAGCTCCATTTATTTCTTTGTCTTGCGGTGATATTACAAACTCAAAAAGTTCTATTAAATCTTCAATATCAAATGTGCTTTCATTAAATAATTTAATGAAGTCATTAACTTGTTCAAGTTCTTCTTTTTCAGAGATTATGAATTCATTGATGAAAGTATTTTCTACATTCTCAACTTCATTTACTATCAAAAAAGATGTCACCAATAGGCGATTGACATCTTTAGTATCGAAAGAATAATTTTTTAAATATTTAAGTATGTTTTGATTCATCCTAGTTTATATACAATGGGAAAAGTTTGCTCATTGTGAAGTCTTGATGTGTATTTGCAGAATCAAATGCTTTAAAATAGGGAGTCCATAGTCTTTCTTGGGCTCTTTTAATAATTTGCTGATAATCAGGTTCGCTTAGCAAAGAGTTCACAAAAGGAAATTCTCTATTAGAATAGTAATTAGAAAGAATAAAATGAAAGCCTAAAAAAACATCCATTGGTGGATGTGGTAATCTAGGAGAGGATAAAACCGACATTTCTTCATCAATATACTCCATTTTTTTTCCGCCAAATTGAAAATGGTATGTTGGATGTGTATATCTGACTTTTTGGGTGTTAGGATGCCGATCATGATGCCAGCTACTATAGTAAACTATATCCGTTGATGCTTTATTCTTAAAAGAAGATATACAAATGTCAAAGACATATTTATGAAGAGGATCTAGTTCAAAGCTTAAATTATCTTTACACATTAACATATGATTTAAATGTATTTGACAATAATTCAAATGTTGAGGCACTGTACCTATAATTTCGCCATTTATATAAAAAATAATGTTTTCAAGGTTATATTCAATAAGTTCTTTATTGTCTATCTCAGCCAATAAAATATTTAAATCAGAGAACTCCCCAGTAACTTTATTGTCTTCAAGGAGTTTTATGAATATTGATAAATCATTTCTAAAATCTCTTAAGTTCCAGTTATTCATCTTTGTTTAATTTAGTCGCTAACTCACGGATTTCTTTTTTATCTATTTTACTTATTAGATTCTTAAACTCTTCACGGTTCAATAAAGCTGAATCTAAAGATAAATACTCCTTCTCTTGCCAAGGTAAATAGTCTTTTAATAATTCAACTCCATCAAATGGATCTATAGGTTCTTTTGAATATTTACAAACTGTCCAAAAATTAGAACTTTTGGAATACTTTGTTTTTGTGGCAATAGTTAAATTTTCTAGTTTTAATTTTAATCTAATTAATTCAACTCTTTCATAAGCATTTAATCTTCTTATAGGTATACTGTCTGAAATCTTTTCATTCCACCATAAGTTTACTTTCGCCATCCACCACCGATTTTTAAAGTCAGAAAATACTCCAGTGTACTTGCTTTCTTTTAAACTATCTAAAACGTCACTCCATTGATCTGAGTTTATTGCTATACCTAATCTTGCTGCCAGGACTTCCTCGCCAATAGTTAACCCGACTGAAGATATTATGTCCTCATATATTAAAGTACTTACTATGAATATGTCGTTTTTAACCTTAGCATAAGACAAGTTTAATCTAGAGTTTAATTTAAAATCTTTATTTAAGCCTAATGATAATAATAAACTTTTATCGGATTTTATTTTCGTATAAGCTTCAATGAATGACTTTAGTTTTTTACCAAAATCAGACTTGCTGGCGTTAAACTCTTGTTTTGTAATGGTAAAGTCAAATAAGTCTTGACTTGTAAAATCTTTTTTATACGAATCTGTAAAAATTTTTTGATTAGACATTAAAACTATTGGGATATCATAATTGTCTTTAATATGAAGCGTTCTTACAAATTGAGCGACAGTCGGAGCATCAAAACATGCTTGTTCTCCTTCTCCTTCAGTTAATTTATAATCAAGTATTAGAGCATCAATACCATCTTTAACTTTAACTGCTATTTCTTTAAAATCATTTGTTGGTTTATATGTCTCTACATCGTAACCAATGCTTTCAAAATCTTTTTTTCGACTACTTGAATCTTGGTCGTCTATATATAATATTTTATATGCCATAATTGTCTAATTCTAATTCTGTTGCTTTAGGAATTTCAATTCTTAAACAGGTGCTAAAGCCTTGTTTTGGAGATACTACTTGTATATTCCCTCTGTAACTTGAAATAATATCTTTAACAATTTTCAAACCCAATCCTGTACCTGTAACTTCAGTACTGGTATCTATATTATCTAATGATTTTTGTCCAGTAGTTGTAAAAAACTCTTCGAATATTCTCTCCTCATTCTCTTCAGAAATTCCATCTCCTGTATCTGAAAACTCTAAAAATATTATTTTATCATTCCCCCCACATTCGATTTTTATTTCCCCTGTACTCTTTGTTCTTTTAATTGCTTTCTTTGCGTTGGTGTAGAAGTTGAATAAAATAGAGGACCATTCAGATGGATGCATAGGTAAAGTATACAAATAAAAACCATTCCGATCAGGTATATCAAATTTAATGTTACTTTTTAATGCATCGTTGTTTATTGAACTCCAAAATTGCTCTACGCTGTTCTGTATTTCTATAGGTTTCAATTCTCTCACTACATTTTGTGAAATGACATTGTCAAAGTAAGAAGTATAACTGCGGAAAGTTACTATATTCTGTTCTAATATTAATATTCTTTCTAAAAGTAAAGCATCTGATTTAAGCTTTTCTATTAGAAAGTTAACATCAGATTCCATATTAATTAAATAATCTCTAACTTCATGAATAAATTGACCAATAGTGATTCCTACACTCCCTAACACTCTTAACATAGACTTCTCTTTGAGCATTTGACTAGTTTCTTCTTTTTGTAATTTCCCTACTTCTTCAATATACTTTTTAAGTTTCTGAATTTTTGCTCGTCTCTTCTTTTTAACTTGTACATTTCCTTCTTCTTTTTCTAACTCTAAGTCCAATGATTCTAGTGTGTGTGCGATGTCTTTTATTCGAACTTCAATCTTTTCATATAATTTACCTTCTTTTTTTTGCCCTGAAACAATCTTTATATTTCTCACCTCAGCTATTTTAACTACTCCTTGAATTAATGTTCTATAAATAAAGTTTTGTAATTGTATTAAAGCTTCTGTTTCCATAAGTCCTTCTCTACTGGAAGTCTCATTGAATAGTCTTTGATCGTCGCTTAATTCTACAAAACCAAAAAAATTTGAATTACCATGAACAGGAAGAATAGATCTTCTTGTAACAGATTGATCCAGTTTTAACCAATCATTTCCGGGTTCGCCATATGGTAAAACTCTAAATCCATTTCTATATAATCTAATACCTCCTGACGTTCTCGCTAATTTTTTTATACTAGTTTCATGCATTTTCGGTATTAAATCAGCATTATAAACATAATAGTAAGCTTTGAATCTAACTTTTTGTAATATAGAGAAAGGTACTGTCATGTCATCTGGATCACTTCCTATTTCTCCATATTCTTCAATATTTAATTTTTTACTAATGACTGAGTAAATTCCTAGTCCTTTACCATCAATCCAGCCTTCAATTTCTGCAAGTGCATGGTCGTAAATCATTATTGCCTCATCTGCTATTACTATAGCGTTATTGTTATCTTTTTTTTCAAAAACTGTTTTGAAGCCTGGATCGATAACTTTTTCGTTTTCTGTATTATTTTCCTCATTTTCTGATAAAGGAAATGGTTGAATAATAGCACTTACATATCTGTAAATACGTTTTATAGCTGCTTGTGACCATCTATCCTTTAACCCTTCAATTCTTAAAGTTGTGCCTTCTTCTTTCCTTTTAGGAACAGTAATTATTTTGTTAATAATATTTACTAAATCTGTATCTCCTCGATAATCATTCCAATCAATAGTTAAAACAAGTGCAAAGTCATCTTCTAATGTTTGTGTTGTAATTGTCAGTTTCTCACCTAAACGCTGAACTGCAAATCTTCCAATGCCTTTTTGACCGGCTCTTTTACGATTGAATCTTTCAGAAAGAGGATTTCTCAACTTATCAGTTGAAGATATTCTCATAAAGCCGTTAACTAACTGCTCTCTTGTCATCCCTAAGCCATCATCATCAATAAATAATGTTCCATCAATCGAATCAGAATCTTCAAACTTTAAAACAACTTCTTTAGCATCTGCATCATAAGAGTTTTTAACCAATTCAGAAACAGCTGTCTCTTGTCTCGCCACCAATTCAGTACCTAATCTGTCAATAACTCCAGCATCAACGCTAAAACGAACATTCTCTTTGTCAAAACCAGCTAATTTTGTAGATAGCTCCAGAATTTTACTGTAATTATTAGAATCATTGGCTAAGGTTCTTTCTAGTTCCTCCCTTATTTGTTTTTCCTCCATCATTGCATCGTTTTAATTCTAGCATTTAATTCAGCTATTCGCTCTACTAATTTACTGAAAGATAAAGTAGCTCCGTAAAACATATTTTCTTGCATGGTTTTATAATCTTTCTCCCATTCTTTAATTGTTTCTTCTGGTGGTAGAATTCCAATTAATTTGGGGCTATGTTTTGCGTAATCAATTCCTCTTATTGCATTAAAACTCTTCCTGTGTGCTACAATAGTATCGTATAATTCAGAATCTTTCAAAGCTGCTATGCCGTGGGTGGTATCCATTAATTTTTCTAAATCATACAAATGACGACTCATTCTTTCTACTCTTATAAACTTATTATCTTTTTGGAATTCCTCATGCAAGAGGAATATCTTCTCAAGAAAGGTTCGTTTAGGAGAAACAACAGGTATTGTTATTTCAGTTTCTGCAAAAGGAAGTTCTGCAAACATCTCAGAAACCATAGAAATGATAACCTTGTTTTCTACTGGCTCCATTAAAGAACGAGCCCCAACTTCTATTAGGACTCTTGGTTTTAAATAATCAGATGTTTCTGTTAAAGATCTGTACCTTAATTCAATAATTAAAGGATCTGTGTCTGTATCTTTAGTTTCTTGAACAACTAATTCAAAATCATGAACACCCAGTTTAATTAGTTTTTGATTTATGTCTTGATAAAACTCACTTCCGATGAATGAACAAGATGCTTTACGCAATTTTTTAACTTGAGTTTTACTTAACTCTCCTTCAAAGCCTAAATATTTCCTATCAATAACTAAGTCAATATCTTCGGAAAAACGTTCTATTAAATTCCATGCTTTACTCAAAGATGTTCCCCCTTTAAAAACAATATGTTCTGAATAAGATAAAGAAAATATAATATTCAATGATAAAGTTACCCACCAATCTTTTTCAACTGCCGATGAAGGAAGTCCTGTTTTCTCACTGACTTGATTGAATATATTCAGTTTATCTTTTTGGTTAAGCTTTATAAATTCTTTCATGTTTAATTATTCTTCATAATTTTTGATATCCAAACGGGAGCAAGTTTAGCATCATGTTCTATAATTTCTTGCTTAACATTTTTGAGGTGTTTTGTAATTATTTCTAATTGTTCAGATGTTACATTGTCTTTTCCTATTTCCTTAAGAGCTTGAATAATTAAACTCGTTATTTCTCCCTTTATAGCTAGGTTTTTAGGAGATGTTCGCTTGAACTTAATTGTTCTTTTCCCCACCACTATGCTTCTTGGAGCTCCATCAGTTAAGAAAACTATATTCATTGGAATTTGGGTTGATAAGCCTAATTTATTGAGAGCCGTTGTTCCTGTTGGAATAATTCTTGCTTTATCTCTTTCAGCAATTGCCATTGCAATCTCCTCTATTGTTGGATATAGAACTCCCAAAAGTTTGTCTTGTTTTGGGTATAAATATATTCCATGAGCTAATCTAACCAAGAATTTTTTATTTTCAAGTCTTAATAGCGATTTTTTCACAGCTTCAACATTTCCAATCTCATCAAAGTTAGAGGGAAATAAAACACTTCCTCTTTTCATTGATTTAATTTCATTTTCAATTCTTGTTTGAACTGATTCAGTCATTTCTTGTTTATTTATGTCCCAAACTTAGTAAATATTTGGGACATTTATTGTTTGTTTTAATTAATATTTGCTGAGGACGGACATGAAAAATAGAATATTAAATTATAATAAGTCGAAACTTTGTAATACTTACAACTCCAACAACATCTCCACCAAGCCTTCCTGCGGAGCTACATCATTTTTCGTATAACTCACATTTCCATGAGACCAAACACCAGGAGTGTCAATACACATTTTCGTTCCAACCTTATCAAAAGCTTTGACTCCTTTCTTTCGGATGAGGTTGGGTAATCCTTCACGGATATCAATGTTATGTTTGTCAGCTAAATAAAGCAACAGCTTCCTT